>Ga0247727_10004755_pt1 | contig 28388 bp, 27 predicted proteins | sample WisWelCaveWW1625_FD_202498 | JGI IMG/M metagenome (GOLD analysis project Ga0247727, IMG submission 202498) | Biofilm microbial communities from Wishing Well Cave, Virginia, United States - WW16-25 | ecosystem: Environmental > Aquatic > Deep subsurface > Groundwater > Cave microbial mat | place...
GATTCTCTGTAAGACGGTGGATGAGCTTAAGAATACCGATATTGCCCAACACGCCCTGGAGGCTTTGGCCCAAAGTAAGGTAAGAGAAGTTCATCTCATTGGCCGGCGTGGGCCCGTTCAGGCGGCTTTTACTCCCCCAGAAATTAAAGAGTTCGGCGAGCTGGTCGACTGCGACTCGATTGTGGACCCTAAAGATCTTGAACTAAATCCAGCCAGTCAAAAGGAAATGGAGGGAATAGCGAATAATAACCGCCGTAAGAATGTTGAGGTTCTGCAGAGTTTTGCTGCCTTAAAAAATCCCAGTAAAAATAGGAAATTCATTATTCATTTTTTTAAAAGTCCCGTTGAGTTACAGGGCCAGGGAAAGGTTGAAAAAATTATTTTGGAGAAAAATGTTCTAACGGGGGAGGCCGGTAAGCAAAGTGCGCAAGGGACAGGACAAAAGGAAGAGTTAGCCTGTGGTTTGGTGTTCCGGAGTGTCGGCTACAAAGGAGTTCTCATTGACGGCGTGCCATTTGATGAGAAAAAAGGAATTTTTCCAAATGTCAAAGGTCGAATCACGGATTTAGAAGGACACATTGTCCCAGGGCTTTATGCCGCGGGTTGGATCAAGCGCGGACCCAGTGGAGTGATTGGCACCAATAAATCTGATAGCGTAGAGACAGTCGAATCCATTTTAGCTGATGTTTCTCATCTTAAACCGTGTTCCAAACCCGATAGCCAGGCAACAGCAGAATTGTTGCGTAGGAAAAATGTTCATTTTGTGAGTTTTAGCGACTGGAAAAAAATTGATGCCGCGGAAATCAAACGGGGTAAAGCGAAGGCCAAGCCGCGCGAGAAATTTGTCAACGTCGAAGAGATGCTGGCGGTGTTGAAGTAGCAATGACAAAGAGTTATCAATCAATAACGCAGTCGGTGGGAGAAGTTGTCTGCATCAAATCAGCCGTGGCGGGATTTTCTTTGAGATGTTGAATGATCGCGTCGGCTCCGATGCGTCGATGGTAATTTCCTAAATCCTCACCGGCTTTTGAATTAGCCTTGTGAAATTTAAATAAAGCGTCCAACACCACCGCGACTTTTTCGCGGGGGATGGAACGCAAATACATACTCGCCCCATCTTGGGACACAAGCGGCACCCCCTGAAAGCGGCTGTCTTCCGAGCCCATCAATTTCAATTGATAACGATTCAATCCCGAACCGACCAAACCGATCGTTTTGGTCGCCGGACGAAAACATTGGCGCTCGCAGCCGGTGATGCCAATGGATTCCGCTAAATTGCCCCAGCCTAAAGTTTCCAATTCGTCGATCAAGAACGGCTCAAATTTTTCCGAATCCGTGTAGGTCAGCCGGCAGGTATCGCGGCCAACGCACGCACCGGAATGCAATCGCAAAACGGAATACGCTTTGCCGTTACGTTTACCGAAGCCGTATTTCTGTAAATTCGTTTCGAATTTTTTTTTCGCGTCCGTTGGAATGTTGGTAAAAAGGGCGTCCTGATTTGGCGTGATCAAAACTTCAATGGGATATTTGTTTATGACCTCGCGAAACATGTTTTTTAATTTGCCGTTCGGACTAAAATTCGTGATGCGGCCGTTTTCGATAAAAGCGCCAAACGCCCAAAGACCGTTGGTGGGTTGTTGAATCCAGCCGTGATGCAAATGCCTGGCACCGTAATCGAGACTGACGTTCGGACGCTCGAGTGGAAACCCGACAATACTGCTGACCTGGTCGCGGTACCAGTCAATGCCCATTTTCTTGACGACATATTTAAGGCGGGCCCAGAAACGATTTTGCCGGTCGCCCCATTCCATGTGGACTTTTAAAACCGCGTCCATGATATTGAGAAGATTCGCTTCATCCACTTGGCATAAAGGCAACCCTAAAGCCGCCATGGTGGGTTTGCCGTTACGTTCCCCCTGACCGCCGCCGATATAAATTTGAAATTTGTTGACCTTGCCGTTTTCAATAACGGGGGCAACGCCCATGTCGTTGGAACGAAGTTCAACGCAGTTATCCGCGACCAGTTTGCCGGAATTCGGATCACACTGGACCGCGGCAAAGGCGATCTTGAATTTTCGATTCAAAAGTCCCGGACCGTATTGAAAAGATTCATTGGGTTTGCGCACGTATTTCGGATCAATGGCGAAAATTTTTATAAAAGGTTCGACGGGAAGTTGAAAATACGCGCCCGCTTTTTGCGCCCAGGCATTGGCGTTATAAATATCGGAAAAACGTGACAAAGGGCAGCCCATGACATTTCGGGTATTGTCGCCGCAGCCGTTTAAGGAATTTAATCCCGATTCGGCTAAGCGCCGGACAACTTCAATGGTGTGCGCCTTTTTGATCCAGTGAAATTGGATGTTCTGGCGGTTGGTGAATCGGATGGATGGGTGACCTTCGGTGTCTTCGGTATATTTTTCGGATAATTCTTCAATGAGGTTCCACTGCGCGCGGTTCAAGGGCCCACCGCCGGGAATGCTGATGCGGATCATGTACATCCAGTCTTTTTCATTGCCGGTTTTCGCGCGGTCGAACTCGAGATAAATTCCGTAGGATTTGGCCAGCTGTTCGGCTTCCCAGATCAGATCCGCTTTATCATTGCGGAATTCTTCGCCCAGATGCGCGGTCAGGCCGTTCGAGTTAAGTTTATTGATTTCTTCCTTGCAGAGCGCTTCTTTGGGTGTCTGAAAATTCGGCGTGAATGCTTTTTTCATGTTTACAATAATACCTTAGGCGAATTTAAAGTCAACCAAATTTTGGCGAACCGCGGTGGCATATTTGAGCTCTTTATTCCTTGCCAGGAAAATTTTCAATGATAAAATTGAATGGGAAATAATGGCTGACTTCATTTTTATAACATTCAATAGGAGGCGGGGCAATGAGTAAAGTTCGAGTGCTGGTGGGAACAAAAAAAGGCGCGTTTATCCTGACATCCGACGGCAAGCGAAAGAATTGGAAAGTCAGCGGCCCTCACTTCGCGGGCTGGGAAATATACCACGTTAAAGGCTCAGCTGTTGATCCCAACCGGATTTATGTTTCGCAAACGAGCGGCTGGTTTGGCCAGATCATCCAACGCTCCGATGACGGTGGCAAAACCTGGCATCAACCCGGCACGCCCCCGGGCGAACCGACCACAACACCTGACGGCATGCCAAAGGGTGAAAGCAATAAATTTGTTTATGACACCTCTCCAAAGACCGGTAAACCGCTGACCACGCATCAATGGTACGACGGCACCCAGCACCCGTGGGAGTTTAAGCGTGTCTGGCATCTGGAACCATCTTTAAGTGATCCTGAAATCGTTTATGCCGGCGTTGAAGACGCCGCCATATTTCGGTCGACCGATGCCGGGAAATCTTGGCATGAACTCGCCGGACTGCGCGGCCACGACACAGGATCCAAATGGGCTCCCGGCGCCGGCGGCATGGGCTTGCACACGATTCTTTTAGACCCCAAAGATCCTAAACGAATTTATATCGCCATTTCAGCCGCGGGTGTGTTTCGCACCACGGACGGCGGCAAAACATGGCAACCGATCAACCGCGGACTGAAATCCGAATATATTCCGGATCCCAATGCCGAGGTCGGACACTGCGTGCACCGCATCGCGATGCACCCGTCGCGGCCGGGAGTTTTGTTCATGCAAAAACACTGGGACGTGATGCGAAGTGATAACTTTGGTGATTCGTGGAGCGAGGTCAGCGGGAATTTGCCGACGGACTTTGGATTCCCCATTGACGTCCACGCGCATGAACCGGAAACCATTTACGTTGTTCCTATCAAAAGTGATTCGGAACATTTTCCACCCGAAGGAAAACTGCGCGTGTACCGCAGCCGCACGGGCGGCAACGAATGGGAACCTTTGACCAAAGGCTTACCTCAGCGCGATTGTTACGTTAATGTCTTGCGGGACGCGATGGCGGTTGATTCGCTGGATTCGTGCGGTGTTTATTTCGGCACGACCGGTGGTCAGGTGTACGCGTCGGCCGATGCGGGTGACAGTTGGGAACCAATTGTTCGAGATCTTCCAGCCGTATTATCCGCTGAAGTCCAAACATTACCATGATTCGAGTCATATTACCGGCACATCTCAGAACGCTGGCGCGGGTGAGCGGTGAAGTGACGTTTGAGGTGAAGGGCCCGGTCACGCAGCGCGCGATCCTTGACGCCCTCGAAAATTCTTATCCGATGTTACGCGGAACCATCCGTGACCACGGCACGCAAAAGCGTCGGGCGTTTTTGCGGTTCTTCGCCTGCGGTGAAGATTTATCCCATGAATTGCCGGACGCACCGCTTCCCGAGAAAATCGCGTCCGGGGTCGAACCTTATTTAATTATCGGATCCATTGCCGGGGGTTAGGCCCCAAAAAGGAGACAAACAAATGCTTTATCAAGGCGGATGCCATTGCGGCGCCATCAAATTTGAAGTTGAGGGGGAAATCCTGCAGGTGATGGAGTGTAATTGTTCGATCTGCAGCAAACGCGGTCATTTGTTGTGGTTTGTCCCGCGCGAACAATTGCGGCTTTTGACTCCCGAGGCAAATTTGAGTACGTACACCTTTAACAAAAAGATGATCAAACATCGCTTTTGCGCCATTTGCGGGTGCGGGCCATTCGGTGAAGGTGAAAATCTCAAAACCAAATCCCTCATGGCCGCGGTCAACGTGCGCTGTCTAGACGGTGTCGACCTCGCCTCGCTTAAGCGCGTGATGTTTGACGGGAAGAGTTTGTAGGGGGAGGTCAATAAAGGCAATCCATCTTTGACACCGGCTTTATGAGTGATATGCTTACTTAGGCAAGGAGCGGAAGCTATTTATGCTGCCGACCATTTTCTGGCCAGGGGGTGTTCCTGCGGGAATATTTTCTGTCCGGTGGACTCCTAATTCGGATTTTGTGATCCTACAATATTCTTCATCAGAGCAAGCAGATTGTATTCTTATTCTTGATCCGAAAAATGGTAAAATCGGCAAATTGATGGATGGGACTGAGTATGGTTGGTTTGATAAAAAATGAAAAAGCATCGACCTCGCTTCGCTTAAACGCGTGATGTTCGACGGGAAGAGTTTGTAGGGTTGGTGGTTCTTTTTGTTACTGTGTGAAAATATCTTTAAGTAAGCTGGACTGACGGATAATCGCTTGAAGGGTTCCAATACGCAGTTCTTTATGATCGGAACAGGTATTGTTATAGTTGAGGATTCGACTTTCTTTTGCATAACAATGTGGCTGCCGCGCCTGCGGACTTCCTCAAAACCATGACGGCGTAAAATACGGCAGACATCTTTACCGGAAAGAACCGGTAGCTTAGGCACAAGAAACCTCAAATTGTGTCACATAAACTTCACCGTGAAGCCGTTGCTTGATCTCGCTGGGAGCGGCGTTTTCAAAAAAAAGTTCGACTGTTTCCCGTAAATTTTTTCGAGACTCCTCAATGGTATCGCCTTGGCTGGCAACATCCAGCTCCGGACAAAGAGCCACCGGTGCCTACTTTTTCGATAATAGCTGTTAAATAACGAGTCATATTTCCTCCTATATCTTGATGGTTTAAGTTTACCATCTACCCACGCTCTCAGCAAATATAATCCCGGCAATAATGCCTTAATAATTCCATTGCGAAAATAATGGAGAGATATTACACTACCGTTGTTAAAAGAGGAGTCGTATGGTTCAGATTCAGGAGAATTATCCGGGACGCTTCTGGCACAAAGTTGAGAATAACCGTATTCTGTGCAATTTGTGCCCGCGCAACTGCGTTTTGGGCGAAGGCCAGCGCGGGTTTTGTTTTGTCCGCCAGAATTTAGGCGGACAGATGGTTTTGACCACGTATGGCCGCAGCAGCGGCTTTTGCATTGACCCCGTTGAAAAAAAACCTTTGAACCATTTTCTTCCCGGAACAAGCATTTTTTCCTTTGGCACCGCTGGTTGCAATTTGGGCTGTAAATTCTGTCAGAATTGGGATATCAGCAAGTCCCGCGAGTTTGACCGGCTCAATGATGAGGCTTCTCCAAAACAAATCGCCCAGGCGGCCAAGCGTCACGGCTGCCGCTCGGTCGCTTTCACTTATAATGATCCGGTGATCTTCGCCGAATACGCCATGGATGTGGCCGACGCCTGCCGTGAGTTAGAGATTCATCCCGTGGCCAAGACTGCGGGCTACATCACTGATGAAGCCCGGCCGGAATTTTATAAACACATGGACGCGGCCAATGTGGACTTGAAAGCCTTCAGCGAAGACTTCTACAAAAAATTAACGCTAAGCGCTTTACAACCCGTTTTGGATACGTTAGTGTACCTGAAGCGTGAAACCAAAATTTGGTTTGAAATCACCAATCTCGTCATCCCCGGTGAAAACGACTCGGATAAAGAATTCAATGAAATGACGGAATGGATCATGAACAATTTAGGCCCTGACGTGCCGTTGCATTTCACGGCCTTTCATCCGGATTTTCGCATGATGGACCATCCCGTGACACCAGCCAGGACATTAAACCGCGCGCGTTCGATCGCTTTGGCCAACGGATTGCATTTCGTCTACACCGGAAATGTCCACGATCGAAAAGGTCAGAGCACGTATTGTCACGCCTGTGGAAAAATTTTGATTGAACGCGATTGGTATGAGTTGGGGGAGTATCATATTCAAAACGGCAAGTGTCAGTATTGTGACACGTTCATCCCGGGATGCTTTGAAAATGTTCCTGGTAACTGGGGCGCGCGTCGGCAACCGATACAATTGAAAGGATAATTCATGAAACTCCTCTGCTGGAACGTCAACGGAATTCGCGCCATCGAGAAAAAAGGATTTTTAGATTGGCTTCACACGGAGTCGCCCGATGTTCTGTGTATTCAGGAAACAAAATCTCATCCGGAGCAACTGAGTGAAGCTTTGCTCAAACCCAACGGTTATAAAACCTTTTGGTCAGCCGCCGAAAAAAAAGGTTACAGCGGTGTAGCTATTTTCACAAAGCGGGACCCAAAGGCGGTCAAAGAAGGACTCGGGATCAAAGAGTTTGATTCCGAAGGCCGCACCCTCATGGCGGATTACGGTGATTTTATTTTATTCAACATTTATTTTCCTAACGGCAGCACCGGCAATAAACGCGTTCTGTTTAAGATGGCCTTTTATGACGCGTTTTTGAAAGTTGCCGAGAAGCTTAAAAAACAAGGCCGGGAATTGATTGTCTGCGGAGATGTCAACACCGCCCACACCGAGATCGATCTGGCTCGCCCCAAAGAAAACGTCAAGAATACCGGCTTTCTTCCAGAAGAGCGTGAGTGGGTGAGCAAGTTTATTGCCAAAGGGTATATTGACACCTTTCGCCATTTTAACAAAGAGCCGGGACATTATTCGTGGTGGGATTATAAAACCGGCGCTCGCGCCCGGGACATCGGCTGGAGGATTGATTATTTTTTTGTCAGCTCCGGCTTTCTTTCCAATGTTAAAAAAGCATACATTTTAAAAGATGTCATGGGGTCTGACCATTGTCCGGTGGGGATTGAATTAAAATAAAAAGGAGGAGAAATGAGAAATGCACAGATAGGAATCGGCGCAATCTTGGTTCTTGCAATTTTAAATTCACCCGCTTTTGCCGAAAAGGCAACGGCCGTTATTAAGGGAACCGTGGAAGGTTCAACAATAACCGGGGAGGCTACCTTCGCGGAGATTGATGATGGATTGGAGATCGAAATAAAAGTGGCAAATGTTCCCTCGGGAAAACATGGTTTTCATATTCATGAGAATGGTGATTGCAGTGATACGGGGAAAGCGGCGGGCGGACATTACAATCCGGACGGCGTGATGCATGGGTTGGTGGCTAAAGATGGGTTTGAGCACGCGCATGCCGGTGATTTCGGCAATATTGAAGTCGCTGCAGATGGGATCGGCACCGTAAAAATTTTTATTTCCGGCTTGACGCTGACGGGTGACAAACATAATGTTTCGGGAAAAGCGGTTATCCTTCATGAGAAGGAAGATGACTTTGGCCAGCCGACCGGCAACGCCGGTGGCAGAATCGGGTGCGGGATCATCACGGTAGAAGCTAAGTCGTCAGAAATGCCGGCGGCAGAACCTGATAAAATGACACCGTAAATTGCTTTTTAATAAATCAGACCCGGCGCGCAAATTGCGCTTAAGCCAGGTCTGAGTATTTTATGTCAGCAAAACGTCAGCACCAGCGTCCGAAGGAGATTCCGGCGGTTCAGCGTTCGTCTACCGCAAAAGCCATCGATTGGATTTTTTTAATCGGGTCAACGTTCGTTTTATGTGTTTTGGGAACCCTGATTTACCTGAATTCTTTTGCGAATGAATTTGTTTTTGATGACCTGCCGCAGATCCGTGACAACCCGCATATCCGTCAACTCTGGCCGATCGGGGAGGTTTTTGAAAATACCCGGCGGCCCTTTTTGTATCTGACCTTCGCGGTCAACTACGCCTTCGGTAAATTGAACGTCTGGGGCTACCATTTTTTGAATCTTGTCGTTCACATTGCCGCGGCTTTGTTTCTTTTCGGCATTATTCGCCGGACATTGTTGACCGAACGGTTCAAAATTCAATGGAAAGATTCCGCCTGGGCAACGGCGTTTATCGTGGCCATGCTCTGGCTTGTCCATCCGCTGCAAACCCAAAGTGTCACCTATACCGTGCAGCGGGCTGAATCGTTAGCCGGATTTTTCTATCTCTTCACGCTTTACGCGTTTATCCGATATTGCGAATTACCGCTCGATAAAAAATGGAAGTGGACCGCGATCATCAGCTGTTTGCTGGGAATCGCGACTAAGGAAGTGACGGTCTCGGCCCCCGTTGTGATTTTGTTGTATGACCGCGTTTTTTTGTCGAATTCTTTTCGGGAAATATTCCGCCAGAGAAAGAAAGTTTATCTTGGATTATGGTTAAGCTGGCTGCTGCTTGGATTTTTGTTGCTGACGATGAAGCCGGAAGTAACTCCGACGGCGGGATTTAATTTCAAAGGGATAAGTCCGGTTCAATATGCTTTGACGCAGTGTCAGGTGATTCTCCATTATCTTAAATTAATTTTTTGGCCGCGGCCCTTGGTTTTTGATTATGACGGCTGGCCGATGGCCAAAACGATCGAGGATGTTTGGCCGGGAGGGCTGCTGATGATAATTCTTCTTGCCACCGTGCTCTGGGCTTTGATCCGCCGGTCGGCTTTAGGATTTTTAGGTGCCGCTTTTTTTTTACTTTTGGCCCCCAGTTCGAGCGTGATGCCGGTTAAAGACATGGCCTTTGAATATCGGATGTATCTGCCTTTGGCCATCGTGGTGTTGCTCGCTGTTTTGGCAGCTAAAAAATTTTATTGGGATCATCTATCAGAATTTCGAATTCGTTTCTATGTCTCATTGGGTTTGTTGATATGGATAACCGCCGCGTTGGGGTATCTGACCTATCAGAGGAATTTTGACTATCGCAACGAATCGGCGATTTGGGCGGACACCTTGGCAAAATGGCCGCAAAATTCCCGGGCCCATAATAATTACGGTGAGATTTTATTTCGAAAAGGGGAAACCGAGGAAGCCGAGCAACATTACCGCGCCTCGATCCGCCTTAACCCTAATTATGCCGATGTGCGCAGTAATTTAGGGATATTGCTGTCCAATAAAGGGCAAAGGAAAGAAGCCATCGAGCAACTTTACGAGGCGCTACGGGTCGAGCCCAATTTCGCGATCGCCCATAATAATCTGGGGGCGAATTTGGTGGACGAAGGCCGGTATCGGCAAGCCCTGCGGCATTATTACCGCGCGTTGGAATTGGGATTCCAAGAACCGGGAGTTTATAGTAACATTGGTATTGCCTATGGACGTTTGGGGCGGTATAGTGAGGCCGTTAAATATTTTCAAGAAGCCTTGCACCGGCAACCGGATTTTAAGGCAGCCCAAGAAGAATTGCAAAAGATTCAGCGATTGCAAGAAAGAGAGAAACCATGAATCAAAGATCGATCCGTGATCTCGAGGAAAGAATGGCTAAGATGGACGGCGATTCTTTTCGGCGCCATGTCTTAGAAACGGCCAAGGGTTTTAAAACCTCTTGGGTGGAATTGGGGCGCGCGCTGTATTCGGTTTATAAAGATAAAATGTATAAAGAGTGGGGCTACCAGACATTCGAAGGATACGTGGTCAAAGAAGTCGGCATCCGAAAGCAGACGAGTCTTAAGCTCTTACGCTCCTATTATTTTTTGGAAAAAGATGAGCCGGGTTATCTGAAGGAACAATACGCGGGTTCCGAAAACGTCGCCGCTTTACCCAGTTATGAATCCATCGATGTTTTACGTCGGGCCAAAGGCAACAAAGAAGTCGACAAACATGATTATGTTCAGTTGAGGAAAAATATTTTCGAAAAAGGGAAAGATGTTTCCGAGGTCCGGAAGGATTTGACCGCGCTGATGAGACAGCGAAAAGAAGTTGAACCCGAAGAGGCCTGGGCCCAGAAGAAAGAAAAGAGCGTCAAAAGACTCTTGACCACGTTGCGTTCTTTAAAACGCGAAGTGGAAGATTTAAAGATCGTCCCAGCGGCGGTCATCACCGATTTGGCAAAATTGATTGAGCGCTTGGACGCGCAGCTGCGGTAATGAATTAATAATTGATAATCTGGAAAATTGTCCTAATTTAGTGTAAGATACCACCAGTTTGAAATGAAAAAAGAATTAATAGGAAATACAGGAGGTGTGCCATGAGTAACGGATCGGCTTCCAATCTCGTCACCTGGCAGAAGGTCGCCATTGTTCTCATTGTGATTTTTGGTTTAATCATCGCTTTCAGTTATTTTCAGTCCGCAAGAGTTGAACAGAGTAATGTTACTCCCGAAATGACTTTACCCGCGCTCGAAGAAGGACAAACTAATTTAGACATTTTTGACTTGCCCACGCCAGAGAATATGCCGGTCACAAAAATAGAAACAGCGCCAACCGCTGTGATACCCGATGCCCCGATGGCGAAAACATCCCAACCAGCCGTGGAAAAGGCTCCAGTGCCCGTTTCGACCCCGAGCAGCAAAACCGGCAGCTATGGCATCCAGGTTTCTTCCTTTAGAGATATGGAGAAAGCCAAAAAATTACAGCAGAAATTGAAAGAGGGGGGAACCGACTCCGAGATTGTCGAAAAAAATCTTGGCGAGAAGGGAACCTGGTATCAGGTTGTCGTTGGCCCGTACGGTTCTAAAACAGAAGCCGATGTCCAGCTTTTGGAAATTAAGCTCAAGTATCCCGACAGTTTTATCCGTAAGCGTTAACACAAGGAAAGAAACCCGATGGGGGAAAAGAGAAAAGTCCTGGTGGTTGATGATGACAAGATCAGCCAAGATTTGATCCAGGAGACCTTAATAAATTCCGGGTTCAATGTGATTGTCGCGGCCAACGGTCAGGAAGGCTTGGACCGGGTTTATTTAGAGCACCCCGATATCGTCATTTGCGATGTTCTGATGCCGGTGATGGATGGATATTCTTTTTACAAGGAAATGCGTAAAGACGAAATCGCCTCTCAAATTCCGGTCCTTATCCTCACCGCCCGCGGGAAGATGGAAGATACTTTTAAGGCCGTGGGCGTCAACAGCTTCATCACGAAGCCCTACAATGCGGATATCCTGTTAGCGGAAATCGGTAAATTATTGAGTGCCGCTTCGACGATCAGTTCCGCGCCCGCGAGAAGAGACGCCGGTGCTGTCAAATATGGTTCTGGGGCCAACCCAGCCCAGCAAATCGCCAGTAAAAAGGTAATCGTTTTTGGCCGGGATGACACTGTTTTAAACAGTATGAACAAACAGTTGCAAGGCAAAAAATGCGGCGTTTTAGTCATCAAGGATGAATATCAGCTGCCGATGCATTTTGACAGAGTTAATCCGGACATCCTTTTTCTGCAGATTTTTGACGGGGACAAGAGGTCGATTGTCGACGTCTTGCGCGAATTAAAGGTAGTGATTGAGCAAAAATTCCAGGCGGCGGAAGTGAAATCATTATCAAAGAACGAAGACCTTGAATATAAGATTCCGTATATTGTGCTTTATAAAGTCACCGAGGACCTCAACACGGTCTCAACGATCAGTGAGGGCGTTTTGGATACGGAAAATCTCCTTGGCCGCTGTTCAGAAATACTCCCCACAAAATTCATCGGTCTATATGCCCAGATGTCTTTTATATCAAAGATAAAAGGTTTTCTCTAACAAGACCGGATTCGATTGATGCTCTCGGTTAAAAATACCCTGCTTTTGGTGGTTGATGTTCAGGAACGTTTAGCCGGCCAGATGCATGAAAAAGAACCCCTCATCAAAAATATCCAGGCCGTTATTCAGGGGGCCAAAATTTTTGATTTTCCCATTTTGATGACGGAGCAGGCCCCGCAAAAAATAGGCAAAACCATTCCGGAAATTGCTTTGCTGCTTGCCGGCGCGAAAGTTTTTGAGAAAACCAGTTTCAGTTGCTGCGAAAATAAGGATTTTGTCAAAACAATAAAATCGCTGAAACGAAAAGACGTATTAATCACGGGTGTGGAAACACACGTCTGCGTTTATCAGACGGCCGTGGATTTGATTCGTCTCGGGCAAAACGTCCATGTGGTCGTTGATGGCGTTAGTTCCCGAAGCGCTTTTAATAAGGGAATCGGATTGCAATTGATCAAAGACGCGGGGGGGAGTTTAACGAGCGTTGAGACGGTTCTGTGCGAACTATTAAAAAAAGCCGAAGGTGAACAGTTTAAGGAAATTTTGAAATTGATCAAATGACAGAAAAGCATCGACCCCGCTTTCGGCGGACTCAGGAAAGGAGTTTTTATGTCGAATGAACAGCTTAATGTGAACTCAACCGAAGTCGACGCTCTCCTGCACGAAAATCGCATTTTCCCACCGCCAAAAAATTTCTCCACCCAAGCCAACCTCAAAGACGAAGGTATTTATAGTCAGGCTAAAAAAAATCGCGAAGAATTTTGGGCCCAGTGGGCCAGGAAATTAGATTGGTTTAAACCCTGGCAAAAGGTTTTAGAATGGAACCCGCCTTACGCCCAGTGGTTTATCGGCGGAAAACTCAATGCCAGTTACAATTGTTTGGACCGGCACATCAAAGCGGGTTTGGGAAAAAAGACCGCTCTTTTTTGGGAAGGTGAACCGGGTGACGCGCGCGCGATCAGTTATCAAGAACTTTATCTGGAGGTCAATAAATTCGCCAACGCGCTAAAATCTTTGGGAGCGCGTAAAGGCGACCGGGTGGCGATTTACATGCCGATGATCCCGGAAGCGGCCGTCGCCATGTTGGCCTGCGCGCGTATTGGGGTGGTTCATACCGTGGTCTTCGGCGGGTTTAGTCCGGAATCGTTAAAAGACCGCATTCAAGACGCCGAGGCGAAATTATTGATTACGGCCGACGGCGGCTGGCGGCGCGGGACCGTGGTGGCGCTCAAAGACGCCGCGGATAAGGCCGTCGCGCATTGTCCTTCCATAAAACACGTTGTCGTTATCGAGCGGACCAAAAATAAAATCACCATGCTCTCCGGCCGCGACCATTGGTATCATGAACTGGTGGCCAGTGCCAAGGATTTTTGTGAGCCGGAGCCGATGGATTCGGAAGACATGCTTTATATCTTGTATACCTCTGGAACAACCGGCAAGCCCAAGGGAATTATTCATACGACCGGCGGGTATATGACCGGTGTAACAGCCACCGTGCAATGGGTCTTTGATCTGAAGCCAGGGGATGTGTTCTGGTGCACGGCCGATGTCGGTTGGGTCACGGGGCACAGTTACATTGTTTACGGCCCCATGTCCAACGCGGCGACACAGGTGATGTACGAAGGCGCGCCCGATTTTCCCGAGCGTCATCGTTTCTGGAAGATTATTGAAAAGTACAAAGTGACGATTTTTTATACGGCGCCGACGGCCATCCGCGCTTTTATGAAATGGGGGACACAATGGCCCCAAGGCTGCGACCTTTCGAGTCTGCGGCTTTTGGGTAGTGTTGGTGAGCCGATTAATCCCGAGGCGTGGATTTGGTATTATAAAAATATTGGCCGGGAAAAATGTCCCGTTGTTGATACTTGGTGGCAGACAGAAACCGGGTGTGTTTTGATTTCACCTTTGGCGGGATTGACACCGTTAAAGCCAGGCTCAGCCACGAAACCATTGCCGGGCATTGACGCGCAAGTTTTAAGGGAAGACGGCACCGCGGTCGATGTCGGCGGCGGCTATTTGGCTTTAACGAGCCCGTGGCCATCGATGTTACGTGGCATTTACGGCGATCCCGAACGATTCGAAGCGACCTACTGGAGCAAATGGAAAAATGGAATTTATTTTACCGGTGACGGCTGTAAAAAAGATGAGGACGGTTACCTCTGGCTTTTAGGCCGGGTGGATGATGTCATGAATGTGGCGGGTCATCGTATTGGGACCATGGAGGTGGAAAGCGCCTTGGTGGATCACCCCAACGTCGCCGAAGCGGCGGTTGTCGGGATTCCCGATGAGATCAAGGGGCAGGCCATCGCGGCGTTCGTCACCTTGAAGGAAGGCCATCAACCCAAAAAGGAAATGGAAGACCTTTTAAAGCAACACGTCGTTGAAAAGATCGGCGCCATAGCCCGCCCAAGTAAAATCATTTTTACGGCGGATCTTCCTAAGACCAGGAGCGGTAAAATTATGCGCCGGCTTTTAAGAGACGTCGCCGAAGGCCGCGCCTTGGGCGACGTGACCACCCTTGCCGACGCGGGCGTTGTCGAATCGTTGAAGAAAAAGTACGCGGATGAGGGATAAAGCAAATAATACTGTTCAACAATGCGCCGAGTTAATATTTGAGGCAGAGTTTATCAGCGTTTTAACCGGTGCTGGGATTTCGACGAGTGCGGGGATTCCGGATTTTCGTGGACCTCAGGGACTTTACGTGACTAAGCGCTATGATCCGGATAAGGTCTTTGACATCGATTCCTTTCACCGCGACCCCAAACCTTTTTTTGAATTCGCCCGGGATTTTGTGAAATTGGAAGACACCACCAAGCCCACGCGGGCGCATTATTCTTTAAGCGAGCTGGAAAAGAAAGGGAAGCTTAAAGGTGTCATCACGCAGAATATTGATTACTTACACCAGCGGGCAGGTTCGAAAAACGTTTTGGAAGTTCATGGAAGCTTCTGGGAAAGTTATTGCCGTGACTGCGGGCAGAATTTTCATTACGAGGAAATGAAGGTTAAGATTTATAAGGAAGAGGTTCCAAAATGTTCGTGCGGCGGCGTTATTAAGCCGGACATTGTTTTCTTTGGTGAAAATGTCAAACATTTGGACGCGGCTTTTAAATTGGCCGCGGAATCGGATTTGTTTTTTGTCATCGGGACCTCCTGTGTCGTTTATCCGGCGGCGATGATCCCGCATATGACCCACGGTAAGGTGGTGATTATAAATATGGATGAAGTGCATTTGGACCAAGCGGATGTGGTCTTGACCATAACGGAAGATATTGATGGGTTTTTTGCGAAAGTAGAAGAGGTCATGGCGCATGGGAAAAATCGTCATCAAACAAGGTGACATTACACAAGAAGTCGTTGATGTGATTGTTAATGCCGCCAACACCACCTTGCGCGGTGGCGGTGGGGTGGACGGGGCGATTCATCGCGCGGCCGGACAAACGGTTTTGGAAGAATGTGTCAAAATCGGCGGATGTGATACGGGCGACGCGGTGATGACCAATGCCGGGAGGCTTAAAGCCAAAAGAATTATCCACACCATCGGTCCGGTCTGGAACGGTGGGAAAAAGCGTGAGCCGGAATTGCTGCGCGGCTGCTACCGCAATAGTTTTAAATTAGCCCTTCAAGAAAATTTAAGATCGATTGCCTTTCCGGCCATCAGCACCGGCGCGTACGGTTACCCAATTGAACCAGCGGCCGAAATAGCTTTAGAAGAGGGATTACATTTTGAGAACGATTTTGATGAAATTCGTTTTGTGTGTTTTTCCCAGCCGGATTTAAATGTTTATAAAGAAGTGTTTGATAAAATCGCGCCTCAGGATGTGTGAAAGATGAGGTGGAAAATGAGAACAGTTATTTTGATTGGGATCATTTGGGGTATATTCGGGATGAATGTTTCAGCAGAACAGGGAGGTGAAACGATGAAAATCACAAGTCCGGCCTTCAAACACAATGAAATGATTCCGCGTAAATACACCTGTCAGGGAGATGATATCAATCCACCCTTAAATCTTGAAGGAATTCCTGCAAACACAAAGAGTTTAGTTTTGATTGTTGATGACCCTGATGCGCCCATGGGAACGTGGGTCCACTGGGTGGTTTTTGATATCCCGGTAGTCGGAAGTATCATCGAAGATTCCATTCCCGGCAAACAGGGTTACAATGATTTTGGCCGTAATAATTACGGCGGCCCTTGTCCTCCTTCGGGAACACATCGCTATTTTTTTAAGCTTTATGCCTTAGACACAATTTTAAATTTGAAAGAAGGAATCAAAAAGCAGGATTTAGAAAAAGTTATGGTTGGACATATTTTAGATGAAGATGAAATAATTGGATTATATAAAAAGGTTAAATAAGTTGGTCAGAACCCAAGCAACCAGAAGACAGAAAAATATCTTTCGGGTCATGCGCGAGAAGCATTCTCTGATGAAAGATAAACTTAAGATTAAAAAGCGATGAGCCTTGTGATATAATTCCGAATACTCATAAAAAGGAAATTAGAGTGAATCTTCCATTTAGTAAAATTTCTTCCATCACCAAAAAACAAATCGTGGCTGCGACCGGCTTGGGGCTTATTGGATACGTGATTGCCCATTTGGTCGGAAATTTTCTCATCTACAAAGGCCCGGCTGCCTTAAACGGTTACGCCGAATTCTTAGCGAGTCTACGCCCCGGACTTTTCTTGATCGAACTAATTCTATTTGGAATTTTTGTCAGCCATATGTATTTCACCTATCTGGTTATCCTGGAAAATATTTTAGCCAGAGGCACGGGGTATAAAGTTTATAAATCTGTGGGAGAACGTTCCTGGGCCACGAGGCTGATGCCGTATACTGGAACCGTTATTCTTGCCTTTGTGGTTTGGCATATTTTTGATTTTACCTTAACGGACCATCGTGGCCCGCGAAGTGTCATGCCCAACGGCCAGAGCCTGGGATTGTATGGAATCGTTTATAATTCTTTTCGTGATCCCATTCACAGCTCTTTTTACATTGTCGCGATGATTTGTTTGGGGCTTCATTTAAGTCACGCGATTCAAAGTTGTTTCCAGACGTTTGGTTTTAATCACCCCAAATACACGCCCTATATAGAGAAGGCGAGTAATTTTTTGGGATTTCTCATCGCCGCCGGCTACATCACGATACCGGTGTGGGTACTTCTTGAAAGTCACTTTGGAACAAGGCTATGAACAACATCTTCGATTCCAAAATTCCAAGCGGGTTGCTTAAAGATAAATGGACCAGGCACAAGGCCGGTATCAAGCTTATCAACCCCGCGAATAAGCGTAAATACAGTGTCATAATTGTCGGGACCGGGCTTGCCGGAAGTTCGGCGGCCGCCTCATTAGCGGAATTGGGATACAATGTGAAAGTGTTTTGCCTGCAGGATTCACCCCGTCGGGCGCATTCAATTGCCGCTCAAGGCGGAATCAATGCCGCCAAAAATTATCCAAATGACGGCGATAGCATTCAAAGACTTTTTTATGACACCATTAAAGGCGGGGATTTTCGCGCCCGCGAGGCGAATGTTTACCGTTTGGCGGAAGTCAGCAATAATATCATCGACCAATGCGTGGCGCAGGGAGTTCCGTTCGCCCGTGAGTACAGCGGTTATTTGGAGAACCGTTCCTTCGGTGGGGCGCAGGTTTCCCGGACATTTTACGCCAAGGGTCAAACCGGTCAGCAATTACTTTTAGGCGCGTACAGCGCCTTGATGAAAGAGGTTAATAATAAAACAGTCGAAATGTATCCGCGGTGTGAAATGCTTGATTTAGTTGTGATTGACGGCCGGGCGCGCGGTATTGTTGTCAGGAATTTAATCAACGGAAAAATTGAGTCCCATGTCGCCGACGCGGTGATTTTAGCTACCGGAGGATATGGTAACATTTTTAATCTGGCTACCTATGCCAAGGCGAGCAATGTCACGGCCATCTGGCGCGCGCATAAAAAGGGAGCCTTTTTTGCAAACCCTTGTTTTACCCAAATCCATCCGACCTGTATTCCGGTTCACGGTGATTATCAATCAAAACTGACCCTTATGAGCGAGAGTTTACGTAATGACGGCCGGGTTTGGGTTCCTAAAAATAAAGGGGATAAACGACGTCCAGCGGAAATCCCGCCAGAGGAGAGAGATTATTTCCTCGAAAGAAAGTATCCGGCTTTTGGGAATCTTGTTCCCCGGGACATTGCTTCCCGCGCGGCCAAAGAACAATGCGATGCCGGAAAAGGGGTGGGTGCAACAGGCTTGGCGGTTTATCTTGATTTTGCCGACTCAATTGGCCGGTTAGGTAAAGAAACGATCAAGGCGCGTTATGGAAATCTTTTTGACATGTATCAAAAAATCACCAACTCGAATCCCTTTAAGGAACCGATGATGATTTATCCGGCCATGCATTACACCATGGGGGGATTATGGGTGGATTATAATCTGATGAGCAATCTTCCCGGTCTTTTTGTTTTAGGTGAAGCGAATTTTTCCGATCATGGGGCGAACCGTTTAGGCGCGAGCGCATTGATGCAAGGATTGGCCGATGGATATTTTATTATTCCCTACACGATCGGACATTATCTTGCCGGTGTTGGTTTCGAAAAAGTTCAAACAGACCATACGGAATTTAAAATCGCGGAAGAGCAGACGAGAAATCGAATCAATCAAATTCTTTCTGTCAGAGGAAAAAGGACCGTGGATGATTTTCACCGTCAATTGGGGCGGCTTTTGTGGGACAAATGCGGTATGGCGCGAAATGAAAAAGGATTAAAGGAAGCCATGGAAGCTATCGGAGTTATCCGGAATGAGTTTTGGCGAAATATCGCCGTTACCGGTTCCGAAGGTGAGTTTAACCAGGTCCTGGAACGCGCCGGGCGCGTGGCGGATTATTTCGAATTTGCCGAATTGATTGTCCGAGACGCTTTAGAGCGCCGGGAATCCTGCGGCGGACATTTTCGCGAAGAATTTCAAACCCCCGAAGGTGAAGCCCAACGCGATGATAAAAATCACTGCTACGTAGCCGCCTGGGAATTTACCGGAGTCGGCAAACCAGCGCAGCTTCATAAAGAACCTTTGGTGTTTGAGAATGTGGAGTTGACGCAGCGCAATTATAAATAACCATCTTAACTCGTAGGTGTTAGAAAGGTTAAATGTCCCAAAAAATTAATCTTACATTAAAAGTCTGGCGTCAAAAAAATACCCAATCCAAGGGACATTTTGAAGTTTATAAGGCCGAAGGCATTGACAAAGACATGTCATTTTTAGAAATGCTTGATGTGGTCAATGAAGGATTGATCAAAGAAGGCAAAGACCCCATTGCCTTTGACCATGATTGTAGGGAAGGGATTTGCGGGATGTGTAACGCGGTCGTTAACGGCCAACCGCACGGACCCGTGCGCGGGACAACCCTTTGCCAGCTTCATATGCGCAACTTTAAAAATAATCAAACCCTGGTCATTGAACCCTGGCGATCACGAGGATTTCCGATTATCAAAGATTTGGTTGTGGATCGTTCGGCTTTTGACCGGATCATCGCCGCGGGCGGATATGTTTCCGTGAAAACAGGTTCGGCACCGGAAGCCAATACTATTCCAATCGTCAAGGATAAATCGGAATCGGCCTTTGCCGCCGCCGCCTGCATCGGTTGCGGGGCCTGTGTCGCCGCCTGCCCGAACGCCTCGGCCATGCTTTTTGTCGCCGCGAAAGTCAGCCATTTCGCCCTTTTACCGCAGGGACAAATTGAAAAGAAAGAGCGGGTGTTAAACATGGTCCGGCAAATGGACAAGGAAGGTTTTGGAAATTGTTCCAATGAATACGAGTGCGAAGCCGCCTGCCCCAAGGAAATCAGCGTCTCCCACATTGCCCGGATGAACCGCGAGCATTTGTCGGCGAAGATTACATCGAAGATTACATAAGGTAGGGGCAACCTCGTGGTTGCCCGATTGCGAATCAATCAAACGGGTGACCACAAGGGTCACCCCTAGATTTAATAAATGAATGTATCCCAATATCACTAAACAAACCATTCTTCAATACGACACCCCGGGTCCGCGTTATACCAGTTATCCGACCGCGCCTGAATGGTCGAATGATGTCAACGCCCATACCTATCAAGAAAAATTAGGCGCGTTTGGTCAACGCGATAAAACCCTTTCACTGTACATCCACATCCCGTTTTGCCAGTCGATGTGTTATTACTGCGCCTGCAATGTGGTCATCCGAAAGCAGGAAGACAAATACGGTGATGAATATCTTGAATATCTTTTTAAGGAAATTGAACTCGTGCGCCGAGCCATCGGTAAAAAAGCGGACGTCAAACAATTTCATTGGGGAGGGGGGACCCCGACTTATTTTAACGAAGATCAGATCGAACGGCTTTTTAATAAAGTTGCTGAAAATTTTGAGATCGATTTTGACGGTGAAATCGCCATCGAGATCGACCCGCGCACGATCGATAAAAGTAAAGTCAAAAAGCTGCGCCAGCTCGGGTTTAACCGTATTTCTATGGGCATTCAGGATTTTAGTCCCGAGGTCCAGCAAAAAGTCAACCGCGTTCAGCCCTTCGCCGATGTCAAAAAATTTTATAATTGGTGCCGTGAGCTTAAATTCCTTTCGGTTAATTTCGATTTGATCTACGGCCTGCCGGACCAGCATGTGGATAATTTCAGTCAAACATTGGAAAAAGTCATTACCTTAAAACCGGACCGGATCGCGCTTTACAGTTTTGCCTATGTCCCCTGGCTTAAAAAACATCAGCAGAAATTAGAAGTCGAAGAATTGCCTTCCAATGATGAGAAACTCGACATTTTCCTAAAATCCCGTGAGCAACTTCTTAACAGCGGCTATCAGGCCATCGCCATGGACCATTTCGCTTTAAAGACCGATGAAATGGCAAAGGCGTTTAACGCGGGCACACTTTATCGGAATTTCATGGGTTACACCGTCAAGCCGGCGGATGAATATGTGGGATTGGGTTTAACTTCGATCGGGTTTTTGGAAAATACTTTTGTGCAGAATTACAAAACAATCAATGATTACTACCGCCTATTAAAAGAAGACACCTTGCCCATCGAGCGCGGCAAGGTTTTAACCCGGGATGATCAGATCCGCCAATGGGTGATTAATTCTCTCATGTGCCGGTTTAAGGTGGACAAAGGTGAATTTAAAAATAAATTTGGGCTGGAGTTCGAAGAGTATTTTGATGTGGAACAACCCCATATCAAAAAATGTATTGAAGACGGCCTTATCACCGTCAAAGGTGACACGCTTTTGGTCACGGACTTAGGAAAAATTTTTATCCGCAATGTATGTATGGGCTTCGACTGGTATCTTCGCCAAGCCAAAGCCCACAAGAAATTTTCGAGGACAGTGTAGCCCAGACCCTGGGGAACAAGCTGGAAAAATAATGCCATGCCCGAAAAATTCATCAGCGAAGCAATCAAACCCGTCCGGGCGACATTTGATACCGGCCGGATGAAGGCGGGCGATCCGGGTTTGCCGCGGGGAATTAATCTGGCGCGGGCAGAAGTTCAGAGTGAAGGACGTCGTGGCAAAATTCCGGTGCCACACGTCGTAACCCGAGCCCGGTCTTAAGAAATTAGATTGTGGCATGTGTAATCGGAGAAGGATCACATTCGGATTGCTTACTTGTGTCTTGGGCCTTGTGTCCATAAGTGAAAACAATGAATAATTCCACTTTTCTCCAATCCTTCGAATGAAGCTTTTTCTGAGTGTCTGTAATATTTGAATATATAACTTGCAAATTGTACAGACATGTGATATGGTTCATTTATGATCAAACGAACCCTTGAAGCCAAAGTCCGAGAATCCTCGGAGCATTATCCGATTGTCTCCGTGACCGGCCCTAGGCAGTCCGGCAAAACCACGCTATGCCGGAAATTATTCCCCCAAAAACCTTATCTTTCTTTTGAGGCTCCGGATATCCGCGAATTGGCGGTGCAGGATCCCCGGGGTTTTTTGGCTCGTTATCCCGATGGAGCTGTTCTGGATGAAGTCCAGCGGGCGCCGGAAATTCTCTCTTATCTCCAGGGGATGGTCGATGAACGCAAACAAAACGGATTATATATTCTCAGCGGAAGCCAGAACCTTTTGCGACTGCGGTCCATTCAGCAGTCTTTGGCCGGACGTACGGCCGTCTTGAAGCTTTTACCTTTTTCAGTGGAAGAAATCCGTCCTTTGATCCAAAAACGCACGGCGGACGAAATCCTCCACGCCGGATTTTTTCCAAGGATTTTTGATCAAAAAATCGATCCGGCCGATGCGATGCGCGATTATGTCGCGACCTATGTGGAACGGGATGTGCGCCAGATCATAAATGTAAAGAATCTTTCTTCATTCCAGAAGTTTCTCAAACTATGTGCCGGCCGAGTCGGACAGATCCTCAACCTTTCCAACATCAGCAACGATCTGGGGCTTTCGCATACGACAATCAAAGAATGGATGTCCGTCCTTGAGGCAAGTTACATCGTTTTTTTGCTTCCGGCTTATTACCGCAATTGGAAGAAGCGGATCATCAAGGCGCCGAAAATATATTTTTACGATACGGGGCTGGCGGCTTATCTACTGGGCATTGAGCAATCCTCCCAGATGAACCGTGATCCGCTCCGGGGTGCCTTGTTTGAGAATTTCGTCGTGATTGAATTCCTGAAATATTTCTGGTCGGAAGGCCGCGCTGCGCCGCTTTACTTTTTTCGGGACAATCACGGCAGCGAGGTTGACTTGATTATTGAAAAGGCTCGCCGGGTCACCGGTGTAGAAATCAAAGCCGGACAGACTATTCAGGAAGAGTTCTTTAAGGGTTTGGATTTTTTAAAACGCTTGGCCGGCAAAGATGTCCTGGGCCGGGCCGTTGTTTATGGGGGCAAAAATGAGTTTAGCAGAGAAGACATCTCCATTCATTCTTCTTTGAATGTTTTGGATTGTTACCGCCGGTATGCAGGACGGGAATGAGTTATGAATAATTCCACTTTTCTTCAAGCATTCGAGGGCACCAACACCCGCGTGCCGGTGTGGTTTATGCGTCAAGCGGGGAGGTTTTTGCCGGGGTATCAGAAGATTCGCGATCGGTATTCGCTGAATCAGATGTTTAAAAAGCCTGACCTGGTGGCGGAACTGACCTGCATGCCGATAAACGCACTGGGCGTGGACGCGGCGATTTTATTTGCCGATATCCTTTCACTTCCGGCAGCCATGGGTTTTGAGATTAATTTTATCAAAGGCGAAGGACCGGTCATCGCCAACCCCATCGAGACGGCCGCGGATGTCCGGCGCGTTCATGATTTTGGAAAACTTTCCTATTTAAGCGAAGCAATAAAAGTTATTAATCGTACTCTGTCCGAGAATATTCCGTTAATTGGTTTTGCCGGCTCACCGTTTACAGTTTTATGCTATTTAATCGAAGGCGGCTCTTCCGTTAATTTCACCAAAACCTTTCGGTTCATTCAAGACGACCCGCCGGCCTTTACGGAGTTGATGAAAGTTATTACCAAAAATACAATCGTTTATCTTAAATTACAACAGGAAGCTGGCATCAAGGCTTTCCAGATTTTTGATACCTGGGCCGGGATCCTGCGGCCGTCGGATTACGCGCATTGGGTATTATCGTATATCCAGGAAATTTTTAGCCGCGTGGATCTACCGTCTATTTATTACGTCAAAAACTGCCGGCATCTTTTAGAATTTATGGTGAAGTCAAAAGCGGACTTTGTGTCGGTGGATCACACGATTGTTTTAGGGCACAGCAAGGTCTTGGAAAATTCGGATGTCGGCGTGCAGGGGAATTTATTTAACGGGCTTTTGTACACTGATTATAAAATTTTGGAAAAAGAAATTCATGATGTCCTTGTCGGCGCCAGGCATTATCAGAAATATATTTTTAATTTAAGCCACGGTATTTTCCCGGATGTGGAAGTGGAGAAGGTGAAGTTCATTGTGGAGAAGGTGCATGAGTTTAAATGGAGGATATAGCTGATAGCTTACATGAGTTTTTCAATCAGCATCATCGGCGGCGGGATTAGTGGACTGAGCGTCCTTCACAACCTTAAAAAAAAATATGCCGGGCGCAGGGACGCTCAAATTACGCTATTTGAGGCCAGTGACCATCTTGGCGGCACCGTCCGCACAATCCAACAAAACGGATTTCGCTTCGAAACCGGACCAAACGGATTCTTGGCCTCACAGCCGACCACTTTGGAACTGGTCGATGAACTGGGAATCAGTGACAAGTTATTGGTTTCCAACGAAGCCGCGAAGATCCGGTATATTTCAAAAACCGACAAGCTTTACCGATTGCCCGCCGGGCCGGGAGATTTTTTAAAATTTCCGCTATTATCGTTTCCGGAAAAAATCCGTATCTTCGGAGAATTCTTTGTCTCAAAGAGAAAAGAGCCGCTGGAAACGGTCTTTGAATTTGGCCAGAGGCGTTTAGGCAAACGATTCGCCGAAATCTTTTTGGATTCCATGGTCACCGGGATCTTTGCCGGCGACGCCAAACAACTGCATTTAGCTTCGGCTTTTCCGAAAATTCACGCCATTGAGCAAAAATATGGCTCGCTTTTTTTAGGGATGATAGCTTTGGCCAGAAAAAAAGGGAAGGATAAAGAAAAATTTAGTGCCGCGCCCCGCGGCCAATTGACTTCCTTTAAGGAAGGGATGTCGCAGTTTGTGTCGGCGTTTAGCGAAAAATATGCGGACGCGATTCGATTGAATCATCCTGTCGAACGAATTTCTCGAACAAATAATCGTTTTAAAATTTCTTCTCCAAAAGGCGATGTTGAGGCCGATGAAATTTTTATCTGCACCCCGGCCTACGCGGCAGCCCAATTGCTGAAAGATTTTAGCGGACTGGCGGACGCGTTGAAAAAAATCCCCTATGCCCCGATTGCCGTTGCGGGACTGGTGTACCAGCGAGCTTCCTTTAAAGAGCAGCCGCGGGGATTCGGCTATCTGATTCCTTCAAGCGAGAACAGCCAGGTGCTGGGGGTATTGTTTACCAGCAATATTTTTGACAACCGGACTGATTCAAAGCATTTTATGTTCCGGGTGATGATGGGTGGTGTGCGTTACCCTAAGATAGCTTCGAAAACCAGAGACGAACTTATCGCAATGGCCAAGAAAGAGATTGAAAAAACGCTTAAAGTATACGATAATCCAGTCACTGAATTTTTTTCCTGTTGGCATCGTGGAATTCCACAGTACAATCGTGAGTATCCGAAATTAAAAGAAGCGATTGAAGCGCGCGTCCGAGAGATTCCCGGCCTTCATTTAGCGGCGAATTATTTGGGCGGGATTTCGATCAATGATTGTATTTCAAACGCGAAGTTGGCGGTAAATAATCTTCCCCTCCCCTTGTGGGAGGGGTAAGGGGAGGGGAAGATTCATCGTTAGAGAGTCCCCCTCCCTAACCCTCCCCACAAGGGGGAGGGAATCAATAGAGGGTAGTTAATATGTTTTCCTTACAATTTAGAATGTGGTTGATGTTGACGGTCCTGTTCGCGGTCGTCTACGCGGTGATTGTCGTTGTCGGTCAGACGCTTGGCATCGGCAACTTTTATTTTTATTTAATGATTTCAATTGGCATGATGTTGGTCCAATACATGATCGGCCCCAAGATGGTCGAATGGTCCATGCGGGTCAAATATATCGAGCGTAATGAAAACCCCAGACTCTATCAGATGGTCGAGTCCCTGGCCGCACGGGCCAGAATCCCTACCCCGAAAGTTTGCATTTCTGAACTGCCTATTCCCAACGCCTTTGCCTTTGGCCGTGGGTTAAATGATGGCCGGGTCTGTGTGACTCAGGGGATCTTGCGTTTATTAGACGAAGAGGAACTCAAAGCCGTTATCGGCCACGAATTGACACACATTAAAAATCGGGATGTGTTGACGATCACACTCCTATCCGTAATTCCGATGATTTTATATCGTTTGGCCTGGCATTTTATGTTTTATGGGGGAGGCCGCCGCGATGAGAGAGGAAGCGCGGCCAGCGGCGCCATGATTGGGCTCGTCGCCTTTCTTTTTTATTTTCTGACTAATCTTCTTGTGCTTTATGCCTCACGCATCCGTGAGTATTTCGCCGACAAAGGTTCCATTGAAATGGGCAATAAACCTTCAGCTTTGGCCTCAGCATTGTACAAATTGGTTTACGGCTCCGCCCGCATGGGAAAAGATTCCTTAAAAGAGGCTGAAGGCCTCAAGGCATTTTTTATCAATGACCCATCGCTGGCCTTAAATGAATTCCGTGAATTAAGCCAATTGGATTTAGACAAAAGCGGGACCATCGATACCACGGAATTGATGGCGTTAAAAAGTAAAACGGTGACATTAAGTTTCGGCGATCGGCTTCTGGAACTTTTAGGCACTCACCCTAATATGCTCAAACGAATCAAACATCTTTCGGAGTTTCATGGATAAGCGATATTGTCATTGCGAGCCCCGAAGGGGCGAAGCAATCTTTAGCGAAGGGATTGTTTCGTACTCATTTTCCTTTAATAAATTTTTAGATCAAATGAGTACAGTACTTATTTCATCTAAAAAAAAATTAGGGGGAAAAAGTACGTCGGTCAAAGGCCTCCTCGCAATGACCGTGAGTTTCGTTGTTCTCATTTCGCTTGTCTGCACATCGTGTGAAAAGCAAGCCGAGAAGCGGCATTATGTCGAGATTGTTTCCAAGGCTCCTGAAATTCCTGTATCAACGGTTGATCCGCATGCCGGTATTCCTGGATTTGAACAAATGCGTCAAGGAATGATGCAGGGCACGAGCGCCATGCCGGAGGGAATAGTCCCACCGGGACCAGCGGTTGAATTGGCATGGGATTTACCGAGTGGCTGGACAGAAAGTCCCAATAAAAGTAGTATGCGGTTGGCGACTTTTACTGCGGGCAGTGGAGAGGGATCAATTGAATGCTCCATTGTTTCCTTAGGCGGCATGGCCGGTGGAGTAAAGGAAAATATCCGCCGCTGGATGTGGCAGGTCAATATAGCTGAAATTTCCGATGCTAAATTCGATGAGTTTATCGCCCAACAGGAGCAGATCACGACACTGGGAAAATTTGCCACAACGATCATTGACCTCACGCAGCTCCAATCAAATGCCGACAATTCCAATCCTTCCATCATTGCGGCCATACTCATCCTGGATGATAAGACAGTTTTCATTAAAATGACCGGCAAACGTGCTGTGCTAATTGCTCATCGACAGAAATTTGAAGCTTTGTGCAAATCACTTCGCTATGACCAATAAGCCAAGCAAGCCCGCCAATTTAAGACAGCGTCTCTCCGCAATTCCCCTTATAGATTCTCTGTGTTCGATAAAACTTACGGTTTTGTGTCTTTTCTTTTTATTTTTCCTGACATTATGGGGAACTATTGACCAGGTCAGCAATGGCTTGTATTTGGCCCAGCAAAAATTTTTCTATTCCTGGTCTATTTTATTATTTAATTTTCTGCCGGTCCCCGGCGTGCAATTGATCATGTGGGTCCTGTTCATTAATCTGGCCTTGGTGGCCCTGCTTCGTTTTGAATACACCTGGTCAAGGGCAGGACTGCTGATGACCCATTTAGGATTAATGTCATTTTTGGTCGCGGCCTTCGCGACTTTTAAATTATGCGAAGAGTACCATCTGACACTCTTGGAGCAGGAAAGCTCTAATGTTGCTTCCGCTTATCACGATTGGGAATTGTCCGTTTGGAAAGAGAGTAAGGATAACACCTCCAGGGAAGTCACGGCCTATGATTCACGTAATTTTCATTCCGAGCAAATCTTAAATTTTGCTGAGGCTGGATTTTCTCTCGTTGTAAAAGATTATTTCTCGAATTGCAATGCCTATACGAGCTCAGGCGCGGGTGGCGCGCAAAAGCTTGCGCTGATCAGTGCCAGCGGGATTCAATCATTGCGTAAAATGACGCTTCAAAAAGAGCCGGAAAAGAATATCCCGGGTGAAACTTTTCTTTTGAAACGCGCAGGGGATGAGGATTCCTTGGTTTTATTGTATGGCGGTGAGACGATCCCAACACCCATTAAAGTCGGCCAGGAGACTTATTTTTTAAGTTTGCGTCTTAAAAGAATAGCCATGCCGTTTAGTTTAAAATTACTCGATTTTCGGATGGAAGTTCATCCGGCAACCGAAATGGCCCGCAGTTATGAAAGTGAAGTCGAAATCCAGACCGCCGAAATGACCCGCCGGAGTGTTATCTCGATGAATAATCCGCTCCGACACAAGGATC
>Ga0247727_10004756_pt1 | contig 28380 bp, 16 predicted proteins | sample WisWelCaveWW1625_FD_202498 | JGI IMG/M metagenome (GOLD analysis project Ga0247727, IMG submission 202498) | Biofilm microbial communities from Wishing Well Cave, Virginia, United States - WW16-25 | ecosystem: Environmental > Aquatic > Deep subsurface > Groundwater > Cave microbial mat | place...
CAAACAGATCAAGAAGGACCTGAAGAAGGAATAGGACGGCCGGCCAGCTTGGCCGCCAGAACCTGGCGATAGCGGACCTCGAGCCGGGCCGCCAGTCGCCGCAAGTCCCAGTTCCGCTCGACTTCCCGGCGGGCGCGGGCGGCCAGGGCGGCGGCGCGGACCGGGTCGGTGAGGAGCTCGACCGTCTTCTGGGCGAATTCCTCTTCGAAGAAAGGCTCACCGGGCGGGGCCGGGCTCGCCGCTGGTCGCGGAGGTCAGGCGGTTCTTGTTTCGCTCATACCACGACTTCCAGAAGGCCACGTACTTGGCTTCCTCGACGGCATCGCGGAAGGGCCCAAAGTGCGTATGCCTCCTTGTCTCTTCGGTTTCAAAGGGGGCCTCTGCGGAAGGGAGCTTCCTTCGACGGCCCGGGTTGGCGACTTCATCACGCGCTTCGTCCATAGCGAGACCATCGCTAGTGCGGCGCATGTTGGTCACGAAGGCGGAGAAGCCCGCCACGGCGAGAGGCCTTGCGAGTTTGTTCGGGCTGGCCAGCAGTTCGGCCAGGAAGGGGAGTGCGTCGGCGGTGTGGATGGCGAAGAGGGCGTAGGAAAGGCCCTCAATCGCCTCTTTCGGCGCCGTCGGGGAGGTGGCTAACCTCCCCAAGGCGCGCACGATTTCCCCATCTGTGCTCCGGATACCGCTCAAGGCAGAATGTATGCGACCGCTGTCAGGATGCCCGGCAAGAGCGTCCCACTCGTTGACGGCGCGAAGGATCGCCGCCGAATTCCGGCTGGCAATCAGTCCCGCCAGACCGTTGACACGAAGGAAGGGAGACTCGCTGGCCGCCCATTTTTGCAAGATATGACCGTAATTCCAGAACGGGACGAGCGAGAAGAACTTCAATCGCGCCGATCCCGCGGGGCCTTCCAACTCCACGCGGGAGGCAAGCTCCAGCGCGACTCGGTCCACAATCGATTTGGCGCCGCTTGGCGAATCAATCGACAACGACAATCCGGGCAGAGACAAGTATAGGGAATCGATACCCGGACCTAAAGGATCCACCGGATTCAGCCGCCAACCACTTTCTGTCGAGTTCAGGAATACCAATCCTTGTCCGACTGTGGGCGCCCTCCGGCTGTAGTCAGGTCGTTTGGGACTGGCTCGAACTTGCGCGACCGTCCCTGCCAGCAGATCGCCTTTGAGCACGTTCACCAGTGTCAGGTCGAGTTGATGTCCAGTCCCATCGAATCCGTTGTCTCGAACTTCGGCTACGGCAACGACCTCGGAACCCTCGATTAACCGCTCCAGTTGAGAGGTTCGCTGGCCGAAGCCAAGTACTGCCGAAACGAATGCCCCTAGGATCAGGTGGCGCCAAGTGTCCATGGCGAGCAGCCTCCTCGTGCCTGCCGTGAGCTTGCTATCAAACCCAGTCAAAAGTGGCGGCCGTGATCGAGGTAATGATAGTGGTTGTTCTGGCCGACATACACCCCCCGCGCCACAGAAGCGTCGCCCTGCCGTGGCCCCCCTGGAACGGACGGCACGCCGCCGGGCCCGCCGTTGAACATCGACCCTATGCGCCACTGCTGAACGTGGGTGGTCATCAGAAACGTGGGACTCCCGAACGTCGAGCCAACGCAGCGCGATCATGGTGTTGGAACCGCCCACGGTCCAATGCATTCCGAAACGCTTCAACCGGGTGCCAATGACAACCTTACCGCCGGCCCCTCGGCCACTCCGGGTGAAGTGCATAGGCCTCGCGCCTGGAACTGGGGATAGCGCATGATTTGAATTATGGTACTCCAAAATGGCCCGCAACTGGCTACGGAAAAGCGGCAACAACCTCTCCGGGTGGGTGTATATCTACCTAATCCCCACCCCATTGTACACACTGGGTGTAGGCTGCCGCTGTCCGTCTAACGATCTGGCGCTCAGGCGCGGCCTGCATTTGGCCGTCGCCTGCAGCGCCGAGTTAGGCCCTCACCGCTCTAGTTCGGAGTTCCGGATCAACCATTCAGATAGGCCGGCTGGAAACCGCGCTCTATAAATATTGCAGATCGGCCGGTCGTTAGTATCGAGGAAAATCGCCTCCACAATTTTCGGCTCATTTGTTTCTAGATAGGCGATGCACATGCTGGCTGGGGCCGAAGGAATGTCTTTCTTGAGTCCCAACTGAGCCGCTACCACGCTGTTGCCCCGGCCGCTCAAGTGTCGTTCGAGACGCTCGCGGATGCTACGCCTCGAGCGGCCCACGTAATGCACAACATAGAGTCCACTTTGCTTTTTGCTAGCAATCGCATAGACACCGGAAACTGCAGGCACTCTGCTCACGAGCGACGTATTCAGAGTTCCGTCATGACGAAACGGCAGTTCAATCCAACTACTCCATGGCATGTTTTTTCCCTTCTGTTCATTTCGCGTACGCAGCCTAACTCCTGTTTAAGCCGGTCTGGATAAACCGGTCCCCGGTCGGCCTAAATCGGAACCGCTCCAGACAGGTTCGGTTGGATCAACCATTACAATACACCAACTTCCGTCCCATTGCTCAACTGACCTCCCCCGTGTTAGGCCGCCCCGCCGGTCGGCCTAAATCGGCTCTCTCCATCCCCATAGGCTTCCGCAGCCGGTCCAGCGGGCTGGCAACCCCTCGTCCCCCACGGTTCAGCACGTGCGTCGTGCCGCGGTCCAGGTAGTGCGAACTGGCGGGAAAGACCCACTGCCAGCCCCACTCCCGGTCGGCGTTGGGGTACTTCCGAACCAGCGCGTCCGGCAACGGCGCCGGCTGGCCTGGGAACAGGCCCAGCGGTCGCGACGGCGACATTCGGGCTGATTACAACACCGGTGGACAAGTTTGTCAAGGACTTTTAGGGCAGCTTTTTTTACTTTTTTTACTTGATCTACTTGATCCCACTTGATCAGCGAGGAGACCGCTAGGCCGCAAAAGCTGGCTGGGAGCGCGGCACGGTGGCGCCGGAGAGCGTGCTGCCTGGGATCTGGCCGCGGAAGGGGTTGCGACCTGGTCCTGCAGCGCCAGGCGCAGCGAGAAATGCGCGGGATCGATCTGGTTCAGATCGAAGTTGGCGCCGAACAGCTTCACGCCGCGGTTGCCGGCGTAACTGGCGGAAACCACCCAGCGGCCGGGCAGCTCCCGCCCCCAACAGTCGCCGATTCTGCACCATAATCTGACTTATCGTCCCGCCGGGGGTGAATCTTGGGTGCGAATTACTGGAATTCGGAAGGGGAAGGACCTGAAGAAGGAATAGGACGGCCGGCCAGCTTGGCGGCCAGAACCTGGCGATAGCGGACCTCGAGCCGGGCCGCCAGGCGCCGCAAGTCCCAGTTCCGCTCGACTTCCCGGCGGGCGCGGGCGGCCAGGGCGGCGGCGCGGACCGGGTCGGTGAGCAGTTCGACCGTCTTCTGGGCGAATTCCTCGGGGTTGTCGGCCAGCTCGAGCAGCTCCCCGCTCGCCGCGGCCAGCCCTTCGGCCCCGATGGCGGTCGACACGGAGGGGATCCCCGAGGCGAAGGCTTCCAGCAGCTTCACCCGGACCCCGGAGCCGCTCAGCACCGGGCAGACGAACACCGCGTATCGCTCGAGCGGCTCGCGAATGTCCTCGACCTGCCCCAGGAACTGCACGCCGTCGGCGCGGTAGTGCTCGGCCAAGCCGGGGCCAGCCTGAGCGCCGGCGATCACCAGACGCGCTTGCGGGCGCTGCCGTCGCACCAGCGGCCACACCCGGGTCCAGAAGTACGCCAGGGCCTGCTGGTTGGGCTGGTGCTGGAAGTTGCCGACGAACAACAGGGTGTCCGGGACCCGCCCGTCGGCCACGTAGCGATAGCGGCTCAGGTCGATGCCGGCGCGCAACCCTTCGTCCAGCGTCGCTCGCCTTCCGGCGAACGATTCCAAAGTCCGCCGGTTCTCCGAGGTGCAGACCTGCACGGCGTCGAAGCGGGGCAGGGCCGCCAACTCGAACCGCAGGGCGCGAAGATACTCGACGCCGGCGCGCAGCCGTCGCAGCGGCCCGCCTTCCCGCCGCCAGGCCCGGCCCACCGACTGGAAGTAGATGTCGTGCTCGAAAAGGAAGGTGGCGATGCGCCGGAACTCCAGGGCGTAGAAGGCAAGCTGCGTATACTCGATCTGCACCACGTCGATCTGCTCGGTGAAGATCGCCCGGTGGAGGCGCCAGGCCAAATCACGGCTGGCGAATACCCGGGCGGCGTGCGGAAGCAGCAGGCTGGCGCCGGATTCATCATGGGGCATGCGCACCAGAAACTCGGCGCCGGCCAGGCGCCGGGCCAGCGGCTCGTGCGCCGCCCGCTCCCGGTCCTCGTCGAGCAGACAAAGCAAGTGGACCCGCGCCCGGCTGCTCAGCTCGACCAGGATCTGCTCCATGAACACCGCGCCCCCGTGCAGCGGCGGATGGATGGGATACGGCGAGACGAACAGCACGTTCAGCTTCTCCCGGCCCGGATCCGGCGATTGATACCGGTCGCGGAAGTAGCCTCCCAGCGGGCGGCGGAACGCCTCCCGGTCCGGAATCACGGCCTGGCGGCGGGCCTCCAGGCGGGCGCCCATGGCCTGCGCCAGTTGCCGGCAGGCCTGGAGCAGGGCGCGGGGACTCGTCCGGGCGAGCGTATCGCCGGCCAGCAGCCGGATCCACATCCCCCCATAGACGTTGAAGAAGTGTCCGGCGAGCCAGCGCCAGTCGTGAATGTTCTTCCAGGCCCATAGGAGGTAGTTCTTCTTGAGGACCGCCCGGATGCAGGCGGGATCGAAACGCCGGCCGATCGTGCCGCGGTGCTGGTGATAAACCACGCTGCGCGGCTGAAAATGCACGGTCCAGCCGCGCTTCCAGGCCCGATAGCTGAGGTCGGTGTCCTCGAGATAGAAGGGCTCGAACAGCGGGTCGAAGCCTCCCAGCTCGAGCAGCTTCCGCCGGCCGTAGGCCGAGGAGCCGCCCCCGGCGTAGAAGATCGGGAAAAGGTCGCCGACGCGATCGTCGATGACGTGACGCACTCGCAGTCGCCCGTGAATCCACAGGCCTTCGGTCAGCCCGGTCTCTTCCCGAACTTTGGCCGGGTCGCTGAAGAAGATCTGGGCCGAGACGGCGAAGACGCGGGGGTGGGAAAAGCCGTCCAGCAGGGGCTGGAGAAAATCCCGCTCGACGCGCATGTCGTTGTTGAGCAGCACGACCACGTCGTGGCGGGCGGCGCGCAGGCCGGCGTTGGAGCCTCCGCCGAAGCCGCGGTTGCGATCGAGCTCGAGCACGCGCACCCGGGGAAACCGCTCGCGCAGGAAGGCCGCGCTGCCGTCGGTGGAGGCGTTGTCCACCACCAGAATCTCGTTCGCCGGATTGCCGGCCAGCGCCTCGATCACCGAAGGGAGGTGCTTTTCGAGCAAATCCCGCCCGTTCCAGTTGGGGATAACGACCGAGACGGCGTCGAGGCGGGGAGCGAGGTCCGGCGAGACCGGGCGGGCTCGCCGGAGTCCGGACCACAGGTCCGCCAACAGCAGGGCCAGTGCCGCCAGGGCCAGCAGCAGGGGCGCCGCGGCCAGCAGAAACACGACCACCGCCGCGACGCGGAGCCAGATCTCGATGCGAACCGCAAGGCCGGACATGCGCGCTTGGGCGCCTCAGTGGCAGGGTAACAGAGGTCGACCATGTATCGGAGGCGGTTGTCGCCCCTGCCAGGCCCCCTCTGTTACGTGAATATCGATCAATCCAGGAGTCACGTACAGGCCGGCGGCATCGGCGACGGTCTTGGCCTGCCAGGCGGGGATGTCGGCGGCGACCCGGGCGATCTTGCCGCCGGCGACGGCCACGTGGCCACCTTGCTGATTCCGTTCTTGGGATCAATGACCTGGCCGCCCTTGAGCAACAGGTCATAAGCCGGCTGCGCCGCGAGCACGCCGGCAGCGGTCAGGCAGCAGATTCCGATTTGCATTCTCATGGCTGGTGTCCCGCGCCGGCAGCCGTCATCCCGAGCGAAAGCGGAGGTATACTCGTTGTGTGGGAACCATAGATATTGGCAGCCTCAGTTGCGAGGAACGCTTGCGGCTCTTGGATGAGCTCTGGGAAAGTCTCCGCGAGACACCCGAGGCGATTCCATTAACGACTGCCCAGCGCGAGGAATTGGATCAGCGGCTTGACGAACTGGACCGAGAAGGGCCGACCGGCATCCTCTGGGACGATGTGTTGCAGCGCATTCGTAGCCGCACCCCGTGATCGAAATCATCGTCCGTCCTGCGGCGGCTGCGGATATCGAGGAGGCATTCCTTTGGTACGAGCGCCAGCGTCATGGCTTAGGTGAGGAGTTCTTGGCGGCGGTGCAGTCGACGCGAGAGAGTATTGCTGCCCACCCGGCAATGTACCCGGTGATTCATCGAGATACCAGACGGGCGCTTGTCCATCGGTTCCCATATGGGATTTTCTATCGCGTTTACAGGGACGTCATTGTAGTGGTTGCCTGCATGCACGGCAAGCGCGATCCAAAGCAGTGGAGATCCCGAACATGATGGCTAGCCGTCGCCGGCACAAGCACTTTCCAGTCGCGATAGAAGAGAAGGCCAGTGAGCCCAAGACGTGAAAGTGCGTCTCAATGCGGCCGCTGCTCGCCCGGCCGGGTCAGCGCCAGGAAGATAGGCAAGCTGCTGAGGATCGCCAGGCCCAGCGCCCCCGCCGAGACCCATAGCAGAGCCGCCCTCAACAGTCGCCGACTCTGGACCATATCTGATTCATCGTCCCGCCGGGGGTGAACCTGAAGAGGCCAGCCCTTCGGCCCCGATGGCGGTCGACACGGAGGGGTCATCGGAAATGTTGCGGAATGGTGGCGGCCCCCAGGTAGACGTGGGCGTGAATGTCGATCAATCGAGGAGTCACGCACCGGCCGGCGACGGCCAGGTCGGCCACCTTGCTCGTCCCGTCTTGGGATCAATGACCTGGCCGCCCTTGAGCAACAGGTCATAGGCCGGCTGGGCCGCGAGCACGCCGGCAGCGGCCAAGCAGCAGATTCCGATTTGCGTTCTCATTGCTGGATTCTCACATTCTTGCCCGAACCGTCAGGGCAGGCCGACCCGCCGCACCAGCGCGGCAAAACGCGGGTCCGAGCGCAGGCTGTCGAACCCCGATTCCAGTTTCAGCCTCAGCAGCCCGGCATCGCGCTCCACGTACCCTTTTTCCAGCCAGGCGATGGCCTGGCTGTTTTCGCCCAGGCCGGTGTGAACCAGAGCCAGGAGGCTGGGCGCAACATAAACCCGCTTCGACAACTCCTGCAGCTCGTCCAGAATCTTTCTGGCCTCCGGCTGCCTGCCGGCCGCAGCGTAGGCGCCGGCGAGCGCAGCCAGCATCAACGGAGCTTTGCCCGAACGGGTTACGCTCTTCTCAAACTCAGGAATCGCCTCCGCCAGCATTCCCTTCTGCTGCAAGGCGTAGCCGGAAGCGTAATCGAACCAGAAATAGCTGGGGTCGATTTCGCGCGCCTTCCGGCACTCCTCCAGGGCCTGGTCGTAGCGGCGCGCCACGAGGTAATTACTCGCCAGGTGTCCGCGCAGGAGCATGTCCATCGGCTCCAGATCCAGGGCTCGCCTGCCTTCTTCCAACGACTGATCCAGGCGGCCCATGACAATCAAGTAATGCGCGTACCAGTGATGAGCATCGGCGGATTTGGGGTTGAGCTCGAGGGCTTTTTCGAGCCCCCGCCGCGCGTTTTCCCAATTCCAGTCGAAGAAGAGCGTGGGATGCGCCAGGGCAGCGTGAGCTTCCCCCAGCGAACTGTCGATTTCCAGCGCCTTCCTGGCGGCGGCGGTGGCCCGCGGCCAGATCTCTTTGGGAGACCGGAATCCGAGATAGCCCATGGTCCCGTACGTGTCGGACAGCCCCACGTAGGCCAGCGCGTAGCTGGGATCTTTCCCGATGGCCTGCTGGAAATACTCGATGGCCTTCGAGAACCCCTCGTCCGTCAACTTCTTCCAGTGAAAACGCCCTTGGAGGTAAAGCTGATACGCCTCGGTGTTCTCGGTGTGCCGCCGGGCCAGCCGCTTCTGATCCTCGCCACTCAGGCGCAGCCGCAGCCTCTCCGAGATCTCCCGCGAGATCTCTTCCTGCATCGCTTGAACGTCCGTCATCTTGCGGTTGTATTGCTGCCCCCAAAGGTGGCTGTTGTCCCTCACGTCCACTAGTTCGACGCGGATCGAGAGGTTGTCGCCGCGCTGCACGATGCGGCCGGTCAGGACGGCGTGGACTCCCAGCTCGGCGCCCGCCTTCTGCGGGTCCACCTCGCGCCCCTTGAAGCGAAAGGCTGCGCTGCGCGATACGACCTTCAGATTTGACACCTGCGAAAGGCTGTTCATCAGACTCTCGGTGATTCCGTCACTGAGGTACTCGGCGTCGGGATTGCCGCCGGCGTTCAGGAAGGGCAGCACAGCCAGCGAATCGAGCCGGCCGCCGGGAGCCAGCACCCGGAACAGCGCGACCCCTGACGCCAGCAATGCCAAAGCAGCGGCAATCCAGAGTACGGTCCGCCTTTTCTGCGGCGGCGCCTGCGCAGGCGGCGCAGCGACGCTTCCAGAGCCGGTGTCGCGCCTCAGCCGCGCCAGCTCGGCGCGGAGGTCCGATGCCGTCTGGTACCGCAGCGTCCTGTCCTTCTCCAGCGTCCGGCTGATGATCTCTTCCAGCCGGGGCGGAATCTCGGGATTCACGCGGACCGGCGGCGTGGGCGCCTGAGCCAGGATCGCCTGAAAGATGAGCCCCGTGGTGTTGCCCGAGAACGGATTCCGGCCGGTCGCCATCTCGTAGAGCACTACCCCGAACGAGAACAGGTCGCTGCGCGCGTCCAGTTCCTCGCCGCGCACTTGCTCCGGCGACATGTACGCCACCGTGCCCAGGGCCGTGCCCGGATTGGTCAGCGCCAGCCCGGCGGAGATGGTGGGGTCGGCCGCAGAGGCCTTTTCCGCCCCCCGCTCCGCCGCCAGCTTGGCCAGGCCAAAGTCCAGGATCTTGGCCAGCCCGCGCGAGGTCACGAAGATGTTCGCCGGCTTGATGTCCCGGTGGACGATCCCTTTGGCATGGGCCGCCTCCAGCGCGTCGGCGATCTGGACCCCCAGTTCCAGCGCCTGATCGACCGGCATCGCCTGGCCGGTGACGTGGTCCTTCAGCGTTTTGCCCTCCAGAAGCTCCATGGCGATGAACTGCTGCCCCTCGTGCTCGCCGATGTCGTGGATGGTGACGATGTTGGGGTGGTTGAGCGCCGAGGCCGCCTGCGCCTCGCGCCGGAAACGCTCGACCGCCTGCTCGTTCTTGGAAAGCTCGGCGGGCAGGAACTTCAGGGCGACGAACCGCTTAAGCCGGGTGTCCTCGGCCTTGTAGACCACACCCATGCCCCCGCCGCCCAACTTTTCCAGGATCCGGTAATGAGAGACGGTCTGGCCGATCATGGGGTCCCTCCGGCGCAATTATAGCGAATCTTCGCGGAGGAACACTACGCGGTTGGTCCAGCCGAGTCCAGCCGGCATGCCGCTCTGCTTGCCAGAGCGACAGAATCGCCCGGACCAGCCCGCCTATGTCGGCGGGGTCGACAAAAACCACGCCGCCGTGTGAGACGCCGGGTGCTTAACCGTTTTGGGGAGTTCGCTCGTTCAGCCGCGAAAGTTTGCAGGCACTTACCGAGACCGGAGGGAGCGGTCACGAGAACCGGACTTCCCCAAAATCAATAAGCACCCAGTGTCAAGCCAGGATTCCGGCGGCCTGCCCGTTTTCTGGTTTGTTTCCCGGCAGCGGATTCCCGGTCAGCGCTTGACAGTTCGAACACCAGTGTTCGATAGTGAGCCTGTGAGGGCTGCCGAGTTCCTTCGGCGTGTCAAGAAGCTTGCCCGAAGGACCAACACGCCCTGCCGGTTCGTTGCGCAGCACGGAAAGGGCAGTCACGGCACCTTGTATTTCGGGCCCGGCGCGACCACGGTGAAGGATCTCAAGAAAGAGATGAGCGAGAGCCTGCTCCATGATATGTGCAGGCAACTCGGCATCGACAAGAAGAACCTCTATTAGAGGAGCACCTATGATTTCGATCAGCTTCCCGGCAATTTTGAAACCGGACGTGAACGGGGACGGCTTCGTCGTAAACTTCCCGGACTTGCCCGAAGCGTTGACGGACGGCAGGGACCTGGACGATGCCCTGAGCGAGGCCGCTGACTGCCTGCAAGAGGCCCTCGCCGGACGCCTGGTACGCAAGGAGGATATTCCGGTCCCCTCGAAGCCCAAGCGCGGGCAACATCTGGTGCAAGTCGCTCTCTATCTGGCCCCCAAGCTGGCTCTTTACCTAGCCATGCGGGAACGAGGAATCAACAACCGGGAACTGGCCCGGCGTCTGGGGTCGAGCGAAACCGCGGTGCGGCAGATGCTGAACCCCAAGCGCGATACCCGGCCCGAGACGCTGCAGGCCGCCCTGCAAGCTCTGGGGAAACGCGTCCTGGTGGCCGTGGAGGATGCAGCGTAGGTTGACTGCTATAGCATTCTCTGCTCGTCGAGCAATAGAGCCAGGCTCACCGCTTGCGGCCGCGGCGCGGCTGTGCCGGCAACTCATCAACCTGTGGCAGGAGCCTCTTGAGGGTCATCGGCAGTACCTGTGTCATTGTCCGGCGCGCTGGTGGCCTGGCGCACTCCTACTCTACCGAAGCCCTTGAGCCTCTCGTGGTTAGAACGTCAGCCGTGACATCCACTGCACCCTGGGCCGGACGCGCGGCCACCGGAAGCCCGAAAAACGGCGAGCTCAGATTGCCCAGGTAGCCGGCGTAGTTGACACGGTTCAGCACGTGAAGGCGTCGATCCCGAGTGTCACCGTGGCTCCTTTATCCTTCCGCCGCGGCTGGAGGTGGCCGCGTGTCCTCGGCCTTGTAGACCACACCCATGCCCCCGCCGCCCAACTTTTCCAGGATCCGGTAATGAGAGACGGTCTGGCCGATCAGGCCGTCGAAATCGGCAAAGCGCTCGTCCCGGGTCTGGCCGCGTTGATAGCGGAAGTAGATCTGCTGCAGCATGACGCGGCTCGGTAACCTGGTAAACTACAATGGCCGCAACTGGAGGTTGCCATGCGCTGCTTGCCGATGCTGTGCTTTCTTGCCCTGGGCGCCTTCGCTCAGGAGTTTCGGGCCACCCTGACCGGACGGGTCATAGATTCCACCGGGGCCGCCGTGCCCGCAGCGGTGGTCCAGGTTCGCAACACCGCCACCAACGAAGCGGCCACTGCAGTCAGCGACGCCCAAGGCATCTACGCGGTCCCTCTGCTGCGGCCCGGCTCTTACAATCTCTCGACCCAGGTGGCCGGGTTCAAGGCCTACACCCGCGAGGGCCTGACCCTGAACATCGGCCAGACGGCGGCGGTGGACATCACCCTGGAAGTCGGCGCCGTCACCGAGCAGGTGACCGTGACCGGCGAAGCCCCGCTGCTCGAAACCACCACCGCCGACCGCGGTGGCGTGATCGACAGCCAGCGGGTGCGCGAGTTTCCGCTCAACGCCCGGAACCCCTTCATGCTCTCGCTGCTGATCGCGGGGGTCAACTTCAACGGCGCCCAGATCTACCAGCGGCCGTTTGACAACGGGGCTATCGCCGACTGGTCGATCAACGGCAGCCAGAACCGCCAGAACGAGTTCCTGCTCGACGGCGCTCCCAACAACGCCCAGGCCGGCGGCAACAACATCGCCCTGGTGCCGCCAGTGGATGCCGTCCAGGAGTTCAAGATCCAGACCAACTCCTACGACGCGCAGTACGGCCACACCGGCGGCGGCATCATCAACGTGTCGCTCAAGAGCGGCACGAACACACTCCACGGGACGGCCTACGAGTTCGCCCGACGAAACGGCTGGGACGCCAACTCCTTCCAGAACAACGCCCGCGGCGCGGAGCGCTCCGGCCACTACCTGGACCAGTACGGCGTGCAGGTGGAGGGGCCGGTCTACCTGCCGCGGCTTTACAACGGCCGCGACCGGACCTTCTTCATGTTCAGCTATGAGGGCTACCGCGAGGGCACGCCCGGACCGCTCAACCTCTCGGCGCCGGAGCCGGACATGCGCGCCGGCGATTTCAGCAAACTGGCGGACCCCCAGGGCCGGCGCATCGCCATTTATGACCCAACCACCGGCCGCGAGGTCAACGGCGTCTGGACCCGCGATGCCTTCCCCGGCAACATCATCCCGCCCAACCGAGTGAACCCCATCGCGCGCCGGATTCTTGAGTACATGCCGAAGCCGAACACCTCGACGCCCGGCGTCGGCTACGCGGTGCAGAACTTCTTTGTCCCGGGCGGCGAGCAGCTCGAGATCGACGGCTTCTACAACGTGGTGGCCAAGGTGGACCAGAATATCGGCGACCGCCACCGCTTCTTTTTCCGCCACGCCAACAACGACCGCTTCCAGGAGCGCACCGACAACGGCCTCAAGGAAGTGCCCGGCCATCAGGGCTTCTACCGCCATCGCCGGATCAATTACGCCCAGGTGCTCGATTGGGTTTCGACGCTCAATGCCAACCTCATCCTCAACTGGCGGCTGTCCTTTAACCGCTTTGTGGAGGCCAACCGGATGAAGGGCAACGAGGGCTTCGACCTGACCACCCTGGGGTTTCCAACGGCGCTCGTGAACCAGCTGCCCCACGGCCCGCAGTTCGGAGTCTATACCTTCGACGGCTACATCGGGCTGGGCCGCTACCAGACCTCCAACATCACCAACAACTGGGCCTTCCACCCCACCATCACCCGCATCCGCGGCGCGCATATGATCAAGGCCGGCGTCGACATGCGCTGGATCCAGTACTCGACGCAGAATCCCGGCAACGTGTTCACCCTGGGAGCCACCCGCGCCAACACCCAGAGGGAGTTCAACCGCGCCGACGCGCTAAGCGGCAACTCCATCGCCAGTTGGCTGCTCGGCACGCCCTCCAGCGGGGCCGTGAACTACAACCTGTTTCCGATCTTCCTGTTCAAGTACTACGCGCCGTGGGTGCAGGACGACTGGAAGGTCACCTCGCGCCTGACCCTGAATCTGGGACTGCGCTGGGACTTGAACATCGCGCCGCACGAGCGTTACGACCGCATGAACCGGTCGTTCGACGCTGCCGCCGTCAACCCGGCGGACCCGCTGATCGACCGCCGCAGATTCGCGGGCTTCCCGGCCCTGAAGGGTGGATTGCTGTTCGCCGGGGTGGGGGAGGCGCCGCGCATCGCCACCGACTTTTACGACGGAGCCATCCAGCCGCGAGCCGGCTTCGGCTACCAGGTGACCCCCAAGCTCGTGATGCGCGGCGGGTGGGGACGGTATTACCTCAACCCCAACAACGACTACTTGCAGACCAACGGCTTCAGCCAGTCGACGCCGCTGATCAACTCGCTCGACGGCAGCCGGACCTTCTTCCCAAACCTGATCAGCAACCCATTCCCCGATGGCGTGCAGGCGCCGCCCGGGAGCTCGCTCGGCCTGCTGAGCTTCCTGGGGCGCGGCTTCAGCTTCGTCGATCCTGGCTTCAAGACGCCTTACGTGAACCAGTTCTCGTTCGGCTTCCAGTACCAGTTGCCGGCCAATACCAGAATCGAAGCCTCCTATGTCGGCAGCCGGACCAGGAATCTCGAGACCAGCCGTTCCTTCAACCATTACGATCTGGCCTTCCGGCAGCGCTGCAACCTAATGGAGGGCGGCAACCCGCTCTACTGCGACGAGCGGGTGGCTAACCCCTTCGAGGGCCTGGAGCCGTTTCGAGGGACGGCCACCTTCACCAGCCCCACGGTGGCCCGCAGCGGCCTGGCGACGCCCTATCCTCACTTTGGGGGCCTGACGGAGCTAACCCGCAATGACGGCGCCCTCTGGTACAACTCCATGCAGGTGAGCTTCGAGGCCCGGCGGCGGGGCGGCCTGAATCTGATTGCGACCTACACGCTGTCCAAAATGGTCGAGCGGACCGGCTTCAACGACGTGCAGCGCGACATCATGCAGCAGGGACTCTACACCTGGGACCGCCCGCACCGCTTCACGGTCGGCAGCGTCTACCAACTGCCGTTCGGACAGGGACAGCGCTTGCTGAACACCTCGCACGGCTTCTGGAAACGGGTGGTCAGCGGCTGGGAGAACACCTGGATCTTCCAGTGGCAGTCCGGGCGGCCCTGGGACCTGCCGGGCAACGTGCTCTATGTGAAGGAAGCCAGGCTGCCCGACCTGGACTGGTCAGCGCCGCGGGTGCAGGCCGTGAGACCCTGCGTAGCCCGGTGGAACGACAACGGCTCCATCACCATGCAGCCCTTCAGCGTGGCGGCCGGCTGCGCCGATTACAACTTCCTGATCCTGCCGCGCTTCGCCCCGCGCCTGACGAGCTTCCGCGACGGTCGGGTCAGGCTCCACAGCTCGCCGACCGCCGATGTGTCGCTGAACAAGACCACGCCGATCACCGAGAAGACCAGCCTCCAGTTCCGCGCCGAGGCCTTCAACGTATTCAACACCTACATGTTCTACAACGGGGCGTTCAACAACAACCCGGAGAGCGCGACCTTCGGCAGCGTGGACAAGGCCACCGTGGCCAAGGGCCAGACCAACTACCCGCGCTACGTCCAACTGGCGGTGAAGTTCATCTGGTGACACCGCGACCCGCGCGAGGTCACGAAGATGTTCGCCGGCTTGATGTCCCGATGGACGATCCCTTTGGCATGGGCCGCCTCCAGCGCGTCGGCGATCTGGACCCCCAGTTCCAGCGCCTGATCGACTGGCATCGCCTGGCCGGTGACGTGGTCCTTCAGCGTCTTGCCCTCCAGAAGCTCCATGGCGATGAACTGCTGCCCCTCGTGCTCGCCGATGTCGTGGATGGTGACGATGTTGGGGTGGTTGAGCCCTGATAGGACGCGCCGCAGATCCTGGAGCCCAGGGCCAAGCCGGCCTGGGTGCCGCGCGAGCCGGCCGGGTAATAGAGGCGGCGACGTAGCCGAGGGCCCCGATGGGACTGGATCCGCCGATGGGGATCAGATAGGAGGCTCGCCCCGTCCTGCGGCCGGTGCGAGCCCTTGGGCGCCCGTGCTAACGCTTGAGGCGGCGCGTCCTACCGCCACCCGGCGGCTGATTGTCAGCGACAGGGGCCTTGACGTTTTGCTCTCACTGGAGTTCTTCTTTCTTCTCTGCTTGCGGCACTGCTTCGGCGAGAGCGAACAACGGGGCTACTTTTCCTCGTCCTGGCCGGTAAAGCCGATCCGACGCCGGCGGGGTTCCGGCGGCAGGGCCATGAGCTTCTTTACTTCGTCATAGACCACGGCGATGGCTTGAGCATGTTTTTTCAGCGCGCGCTCGACGGCTTCCAGGCGGTGGACGAGCTCTTTGTTGCCGGCGAGCAGCTCGCGGAGCTTCACGAGTTGCGCCGACCAGATACTCGAGCTTCCGGCTTTGTTGCCGCCGAAGGCGAGTCCGGTCAGATCGTCGCGTTTGATCAGTATCCGGGGGGCGCGCGGCGGCCCTCCCAGCGCTTCCCGAAGACGTTTCGCCTCGTGGATCGGTGTGGGCAGCGTCGCCAGGGGGAACCGCGGCTGCGCTTCCAGGGACATGAAGCCATTATATTCGCGGTATATTCGCGGTATACTCTTAGTTCGCCGGGATTCTCATGACGCCCTCGCGGTCCAGCCGCCGCCGTTTCCTGGGCACGGCCTTCGCCGGCGTGGCAGCCTTGCCGCGCCTGCCGGCCGCCGGGAAAGATCCGGCCCGGGAGTGGCAGCACTACGGCGGAGACCCCGGGGCCAGCCGCTATTCCCCGCTCGACCAGATCAACCGGTCCAACATCAAGCGCCTCAAGGTGGCCTGGGTTCATCGCACCCAGGACGCCAGCGAGCGGCCGGCCACCACGATCGAGTGTACGCCCATCGTCGTCGACGGGGTGATGTACATCACCACCGCCCTGCTGCAGGTCCGCGCGCTCGACGCCGCGACCGGCAAGGTCCTGTGGAACTTCGATCCCTCGGCCGGCTCGCGCCGCCGGGGAGCGCCGGGCGTGAATCGCGGCCTCACCTACTGGCAAGATCCAGAGAACCCCAAGGACCGGCGCATCTTCGTCGCCGTCCGCAACCTGCTCTACTGCCTGAACGCCGCCAGCGGCAAGCTCGTCCCCGGCTTCGCCCGGGAAGGAGCGCTCGATCTGGACAAGGACTTCGACCCCGACCGGCCCGAGCTTCCCGTCCGGCACACCAGCCCGGTGGTCGTCTACAAGGACCTGGTCATAACCGGGGGCGGCGGCGGGGACGGCCCGGACCCGCAGGCGCCGGGTCACATCCGCGCTTTCGACGCCCGCGCCGGCAAGCGCCGCTGGATCTTCCACACCATTCCCAAGCCGGGCCAGCTCGGACACGACACCTGGGGCGGCGATTCCTGGAAAACCGCCGGCGGCGCCAACAACTGGGGCGGCATGAGCCTGGACGTCCAGCGCGGCTGGGTGTTCGTTTCGACCGGCTCGCCTTCGTTCGACTACTACGGCGGATTCCGGAAGGGCCAGAACCTGTTCGGCAACTGCGTGCTGGCCCTCAACGCCCTGACCGGCGAGCGGATCTGGCACTTCCAGGCGGTTCACCACGACGTGTGGGACTACGACCTGCCCTGCCAGCCGGCGCTGATCACCATCCGGCAGGGCGGACGGCGCCTGGAGGCGGTCGCCCAGATGACCAAGATGGGAATGGTCTTTCTGTTCGAGCGCCAGAACGGGAAGCCGGTCTTCCCCGTTGAGGAGAGGCCCGTGCCGCCTTCCGATGTGCCGGGCGAAGAGCTGTGGCCCACGCAGCCGTTTCCGGTGAAGCCGCCGCCGTTGAACCGGCTGGCCTTCACCGAAGAAGACATCACCAACCTCTCGCCGGAGTCGCGCGCGGCGGTCGCCGAGATCTGGCGGGGCTCGCGCGCCGGGCGCATCTACACCCCGCCCAGCAAGCAGGGCACCATCGTCCACCCCGGCTTCCGCGGGGGCGTCCTGTGGGGCGGATGCAGTTTCGACCCCCAGCTCAACCGCTTGTTCGTCAACTCCGACGAGAACACCAACCGCATCGTGCTGGAACGGACGGGACCTGATAAGTCTTATCCATATCACCTTACCCAGCGGATCCGCCTGTACGATCCGGAGGGCTATCCGGCGATCAAGCCGCCGTGGGGCTATCTGACCGCCATCGAGCTGGAGACGGGCGAGTTCGCCTGGCGGGTGGTGAACGGGGAGTTTCCCGCCTTGAAGGCTCGCGGCGTTCCCAAGACCGGCACGCCCACCAACGGCGGCTCGATCGCCACCGCCGGAGGGCTGGTGTTTCTGGCCGGCGCCTTCGATGAGAAGTTCCGCGCTTTCGACTCGCAGACCGGCGAGATTCTGTGGGAACACCAGCTCGAGGCCGCGGGTTCGCCACTCCCTGCGCTTACGAAGCGGGCGGCCGCCAGTACCTCACCATCGCCTGCGGCGGCGGCAAAGGATTCACCAAGCCGGGCGATCAGTTCCTGACCTTCGCCCTGTGAGACGGCTGGCCGGAGTCTTGGTTGCTTCGCTGACGCTGATCCGGGCGCAATCCCCAGTCGTGGAGGAGAAGCCGCCGCCTCCCCAGCCGATCCCCTTCAGCCACAAGGCCCACGCCGCGGCGGCGCTGAAGTGCTTGGATTGCCATTCCATAAGGAAGCCGGGTTTCGCCGCCGGCTACCCCAGGGAAGACACGTGCATGGCCTGCCACGTCAGCATCAAGGCCGCTACTCCGGCGGTTCGCAAGCTGGCCGAGTATCATCGGAACCGCCGGCCCGTCCCCTGGGTGAAGATCTACCGGCTGCCCGACTACGTGTGGTTCTCCCACCAGTCTCATCACCAGGAGGCCGGCGTGGGGTGCGAGGTCTGTCACGGCCCGGTCGCCGAGCGCGAGGTGATCACCAAAGAGAAGCCGACCTCGATGGCTTCCTGCATGGACTGCCACGCCGCCCGCGCGGCGCCCAACGAGTGCAACTTCTGTCACGAGACGCGCTGAAGAGAGCCGAGAGCCGTCAGCGATTCTCCCCGGGAGGCGGGACAACGCAGCCGCAGGGGCCTTCCGGCGGCGGAGGGACCGGGAAGCTGTCCCGCGGGAAGTGCTCGATCCGCGGAATGAACCCCGTGCAGAACTGCATCTCCGAGGACTGGTAGTACATTTTCGAGCCCACCGTGTAGTCGGCGGCGTCCCGCGCCGAGGCGAAGTAGAGGATTGTTGTCCGGCGTCGCCGGTCGTGCATCCGGGCTCAAAACTGCAGGCGCAGCGCCAACTGGATCAGCCGCGGGCCACCCTGTGGACCGGCCGTGGTTCCCACCGCCGTGGCGGTAGCGCTTCCCACCGTCTGGGTGATGCGCCCGAAGTTGGCGCTGGACATGTTCCGCTCGGGGTTCGAGAAATTCGTGTGATTGAACAGGTTGAAGAAGTCCGCGCGGAATTGCAGCCGCGTCTGCTCGCCCGCCAGGGGAAAGGACTTGGTCACTGAGAAATCGAAGTTCTGCAGGCCCGGCCCGTAGTGCTGATTGCGGCCGGAGGTCCCCAGCCGGCCGGCGAACACCGGCGCAAAGTAAGTCCGGTCGAAGGCCGCGTCGGGCTCCCGGTTGTTCTGCGGCAGCGGGCCGCTGCGGGTGACATCCGGCCGGTCGGCGCTGGCCTGGTTGAAGCCGCTCGAGTCCGCCCCGCCCATGACCACAGTAAAGGGGGCGCCGGTCTGAAGCGAGGTAATGCCCGCCACCTGCCAGCCCCCGAAAACCTGGCGATTGACCCGGTTGTTCCAGCCCAGCAGCCAATGACCAGGGCCGACCGGCACATCGATGACGTACACCACGACCATCCGCTGACGGATGTCGAACGAGGAGGGGCCGCGCTCCGCGCGCAGGTTCCGGCTGTCGGCGGCGAAGCTCGTCTCTCCCAGCGAGCCGAAGAAGGAGGAATGATCATCGATCGACTTTCCGAGCGTGTAGGAACCCTGGAGATAGATCCCCCGGCGGCCTTGATACTTCCCCGTCACCACCATCCCGTGGTAGTTGGAGTTGCCCAGGGAGGCCCCCATGTTGACGCGGCCGTAGCGATTGAGCGGGAATATCTGTTCGTTGGGGGCCAGCGGCCCGCGCACGGCGGGATTCCGCGCGATCACCTGCGGCTGGTTGGCGTCGACGAAGATCCCCAGCTTGTGGCCCATGCTCCCCTGGTAGTCGACCTCGAAGGCCAGCTCCTGCCCGAGCCGGCGCTGGATGCCGAAGCTGTACTGGTACAGGTACGTGCTGCGGATGTTCGGATCGATAGCGCCAAAGGTCAGCACGCCGGCGGTCGGCGTCCCGGGACCCTGCCGCCCGAAGTTCGAGACCAACGACCGGTCCTGGTTGAAGCCCACGGCCCAAGGGAACCTCGCCGGCTGGGTGACGTTGGCCACCTGGCTGGTGATCAGGTTGTAGGGCGCGTTCAGCGCCTGGTTGGCCGCAATGTTGTTGAAGATTTCGTCATAGCCGACGCGGAAGCCGCCGCGGATCACGGTGGCGTTGTTGCCGAATATCGACCCGGCAAAGCGCGGGGAATAGGCGAAGCCCATCACCGGGGCCCAGTTATTCTTGTCGTTATACACTCCGCTGGCAGGAAGCCGGAACGGCGCTTCCCGGAAAAAGATCGACGCCGGCCCTTGCCTGGCGGGGTCGATATCCAGAATCCGGTTGCTGCCCAGCACGACCGGCCCGACGCCGGGAACGAAGTTGCTTCCGTTGCCGCGGGTTTCTTCGATCGAGGAGGGATACTCGTAGCGGATTCCGAAGTTCAGCGTGAAGTTCTCCTTCACCTTGTATTGGTCCTGCCAGAAAAAGTCGAACGGGTGGCGGCTCCAGTAGGCCAGTGTGCCGCCGCTGCGGAAGCTGGCGGTGTTGACCAGGCCGGCGGCGAAATCGGCGAAGTTGACCAGGTTGAACGACCCGCGCGAGGAGCCGTTGAGGAACCGGCGGGCCAGCTCGCGCCGGATGTGAAAACCCCAGCGCCAGGAGTGGCGGGACCAGCCGAACGGCGCGGCCAGCGACATGTTCTCGAAGATCTCGTAGGTGTTGGTAATACGGCCCTGAGGCAGGTTGTCAGTGGTTCCGATGCGGGCGAACCCCCCGGCCACCACAATGGTGGGCACGCCGGAGTTGACGGGGTCCTTGGTCGCGTCGACCACCCCGGGCAGCGGCCGCCCGCTCGAGTCGGTCAAGATGCTGGCGGCGTTGAAGCCGAAATCCTGCACTGTCAGGTCGGTTTCGTTGCGCGAGAACCCCAGGCGAATCTCGTTCAGGAACGTGGGCGTGAAGGTATGGGTCTCGCTGAGGACGAAGGAGCGGCTGCGCGGGACGTTGTTATTGCCGCCGTTCAGCGGCGTTTGGCCGGCCCGCACGGCCAAGCCCTGAAACTCGATCCAGCGTCCGTTGAGCCGGTCGCGCTCGCCGAAATTGTGGTCGATGCGGACCAGGCCGGTGTTGTCGCTGTCCACGGCCCGGACGTTGGCAATGTAATTCAGGGTGCCCGGGGCATTGGGATCAGGCCAGAACTGCAGGAGCCGGCGGGAGATGGGATCGGTGACGGTGGCCCGCTCGGCGGCGGTGGGCACGCGAGTGGAGCTGACCGTGGGCGCCACCTGGCGGAAGCCTTCGTAGCCCAGGAAGAAGAACGTGCGGTCCCGCAGGATCCGGCCGCCCACGGTGGCGCCGAACTGGTTGCGGTTCAATACGTTCTTGCTCCCGCGCAGCTTGTTGGTGAAGAAGTCGGCCGCATCCAGCTTCGTGTTGCGGACGTACTCAAAGGCCGAGCCGTGAAAATCGTTGGTCCCGCTTTTGGTGACGATGTTGACCTGGCCGCCGGTGCCGCGCCCAAACTCGGCCATGGCCACGCTGGTCTGCACGGCGAACTCCTGCACCGCGTCGGCGATGCGGAAGTTGTTCAGCGGGGAATTGACCTGCGTGTCCTGGTTGCTGACGCCGTCGACCAGGAACACGTTGGACTGGGAGCGAGCGCCGGCGACATTGAATCCGCCGCCCTGCGTGCCGGTGGCGGCCGGCAGCACGCCCGGCGTGGAAAGCGCCAGGTCCAGAAACTGCCGCGTGTTCAGGGGCATGTTGGCGATGGTGCGGCTGTCGACCACGCTGCTCAGCGTGCTCTTGTCGGACTCCAGCAGCGTGGCCACGGCGGCCACCTCGACCACCTCGGTGACGCTGCCCACCTCCAGGGCAATCTCCGCCCGCGTGATCTGGTCCACCTCCACCAGGACGCTGGCGATGCTGGCCTTCTTGAAGCCGGTCGCTTCCGCGGCCAGCGAATACACCGCCGGCGCCAGTTGCGGAAACTGGTACGCGCCGTTGCCGTCGGTGGTCGCCGTGTAGCGCGCGTTGGTAGCGGTATTGGTCAAGGTGATGCGGACGCCGGGAACCACGGCTCCGCTGGGATCCTTGGCGAACCCCATGACACTTCCCGTCGGAGCCGCCCACAGGACGGCGCACACCACAGCCAGACCGGCCAGCACAAGACTAGCTTTTCGCATGGCAGTAACCCCTTTCCAGACCCGCCCCCTAGGGTAGGAGTATAGCAGCAAATCGGGCTGAGGAGAAGCGGGATTCAGAGTTCCGCGGGATTGACGGACGAGCGGGTATGGACTAAGAGTTGCGGCCGGCAAGTTCTGCTAGTAGACTATCCGCGAATGGCGGCGGGGCAAGCGGCACTGTTTGAAGAGATCTTCCGGACGGCGCGGCCGGCCAACCCCGTCTTCTGCCACCAGGAGTTCCTGGAAAAGCTCGCCGAGCGGAGCCGGGACGGCGTCGGCAAGCGGGCTATGCTGTTGCTGCAGCGGCTGGCGGTCGACGAACGCCGCCAGCACTACAAGGCCACCTATGGAGCCAACCGCGGCTGGCGCCGATCGCGGCTGGGCGGCCACTCCGGCAACCAGTTTTATGCCTGGTGGGCGCCCCGAGGCGCCCCGCCGCTCAAGGAGTCCGCCGAGTTCACGAGCGCCCCCGAGGGATCGATCTTTCTCCGCGACATCCGCCACCACGACGACCATTCGCTGCTCCCTCCCCAGTCGCTGGAGCAAGATTACCTGCCGGTCACGGTGAAGGACTTGCGCCAGGAGCAATACGGCCCGGCGCCGTGGACGTCCCAGCAGGCGCGCTTCGCCTCCGCCCGCTCGCCGGTTCGGCTTCTCAAAGGCTACCCCGGCTCGGGCAAGACCACGGCGCTGTGGCATGCCGCCGACACCGCGGAGGCCGAGAAGGTTCTCTACCTCACCTACTCGCGAGACCTGGCGGCGCTGGCCCGCGACTACTTCGACCGGTACTGCCCGGCCGCCAAAAGTTTCCAGGTGGTGACCTTTCCCTCCCTGGTTCGCGAGGCGCTCGGGGCGGACCTCGAGCGGACGCCGGAGCGCGAGTCGCGCCGGCGCTTCCGGATTGATGTTGCGCCGTACCGGCGGTCGCTGGGCCCCTGGCAGGACGATCCGGGCGCCCTCTACGAAGAGATGCACGCGCATCTGGTGGGCGACGCGACGCCCAGCGCGGCGGGCCGCTTCGCCGCTTGCTCCTCTCCGCGCGTGCCCGACAAGGCCTACCGCCAGCGGCGCGAGCGCTATCTCGGTCCTGCGGCCACCGCCGCCCTGCTCGATGTCGCGGGCCGGCTGGAAAAGCTGGAGGGCGGTACGCTGGCCGAGCGCCCCGAGCTGGCGCTCGCCTGGCGCTCCGTCGGGCAGGTCCGCGCCGGCCAGTTTCCGCGGGAATGGGAGACCTTCGATTGCATCGCGGTCGACGAGTGCCAGGACCTGACGCCCATCGAAACCATGCTCCTGGTGGAGCTGGCGCAGCGGATCCCAGAAGCGCAAGGGGCTGTCGCGGTTGCTGCTGGCCGGCGACGAGGCCCAAACCGTGCGTCCCACGGATTTCGAGTGGGGCTGGCTGAGCGACCTGCTCCATGCGCAGGTCGGCACGCCGCAGGAGTTCAAGCTGTCCACCAACCTGCGCAGCCCGCGCCGCATCGCCAACCTGGTGAATCGGGCCTGGGACCTTTACGGCCATCTCGAAAAGCAGGACCGTCCGAGCGGCTCCGGATACGCCGAGATTGAAGACGACGCCACCGACGAGATCTTCTATTGCACCGCCGCCCCCGGCCCCGATCTGGACCGCCTGCTTGCCGAGCTTGCCTCCCGCGAAGGCCTGGCCCTGATCTCGTTCGATGAGGAAGCGCCCCGCTACGTCCCGGAGTCGTTGCGGCCCTCCGTGCTGCATGTGTCGGAAGTCAAGGGGCTGGATTTCCATTCCGTCTGCGTGCTGGACGCCGGCCAGCGCCTGGAGGGCGTGACGCGCTCCGAGGTCCGCCTGCGCCCCAATGCGGACATCGAGGTCCTTGGCAAGCGGCTGGCGATCGACCAGCTTCGAGTGGCCCTCAGCCGGCCAACCGGCCGCCTGTTCTGGATCGATGTTTCGCCAAGCGACCGCGTGGTGTGGGAGAGCCTCCGGTTCCTCAACGGCGACCGGTTCGAGAACCGCGTTTCGGCCTGCATTCCCGCGGCCGTGCTCAAGACGCTGGAAGAGGATCAGCTCGATCTGGAGGAGCGGATCCAGCGCTGTGAAGCCGATGCCCGGCAGTTTCTCGACCTGCGTCCGGAAATCGCGCTCTCGCGCGCACAGCAGGCGGTCACGCTGCTCGGCGCGCCCGGCACGATGGCCGCGGTCGTGGATGGCCCGGTGCGCGACACGGCTTATCTGACGCTGGCCGAAGTCTGCTTTGCTCTGGCGTTCCGGCGAGCGCGGCTGGCGCCCGAGATGGGCCGGCCGGACCTGTTCGTGGAAGCGCGGCAGGCGGCCTCCCTCGGCGGCCAGTTCGGCTTGTCGGTCATTTTGACCGCCATTCAGAAAGTCCAGGAGGCCGTTCCGGAGCAGCGCCTGGAGGCCCTGGCGGAGTTGGCCGAGGCGTTGCTCCACCACAAGAACCAGCTCCGGCCCTGCGTGCTGGTGGAGATCGAGACCAAGGCCCGGCAGTGGATCGAGGAGTTGGAGTCGGCGATGCGCAACGCCCGGCATGCGGTGTTCCTTTGCCGGCTTATACCGCCGTTTTACGAGGCCCTGGGTGTTGCCGACGCCCAGGAGCGCGCCGCCCGGCTGTGGCAAAAAAGCGTGCAGTCGCTCATGAAGGACCGCGAGTTCGCCGTGGCCCTGGAGTTGCTGCGCCTGCTGCCGGAACGCCAGCCCAAACTCGAAGCCGTCTGCCAGGAGGGTCGTCACGATTACGCCGCCGCCGCCCGCTGCTACCGCGAGGCCGGGAATCTCAAGGGGGCGCTGCAGTGCTTCCGCAAGATCCCGGACTTCGAAGCGACGCTGGAGTTGGTCCGCCAGATCGGTGACCACCCGGCCGCCGAGTCGCTGGAGTGGGTGGCGAGCCTGCGGGAACTGATCGCCCAGCGGCCGGAGAAGTTCAACAAGGTAATGACCCCGGAGGAGCGCGTGTTACTGCAAGAAATTCTGGAGCGGGCCCTTGGGGTGACGCGCAAGAAGCCGTCGCCCCGCAAGTCGGTCGTAAGGAAGACGGCCCGGAGCCGGACTCCCGGCGCCTCAGGTTCCCCAGCTAGCCCGTTCTGAGTCAGAGGCTCGTTGAATAAAATGGCAGACCGAGATCCGAAGGCCGGTCTGGTCGGCCAGTCTTTGCAAAGCCACTTTCCGCAGCCGGGTGCGACTGCTGTTGCTACCGCCACCGTCGGCCAGAATCAGTAATTCGCGCGCGTCCGGATGCGTCTGGGAACCCATCCGAGACCACCAACGCGGGTACAAGCAGTCACAGCACAAGGCTTGACGTGCAAACAAATCAACACATTACGGTACCAGTGGGAACCAACCGTCACGTAAGTCTCTCATTCGTAAACCGCAGGTCGTCGGTTCAAGCCCGACCCGTGGCTCCACGCTTCTATCAGCGTTCATCTGCGGTTCCATTTCGGTGCTAAGATAGCCAGGAAGGCAGAGTGCCCATGGTGGGCAGGACCCTCGGACATTACCGGATCCTCGGAAAGCTCGGCGCCGGGGGCATGGGCGTCGTTTTCCGCGCCCGGGACACCCGGCTCGAGCGCGACGTGGCCGTCAAGGTTCTGGGCGAGCATCTCGCCGTCGACGCCACCGCCCGGGCCCGGCTGGTGCGGGAGGCCCGGACCGCGTCCGCCCTGAATCATCCCAACATTTGCACCATCCACGAAGTCGGGGAGGCCGACGGGCAGACATTCATCGTGATGGAGTTCGTCGAGGGCCGCCCGTTGAGCGAGGTCGCGGGCCCCAGCGGGCTCCCCATCGAGATGGTGATCCGCTACGGGATCCAGATCGCGGACGCGTTGGCCCACGCCCACGAGCGCGGCGTGGTGCATCGCGATCTGAAGGGCGCCAACGTCATGATCGCCCGCGACGGCCGGGCGAAGGTGATGGACTTCGGCCTGGCCAAGCGCCTGCCCGGCGCCGACGAGGCCACGCGGACGGAAGCCTCCCTCACCGAGGTTGGGTCGGTGGCCGGGACGCTGGCCTACATGGCCCCGGAACTGCTGCGCGGCGAACCGGCGGACACTCGCAGCGACTTGTGGGCGCTGGGGGTTGCGCTCTACCAGGCGGCTACGGGCGCGCTGCCGTTCACCGGCCAGACTCCCTTCGACCTCTCTTCCGCGATTCTGCGCGAGCCGGTCGGCCCGCCGGCCGGAACGCCGGCCGGGTTCGGCATGATCGTCCAGCACTGCCTGGCCAAGGATCCGGCGCAGCGTTATCAGCGGGCCGGAGAAGTCCGCGCGGCGCTGGAGATGTTGGAGCCCCACAGCGCCGTGAAAGCTGCCGGCCCGGTGTCGCGCCGCCGCTGGCTGTGGGCCGTTGCTGGAGGCGCCGCAGCGGCCGCGGCGGCCTGGATAGCGAGTGTCAGCCTGCAGAGGCGCCAGAAGCCGGCGGCCCCGGCCGGTTCCGGCCCCAGCTCGCGCGGCCGGCCGTCGGCTAACCGCGAGGCCAATGAGTATCTCGAGCAAGCGATGCTCTTCCTGCGGGTCCAGGGCGATCTGCACAAGGCCCGCCAGGCGCTGGAGCGGGCGCTCGAGCTGGACCCCAAGTTCGCCGAAGCCAGGGGCTGGTACGGGTTCACGAATATACTGCTGATAGGGTTTGGGTATTCCAACGACAACAGTTGGTTCTACAAGGCGGAAGCCGAGCTGCGCCGGGCCCTCCAGGACGACCCCGACTCGGCTCGCGTCCACTCCGCCCTGGCCGCGGTCTATCTTTATCAGGGACGCAAAGAACTGGTGAAGCCAGAGGCCGAGAAGGCCCTGAAGGTCGACCCTCAGGACCCGGAAGCCCTGATCTGGCTGGTGAATTACCACGCCTATAACGGAGAGTACGAAGCCGCGAAACGGATCGCCGAGCAAATGATGGAGCGCGAACCGCTGTTCTACCCCCCGCGCATGCACTTCGGGGACTTCCTCCGCCAGCAAGGCGACCTGGCCGGGGCCGCTCGCGCGCTGGAAAAGGTCCTGGAGACGAGCCCGCAAAACGTCCTGGCCATCGATCGTCTGTCGCAGGTCCACTTGGACTCCGGCGACCTGGCCTCCGCGCGGCGGACCCTGGAGCGCGCCCGCCCCCAGGATCGGCGGAACTACCTGCTGCGCATACCTTGGGCCCTGTTGCTGGCTCTGGAGGGAAAGCCGGCCGAGGCGCGCCAGGAAATGGACCCCGAGCTGGAGAAGTACGCAGCGGTGTCGCTGTTCTCAGCCGCGGCCGTGGCCGGGTTTTGGGCCGTTCTGGGCGAGGTTTCCAAAAGCCTGGACTGGCTGGATCGCGCGGTGCGAAACGGCGACGACCGCGCCGAATGGTTTCGCCGTTACCCGCTGCTGGCCAACGTCCGGAATCATCCTCGGTTCGGGCAGATTCTCGGGTCCATCGCCTACCGGCGGCCGCAGCGGAAGGCCTCGCCCTGAGGTGGGATGGAAAGTCCCTGCACGGTTTCCCCCGCGGCGGCGTCACCCTTAGCGGTTGCTGTCGGCGATGCGTTTCGCGCTTTCCGTGCTGCTTGCCCTGGTCCTGCCGGCCGGTCCGGCCGCGGCCGACCAGGCTTCGCGGCTCTCCCGCCAGGGACGACAGGCCGAGCGGCGGGGCGACGATCTCGAAGCCTTCGCCCTTTATACCCGGGCGGCAGGCTTGCGGCCCGCCGACGGCAAGTACCGGCAGCTCGCGGAAAGGGTCCGCCTGCGGGCGGCGCAGAACCTGGCGGCTACCGGAAACTGGAAGGCCGCGTCGGTGCTGGAGCCCGGCAACCACTACTGGCTGGCCAGGGCGGAGGCGGTTGAACACCAGGACGGGGCGCGCGATGGACCCACGGCCCTGGAAATCCTGGAGGCCGAGCGGCTGGCCGAGCCCATTCGCCTGCGGCCCGCCGCCGGCGCGCGCAACTTCGATCTGCGCGGCGACGCGCGAGCCCTCTTCGAGCAGGTGCTGCGCGCGTTTGACCTGCAGGTCGTCTTCGACTCGGAGTTCACCGCCGGTTCCAGCTCCCGCTTCCGTCTGGATCAGGCCGACTTCAGCCAAGCCGCGCGAGCCCTCCTGGCGGTGACCGGCTCCTTTATGGTTCCCGTCGCCGATCGGGTGGTGTTGGTGGCCAAGGACACGCAGCAGAAACGCAACGAACTGGATCCGGTGATGGTGACTCGCCTGCCGCTGACCCACGTCACCACGGTCGAGGAGGCCAACGAGATGGGGCGCGCCGTCCAGCAGGCGCTCGACATCAAACGCCTGACCGTCGACGCCACGCGCCGCCAGGTCCTGGTTCGCGACTCCGTGGGCAAGGTCCGGCTCGCCCAGCTCCTGTACGAGGAATTGTCCCGCCGCCGCGGCGAGGTCGTCCTGGACGTGGACCTGGTGGCAGCCAGCCGCTCCAGTCTGGTCAATTTCGGGCTCACCCTGCCGGCCGAGTTTCCCGTCTCCAATCTCAGCACCGCCGGCAACAACAGGCCCGAGTCCGGGCCGGGTCCGCTTCTCGGTTTCGGCGGCGGCGACTCCCTGTTCGGGGTCCGGATCGGCAGCGGGCGCCTGGAGGCCGACTGGACCCGCTCCCAGACCCAACTGCTGCAAAGCATCCGGCTGCGGGCCACCGACAACATGGCCGCCACCATGCACATCGGGGACAAGTTCCCGGTCATCAACGCGCTGTTCTCGCCGGTGGCCATCACACCGGACATCCGGCAGTTGCAGGAAAGCGGGCAATACCAGCAGCCCTTCCCCTCCTTCAGCTTCGAGGACCTCGGACTGGTGCTGAAGGTGACGCCGCGGATTCACACCAGCCGGGAGGTCTCTCTGGCCATCGAGGCCGAGTTCAAGCTGCTGACCGGAGCGAGCTCGAACGGGGTTCCGGTGATCGCCAACCGCAAGTTCATCTCGGCGGT
>Ga0247727_10004757_pt1 | contig 28366 bp, 34 predicted proteins | sample WisWelCaveWW1625_FD_202498 | JGI IMG/M metagenome (GOLD analysis project Ga0247727, IMG submission 202498) | Biofilm microbial communities from Wishing Well Cave, Virginia, United States - WW16-25 | ecosystem: Environmental > Aquatic > Deep subsurface > Groundwater > Cave microbial mat | place...
GCGTCCCGGTGTTTAATGACGCCGCCGCTGAGCTGCCCCCGGCCGTCAATCTGACGGCCATCGCTCGCGAGGGTTTCGATCTGGTGGCCTTCAGCGGCGGCAAGGGCCTGCGCGGGCCGCAAGCCTCCGGGCTGCTGCTCGGTCGCAAGGACCTCATCGAGGCCGCCCACCTGAACAACAACCCGCATTCGGACACCATCGGCCGGCCCATGAAGGTCGGCAAGGAGGAGATCATGGGCCTGGTGGCGGCCGTGGAGGAGTACGTTCGCCGCGACCACGAAGCCGATCAGCGCCTGTGGCGCGGTTTCATGGAGTCGATTGCCCGCGACCTGCGGGGCCTCCAGACCGTCAAGGCCGAAGTCTACATCCCCGGCGCCGGCGGCCACCCGGTACCCTACCTGCGCGTCGAGTGGGACCAGGCGCGCCTGGGCCTGAAGTATCTCGACTGCGCGCAGCGCCTGCGGGATGGCGAGCCGCGCATCGAGGTGAACGCCAGCGCCGCCGAGGGCCTCTCGCTGGCCTCCTACAACCTGTTCCCCGGCGAGGAGCGCATCGTCGGCTGGCGTCTGCGAGAGATTCTGGCCAAACCGGCATGACCCGCCGCCATCTGCTGGCCTCGGGGGCCGGCGCGGCCCTGGTCCCGGCCCCCGAGGCCCGGGCTCCGGTCGTCAACGGCGCCGAGCACGCCTGGGTGCTTCACGACCCGCGCTTCCGGCCCGACCCGGCCCTGGCCAACTGCCCCCAGAGCCGGCCCCGGCACGAGTACTCCGGCGAATACCTGCTCGGCGAGATGCGCACCTGGGGTGTAGACCATACCGTCATCTCGCACGTCTGCTATTACGGTCGCAACAACACCTATACCAGCTATTGCGTCAAGACCTGGCCGGGCAAGTTCGCCGGCATCGGCCTGCTGGTGGGCTACCGGCTCCACTCCCCGGCCGACCCGGAGAACCCCGCCCGCCTGGAGCGCCTCGTCAAACAGGACGGCCTCATCGGTCTGCGGCTCAGCCCCATCTATGACAAGGAGGTGGTCTGGCTGAACGATCCGGTCTGCTACCCGCTGTGGAAGAAAGCCGAGGAGCTGGGCGCGGTCTTCAACATTTTTCTGGCGCCCCACCAGGTCCGCCAGGTGGCCGACATGGCCGAGCGGTTTCCCGGCGTCAACGTGGTCATCGATCACATCGCCATGATCGACATCACGGCTCCCGACAGCGCCGGCTTCGGACCGCTGCTCGAGATGGTCCGGCTCCCCAATGTCTACATCCGGACCTCGCTGCACAACCCCTCGAAAACCAAGCAGACCCCGTACCGCGACGTCTGGCCCTTCCTGCGGCGGCTGTATGACCGCTACGGCCCCCGGCGCCTGATCTGGGCGAACTTCTTCGAGCTGCTGATCATGAAGGAGATCATCCCGTTCTTCCCGGCGCAGGAGAAGGAGTGGATCCTGGGGCGCACCGCCCATCGGATCTATAAACTGTGACCCGGCGACACCGCTCCGTTGCGCGGAAGCTCCACAACATCGTCAACGGCAAGGCGGGCATCGGGTGTGCGACACCCGGCGCTGGTGTCATCCCGAGCGCAGCGAGGGATCGGCGTCTGGCACGCCATTGTCATCCCGAGCGCAGCGAGGGATCTGCTGTGTGCCGAGCATGTTCGACAGCTGGGGGGTGAAAGTCCCCTTGACAACCTGATGGAGGTGAAGTGATAGCGAAGCGCCAGGGCGTCGTCGCGAGAGCCTAGGGCGTAGTAGCGTGGATAGCCCGGGGAACCGGGAAGGAGCGAAGGCCCGAACCGTAATCGTGAATAGTAGTGCGCGGCTCTCATGGATGGTCATGCGCCAGCCAATCCGCTTCGGCGGAGTTTCCGGGGGAGGATAGGGTGAAGCCCGACAGGAACCTGGGAGCGGCGAAACCTCCATGGCGAAAGGCGACACGAACCTCCGGCCCGCAGAGGCTCAAGTCACTGGCCCATCACTCCTGTGTCGCGCACCCCTTTGTCGAGCTGGCCTTGACAAGTGACAACTATTACTTTAGGATGTACGCTGTTGATCAGGAGCCTTAAGCACCGTGGTCTCAAACGGCTTTTGAACTCGGGGAGCGCAGGGGGATTCGGCCGGATCTGGTGGGCGCGGTTGAAGTTCATTACTGGAGATCCATGATGACCCCATCGACAAAGCTCAGATTCTTTCCCCTGTACGCCTTGCTACTGCTGATGATGCCAGGGTGTTCCGACAAGCGGGAGGGCGCTGCGCGCCGCAATGTCGAAGAGAGCCAGGCCCTGGTGCTGCTGCGTGGCCTGCCCACGCTCGGCACCGCCCACAGCGTCGCCATCGTGGAGCTGAACCCGGAGGCGGCGAATTTCGGTGCGATCCTCCAGCAGGTCGAACTTCCGAACCTGGCGCTCCCCATGCACCACCTTTACTACAGCCCCAACGGGCGGCTGTACTCGACCGGTCTGGACCCCAAGTGCAGCCTGGCCGAAATCGGCCTGTCGCGCAACGCCAACGGGGCCGCGGTGATCAACGGCGTCAAATGCCTCGATACCGGGGGTCAACAGGTCGGTGAAGACATCATCTGGCACAGCGTCAATGGCAAGGAATACATGTTCGTGACCTTCATGGGAGGCACTGGCGTGGACCAGCCCGACTGCGGTTCGGTCGGCGTGTTCGATCCACAGAGCAACGCGGTGATCAAGATCATCCAGGCACGCAAGAGCGTGGTGGCCAAGGGTGCGCCGTACATCCTGTATCCGCACGGCGTGTCGGCATACCAGGATCGCCTGGTGGTCACCTCCACGGTTCACCCGGATCTCGCGACCGGCGTCGGCAACGCCATCACCATCATCGACCTGAACACCCTCCAGCCGATCCAGAACATCGTCGTCGAAGACGCCAAGCCGGTGGGCTTTCCGTCGTCGCCGGTCGAAGTGCTTTTTGTGCGACCTGGCATCGTGCCGGGCGTCGCGCCGGCCGTGCTGGTCAATACGATGTTCGGATTCGAAACCTGGAAGATCCCGTACAACCAGGCGGACAAGAGCTTCGGCGCCCCAGTGAAGGCATACGACGGGATGAAAGCCGGCACGGGCGTCCCACTGGAGTTCTACGGCAACCAGACCGAGTTGTTCGTGAGCCACGCTGTGCCCGGCGTCGTGAAGCGCTATAAACTCTCGGGCCTGCCTGAACTGATTCCCTCGAGCGCGGACATCAAGGCCGAGGCCGGTGCGCACCACATGATCTTTTACACCACCCCCGCTGGCCGCCAGGTCATCGCGATACAGAACAACCTGCTGAATCTCGGCAACAAGGCCGACAACGATCCGACCGATGTCGATTTCATCGCCAGGGTCAACGACCATTCGATCACCGTGCACGACCTGCAGAGCGGTGAACGCATCGCACGGCTCAGCTTCAAGGAGCGCTACAAGAAGGGCGTCGAGAACATAGAGGCGTTGTTCGGCTCCGGCTTTGTGCACCACCATTGACGCGTGTGTTCCGCTTGCGACTTGCCGTTCGAGCGGCGGCGTTGATTGCCGCGCTGCTCGCAGCGATGGCGACGGGGGCCTGCAATGAACAGCGTCGGGTAGCCACCCCGCTGACCGGTTTCTCGGCGCCGTTCGTGTTCGGTCACTTCCAGGTGCCCGCCGACAACCCGCTGACCGAGGAAGCGGTGGAGCTCGGCCGGCGGCTCTTCTATGATCCGCGCTTGTCGGCTAACGGCAAAGTGTCCTGCTCGGCCTGTCATATCCAGCGCCTGGCCTTCACCGATGGCCGTGTCACCAGCGTCGGCGTGTCCGGCAAGCCGCTGGCGTTCAACAGCCTGAGCCTGGCCAACCTGATGTGGGGCCCGCAGCACTTCTTCTGGAACGGGCGCGCCGCCACGCTGGAGGAGCAGGCCCTGATCCCGATCCAGCACCCCGATGAAATGGCGCAGCACCTGGGGCGACTGGTTGCCGAACTGTCTACGGACGCCAGCTACCGGGAAATGTTTGAAACGGCCTACGGCGAAGTCAGCGCGGCAGCAATCGCCCGTGCGCTGGCTTCATTCGAACGCACCTTGATCTCGTCCAATTCGCGCTACGACCAGTTCCTGCGCGGCCGGATCACGCTGAATCCGCAGGAGGAACTGGGACGCAAGCTGTTCATGGCCCACCCGGACGTCAAGGTGAGTCTGCGCGGCGCCAACTGCATAGACTGTCACAGCCAGTTCCTGACCGGCGGCTTCAGCGCGCGCTACGACGGCTTCTCCAACAATGGCCTCGATGACGAGGAACACCTGCAGCCCGGCCTGCAGGCCGTCACCGGCAACCCGGCACATCGCGGGCTGTTCAAGGTGCCGTCGTTGCGGAACATCGCGCTCACCGCGCCCTATATGCATGATGGCCGTTTCAAGACGCTCCAGGAGGTGGTGGATCACTACGACAGCGGCGTCAGGAACAGCAGCACGCTGAGTTCCCTGATCGTGGAGGCCGACAACCGCGGCGCGGGAGCGGCAGGACGGATCAGCCTGCATCTGACGGCAACAGAGAAGGCGGCCATCATAGCCTTTCTGCGCACGCTGACGGACCAGGACTTCGTGAGCGCGGAACGGTTCTCGGATCCGTTCGCCCGCAGGTGAATCGCATGCCTAGAGCAAAGTACGTCATACCGGTCCTGTTCGCGCTGGCCGCCCTACTCGGCATCACAGGCTGGTGGCTATACTGCGCAGCTCAGCCGATCGAACTTGCGCTGTACTTTCATCCCTTCGTTGGTCCGGAGCCGCTGGTGCTCAACGAATCGCGCTATGCCAATCCGGGTGGCGAGGGTCGTTTCAAGGTGCGCGATTTCCAGTTTTTTCTCAGCAACCTCCGGCTGACGGGCGGGACCGGCGTGTACACCGAACCCGACAGTTACCACCTGGTGCGATTCGACGGCGCCGGACCCGCCTTTGGCATCGTGTTGCGCGACGTGCCGCGCCGGAACTACCAGCGGATCGAGTTTGGCATCGGCGTGGATGCCGCCGCCAACAAGTCGCTTGCGCAACGCGCAGACCTGGACCCCAACGGCCGCATGGCCTGGAATTGGGAGGTCGGTTACAAGTTCGTGTTGTTCGAAGGCGCACTGGTGCGCGGAAACGGGAGCGTCCCGCTCGTCTATCACGTTGGATTCGAGGAGAACTACCGGCCCATCGCGACCGAATTGCACCGCCAGCCACTGGACAGCCGCCCCGCGCGGCTGGATTTCCGGGTCGACATCCTGCGCCTGTTCCAGGGTTCTACGACTGTCGACATGGCGGCGCTACCCAGTGTGAAGTTCCATCGGGCCGACGCGGCGCTGCTGGCGCGCAATTTTGCCGCCATGGTCACGCCGATGTGGCCTGATGCGGCCCGTCAACCCGACCCAGCCCGTTGATTCTGCCGCGTCTCTTGCATCACGCCTACTCGAAACACGCCGAAGTCACGGTGCCGTCGTCGATTACCACTAATTGGGTTTCACCTCAGACCGACGAGGTGTATCTTGCTTGGCTGGGGGAGGGTGTGTGGTGGACCGAAGACAGCTAACGGCCTGGAACCATCAAGAGAAAGGGTTTACGACTCGCACGCGTCCATACCGCTGCCCGTCGCTCAGGTCTTCGGAGTAGACCGTTTCGGTTCCCAACGCCTCGGCAGCCGCCAGGATTGCCGCGTCCCAATAGGAAATCGCAAATCGTTCGGATTGCTCGATCGCGATACGCACCAACTGATGGTCGATGGCCTGGCAAGGAAACGCCGTCCACTGCTCAATCCACTCCATGGCTTGTGAGGCGGAGAGTGGGCGTGACGCCTTCCTTACCACGGTCACAAAGAACTCCTGCAAGACTTGCGCCGAAGTGCCAAAATCTATCGTTTCAATGAGCTCCATGGCCCGCTTTCTCTTGGGCTCGTCTTTGCCCGCTCCTACTGCAGCGTAGACGAGGACGTTCGTGTCGAAGAAGACCCTAGCGGTCATGCAACTCCTCACGGTTCCAGGTTTTCTTGCCGAGCCGTCCTTGAGATTGCGCGCTTAACTGCCGCAACCGCGACCGAGCGCGCTTGGCGCGGTCCTCGTGCGCGGCGAGACCGGCCAGGTAGTTGCGGACCAGAGCGTTAACCGTGGAATTGTGTTCGACGGCATGGCGGCGAACAGCAGCCAGAACGTTCTCGTCTACGCTGAGCGTGATGTTCTTCATAAACACAGTATATGTGTAACTGTGTGAATAAGCAATCGATAATACGAGGTTTGGATCGGGGCAACGGCAACCTCCATTTCTCCGCGCCAGAGACTCTCCAGACGCATGCGGCCGGATGCCGGCATCAGAGCGAGACGGATGGACGGCTCCGGCTCGGCGTGGCGTGAGGGGGGGAGCCGGGAAACCTGGTTGCGGGGGCCTGTTTTGATGCCATTCATAATGCCCTTGGCGGCTGGCTCGCTCGACGCTGGTTGTTACCCGGCAACGGACGAAGGCCCAGATCTGGTGTAGGCGGCGTGGTACGAGGAAACATGATGTTTTTGTCGCGCCGGTCGCGCCGGCCTTGACAAGTGACAAGTATTACTTTACAATGAATGCTGTTGATCAGGAGCCTTAAGCACCGTGGCCTCAAACGGCTTTTTGAACTCGGGGAGCGCAGAGGGATTCGGCCGGATCTGGTGGGCGCCGTTGAGGAGGTTCTGACCGTTCTGGATGCCGCGGAGTCTCCACAGGCACTCGATCTTCCAGGTTACCGGCTGCACCCGCTAAAAGGGCGCTTGAAGGGATTCTGGGCTGTGACGGTGCGGGCCAACTGGCGGATCGTATTCCGGTTCGAGGGCAACGATGCGTTCGACGTTGAACTGGTCGATTACCACTAGGGAAGGAGCCATCACGCCATGCCCATGAAGAGTCCCGCGCATCCCGGACGGATCGTGCGGAGCGCATGCCTCGCGCCCCTGAACCTTTCCGTCACCGAGGGCGCCAGGGTCCTCGGTGTCTCCCGCCAGGCGCTCAACAACATCGTCAACGGCAAGGCGGGCATCAGTCCGGAAATGGCCATCCGGCTGACCAAGGCTTTCGGCAGTTCGCCGGAGACCTGGCTGCGAATGCAGCTTGCCTATGATCTTGCGGAGGCCCGCAAGCACGAAGGCAAGATCAAGGTGCGCCGGCAGCTCGCGGCCTAGCCGCCGTCATCCATCGCTCTTTGCCGTCCGCTGGTAATCTGGGACCCGAGTGGAAACCTGGTTGCGGGGGGTGGATTTGAACCACCGACCTTTGGGTTATGAGCCCAACGAGCTACCAGACTGCTCCACCCCGCACTTCTAGCCTAGCGCAGATGGAGCCGGGAGTCAACCGCTGCTGGCTGCCTTTTTTGGCTGCCCTGGCTCCGGCCACGACCCCGCCGCTCGAATCCTGGACCGTCCCGCTAATGCGCCAGGCGCTGACCTGCGCGCCCACGGCGGGGGCTGCCGGGGTGCTTAACTGTTTCGGGGGAAGCGGTCGTGGCGCACGCTTCAGCGTGCAGCGGCGAGCTTCAGCTCGCCGAAGGGTGCGGGTGAAACCACGCAGCGTGGGCTGAAGCCCACGCCGGCACGCTGAAAGCGTGCGCCACGTCGCCTCGCAGCCTGGCAAACTCCCCAAAACGGTTAAGCACCCGGGCTGCCGGCCCTTGTGTGACAGGGCGTCAAAGGAGGGTATAATACTGCCACCTATGATCGGCCAGACGCTGGGGCACTACCGGATCGAGGAGAAGCTCGGCGAAGGCGGCATGGGCGTGGTGTACCGCGCCCGGGACACCCACCTGGATCGGCCCGTGGCCATCAAGGTCTTGCGAGCGGGCGCGACGGCCGACCCGGAACGTAAGAAGCGCTTCGTGCAGGAGGCTAAAACGGCCTCGGCGCTGAACCACCCCAACATCATCCACATCTACGACATCGACAAGGCTGACGGCGTGGACTTCATCACCATGGAGTTCGTCGACGGCAAGACGCTCGATCACTGGATCGGACGCAAGGGTCTCGACACCAGCAGCGCCTTGAAATACGCCGTGCAGATTGCCGACGCGCTGGCCGCCGCCCACGCTGCCCCTCTCATCCACCGTGACGTCAAGCCGGGCAACATCATGGTCACCGAGTCGGGCCACGTCAAGGTGCTCGATTTCGGGCTGGCCAAGCTGCTTGAACCGGCAACCGATCAGGAGGGCACCGCCACGTTGGACCAGGCCCCTCGGACGCAGGAAGGAATGGTCCTGGGAACGGTGGCCTACATGTCGCCCGAGCAGGCCGCCGGGCGCAAGCTCGACGCCCGCTCCGACATCTTCTCGTTCGGATCGGTGCTCTACGAGATGGTCACCGGCCAGCGGGCGTTTCAGGGTCAGAACCAGATCTCGACCCTGGGGGCCATCCTGAACAAAGAGCCCAAGCCGGTGAGCGAACAACTGGCCAGCGTTCCGCGCGACCTCGAGCGGGTCATCAGCCGCTGCCTGCGCAAGGATCCGGCGCGGCGCATCCAGACCATGATGGACCTGAAGGTAGCGCTGGAGGAACTGAAGGAAGAGTCCGATTCCGGCCGCCTCTCCGCCGCTCTGCCTGCCGCGCCGCCCGCGACGCGCCGGTTTTGGCCCGCGATCGCCGTAACGGTGGTGTCCTGGCGGCGGTCGCAGCGGGTCTAATCTGGATGCGCTCCCGCGCCCCAACGCCCACCGAAAGCCTGGTGCTGACCCGGCTGACCTCCGACTCCGGCCTGACCACCGATCCTGCAATCTCAGCAGACGGCAAGCTGGTGGCCTACGCCTCCGACCGCGGCGGCGAAGGGAATCTGGACATCTGGGTGCAGCAGGTGGCCGGCGGCAAGGCCGTGCGGATCACGAACCATCCCGCCGACGATAGCGACCCGGCGTTTTCCCCCGACTCGAGCTCCATCGCCTTCCGCTCCGAGCGGGAAGGGGGCGGGATCTATGTGGTCTCGACTCTGGGCGGCGGCGACGAGCGGCTGATTGCCGCACAGGGCCGGCGGCCGCGGTTTTCCCCCGACGGCAAGCGGATCGCCTACACGGTGGGGCACAGGGGCGGCAGGCTGATGGCTCCGGGTACTGGAAAGATCTACGTGGCGCCGGCCGTCGGGGGCGCGCCGCGGCAGCTTTTCGCCGAGATGGCTTCCGCTGGTTACCCGGTCTGGTCGCCGGACGGCAAGCGGCTGCTGTTTAGCGCCACCGCCGGCCGCGGCCCTTTTCCGGAGACGAGCGACTGGCGGGTGGCTCCGCTCGAAGGCGGCCCAGCCGTCAAGACCGGGGCGTTCCCCATCCTCTCTCGCCTCGGCCTGACCGAATTCACCGCCGCCGGCGACTGGCTCGCCGGCGATCGGGTTCTGTTTTCCGCCTCCCAGGGAGACAGCACCAACCTCTGGCAGGCGGCCCTGGATCCCGGCTCGTGGCAGATCATCGGCGAACCGCAGCGGCTCACCTCCGGCACCGGCCGGGAAGCGCAGCCGGCGGCCGCAGCCAGCTCCGAACGCCTGGTGTTCGCCAGCCTCGCCGAGAATCTCGACCTGTGGAGCCTGCCCGTCGACGCCAACTCGGGAAAGGTCACCGGCCAGATGGAGCGACTGACCCAGGACGCCGCCCATGACCTTTGGCCTGACCTATCTACGGTCTTCCTGGACTGCGTAAGCCACCTTCGTCGCATCCGGCGTAATCTCGGCCGCGGTTACCCCAGGGGTCACCGTCAGGGCGGTTTCCTGGCCGTCTGCCAGGTTCTTCATCCGGAGGCCGAGGTTGCCCCGCCGCCCGGAGACGAAGACGAGCTTGCTGCCGTCGGCGGAGAGATTGGTCACTTACGTTGTGACGCTGGGCCCAAATGGGCCCACGGGCCTGCCTCAAAAGCTCTGCGAGGACTGCGGCGGGCCCTCGGACTGGTCGTCGGACGGAACGGTCCTACTGCTCCAGATCCGCCTCGGCCCGTCGGCGGGCGCGGCGACCCTTCTGAAGATTCCCTCGGGCGAGAGGGTCAAGCTACATGCGCTAGAAGGACCGATCGGCCTCGAACTCACCCTTTCCCCCGACGACCGCTGGGTCGCTTTCGGCCGAAGTCCCGACCCGGGCCGCCGGCAGATCTTTGTGGCGGCTTTCGCCAGCGACAAGATCGGCGAACCCATCCCTGTGACCGACGGCCAGCAGCTCGACTCCCATGACCGGTGGTCGCCGGATGGAAGGCTTCTGTACTTTTTCTCGGACCGGGACGGCTTTCGTTGTCTCTGGGCGCAGCGTCTGGACCCGGCGGGCCGGCCCCTGCCCGACGGTCTGATGGAAGTCCAACACCTCCACCGCGCGCAGCTTTCCGCGTCCGACCTGCCCGCCTTTCAGATGGGCCTGGCGGTGAGCCGCAACCGGATCGTCTTCACGCTGAATCAGCGGTCGGGCAACATCTGGATGGGGGAGCGGAAAGGCGGCGGGCAGTAGCAGTGGTTTCCAGGGGTTCTCTTTCTCATCCCGCAGGCCTCTTCGCGTCGCGCGGTTCGAAGCTGATGAGCAAGCGCGATCCGGTTGCTTCTGCCAGGCGCTCCAGCGTCCGCATCGACGGGCGCGTGCGTCCGCTCTCCAGGCGCGCGACGGCGGGCTGCGTCGTCCCCATCTTCCGGGCCAGCGCCTCTTGGGTCAGGCCGGCGCGGTTCCGCACGTCGATCACGGCCGACGCCAGGACGAACTCTTCCTCAAGAGCATCGTAGGCCCTTTTGTACTTCGGCTCTTTCAGCCATTTCTTGTGCAGGTCAGTTATGCGTGCCATTGCTCCATGATGAGCTTTGCGATACGCGCGAGCCTCGCCCGCATGTCTTCGGGCAAGGCCTCGACTTCTGAATCGACGGTTTCATTCAGGGTCTCGACCGTCCAGCTCATGTCTCACTATACCAAAAAAGATATAATCCGGGGAGCCTTGATTTCAATACAACGGGCAAGTCCGTGCGTTCTGCCGGGCCTTCCCTCAAAAACTGAAGCGCAGCGCCAACTGGAACGACCTCGGGCCGCCCGAGCCGAAGACCTGAAAGACGCGGTTGGTTGCCTGACCGAAGTTCGTCGTCTCGCGCAGGTTGCCGCTGTGGCCGGTGAGGTTGGCGACGTTGAACACGTTGAACACCTCGCCGATCAACGCCAGGCGCCAGTGCTCGCGGAAGGCGAACGCGCGGCTCAGCCGCAAATCCTGCGTCAGGTAGCCGTCGCCGAACTCGTAGTTGGCCGGCAGAGTAACGCGCGGAATCAACTGCCCGCGCGGGGTCCGCGAGCCGGCCAGGTTCCGATTGAATTCTTCGATCAGCCGGGCCAGGTCGCTCTTGCCAAGCCCGCGATTGAAGCGATTCACCTTCGTCCCCGGCAGCAGGTCGGTGGAGTAGCCGTCGCCGTTGAGGTCGAACGTGGTGAGGTAGGCCGTAAAAGGCAGTTTACTGTAATAAGACGAGTTGAAGCCGGCCTGGAGCCGTTTCGGCAGCTCGACCACCGCGGAGACATTCAGGATGTGGCGGCGGTCGCGATCCAGGGGGCCGAAGCTGTCGAACCAGTTGTCGTTGTTGAAACCGACGGCGTTGCCCCCGCTTCGGAGGCCCACGTCGCTGGAGAGGGCATAGGAGGCCAGCATTTGGGTCCGGCGGGCCAGCCGTTTTTCGGCTCGCACCAGCAAGCCGGCGTAGCGGGCGCGGCCGATGCTGGAAAAGGCACCGATCGAACCCGTCGAGCAGGAAGCCCGCGAATCGTCCCGCTCGGCGCCCACCACCTGGGGATGACCGGCCCGCGAACGCTGTTGAAGTGGTTGTAGTCGATGGGGCCGGGCCAGACGTGAACGAACCGCCGGTAGACGAAGTCGGCGGTGACCACCAGCTCCGGAGCGATTTCCCTCTGCACCCCGAGGTTGACGTGCAGCGCATAGGAGGTCGTGAAATCGTGCGTGAACAGGGGACCTCCCTGTTTTTCCACCTCGATGTTGCGGACCGAGAAGTCCCGGCGAGCCTCACCTCGCCGCTCGATCAGGCCGGCGCGAATCTGCCCCAGGGCCTCCATCAGATGCGCCCCGGTGAAAAACGTCGGAGCGGTTTGAAAATCGAGCGGCGTCCCCGAAGGCACGCCAGGGATGCCGGTCAGCGGGTTGAGGATGCCCGACCCTCCGACGCCGAAGCGGCCGTTGCCCAGCGGGGCCAGCTCGACGCGCTCGTTCTCCAGACCGCCCCCAAAAACATGCGGGTCATAATAGATGCCCGCCCCGCCGCGCACCACGGTCTTGTGGTCCTTGGTGGCGGTCCAGGCGAAACCCATCGAGGGTGAAAAATTGTTTGGGTCGTTGCGCGGCGGCCGCAGACCGTCGACTCCGAAGATCGGCGCCAGCCAGACCGGCTTGCTGTAGCCGGTGTTGAAATTGCCGCCCTCGTAGGACCAGGCCAGGCCGTAATTCAGCGTCAGCCGCGGCCGCACGGCCCAGGCGTCCTGCCAGTACAGGCGCCAGAGATTCCAGATTCGGGACTTGGGAAGAGCCGGGCCGATGCGGTTCCCGACCTCCACCGTCACGCCGCGGAGCGGGAGCCGGAGAATATCTTCCACCGTGGCGAACGACGCCGGAAGCGGAATCCGGGACGCGGCAGACGCCTGGGCGTTGTGCTGGCGCACCAGCGCCGGTGAGTAGAGGGTGATCGTCGCCGGCTCATTGCTTAGCATCCACGAAGTGGCGCCGGTGTGCTCCCAGTCGGCGCCGAACCGCAGCCGGTGAGAACCCTTCTGCCAGGCCATGGCCTCGCTGAGCTGGTAGCGGCGCGCGACGCTTCCGGCTGTCGTCGAGGCGCCGATCACAAAATCGGCGCCCTGCACGGTGATGAACGGCAACCCGCGCCCCAGGCATCGCCCGGGACAGTCTTCCGGGCGCGCCGCCCGGTCTCCGCTGCTGTTGAAGTAGTAGAAGAAGCGCAGGTCGCTGACCAGCGTGGGTCGCAGAACCGTGGTCAGGGCAGCGGCGCTCTGGTCGGCCCAACTGGGCCGCCGAACCCAGGTGGACGGCAGGGTCCCTTGGGTGGCAGCACCGGAGGGCTCGAAGGAGTCGCTGCCGTCGTGGGAATAGCGCAGGAAGGCGTTGTTGTTCTGGCTGATGCGGACATCGATCCGCGCGCTGAGCTGTGTTCCGCGAGAGGGATTGGGCACAATCTCGCCGAAAGCAGCGAACTCCGGGGCCAGCGGCTGCACGGTGAAAACGCCGCGCTGGTTGTTGCGCTCCAGGTTGGCAAAAAAGAACAGCCGGTCTTTGCGGATGGGGCCGCCAAGCTGGAAGCCGCTCTGGCGGCGCTGGAAGAACGGATCGGGGTTGAGCGGGTCGCGGCGCAAGGCTGGATACGCGGACAGGTTGTTGTCGCGAAAAAAGAAGAAGCCGCTGCCGTGATACTGGTTGCCTCCGGACCGCGTGACGATGTTGATCGCTCCGCTGGCGGTGACGCCGGTGGCCAGGTCGAAGTTCACGGCGGAAAGCTGAAACTCCTGCACCACCTCCTGCGAAAGGCCCATTTGCGAGCCGCCGGTGATGGCGTCATCACGCTGCCCCCGTCAACGGTGACGCGGGTGCGGCTGCCGTCGTTGCCCCCAGGCGCCCCCAGCACCGGGCTGAACTGGCGGTTGAAGGAGGTGCGAACGAACGACTGCGTGGTGCCGGGCTCGAGCTTGGCCAGCTCCAGGAAGTTGCGGCCGTTCAGCGGGAGGCCCTCGATCTGGCTGCGCGTGACGACTCCGCCCACCTGGTGGCTGTCGTAACGGATCTGCGGCGCGGCTCCCTCGACGGTGACGGTTTCGGTCGTCGAGCCGATCTGCATCGCCAGGTTGGCGGTAGTAGTAGTGCCGGCTTCGACAGTCGCCACGCGGGCCAGCAGCTTGAATCCTTCGGCTTCCGACGTCACCTGGTAGAGCCCGGCTGGCAGCACCGGAACGCTGTAGTCGCCGCCGGCTTGCGTCTCGACAGTCCGCGTCAGGCCGGTTTCCTGGTTGAGGATCGTGACGCGGGCGTTCGGGATAGCCGAGCCGGAAGGATCGGTGACCACGCCGGCGATCGTCCCTGTGGGGACCTGGCCCAGGGCCAGGCCCGCAACGGCCAGACACAGCGCCACGCCGCGCATGGTCTTTATTGTGACAGCCCGGGTGTGGCGGGGCAACGGCGACGGGTGCGGGTTTCGCGGCCCCGCTGGGGGCCGGGGAGGCATAGCCTCTTCCGGCACAAAAAGCACCTGTCGACCGCGACCGCCGCAATACCGTGGCCGCCCTGCGAGAGATGATCCGTGTTGCGGAATTGCTCGCCAAGGTGAGCGGAGAACTCCGCCCAACGAGCTCCACTCCTATCGCAGGGCCGAGCAAAAGTCAAATGCTCGGGTCGGTCTCCTGTCCCTGTCTCCTGTCCCCTGCCTGCTGCCCCATGCTACCTTGGTGGGTCCGCATGCAAACCCGGGGCGAGCGGCGGGCGGTGTGGCTGCTGTGGGGCATTTACGGCGCCTTCTATTTCTGCCGCACCAACATTTCAGCGGCCGTGCCGGGGATGGGCAAGGAGCTGGCTCTCAGCAAAACCCAGATCGGGGCGATTCTGGGAGGGCTGAAGCTGGCCTACGGCGTCGGGCAGTTTGTGAACGGGCAGTTGGCCGAGCAGATATCGGCCAGGCGGCTGCTGACGGTGGGAATGCTGGGGTCGGCGGCGCTCAATGTGGTGTTCGGATGGGGAGCGGGGTTCTCCTTTCTGCTGGGGGTGTGGGCCGCTAATGGATATTGCCAGGCGTTAGGGTGGACGCCGACGCTGCGGGTGGCGGCCAACTGGGTGCCGGCCGGGAGGCGGGGCCGGGCCATCGGGATCATCGGGACCGGCTATCAGGCCGCCGGGGCCTTGACCTTCCTGGTAGCGGGCTGGGCGGCCGAGTGGCTCGGGTGGCGCGGAGCGCTGTGGGCGCCGGCGGGGCTGCTGGCGGGCTCGGCGGTAGTTATGCTGCTGGGGCTTCAGGAGTCTCCCGAAGAGGGCCAGCGGCGGCCGGCCCGGAAGCCGGCGGGGGTCACCCTCGCCAACCTGCTGGTCACGCTCGGCAACCCCGCCCTGTGGCTGCTGGCGCTCTCGCTCGGCTTGCTGAATGCCTGTCGCTACGGGTTCGTAGACTGGGGATTGACGCACTTGAAAGAGACCCAGGGCATCGGGGTGGGTAAGGCGGCGCTGAACTACGCCATCCTGCCGTTGGGCGGCATGGCGGGGGCCTACCTGGCTGGCTGGACGACGGACCGCTATTTCGCCGGCCGCCGGGCGCCGGTGATTACCCTGCTTTTAGTGGCTCTGGCGGCGCTCACCGTCCTCTATGAGCGCGCCGCGCGGGCCGGAAGCTTGTGGACCGTAGGGGTGCTGCTGCTGGTGGGGTTCGTGATTTTCGGGCCGCAGGTACTGCTGGTGGGAACAGCGCCCGCCGACCTGGCGCGTCGAGGGACGGCGGCGGCCGCCGCCGGGTTCGTGAACTTCGCTGGCTACATGGGGGCCTACGCCGGCGACCTGCTGACCGGGCGGCTGGTCGATCTTCACGGCTGGCGCGCCGCGGTGCTGGCCTGGGCGGGTTGCGCCCTTCTGGCGGCGGCCAGCGCCGCGCCGCTGTGGCGGGCGCGGGCCCAGACGGGCACGCCTTGAAAGCCATCATCATCGGGGCCGGCCGGGGCCGCCGCTTGATGCCCCACACTGCCGATACCCCCAAGTGCCTGGCCCAAGTGCAGGACCGGGCCATCCTGGACTGGATCGTGGAGTCTTTGCGGGCCAACGCCGTGGCTCGCATCGCGTTCATCGGCGGCTACCGGATCGAGAAGGTGCAGGCCGCCTACCCGGAGCTGGCCTACTATCACAACGCCGCCTGGGAACGGAACAACATTCTGGCGTCGCTGATGACCGCCGAAGCCGAGATGGAGGAGGCCTTCCTCTGCTGCTACTCCGACACGCTGTTCACCTCGGTGGTGATCGGGAAACTGCTGGCCTGCCCGGCCGACATCGCTGTGGTGGTGGACACCGACTGGCGGGCGCGGTACGCCCAGCGCAGCCAGCATCCGCCGGACGATGCCGAGAAGGTGACGGCCCGCAACGGCCGGATCACAGCCATCGAGCGGGCCATCGAGGAAGGGGCCGCCTACGGGGAGTTCACTGGAATCGCGAAGTTCAACGCCGCCGGGGCCGGGCGGCTCCGGGAGCATTACCGGCGGTTCCGCCAGGCCGGCGGCTCCGAGAGAGCCTACCTGATCGAGCTTTTCCAACAGATGATCGAAGCCGGCGTCGAGATGGCGCACGTGGACACCGCCGGGGAATACATGGAGATCGACACCCAGGAGGATTTCGAGCTGGCGCGGCGCGGTTGGGGGACCTGATGCTGTTTCCGACCACCGTGGTGGGGTCCATGCCCCGGCCGCAGTTTGTGCGGGACCTGCTGCGGCCCCAGACGCGGGGCGAGCTGGGTGAGGTGGAGTTCGCCCGGCGGCTGGACAGGGCGGTGGCCTACGTGGTGGCCATGCAGGAGCAGGCCGGCCTGGATATTATCAGTGATGGAGAATGGCGGCGGCTGAGCTACATCGGCGTCATCGCCGACCTCTGCGACGGTTTCGAGGTGAGCTACCGGGGTGAGCAGCCCTGGACAGTGGTGACCGGCCCGGTCCAGATCCGGCGACCGGGGCTTGTGGCGGCCGAGGCGGTGTTCGTGCGCCAGCACAGCCGGGCCCAGCCGAAGGTGGCGCTGCCGTCGCCGTACCTGCTGGGGCAGCGCCTGTGGGACCCGGAACGCAGCGCCCGGGCCTACCCCACCCGGGAGGCCTTCATGCGGGCGCTGGTCCCGGTGCTGCGCGGCGAGCTGGAGGCGGTGCGACAGGCCGGGATTCGCCGCGCCCAGATCGATGACCCACACCTGTGCCTGTTCGTGGACCCCGGGGTGAGGCGCCAATTCCCGGACCCGGCGGCGGAGATGGACCTGGCCGTGGGGCTCATCAACGACGTCGTCGACGGCTTTGACGACCTGTGGATCGCGATTCATCTCTGCCGGCGGAACCGGGCGCGGCAGGGGTGGGCGGGGGAAGGGGGCTACCAGCCGATCCTGGAGCATCTGCGAAGACTGAAGGTCAACCAGTACATGCTGGAGTTCGCGATCCCGGCGGCAGGGGACTACGCCGTGCTCAGCCAGCTGCCCGAGACGGCCGCCATCGGGTTGGGGTGCGTGGATTGCCGGGGCGAGCACATCGATACGCCTGAGGAGATCGTGGCGCGGGTGGAGCGAGCTCTCCAGTATGTGGCGCCCGACCGGCTGACCCTGCACCCGGATTGCGGGTTCGCTCCGGGCAGCGCCGCCCAGATACCCATCGACGAGGCCTACCAAAAGCTGGTGAACGAGGTGGCGGCGGCCCGAATCCTGCGGGAGCGCTACCGGTAGGCCTAACCAAGTTTGGGCGCAAGGATCGCGCTGATGCGCTACACTGTTGCCCGGAGGTGACCATGGGGGACAGTGTTCGTCGTGTAGATTACTTCTATGCCGTTACACCCAACAAGCCCGGTGAGGCCGCCAGGATCCTGGGCGCCCTCGCCCAGGAGGGCGTCAACCTGATCGGGTTTTCGGGCTTTCCGCAAGGGAAGCGGGCCCAACTCGATTTCATCCCGAGCGACTCGGCGGCGTTTCTCCAGGCGGCCAAGAGACTGAAGCTGAAACTGAGCAGGAAAAAGACCGGGTTTGCGATCGAGGGCGATGACAGACCCGGGGCCCTGGCGGAGCTGGCGACAAAGCTGGCGGGCGCCAAGATCAACATCACAGCCGTAGACGCTGTGTGCGCCGGGGGCGGCCGCTACGGGGCGCTCCTGTGGGTCAAGAGCGCCGACCTGAGGAAGGCGGCCAAGAAGCTGGGGGCCGGGGGTCAGACAGCCGCGGCCGGCGCCTGAGGCGTCACTGGACCCGCACCGGCGCGCTCACGTCGAGGGTTTTGGGGGGCAGGCACATCTTTTCGTTGCAGGCCTGGTAGCGCAGCTTCCCGGCCAGGCGGGCCTCCCCGGGCGCGGCGTCAGGGCTGACGGCAAAGCGGGTGGTGACGGTGATGGCGCCTGAGAACACCAGCAGCGGCTGGCTGGAGAATTCGTATTTGACGGCTTCGGCCTTGGGATAGGCAACCGATTTGACCGTCAGAGGGCCGGGATTCCAACTCAGGGCGGTGGGGATCAGGTAGTCCTCGGCCGGGGAGTTGGAGTTGATGTGGTAGCCGCCGCGGATGATCAAGCGCAGGGGCAGATCCAGCTGGGCGCCGCGTTTGAGGGTTAGGGCCGGGGAGGGCTCGACCGAGACCACCTGGCCGAAGGGGATCTGGGCAAAGCCAACCGGATTGCCACCGAGGCACAGAGCGCACAGAGACAGAAGGAGAATAGCCGAGGCACGGTTTTTCGCCCCCTCGCCCCCTCGCCCCCTCGCCCCGGCGGCCCGCGACGGCGGGCAGCCGGTTTCGGTTGCGGCGGAGCCGCCCTCTGCGCCCCTGTGGCGCTTGAGCTTTTGGCGGCTACAGCAGAGCTTTGATGGCATTCTCGATCTCGTCCTTGCTGGTGAGGCCGAAGTGGGTGTCGACGATGCGGCCCTGCCGGTCGATGATGAAAGTCGTCGGCAGGACTTCCACCCCGCCGAAGGCGGCGCCGACTTCATCCGTACCCAGCAGCACAGGGTAGTTCATCTTCATCTCTTCGACGAACGGGCGGACGATCTGCCAGCCGGCTTCGTCCATCGAGACCCCGATCACCGAGAAACCCTGGTCCTTGTACTGGCGCTGGAGTTCGACGAACCAGGGGATCATGATCTTGCAGGGGCCGCACCAGGTGGCCCAGAAATCGAGCATGACCACCTTGCCCTTGAAGTCGGTGAGCTGGACGGTCTTGCCGTCGGCGTCTTTGAGGGCGAAGTTGGGGGCTGCTTTGCGGTCTTTCTCCGGCCTGGCGGCGTTGACGGGTTTGGCGGAGGTGCAGCCGAAGGCCAGCGCAGCCAGCGCGGCCACCAAAGCGAATTGGCGAAGTCGGGTCACCTGGGCCCCTCCTCTATTCATTATAACCGCAAACTATAACCGCAATCGGGGCAGCAGGTCGGCGGCCAGAAACCACCGTTGGCGACGCCGCCGGAAGCGGGGCTTGAGGGTCCATTCTTCGTGCTCCGGGCGGCCTCCGAGGCAAAACCAGGCCGCCGAATCACAGAAGCTCTCGCAGACGTACTCCCTCCAGGGGCGGCCGGCGGGGCGGCGGCTTCGCCCTCCGCGAAGGGCGCGCTTGCGCTGTTCCGACGGCCATCCCAGCTCGCCGCGGGCGCCTTCGACCCACTCCTGCCCCAATACTTCTTCGTAGCTTTGACGCAGCGGGTTACCCAGACGTGCCCAAACAAAGTGAAAAACCTCGTGGTACAGAATGCGGGCCAATTCCCGGGGCTTGCTGAGCAGGGCGGGGTCTACCACCACGCGGCGCTGGGGCAGAAAACTGGCAGCATGGAGGCCGCGGCGATCCAGGTCCCGGGCGGCCGAGATGCGAAGCCGGGACCGGAAGTACGGCAACCGCCCCAGTTGCCGCTCTACGAGGCGGCGCTCCGCGAGGCGGAGGCTTCGGGCGGGGAACGGCCGCTGAGCCATGGCGCGGCGAGCAGCATACCATAAACCGGCAGGTATTCCAAGTACAAGAAAAAGGGATCCTCGGCCCAGCGGCTCAAGGCGTGATAGCCGATCAGGACGTGATAGGCCAGAGGCGCCAGGGCTGTCCAGAGCAGCAGAGCGGGCGACGGCCGCAGAACCAGAAAGGGCAGCAGCCAGGTGAGGTACCAGGGGAAGGCGTTGGCCGAGAGCAGCAGCAGGACGGTGATGGTCCGGAGCATGGCGTCGGGAAGCGGCCGCCGGCGCCAGGCGATCCCCAGGGTGGCGGCGCCGACCAAGGCGGTCATGATCGAGCGGGTTTGCTCGAAGTCGCGTCCGGCGGCGGCGTAGATGAGGTGGAACAGGCTGGCGTTGTTGGTCCAACCACCCAGGAAACCCTGCAGGATCCACTGGACCTCCGAGACGGCGCCCCAGTAAGGAGCCGCAACCAGCAGGGCCGTGGGAATCCAGGCCAGGGCCCAGAGACCCTGGCGGCCGGCAGCCAGCAGAAATAGCGGGAAAAGCAGCGCCGGCCAGAACTTGATGAGGGTGGCCGCCCAGAGGGCGCCGAATGCCCAGATCCACCGGCCGCCAGAGGCCAGTTGGAGGGCCAGAAGCAGGAAGAAAAGCAGCATCGAATCGTTGTGGCCACTGGCCCAGAATTCGACCACCACCAGGGGCGACCAAAGGTAGATCAGGGCGCGGGCTCCCCCCAGTCGAACCAATAAGGCGGCGGCGCCCAGGTCGGCGGCGGCGTAGGGCAACTTGAACAGCCAAACCTGCCGGAACTCGTCGGCGGTGAGGCGGCTGGCCACCGCGAAGGTGAGGCGGTAGGTCCACTCCAGCAGGGGCCCATAGGGGCTGGTGAGGTCCTTGCCGGTCACCAGTGGCCAGGTGCGGTCCCGGAGGCCTTCCCAGCGGGCGTCGCCGGGCCGCTCGCGGTAGGGGTTCCCACCGGCGGCCTGAAGCTTGGCGTTCCAGCGGTAGCGGTAAGGGTCCTCGGTGAGGGTCGGGTCCAGCGGCGCCAGCGTGAGGCGGAAAGCCAGGCCGGCCAGCACCATCAGCGTCAGGGCCGGGCGGCGCGGGAGGGTATCGTTTTTGCTTACGCGCCACGCCGAGACGATGTAGAATAGGGACATCGCAAGAATCACGGCGATAAACTCGACCGCGTAGCGTTGGAAGTCTCTCAGGCGCAGGAGGGCGAAGAAGCCGGCCTGGAGCGCGACGGCGGCGAGTAGAAGCACGAGCATCGAATGCCATGGTAGCAACACCGGTTCCGGCCATCCTTCTGGCGTCGAAGTCCGCCATCGCAAGGGCCATTGATTTCGCGCTGAACAACCCCTTTGTGGGGGTCTACCAGCTGAACGCCTTTGACCTGGCGCTGTTGATCCCGTATTTCACGCTGCTGATCATCCTGAGCCTGTACGGGTTGCACCGCTACCACCTGGTCTATACGTATTTTCGGTATCGAAAGAACGCTGTGGGAGCGCCCCGGCAGAGGTTCGAGGAGCTGCCGGCGGTGACGGTGCAGCTTCCGATCTTCAACGAGCGCTACGTGGTCGAGCAGCTGGTGGAGGCGGTCTGCCGGCTGGAGTACCCGCGGGAGAAGCTCGAAATCCAGGTGCTGGACGACTCCACCGACGATACCGCGGCCATCGCCGAGGCGGTGTGCCACCAGTGGGCGGCCCTGGGCTACCCGGTGACTTACCTTCACCGCCACAACCGGGAGGGGTTCAAGGCCGGGGCGCTCGCCAACGGCATGCGGCACTGCAAAGGCGAGCTGATCGCCATCTTCGACGCCGACTTCCTGCCGCCGGCGGATTTCCTGGAGCGCACCGTCCACTACTTCGCCGACCCCAAGATCGGGATGGTGCAGGCGCGGTGGACCTACCACAACCGGCAGCATTCCTTCCTGACCCAGGTGGAGGCCATCCTGCTGGACGGGCACTTCGTGCTGGAGCACGGGGCCCGGTCCCGCGCGCACCGGTTTTTCAACTTCAACGGCACTGCCGGGGTGCTGCGGCGCGCCACCATCGAGGACGCCGGCGGCTGGCAGCACGACACCCTCACCGAAGACAGCGATCTGAGCTACCGGGCCCAGCTGCGGGGGTGGAAGTTCCTCTACGTGCCGGGCATCGAGTGCCCTTCGGAGCTGCCCGTGGAGATGACCGCCTTCCAGGTGCAGCAGGCGCGTTGGGCCAAGGGGTTGATTCAGGTCGGCAAAAAGATTCTGCCGCGGCTGTTGCGGGCGCCGGTGCCGCTGGGGGTCAAGGTGGAGGCCTGGTTTCACCTGACAGCCAACATCAGCTTCCCGCTGATGCTGGTGCTGTCGGTGCTGCTGCTGCCGGCCATGATCGTGCGCTTCTACCAGGGCTGGTTCCAGATGCTGTACATCGATTTTCCACTCTACATCGCCTCGTTCTGCTCGGTGTCCTCCTTCTACCTGGTATCGCAGAAGCAGCTCTACCCTAACCGCTGGAAGCGGACGTTCCTGTTTGTTCCGTTCCTGATGGGGACGGGGATCGCTCTGACGCTCACGAATACCCAGGCGGTGGTGGAGGCGCTCCTGGGGCGGCAGTCGCCGTTCCAGCGGACGGCCAAGTATGGCGGCGCCCAGGGGGCCAAGTATCGCCGTCGGAGCCGCTGGCTGCCGTGGATCAATCTGCTGATCGGCACCTACTTCCTGCTCACGGTTCTCTACGCTTTGAGCGCCGCCAACTACCTGACGGCGCCCTTCCTTTGCCTGTTCGTGCTGGGTTATTACTATGCCGGCGGGTTGATGCTGTGGCAGGACCATCCGGAGTTCTGGGGGCGGGTGGGGCAGGCACTGGCGCCGGCGCGTCTCATTCCCCGCGGCGTACCCCGATAACCGAGAGCATGCGGCCGGCGGCCTCCCCCTGGCGTCTCCAGGAAAAGAAGCGGGCCGCGTCGCAGGCGGTGCACAAACCGGCGTTGTAGATGCGATCGGGATGCAGGCCGGCGGCCAGAAGCTGGCGGCGGGCGGCCCCGGCCAGGTCTACCCGGCCTGGTGGGCCGTGGAGGTCGCGCATCACGGGGTGGCCGCCTCCCGGACCCTGCCGGGGAAGCACGACCTCGGCGGGGTTGGGCGCCTCGGCGCGGCAGAATTCCAGGGCGTCGACGAACTGGGAGCAGAATTCCTCGAGAACCTCCGGGCCGACTTCAAAGCAGCAGGCTTGAATGCCGGGGCCGATGGCGGCGTGCAGGTCGGCCGGACGGGTCGAGAACCGGCGGCGCATCTCGCCGGCGGATTTCTCGACCACGCGGCGGGCCAGGCCCCGCCAGCCGCCGTGGATGGCGGCGACGGCGCGGCGGCGCTCATCCACCAGCAGCACCGGCAGGCAGTCGGCGGTCTTGATACCTAAGAGCCGCCCGGGGCGGGCCCCCACCAGGGCGTCGCCGGCCAGCCCGGCCACGCCACCGTCCCCGCCGGCCTGCCGGACGATCGAGGAGTGGATTTGGCGCAGGGTGACGAGCCCCAGACCCAGGCGCCGGGCGAAGGCTCGCTGGTCCGCGGGGCGGCGCAGGTCCCCGGCGCTGCGGGTGGTGAAGCAGTGCACCAGCCACGGCCACTGCTCCAGTTCGCTGGCGCGCAGGTTGCCGTCCAGGTCGAAGTAGAAGGCCATGGGGTCAAACGCCCTCGGCGTGGGTTTGCTTTACAGGGCCGCCTGAATAGCCGCTGAAATCAACGGCGGCTCCACTTCCGCAATGGCTGTCGCGTACCTGGGGGCGTCTTCTTCTTCCTCGATCATTTCGGCAGCCCCTGGTCGTCGTAAAGCATGTCTTCGGGGCTCCGTTTGTCCAATACCGGCAACATGCTGCAGGCGTGGCCAATCTCAAGAAGTCTTTCCGCCACGGCTCCCCGCTTGCGCCTCTGGCGGAGACGCTCGAGGCGTTCGGCAATGGCATGATCCACGGCCTCCGTGATGGTCTCGCCGGTCAGCCGGGCAAGTTCCTTGGCGCGGCGGTGGGCTTCCTGGTTCTTGATATTCAAGCTCATTCACAGCACCTTTGGTAGGCGGTAGACACTTCTACGCTACACCATTTCGGGTTTTTGTACAGGATCTTGGACCAACTCACGTGATCTGGCGCCAGGGGTAATGCCTGAGGCCCAGGCGCCGGGCGAAGCCTAGACGATAGACTAGAATCGAACGTACATGCGGTGGTCGCCGGAATTGCTGGAACGGATGCGGCGCGACTGGGACGAGCGCGCCCGGGAGAACGCCCGCTATTACGTGGCTACCACCAAGCGCGCCTGGACCGACGAGGAGTTCTTCGCCTCCGGCGAGAGCCACGTGCGGGAGCAAATCCTCAACGACATGATCAATATCTGCCAGGAAACCGATCCGCGGCGGATGCGGATGCTGGAGTTGGGCTGCGGGGCCGGCCGGGTGACGCGGGCGCTGGCGCGGGTCTTCGGGCGCGTCGACGGCGTGGACATCAGCGGTGAGATGATCGAGCGGGCGCAAGAGGTCTTGCGGGAGGTTGCCAACGCCCACGCCCATCAGAACAACGGCGTGGACCTGGCGATGTTCGGCGACCAAACCTTCGACTTCGCGTTTTCCTCGATCGTCTTTCAGCACATCCCCAGCCGCGAGGTGATCGAGAACTACGTCAGGGAGGTGCGGCGAGTGCTGCGCCCCGGCAGGCTCTTCAAGTTTCAGGTCCAGGGGGCGCCGAGCGACGACCGGCGCTGCGACACCTGGCTGGGGGTGGGGTTCACCGAGGACGACATGCGCCGCATGGCGGAGCGTACCGGCTTTGAAATGCGTTACTCGCACGACGCCGGCACGCAGTATTTCTGGCTGTGGTTCTTCAAGCCGCCGGCGGATTCAGCCTTGGACAATGGCCTCCCGCACGCTCCGGCGGCTCCCGGTGATCGCTTGGGCTAACAGTGATTCCAGGCGAGCCACGCTCCGGATGGCGTCGAGGTTTGGCCACCTCCTCATGCTACGATACCGGGGATGAAATCCGGGCTCCTGCTGCTGGGCCTGCTGGCGGTGTGGATGGCGCTGTGCTGGCCGCACCTTCAGGAGCAGTGGGGAACCACCGGCCGGACATGGGAAACCCTCGGCAGCCTGAGCCGGGTGGAGCGCGCCGCGGCGGTGGATGAGCCGGGGTACCGGGCGGCGCAGGCGATCGCCCGGGGCGTGCCGGCGGCCGGCTGCGTAGTCGTGGCGGCCCACACCGGCCCGGAGCGCCTCAAGTATTACCAGTCTCGATTTGCCTACTATCTCTATCCGAGGAGGGTCAGGCTGGTGGACCGCAGCGGCGCGGCCGAACCCGGATGCCCCTACCTGGCGGTGTTCCGCGATTTGGCGCCCGGCCTGGCGCAGGATCCCTTCCGCGGTCACTGGGACGAGCGGCAACTGGGGGATCGGACGGCGTCCATGACCCGGGTGCTGGCCGCCGACCGGGTGGAAGTCTACCGGTGATGCCTCTGGCGGCGGCCCTGGCGACCCTGGCCGGCTGGGTGGCAGTTGGAAGGTGGGTCCGCGGGGGATGGACGGCGCAGCTGGCGCTGGGATTCGCTGCCGGGGCCGGGCTGATCTCGCTCCAGTTGCTGGCGTTGGGGCTGGCGGGTGTTCCCTGGCGCCCCGCCTGGGTTCTGCTGCCGTGGACGCCGCTGCTGGCGCTGCGCCTCAAGGGCGCGCGGACTGGCTGGCCGCGGGTCAAACGGCTGAACGGGGTGGAGGCCCTTGCGCTGGCGGCGGCGCTGGCGGCTCCCCTGCTGTGGCTGCCCTACGAGCGGCTGATGCCCCTGAGTACCCGCAACTGGGACTCCTGGGCCATCTGGCTGTTCAAGGCCAAGGCCTTCTACCTGGATGGCGGCGTCCAGGGCTTTTTCGGGCGGGCCGGCGAGTTTCCATTCGCGCAGCCTTCATATCCACTGCTGGTACCGCTGTACGGGACTTTCGTCTACCTCCTGACCGGCTCGGCCGCCGACCATGTGGCCAAGGCCCTCTCGCCATGCTACTTCTTCGCCCTGCTGGGAGCGTTCTACTGGCTGGCGCGGCGGATGGCGCCACGGCCGGTGGCGCTGGTGTTCCTGGCCATGCTGGCCAACCTGCACATGGTCAACATTGTGGCCTTCGAGCTGGCAGGGTACGCCGATACGGCGCTGTCGGTCTACGTGCTGCTGGCAGCCGGGCTGTTGGGTCTTTGGTGGAAGGCAGGTGAGGCGGCGGATCTGGCGCTGGGCTCGCTGTTTGCGTCGCTGGCGGCCTGGACTAAGAACGAAGGATTGTTCTTCCTGGCGGGGGCGGGATTGCTGATGGCGGCGCGGCTGGGGTTGCGGAGGAGCCTTGATTGGCGGCTGTGGGGGGCGGCGCTGGCATCGCCGGGGGCGTTGGTGGCGCTTCGGGCCGGCCTGCTGCCGGCTTCGGACCTGGCCGGCGGCGGGCTGAATTGGGCGAACCTGGGTCCGGGTCTGCGCAGCGTGCTGGGCCATGCCTTCGACACCGGTCCGTACAACCTCACGTTCTGGTTGCTGGCGGCCAGCGTGGCGGCGGCCTGGAAGCTGCGGCTGGGGGCCGGCTGGTGGATCCTGCCCGGGACGGTGCTGTGGCAGGCAACCGGCTTGCTGGGCGTCTACGTGACAGGCCGCAACGAAATCCAGTGGTGGATCGGGACGTCGCTGGACCGCATCCTGGCGCAACTGGCGCCGCTGGCGCTGCTGGCGACGGCGGCAGCGGTCGGCGCCTGGTTCGAGCAGGCCGCCTCCGCCTCCCGGCATTTGACGCCGCCTCGAAGTTCTCGTAACCTCAAAGCGGGCACCAAGAAGCGGGCATGAACATCTCGGTGAAGGGAGACTATGCCCTGAGAGCGATCTTTGATCTGGCGCATCGCGGCGGCCCGCGGCCGGTGAAGATCGCCGAGATCGCGGGCCGCCAGAAGATCCCGCAAAAGTTTCTGGAGCTGATCCTGGCCCAGTTAAAGCAGGGTGGCTTCGTGGAGTCGCGCCGCGGCGCCGAGGGGGGGTACCTGCTGGCTCGTGAAGCCGGGTCCATCACGGTGGGCGAGGTGCTGCGCTTCGTGGAAGGCCCGCTCTGGCAGACCGGGCGCGGACGGCCTGCCCGGCGAGGCTTGCGGCGCTCCGAGGAGACTGCTTTCACCGAGATGTGGCAGCTGGTGGATGGCGCCGTCTCGAAAGTGATCGACCGGACCAGCTTCGCGGAGCTGTCGGACCGCTGGGCCGGCAAGCAGAACCGATTTGTCGCCAACTGGGAAATCTGAGATGCCCAAATTCTACGCGGATAACTCGCTGAGCATCGGCCGCACCCCTCTGGTCAGGCTGAGCCGCATCACCGGCGGCGCTCCGGCGACGGTGCTGGGCAAGGTGGAGGGCCGCAACCCGGCCTATTCGGTCAAGTGCCGCATCGGGGCCTCCATGATCTGGGACGCCGAGCAGCGCGGCCTGCTGAAGCCCGGCAAGGAGCTGATCGAGCCGACCAGCGGCAACACCGGCATTGCCCTGGCCTTCGTGGCCGCGGCGCGCGGCTATCCCATCACCCTCACCATGCCCGATACTATGAGCGTCGAGCGCCGGAGCATTCTGAAGATTTTCGGCGCCAAGCTGGTGCTGACGCCCGACGACAAAGGCATGAACGCCGCTATCCGTCGCGCCGAAGAGATCGTGGCCTCGGATCCGGACCGCTACCTGATGCTCCAGCAGTTCAAGAATCCGGCCAACCCGGCCATCCACTTCCAGACCACCGGACCGGAGATTTGGGAGGACACCGACGGCCAGATCGACGTGCTGGTGTCGGGCGTGGGTACCGGCGGCACCATCAGCGGCGTCTCGCGCTACATCAAGGAGAAGATGGGCAAGCCGATCCTGTCGGTGGCGGTGGAGCCGTCGGCCAGCCCGGTCATCAGCCAGAAGCGGGAGGGAAAAAAGATCCAGCCGGGAATGCACCGCATCCAGGGCATCGGAGCCGGTTTTATTCCCGACACCCTGGACCTGTCCATGGTGGACCGGGTGGAGTCGGTGTCCAACGAAGAGGCCATCGAGTTCGCCCGGCGGCTGCCGCGCGAGGAAGGAATCCTGGCGGGAATCTCCTGCGGGGCCGCGGCGGCGGTGGCCTGCCGCCTCGCGAAGCAGCCGGAGTTCCGGGGAAAGACCATCGTGACCATCCTGCCCGACTCCGGCGAGCGGTATTTGACGAGCGTCTTGTTCGAGGGAGTGGTGCGGTAAGGAAAGTTCAGTTCTCGATGGGCAAACCCGCTTCGTTCCAGGCGCGCCAGCCGCCGGCGAGGGAAAAGACATTGGTGTAGCCCATCTGCTGCAGGGTGTCGGCGGCCAGGGCGCTGCGGAAGCCGCCGCCGCAGTAGAGCACCAGGCGGGCGCTCTTATCGGGCACGGCCTCCTCAATGTCGCGCTCCAGGATGCCTTTCCCCAAGTGAACCGAGTCGGCGGCGTGGCCGGCCGTCCATTCGGAGTCTTCCCGGACATCGATCAAGCGGAAAGCCTCGCCGGCTTCCCGGCTGAGGCGGACCGCTTCCACCGTGATTTCACGGGTGCGCGTTTTGGCTTCGTTGACCAGCTTCAGGAAACCAGGGGAATGGGGCATGATGTCAATTGTCTCACAGGCGCCGGGGTGGCTACAGCCTGCAGGGCAGGCCGGTGTGCTTAACCGTTTTGGGGGAAGCGGTCGTGGCGCACGCTTCAGCGTGCCGCGGCGAGCTTCAGCTCGCCGAAGGGTGCGGGTGAAACCACGCAGCGTGGGCTGAAGCCCACGCCGGCACGCTG
>Ga0247727_10004758_pt1 | contig 28361 bp, 24 predicted proteins | sample WisWelCaveWW1625_FD_202498 | JGI IMG/M metagenome (GOLD analysis project Ga0247727, IMG submission 202498) | Biofilm microbial communities from Wishing Well Cave, Virginia, United States - WW16-25 | ecosystem: Environmental > Aquatic > Deep subsurface > Groundwater > Cave microbial mat | place...
CACGACCCGGCCCGCCTTGTCGAGAACGATCGTCGTGGTCATAATGGCATTGTACAGTGGGAGCACCCATTCATCAATGCCATTGGTGCGGATCCGGCTATACCTTCCAGCAGACCAGCTTCGTCTCAGTCATCTCCTCGACGGCGTATTTCGGTCCTTCCCGCCCGTGGCCGCTCATCTTGACGCCGCCGTAGGGCATCTGGTCGACGCGGTATTGCGGCACATCGTTGATCATGAATCCGCCGACGTGAATCCTGCGCGCGGCCAGAAACGCTTTCCGGATGTCGCGCGTGTAGATGCCGGCTTGCAGTCCGTAGTCGGAGCTGTTCACGCGCTCGATGGCTTCGGCCAATGTCTGGTAGCCGTTCACGCCGACCACCGGGCCGAACGCCTCGCGGCAGGCGATCCGCGCCGATGGCGGCACGTCGGCCAGGATGGCGGGCTCGAGAGTGGCGCGCCGGCGGGCGCCGCCGGCGACGAGCCGCGCGCCTTGATCGACCGCTTCGGCCACCCAGCTCTCGACGCGCTCGGCCTCGCGCTCGGTGATCAGCGAGCTGATGTCGGTCTCGGAATCGTGCGGGTGGCCGATGCGGAGCTTGCGCGCCCCGTCGACAAACCGCTCGAGGAACAGGTCCCGGATCTGGTCATGCACGAAGATGCGCTGGACGGAAATGCAGACCTGGCCGGAATGAGCGAAGCTGCCGGCGACGCAGCGCGGGACGGCTTCGTCCAGATCGGCGTCCTCATCGACGATCACGGCGGAGTTGTTGCCCAGCTCGAGCGTGACCCGTTTCATCGCGGCGAGATTCCGGATTCGCAGTCCGACTTCGGCGCTGCCGGTGAAGGTGATCATCGCGATGTCGCGGTGAAACACCAGCAGGTCGCCGATTTCCCCGCCCGGACCGGTGATGACGTTCAGCGCGCCCGGGGGCAGGCCGCATTCCTCGAACAAGGCCGCCATCATCACCGCCGAGATCGGCGTGGTCGAGGCGGGCTTGTGGACCACGGCGTTGCCGGCGGCGAGCGCCGGCCCGATCTTGTGCATCGCGAGATTCAGCGGGAAATTGAACGGCGTGATCGCGGCGATGACGCCCAGCGGCTCGCGAATCGTCATCGCCCAGCGTCCCTTTCCGCCCGGGGATGCGTCCATGGGCACGACCTCGCCGCGCAGGCGGTGCGCTTCCTCCGACGAGAACAGCAACGTCTGGGCGGCGCGGTCGACCTCGACACGGGCCTCCTTGATGGGCTTGCCGCACTCGGAGCTGACCGCCAGCGCCAGCTCTTCGCGCCGCTCGGCGGTTTTTCCGGCGGCTTTGCGCAGGATCGTCGAGCGCTCGTCGAGGGTCATCTCGCGCATCTCGAGGGCGGCGGCGCGGGCGCTCGAGACGGCAGCGTCCACATGCTCTCGGGTGGCCTGGAACACGGCGGCGACTTCGGTGCCGTCGTAGGGAAGACACACCGGCTGACGCCGCGGCGAAGTCACTTCCTGGCCGCCGATTCGCATCGGATAGTCCATGCCCACATGATATCCGGGCCGCCGCCGCACTGTATCATGGAGGGTTCCCATGCCCGCCACTTCCCGTGCCAGTTATCGGGCCGCCGGCGTCGACATTGACGAAGCCGATCGGGCGGTGGCGCGCATCCGCCAGTACGCCGAGCGGACCTTTACGCCCGCGGTCCTCACCGGCATCGGCAGCTTCGGAGCCGCCTACCGGCTGGCCGGCTGGAAAGACCCGGTGCTGGTCAGCTCGGCCGACGGCGTCGGCACCAAGCTGAAGGTGGCCTTCCTGGCGCGCAAACATGACACGGTCGGCCAGGACCTGGTGAACCATTGCGTCAACGACATCATGGTGCAGGGCGCCGAGCCGCTGTTCTTCCTCGATTACTTCGCCACCGGGAAGCTGTCGGCGCCGGTGGCCGCCAGCGTGATCGGCGGCATCGCGCTAGCCTGCCGACAGAATGGCTGTGCGCTGATCGGCGGCGAGACGGCCGAGATGCCGGGCTTGTACGCCGTCGGCGAGTACGACCTGGCCGGGTTCATCGTCGGCGCCGTCGAGCGTCGGAGACTGCTGACGGGCGCGGCCATCCGCCCGGGCGACGTACTGCTCGGATTGCCGTCGACCGGCCTGCACACCAACGGCTATTCGCTGGCGCGCAAACTGCTGCTCGAGGACGCCGGATACGCGGTCGACTCGTTCGTGGCCGAGCTCGATACGACCGTCGGCGAGGAGTTGCTCAAGATCCACCGCAGTTACGCCGCGCCGATTCGAGCGCTGACGGCCGCCCGCATCCTGAAAGGCGCGGCCCATATCACCGGCGGCGGCATCACCGACAACCTGCCGCGCATGCTGCCGGCCGGGCTGGCGGCCCGGATCGAGCTGGGGTCGTGGCCGGAGCCTCCGGTTTTCGGTTTGTTGCATCGGCTCGGCAATCTTTCCGACGACGAGTACCGCCGGACCTTCAACACCGGTATCGGCATGATTCTGGGGGTCGCCGCCCGCCGGCTGGCTCGTGCCGGGAGAATCCTCGACACGCTCGGCGAGCCTTGGCACCGGATCGGCGTCATCGTCGCCGCGCCGCGCCACCAGCGCGCCCGGGTGCTCTACCGATGAAACGCCTCGGAATCCTCCTCTCGGGCCGCGGATCGAACTTCGAAGCGATCGCCGACAGCGTCGTCGCCGGCCGCCTCCCGGCCGAGGTCGCGGTGGTCATCTCGAATCGCCCCGAGGCCAGGGGCCTCGAGATCGCGCGCGCGCGCGGCTTGCCGGCGGTCTCGATTCCGTCCAAGGGCCTCGACCGCGAGATCTACGACCGGCTGCTCATCGACGAGCTGCGGCGCTGCCATGTTGACCTGATCTGTCTGGCCGGGTACATGCGCCTGCTGAGCGCGACCTTCGTCCGCGAGTTTCCCATGCGCATTCTCAATATCCATCCGTCGCTGCTGCCCGCGTTCCCCGGCCTGGACGCGCAGCACCAGGCGTTCGAGCACGGCGTCAAGATCAGCGGATGTACCGTGCATTTCATCGACGAGCAGCTCGATCACGGGCCGATCGTTCTACAGTCAGCCGTGCCGGTGCTCGACACCGACACCACCGAGACGCTCGCGGAGCGGATTCTGAAAGAGGAGCACCGGATCTATTCGGAAGCGATCCGGATCGTGCTCTCGGGTCAGTGGCGGATCGAGGGCCGCCGGGTCATTCCGGATTCGTGAAGACTATGCATCGTAGAACTTTTGTCGGTTCCACCGCCGTCATCGCGCGTGCCGTCGCCGGCGCCAATGAACGCGTTCGAGGCGGCATCATCGGCAGCGGCGGCCGCGGGCGGCTTCTCACCGCCGAGTTCAAGGAGATCGGCGTCGAGATGGCGGCGGTTTGCGATGTCTATGAGCCCAACCTCGCCCTCGGCCTCAAGGCGGCTTCGACCGGGGCGTTGGCGTACGACCACTACAAGCGACTGCTGGCGGACAAGACCCTGGACGTGGTCATCGTGGCGACTCCCGATCACTGGCACGCACAAATGGTCGTCGATGCGGTCGAGGCCGGCAAAGACGTGTATGTCGAGAAGCCGCTGGCGCACACGATCGAGGACGGCTACCGGATCATCCAGGCGACGCGCCGCACACGGCGCATCGTCCAGGTCGGCACGCAGCGCCGCAGCTACGAGCTGTTCCAGGAGGCCAAGCGGATCATGGACTCCGGTGCGACCGGCGACGTGCGGCTGGTGAACTCCTGGTGGATGAATCATCAGACCGGTCTGCGGACGCCTACCCTCGCCGGCAAGCTCGATTGGGAGCAGTGGCTCGGACCGGCGCCGAAGCGGCCGCTCGACCCGCTGCGTTTCGGCAACTGGTATTACTTCTGGGATTACTCGGGCGGTCTGATGGTCGGACAGGCGGCCCACGTCATCGACGCCATCCACTGGCTGATGAACTCGGCGGCGCCGGCGGCGGTGACCTGCTCGGCGGGCCGGGTGAACCTGGATGGCGCGGAGGTTCCCGAGACGACCGTGATGGCGATCGAGTATCCGGAGAACTACATGGCCGTGTTCACCCTTGGCTACAAGGCGATGCGCTACCACGCCTTCAACGACCAGATGAAGCAGTTCCACGGCTCGAAGGCGCGCTTCGACGTCGGCCGCGAATCGTTCGCGCTCTATCCGCAGTCGGCCGAAATCCAGATGAAGCCCTCGATCGAAAAACGCGATCCCGGCGGGTTCGGCCCGGCCACGCGGGCCCACATCCGCAACTTTCTCGACTGCGCGCGCTCGCGCCGGGAGCCGAACGCCACCGTCGAGATGGGCCAGTCGACCAACATCGTTCTGTCGATGGCGATCGAGTCGCTGCGGACCGGCCGCCGGCTCCGCTGGAACGCGGCCGCCGGACGGGTGGAAGGGTAAGGCCGTCAGCGCTAGAACACGCCCTGGTGCCGCTTGAAGATTTGCGGCAGGCTCTGGGAAAACGCCGAGCGGGCCAGCACCATGTCGCATCCGGTCTCGTGGGCCTTCTGCTTCAGGTCGCCCTGGACGTGGGACAGGAACCCGATCACGCTGAGCCCCTTCAGGTCGGGATCGCTCTTCAATCGGGCGACCAGGTTCAGCGGGTCGAGGGAATTGCAATTCAAGTCGAGAATGACCAACAGCGGCTGCTCCCTGGCCTTTGCCAGCGCGTCTTCCTCGGACTTGACGAACTCGATGGTGAGGCCCGCCCGCTTGGCGGCTTCGTTGATTTTCACCGTGAAGAAAAGGTCCGAGAGGACCGCCACCACTTTCTTGCTCGACGGTTTTCGCATGGAGACTATTGCAACGCACCCTTCGGAAACGACGCGACAGGGCGGAAGGTAACTCTTATGATAGGCCAGCCGGCCGGAGCGCGCAACCGCCGTTACAATATCACGTCGACCTCGTGATCGAGGATCGACTTGCGGGCATGGCTTGAGGAACGTCTCAGGCGATCCCCAGTTGCCGGATCGCGTCGCCGGCGCCGCTCAGGTTCGCCAGCCGCATCTCCGAGTATTTGCGCGAAGGCAGGACGCCGTCGGCGCCGCCGCGGAAGGCGGCCAGCACGGCGTCGCGGGCGCCTTCCGGGGTGATTTCAGTTGTTAAGCTAAAACACGAATCGTATTCCGAGCTGAATGTTCCGCGGGAAATTCGACTGGCCGTTATCGCGGAAGATCCGGCCGAAGTTGGGGGAGGTCGGGTCCAGGTTCGGGTCGGAGGAGAACACGGCCGTGTTGAACGCGTTGAACGCATCGACGCGGAACTGGAGATTCCAGCCTTCCCGGATGTGCGTGTTCTTGATGAGCGAAAGGTCGAGCGTCGTCGCCCACTGGTTGCGCAGGTTGCCATAGCGAACCGGCGTGGTGCGCAGCGAGAACGGCGGGCGGATCTGGAACACGGGGCTCTCGCCGGCGACCACGTTGCGTATCGTCCCGTTGACGTCGATGACGCCGGTCTTGAACAAGCGATCCCAGGTGGGGTTGGCCAGGCGCGGGTCGCCGAGCAGATACACGTTGCCGGGAATGGTCATCGGGTCGCCCGACTGGATGACGGTGGTGAAAACGCCTTGCCATCCGCCGACGACGCCCCGGATCAGGGAATGGCTGCCCGACAGGTACTTGCGGCCGCGGCCGAACGGGAGCTCATAGCTCGGCGCGAGGACCCAGCGATGTGTGCGGTCCCAGTCGGTCAGCGTACGCGTGGGCGAGGCGTCCTGGGCGTTCAGAAAGTCGATCCCCTCGATGTTCTTCGAGAGCGTGTAGGTAGTGGTGAAGCTGAGGCCGTGGGAATAGCGCTTGGTCGCGGTGACCTGGAGCGAGTTGTACCAGATGCGGCCGTCGTTCAACTGCTCGATGTTGAAGCCGGTGAACTGCGGATATGGGCGGAGGAGCTGGCTGCGCGCGGTCGTGGTGTTGTTGAGCCCCGTGCCGGGGATGAGACCCGCGAACGGATTCGGAACCTGCTGATTGAGGAAGTTCGGATTGCCGCCGATCGCCGGGTTGCCCTGATTCAGAACATTGACGCCAACCTCGTTGAAGCCTTTCGACGCCGACTGCGCCATGGACCGCGAGCCGACGTAGGCCACGTCCACCAGCACGTTGCCGGGGAGCTGGCGCTGGATGCCGAACGAGAATTGATGCACATAGGGCACGCGGAAGTTCTGGTTGATGAAGCTTGGCCCTTGACCGAGGAAGGTGGACAGCCCGAGCGACGGTCCGGCGGGCTGAAGGATGCCGGTGGGAAATGGATTGTTGAGCGTGTTGGCGGGGGTACGGGCGGAGTCCAGGGTGGCGACATAAGGCGTCGACTGCGAGAACCCGTTGAGGTTTCCACGGAAAGTGGGGTTCAGATAGAAGATCCCGTATCCGCCCCGGAGGACGGTCTTTTCCGTCAGCGTGTAGGCGGCGCCGACACGCGGTTGGAGGTTATTCCAATCCGTCACGACCGGCGAGCGGGGATTCCCGTCGACACCGGCGAAGCCGATGCCTCCTTTCACCTGAAAGCCCGGGAACAGGCTCTGGTCGATTCTCTGGGCGATGGGATTGACCCGGTCGGCGAAGAAACCGTGATTCATCCGGTTGAAGCGCTCGGTCACCGGAAGATTGATGTCCCAGCGAAAGCCGAAGTTGATGGTGAGCTTGCGAGTGAGCTTGATGTCGTCCTGAATCCAGGGGGCGTAGTAAACCCACTCGAAGTACGGCTGGGCGACGTTGGCGACCGATCCGGATTGGGGGTAGCCGAGCAGGAGGGAGGCGGCGCCCACCCCCGAAATGGCGTCCTGAACCAGGTAATCGCGACGGGTGAAGCCTCGCTCGAAGCTATACGTGCCGGCGGCCGAGCCGGGGCGAAGCTGGGTGTAGCGAGTCAGGCGGAAATCGAGGCCTGCTTTCACCGTGTGTTTGCCGAGGATCAGGACGGCGTTGGGTTGCAGCGAGAACACGGTGGTGGGCTCGAAGGTCACATTGCCCGATCCGTGACCGAGCGCGCGGGCGTTGGAGATGGAGATTTGCGGGAACAAGTCGCGCTTAGGAAGCTGATCGACCAGCGCCTTGGGAAACCCGAGCTGCGTGTTGTCGAAGTTGGCGTTTCCGAACGGCTTCAGGTCCTCGACCCAGTAGGTGAGCGCGGTCCGGAAGTTGAAGATGGTCGTGGGGGTGATGGTCGTGATGGAATCGAGCACGATGCCGTTGCTGCGCTTGCCGCCGTTGCGGTAGTCGCCGGCGACGCCGGGGATCCCATTGGTGTTGCGAAGCTGTGTGAAGTCGCTCCAGGACCAACGGCCGTACACGCGCTGTCGCGGGCCGAAATTGTGGTCGAGACGGGCGGTCAGATTGATGAATTCGAACCGGCCGATATTGGGATTCAGGAAAAAATTGTTCTCCCAGTCGACCGAGCCGGGAGTGGTCGTGTTGGGCTCCGGGTACAGCTTGATGATGTTGGCGGCGATCGGAGAGATGCGCTCGGCCGGGATGCGATTTCCGCTGAAAGGCGACCGGACCCAGTTGTTGCCCTCGAACCGGCCGGTGAGCGGATCGTAGATGGTGTACATGGCGCCGCGGTTGTCGAAGGTCTTCGAGAAATCGCCGCGGCGCTGATCGAGGGTGGGCACCGAGGAAATGGACTCGGAGGGATAATACGTGTCCTCGCGATAATCCTCGAAGGCGAAAAAGAAGAACGACTTGTCTTTCCCGCTATAGAGCCGTGGAACGGTGACCGGGCCGCCGAGGGTGAATCCGTACTGGTCGAGCGCGTTGCCCTGGCGGGGAGCGGCCTTCGAGTTGTTGGCGAAGGTGTTGGCGTTGAGGCCGGTGCGCTTCAGGAACTCGTACCCGGACCCGTGCCAGCGATTGACGCCGCTGCGGATCGAGACGTTGATGACGCCGCCGCCGGTGCGCCCGTACTGCGCGTCGTAGATCCCGGTCATCACCTTGAACTCCTCGACCGCATCGACCGACGGAACGTAGGCGATGTTGTTGACCCCGTTGTAGACGGCGTTGTTGGGCGCGCCGTCGAGGAGAAACTCGTTGTTGGTGCCGCGGCCGCCGTTGATCGACCAGGAGGAGATGCCGGAGTTGGAAAAAGGGTTCAGGTGCTGCGTGCCGCCGGTGTGGATAATGCCCGGGGTCAGCGCCGACAGCATGATGGGATTGCGGATGTTGAGCGGCAGGTCGGTCACGGTCTTGTGATTGATGACCAGGCCGCGATCCGCCTTTTCCGACTCCAGCAGCGGGGCCTCGCTGGTGATGGTGATGCTGTCGGACACCTGCCCGACCTGTAGCGTCACGTCGATGATGGCCGACTGGCTGACGTGCAGTTGGATATTGTCCCGAACACTCGTCCGGAACCCGGCTCTCTCCGCCGAGAGCTGATACGTAGCCGGATTCAGGAACAGGAAGCGGAACTGGCCGGCTTCGTTGCTGGACGCGTCAAAGGCGACGCCCGTGGCCCGATTGGCCAGCCGGATCTTGGCCCCCGAAACCACCGAACCGGAGGCGTCCGTTACGGTGCCACTCAGCGTGGCGCGTGTTTCCTGCCCGAACGCGGCGATCGCCAGCAGGAATGCCACTACCGGAAACCAAATCGAGAAAGCGAGTCCGCGAAGATTCATGAAGTTTCTCCCCTGAGCCCGGCCCATAGGATGAAACGAGCTGGGCCCGATCTATTCTACTCCGACAAGCTGAAGCTTGTCCCACCGTGCGCTACAGTAACTCTAATGAGGTCCGTGATCACGGAGCGGGACATTCCCGCCCAGGGCGAGCTGAAGATCGCCATCGGCGCGATTGTCACCCCGGCGGCTCGCGAAGCGGCTTCGACGCGCGGGGTTCGCCTGACGGAGGTCGCTCCCGATCAGCTCTCTGCCCTGGCGCCGGCGGAGAAGACCGTTGCGCTCGGGAGCGATCACGGAGGCTATTGGATGAAGGAGGCCCTCAAGCCGGTTTTCGCCGAGCTGGGCCTCGAGGTTCGCGACGTCGGCGTTCACGAGGAGACGCCGGCCGACTACCCGGATATCGCCGCGCGGGTGGCCGAGCTGGTGGCCTCGGGAGCGGCCACGCGCGGCGTGATCGTCGACGGCGCCGGCATTGGCTCCTCGATCGCCGCCAACAAGGTGAAAGGCGTCCGCGCCGCGCTGTGCTACGATCTGGCGTCGGCGCGCAACAGCCGCGAGCACAACGACGCCAACGTGCTCGCGCTCGGCGGACGGCTGCTCACCCCGACCATGGCCGAGGAGGTGTTGCGAGTCTGGCTGCGCACCCCGTTCGCCGGCGGCCGGCACGCGGCGCGGGTGGCGAAGATCGCCGCGATCGAGAAACGGAACTTCCATTGACCCCGTCGGAGCTGGAGCTGCTGGTCGCCGAGATCGGCGATCGGATCCTGGCGCGCGTTCAGGCGCCGCCGGCCAGGGGCGAGGGGCTGAATATCCCCGAGCTGGTATGCCCCGGCTGCGTGCAGCGCTGCCCGCAGACCTGCGCGAAGAAGACGCGGGAGATCGTCGCCGCCGGCGCCGACCGCGTGTCGGCCAGCGAGCGGCTGACGCGCATCGATCCGGCGATCGCCGGGATGATCGATCACACCTTGCTCCGTCCGGAGGCCACCGAGGAAGAGATCCGCAAGCTGGCCGGCGAGGCCCGCCGCTACGGCTTCGCCAGCGTGTGCGTGAATCCGTACTGGGTGCCGGTGGTCGCCGCCGGCCTCGCCGGAACGCCGGTGAAGGTGTGCACGGTGGTCGGCTTTCCCTTCGGGGCGACCTCGACGGAAGCCAAGTGCGCCGAGGCCGAGACGGCGATCCGCGCCGGCGCCCGGGAGATCGACATGGTGATCAACATCGGCGCACTGCGCTCGGGCGACCACGATCGCGTCAAGCTGGACATCCAGGCGGTGGTCGAGGTCTCGCACGCCGCCGGCGCGATCGTCAAGGTCATCCTCGAGACGGCGCAGTTGGACGACAACCAGAAAGCCATCGCCTGCACGTTGGCGAAGATGGCCGGCGCCGACTTCGTGAAGACGTCCACCGGGTTCGGGCCGCACGGCGCCACCGTTCACGATGTCGCCCTGATGCGCCGTGTGGTCGGACCCGAGATGGGCGTGAAGGCTTCCGGCGGCATCCGTAATCTCGACGACCTGAGGCGGATGACCGCGGCCGGCGCCACCCGCATCGGCGCCAGCGCCAGCGTAAAGATTGTCGAGGCGGCGGCGGCCTGATGTCGACCGGCACCCACGCGACTCGCACCCCTTCGGGCGAGGACACGCGGTTCCGCGACCGCACCGAGCTGCTGGACTTTCTGCTCGAGGTCTCGTCGACGGCGGCGGCGACGCTGGATCTGGACCGGCTGCTGTCGAGCGTAGCCGAGATCGTCCGCGACGTGGTGCCGTCGGAGCTGTTCGCGATCCTGCTCTACAGCGACCGCCAGAAGGGACTGCGCATCCGCTACTCGATGGGTCATCGCGACGAGGTGGTGGGGGGGCTCACGATCCCGCTGGAGGAAGGCATAACCGGCGCCGCCGCCAGGTCGCGCCAGCCGGTGATGGTGGGCGATGTCGGCGCCGATGCCCGCTACCTGCGCGCGGTCGACGCCGTGCGCAGCGAGCTGGCCGTGCCGATGATCGCGCGCGGCAAACTGGTCGGCGTGATCGACGTGCAGTCGACGCGCCCCGACGCCTACACCCGCGAGGACTGCTCGCTGCTCCAGTTGATCGCCGCGCGGGTGGCCGGGACGATCGACAACGCGCGGCTGTACCGCCGGGTCGAGCGGCAGAATCGCACGCTGCGCACGCTGGCGAGGCTCTCGCAGGAATTCTCCTCGATCCTCGACCTGGACGCGCTGCTCGGCAAGATCGCCACCACCGTGCGCTCGCTGATCAGCTTCGACGGCTTCAGCATCATGCTGCTGGACGATGCGAGCCTCCTGTTGCGGCACCGCTTCGGCTTGCGCTACGACCAGCGCGTCCGCCAGGACAGCCTTCCCATGGGCCGCGGCATCACCGGAACGGCGGCCGAGCTGCGCGAGCCGATCCGGGTCGAAGACACGACGCTCGATCCACGCTACATCGCCTGCACGCCGGGCATCCGCTCGGAGGTGGCCGTCCCGCTGCTGACCAAAGACGGCGTCATCGGCGTCATGGATCTGGAGAGCGAGCGCATCGGCCATTTCACCGAAGATCACGTCCAGTTGCTGACCTTGCTGGCGCCGCTGATCGCCACCGCGGTCGAGAACGCGCGTCTGTACGACGAGCTGGCCCGCAACAAGGAGCGGATGGCGGACGACCTCGAGGCGGCCCGGAAAGTCCAGTCGCTGCTGCTGCCTCGCGAGGCCCCGCGGATCGCCGGCCTCGATATCGGCGTGCGGCTCCGGCCGGCGCGCGAGATCAGCGGCGACGTCTACGACTTCTTCGAACAGGGCGAGGACTACGCGTTGATCGCCTTCGGCGACGTCAGCGGCAAGAGCGCGGCGGCGGCGCTGTACGGCGCCCTGGTCAGCGGGCTGCTGCGGACGCTCGGTCCGCGGCGGAAGAGTCCGGCGCAGTTGATGCGGAACCTGAACGAGTCGCTGCTCGAGCGCCGGGTCGACGCCCGGTACGTGACGCTGCTGGTCATGTTGTGGCAGGCCTCGACCCGCCTGCTGACGTTCTCCAGCGCCGGCGCCCTTCCTCCGCTGGTGTGCCGCCGCGGCCGGCGCGTCGAGCTCAAGCTCGAGGGCCTGCCGCTCGGGCTGATCGAGTCGGCCGGCTACGAAGACGTTCCTTTTCCCACCGAGGCGGGCGATGTCGTCGTGCTGTTCTCCGACGGCATCACCGATCAGCACAACGCCGCCGGCGAGGAATACGGGCTGGATCGTCTCGCCGGCGTCATTGAGAAAAGCTGCCGCCGCCCCGCCGGCGAGATCTGCGACGACGTCCTGAAGGACCTGGACCGGTTCACCGCCGGCGCGCCGGTGTTCGATGACCAGACGATGGTGATTCTGAAGGTCGACGGCTGATCATGCTCGGCGACGGCTACCGGTACGTGGATCGCACCCTGTTTTGCGAGGGGGTCGCGCTCGCCGACATCGCCGCCTCGGCCGGAACGCCGTGCTACGTGTACTCGAGCGGCGGGATCCTCGGCAAGTACCGCGCCTACGAGGAGGCTCTCGGCGATGTCCCGCACCGCGTCTGCTACTCCGTCAAGGCCAACGGGAATCTCGCCGTGCTGGCGCTGCTGGCGCGGGCCGGGGCGGGCTTCGATATTGTCAGCGGAGGCGAGCTCGAGCGCGTGCTGCGCGCCGGGGCCGACCCGGGCGGCGTGGTTTTCTCCGGAGTCGGCAAGACCGCCGGGGAGATCGAGAACGCGATCGACCGCGGCATTCACGGCTTCCACTGCGAATCGGAGACCGAGCTCGGGCTGATCGACGCGCTGGCGGCTCGCCGCGCCGTGCGCGCCCGGGTGGCGGCGCGGGTGAATCCCGACATCGAAGCCGCCACGCATCCCTACGTCTCGACCGGGCTGCGCGAACATAAGTTCGGAATCGATATCGCCTGCGCGGAGGCCGTCTATGCGCGCGCCGCCTCGCTCGGCCACCTTTCGATCGAGGGCGTGAGCTGCCACATCGGATCGCAGTTGATGGATACGGGTCCGATTCTCGAAGCGGTCGGGCGCGTGCTGGCGCTGGTCGAGCGCCTCCGCGATCGAGGGATAGCGATCCGGTACCTGGATCTCGGCGGCGGACTCGGTGTCGCCTACAAGCCCGGCGAGGCGTCCCCGGCGATCGGCGAGTTCCTGGCCGAGGTCGTCGCCCGCGTGCGCGGGCGGGATCTGCTGGTGATGGTCGAGCCGGGCCGGTCGATGGTCGGCGAGGCGGGCGTGCTCCTGACGCGCGTGCTGTATCGCAAGCGGACCGGAACGAAAGAGTTCGTGGTGGTGGACGCGGCGATGAACGACCTGATCCGGCCGGCGCTGTATCGCTCGCACCACGAGATCGTCCCGTTGCGGCAGGCGCCGGAGCGCGGAGTGATTCTCGCCGACGTGGTCGGCCCGGTGTGCGAGAGCGGCGACTTTCTCGCCCGGGACCGCGAAGTGGCCAACGTCCTGCCCGGCGATCTGCTGGCGATCTGCACGGCCGGCGCCTACGGGTTCGTGCTCGCGTCGAATTACAATGCGCGGCCGAGGCCGGCCGAAGTGCTGGTCGACGGCGGCCAGTGGCGGACGGTGCGAGCGCGCGAGTCGTATGAAGACCTGGTGCGCGGCGAGAGTCTTTGAGCGCGCCCGCCGCGATAATAACATGAGCATTTGTTTACCGCGTCAGTCGTTGCAGATTGAGGCCGCTTGTGGATCGATGAGGCAGAGTCGCTGCTGGACTTGGGGGCACAACGGATAGAGGAAGACAAGCTTGGGAGCTTGCCCGTCGGCCTCATGATAGCGATCCATGCGCCCTCTCCCGGCGGTCTGACCCACATGAATCCAGTTGGCGGCGCGATACCAAGTCCCGCGAAGTGCTCAGCGTCGACCAGCGTCTCCACTAGCAGGGGCCGATATCCGTAGAGCCGCCGCCAGTCCGCCGGAAGTTGGAATCACCAAGCACGGCTATGACGATCTGTATGTGGGAGTCCCTCCGAAAACGATGATTGCTGGAGCCACGAGTGGGGTGGGTGGCTTCAACATTAATTCACCCCTGTCTAATAGGCCCTTACAAGAGAGTATACGACCGTATATACTCCGCCTCTTCGAGCCAGCACAACGAATGCCTCTCCGCCCCTTTCTGAAATCACGCAGAACGGCGTGGGTTCGGTGAGGACATCGACCCGGATGCGTGCAGAACGACGGTCGGCCGGGCACGTAACCCGGCCGCTCACCACCTTTGGGTCTATCAGCGCGGCGCCACCGTGAGATCGGATATACTGCTCCTCAACACGAGACGACCGTATGTTGAGTAGTGCGTACATCCGCGAGTAACCCAAGAAGTGATCGCCGCTAGACTCAACGCGAGACAGAACACCAACATCGGCCTGAGCAAGTTCGGCCGTCTTGCGAACACTTCCTGTCGAGAGCGGTGCGTTGTTTCAGTTGGCGACACGCTGACAGGGTCTTGCACGCAGGACCTCGTGGTTCGATTCGCCTGCGCCCTCACCCGAGGCAAAACTCGAACACTGAAGCTGGCCTACTAGTTAGGAAGCGCGCATTCGTAGGCCCAACAATTCCCATCGTAACAAAGGCACTTGAGCCCCGGGTACATCGGGCCATCGCATGGGCAGTGCTCGTCAGTAAGGCAGGGGCCGTACATACACGGACCTGCGATGTTGTGAAGCCCGCCGGGGCAGGTTCGGTCGCACTGTGCCAGTGCCACCCCAGAACTGATCACCACTGCAATGATCGCCAAGCCAAACAGGATGCGGACTACTCGGTTCATGATCGACTCCTTTCCCTCAATTCAAAACGTCCCCAGTTCAAGGTGTTTCCTCAGTCTCGTAATCTCGCCCGGCCGAAGCGTCCCAATCCACGACTCAACTACGACGCCGCTTGACTCGGCCACAATCGTCGTCGGGATGCCGGAAACCCCAAAAGCGCGCATCGCTTCCGGCGAAACAACCTGGACGTATTGCCCCTTTTCCAAGGCGAGGGTCGTCAGCGGGATGGACTTGCCAGGCTGGGCGTTCCTAGTAACGTCCGCATAGACAACACGGTACTTCTCGTTGTCCTGTCGCTCAGTAGGGGAAAATACTGATCGCATGCCGGGCAAGTCGTAGAGAAGAAGATAAGTAGCGTTCCCTTCCAAGGGCCCCGAAACTCGACCGTCAAGTCCCTCCCGTCGGGTCGTGTGCCAGTTAGAGCGGGCAGTCGAGTGCCCTTCGCGATACCCTCCCTTGGGGCGGGTAAAACGGGCGCGCGCTCACCCGAGACTACATTGATGTCTTTCAACGCGAGGTTTTGACGTAGTAGTGTGAGATTCAAGACGATAACGACGAGGAAGGACAGCCCGTAAATCACACTTCTGGCCTGTGTCCGGAGACCATGGATTAGATGGTTGGCCAACCGTAGCATAATAGTGCAACGATCCTTAGCGGGATCCAAGGTCGATCAAGTATACACGAGTCAATTTCAGAAACTGTAGGTGGTTTTGTGCGAAACGGTTGCTGTTCATTGCGTCCTGTTTGCGAAGTGTGCGCCTCAACTAACGATACGGTCTTGCGGGAGCCGGGTTAAATGCTGTAAACTACGCTTGACTAACGCGCCAATTGCTGGGGCTAACGATGGATGGATGGGGTACCCCGTTGACTGGCCAAGGCCGATCAGCGTTTCTCTCTCCCTCCCTCTCTGCGTCGACTAGCAAGGAGACCTTGCACCAACTAGTCCAAATCGCAGCGCGGGTTAACGATCGCCGGGTTGCAATGATCCTCGAATTACTAGGGATCAGAGTTGGCGACTGTTCTTTCAGGCTGGAGGAGGCAGCGACTCTGGTAGGGTTATCCAAGTGGCATGCATGCCTAAGGGCTTGCTAAACAATAACCTGTACAAAGCATGAAACATGGGTTATGTTTTATGTAGTGAGGAATTACGCCCATCGCAAGTCGCCCACGGTAGACAAGCAGTGGCTGCGAGTTCTGGGGACTCTGAACGAATACCAAGCGCGGCTGTTTGTGGCGGAGAGGCTCTGCAGACGGGCCGGGGCGGAATCAGCCATTTATCCAACCTGACGGGAATGTCGCGGGTCACCATTACGCAGGGAGTGTCGGACCTGCGGAGTTCCAGGAGCCTGCGACCGGTTGGGTTTGATAGCTCGGTCTGGCCCACTTTGATACTCTGATTTGGCCCACCCCCCTGGCCATATTCTGCGGCGCAATCCTTCTTCGCCGCCTGGGCCAGACCGAGCTATCAAACCCACGGGTGTTCTTTAATGCACAAGAGGCAGCAAGATGAGGACGACATCTGGATTCGGCTGAACCGTGTGGTACACGTTGTGTTGATTGCTTTCTCTTGTGCTGGGTGCTGTAGTGGCCATCGCTCTTAGGGTGCGCTGGGAATTCTGGATCTTGTTCCTGCTGCTTGTTCTGATCGTATTGCCGACCTTGCGCGACTTCTGGGGATGGTGGCGAGGTCTGAATAGGGGGCGGACACCGTCGAGGTCCGGAGATCCGTAAGGGGGCCGTGGTGAGGTGCCCCCCGTGGGCGGAGACCGACATCCAAGTGAACGAGCGAACATCGCGGGGGCACAGCGGGTTCCGGCCCACGCCATTGGTGAGGATCAGAGGCACGGTTGGTTGAGGACGTTGGAGGGCGCGACGGCTACCAGCCCTTGGGCTCCGGCAGCCAGGCGCGCGACAGATAATCGGTGAGCATGAGGGCGATCATGATGGCGAGCCAAAGGAAGCCGGCGACGACGGTGAGCTTGGTGAGCGGCGGGCTGGAGCGGACGTGCATGAAGAACAGGATCACGAGGACGGCTTTGGTGACGGCGACCGCCAGTGCGACGACGACGTTGAGGGCGCCGAGGTCGACGCGGGAGACGGCGACGGTGATGGCGGTGAACGCCATCAGGGCCGCGAAAATGACGAAGTACATCTTCTTGGGCTCGACGTGGTGATGGCTCGTCATCGTGTCATCCAATCAGGTACAGCATCGGGAACAGGAAGATCCAGACGATGTCGACAAAGTGCCAATAGAGGCCCATGATCTCGACCGGTCCGTAGTAGCCGGCATGATAGACGCCGCGGCGCGCCTTGTGAATGAAATAGAGCAGCAACCCGGCGCCGACGACCATATGCAAGGCGTGCATGCCGGTCATCAGGAAGTAAAAAACGAAGAACATCTGGGCGTTGGCCGGGTGGGATCCCTCGAAGGAGAAGCCGAGGCCGGGAACCAGATGCTCGACATATTTGTGGTGATATTCGTAAGCCTTGACGGCGAGAAAGACCGATCCGAGGGCGAGCGTCAGCAGGAGGTTGGCGACGATGGCCGCCCGCTGGCCGAGCTGGGCCGCGCGGACCGCCAGCGCCATCGTCAAACTCGAGGCGATCAGCACGACCGTGTTGAAGCCGCCGAGGCGCAGATCGAGGTGATGCGAAGCTTCGCGGAAGGCCTCGGGATACGCGCCGCGGTAGATGGTGTAGGCGACGAAGAGGCCGCCAAAGAACATGATCTCCTGGGCGAGGAACACCCACATGCCGAAGACGGAGGAGTCCAACTGCTGGTCCATGTCCTCGAACTGGTGTGCCAGCTCGGCGGGATGAGCAATGTCAGCCAACCGGCGCCTCCTCCTCGACCTGGTACACGTAAGCCTCTTCGGTGACCACGGGAGTCTGCTCGAAGTTTTCCGTCACCGGCGGCGAAGAGGTGGTCCACTCGAGACCCTTGGCGCCCCAGGGATTATCGGGCGCGGGCTTGCCATAGCGCATCGACCAGACCAGGTACACCATCGGGATGAGATAACCGACTCCGAGGATCGAGGCGCCGGCGGAGGACATCACGTTGAGCACCTGAAACTCCTCGGGGTAGGCGTGGTAGCGGCGGGGCATGCCGAGATAGCCGAGGAGGAACTGGGGAAAGAACGTCAGGTTGAAGCCGACAAACAACACGAGCGCGGAGAAGCGGGCCCATCCCTCCGGATACATGCGGCCGCTGATCTTCGGCCACCAGAAATGGATGCCGCCGAGGTAAGCCATCACCGCGCCGCCCACCATGATGTAGTGGAAATGGGCGACGACGAAGTAGGTATCGTGGACGTGCACGTCGATAGCGAGCGTCGAAAGAAACAGGCCGGTAAGGCCGCCGATGGTGAACAGGCCGATGAAGCCGAAGGCGTAGAGGATCGGCGTCATGTAAACGATGGAGCCTTTGTACAGAGTGGCGGTCCAGTTGAACACCTTGATGGCGCTGGGAACGGCGACCAGGAAGCTCAGCACGGAAAACACCATGCTGGCGTAGATCGACTGGCCGCTGACAAACATGTGGTGGGCCCACACCAGGAAGCCGAGCACGGCGATGGCGACGCTGGACATGGCGATGAAACCGTAGCCAAATATCTTCTTGCGCGAGAAGCAGGTGACCAGCTCGCTGATGACGCCCATGCCGGGAAGGATCATGATGTAGACGGCCGGGTGCGAGTAGAACCAGAACAGGTGCTGGAACAGGATCGGATCGCCGCCGAGCTTCGGATCGAAGATGCCGACGCCGGCGAGCCGCTCGGCGGCCAGCAGGACGATGGTGATCGCCAGCACGGGGGTGCCGAGGATCTGGATGACGCTGGTGGCGTAGTGCGCCCAGATGAACAGCGGCAGGCGGAACCAGGTGAGGCCGGGGGCGCGCATCTTGTGAATGGTGACGATGAAGTTGAGCCCGGTGAGGATGGAAGAGAAGCCGGCGACAAAGACGCCGACGGCGGTGGCGATGACGGCGCTGTTGGAGTAGGTGCTGCTGTAGGGGGTGTAGAAGGTCCACCCGGTATCGACGCCGCCGCTGACGGCGGCCACCAGCGCGAACACGCCGCCGATGATGTAGAGGTACCAGCTCAGCAGATTGACGCGGGGGAAGGCGAGATCGCGGGCGCCGATCATCATCGGGACGAGGAAGTTCCCGAGGACGGCGGGAATCGACGGGATCAGGAAGAAGAAGATCATCATGACCCCGTGCATGGTGAACATGCGGTTGTAGGTCTCGGCCTGCATCAGGTCGCCGGGCGGGGTGACGAGCTCGAGCCGCACCATGACGGCGAACGCTCCACCGAGGAAGAAAAACAGGGTGATCGACGCCAGGTAGAGCAGCGCGATGCGCTTGTGGTCCTTGGTGAGCAGCCAGGACCGGAAGCCGTATTGAACGTTCAGGTAATGGGTGCGGGTCATGGCTCGGCGTCCAATCTCTTTTTCGGCGGTAATGACTTGAGGTAGGCGATGATCTGCATCAGGCCCTCTTCGTTGATCTGGCCGGCGAAGGTCGGCATGCGGGTGCGGAAGCCGACGACGAGTTTGGCGCCGGGGTTGAGGATGGACTCGCGGAGATAGGCCTCGTCGGCGATGAGCTTCCGGCCGCCCTGGAGGAGGACAGCGTTGCCGAAGACGCCTTCGAGGACGGGCCCGCGGCCGGAGACGTCGGCGCGGTGACAGGTGAAGCAGCCGAGCCGGTGAAACAATTCCTCGCCCGCTTCGGGCATGGATTTTCCGCGGGCGGCGCCGGCGAGCCAGGCCTCGAACTCCGACGGCGCCATAACGTGAACACGGCCGATCATTCCGGAGTGCTGGTTGCCGCAGTACTCGGCGCAGAACAGGTGATAGGAGCCGGGCCGGGTGGGCTGGAACCACATGGTGGTGTAGCGACCGGGGACGACGTCCTTTTTGACGCGAAACGCCGGGATGTAGAAGCTGTGGATGACGTCCTCGGTGGCCATGGTGAGCTTGATGGCGCGGCCGGAGGGCACGTGCAGCTCGTTGATCTCGCGCTGGCCGTCGGGATGCTGGATCTTCCACATCCACTGCTTGCCGACGACGAAGATCTCGCTCGCGCCGGGCGGCGGATCGTAGTTACGGAAGTAGAGAGTGGTGCCCCAGCCGAAGAAGATCATGGTGACCAAGAAAGGGGTGATGGACCAGAACAGCTCGAGCTTGAGGGAGCCGTGAATGGGCTTCGGCACTTCGTCGGGATGGCGACGGCGGTACCGCAGGGCGAAGTAAAAAATGACCGTGAAAATGCCGATCGACAGAAGCACGCTGATAGCGGTCATGAACAGGTAGAGCAGGTCGACACCGCGGGCGACCGAGGAGGCGGCTTCGGGGAACAGTGGGAATCCGCGATACATGGCGGGTGGCTCTAGCCGGGCCTCCGGGACCGGCGGTACATGAGACCCCAGAAGCCGCAGAGCGCCAGCAGGGTGGCGACGCCGGCGGCGCGGACCACGTTGAGGATGGCCACTCCGTAGCGGCCGCGCAACGGGTCGTAGTGGAAACAATAGAGCAGCATTTTGTCGACGGGCGAGCCGATGCGGCCGCGCGAGGCTTCGACGAGTCCGAGGCGGAGGTCGCGGGCGGAGAACTCGACTCCGTACAGATAGCGGGCCAGGCGGCCGCCGGGGGTCAGCAGCATCACGCCGCTGGCGTGCGCCCACTGGCCGGACTTGCTGTCGAAGGTGTAGCGGAAGCCGGCGGCGCGGGTGAGCCGTTCGATCGACGGCTGGTCGCCGGTGAGGAACCGCCAGCCGCGCTCGGCGCCGGCGCGGCCATATTGCCGGATGTACTGCTGCTTCTTGGCGGCCGCCTGGGCGGGAGTTTCACGCGGATCGAAGCTGACGGTCAGCACGTCGAACTGATCGCCGGCGGTGAGCGAGATGGCGCGCATGGCGCGGAGCAGGCCGTTCAACTGCATGTTGCAAAGCATCGGGCATTCGTAATAGACGAAGGCCAGCACGACGGGCTTCCCCCGGAACAGGGATCCGAGCGCGATCCGGCCGCCCGATTCGTCGACGAAGCCGGCATCGAGCGGAACCGCCTCATTCAGGAGCTGATCGATGCCGACGCCGCGGAGCTGCTCCGGCAGGGCGGTCTCGGTCTGGGCGGCGGCGGCGGCGGCGATCCCGAGGAGGATTGGGAGCGCTCGCATCATGGTTTCCCTGCCCGGCGGGCTTGCTCGCGAGCGACCAGCAGCTCGATCGCCCGCTCGATTGGGATGCGCACGACACCGGCCCGGCGATCGACCCAGCCATAGCCGGTCAAGGCGCTCTGCTGGCTCCGGCGCAACCGATCGAGGTCGGCCGACGGGGTCACCTGCAAGCGCGGCGCAACGGGAACCACTCGCTGGCGCGCAAATTCGGAGACCTCCGCGCGGGGCGTATCGGGCGCGGCGAGATAACGGAAAGCCCAGAACATGGCCGCCAGCGAGACGACAATCAACAACACCAGGGCCAGGCCGACCCTGGCGAGGGTCCCGACGTGGGCGTCGGTGCGCTCGTAACCGCTCATAGCGAGCCCTCCAGCGGCTCGAGCGGCCGGCTGCGCAGTTGCCGCAAGAAGTAAGCGAACCAGAGCCCGCCGACGCCGACCGGAGCGATCAGGTCGAGCCAGTGCACCTTCAGATGCTCCTCGTGAAACGCCGGCGCCACCACCCAGAAGATATCCGCCAGCCGGATCGCGAGCATCGCGACGGCGAGGCCGGCGAGCACCCGCACGCGGCGCTTATTCTCCCGCGCGAGCAACAGCAGGAACGGCAGGGCGAAATGGAAAAGCACCAGCGCGGCGGCGACCCATCCCCAGCCGCCGTTGAGGCGGGTGAGGTACCACGGCGTCTCTTCGGGAAGATTGCCCATCCAGATGATGAGGAACTGCGAGAGCGACGTGTAAGCCCACAACATGACGAACGCCAGCATGAGGTTGCCGAGATCGTGGAAGTGGGAAGCGCGCAGGGTGTCCGACATCGGCCGGCGGGTGGAGAGCAGCATGAGCATGATGACGACAAACGCCAGGGTGGACAGCGCCGAGCCCACCATGAAGATGACGCCGTAAATGGTGGAATACCAGTGCGGCTCGAGCGACATCACCCAGTCGATCGAGGCAAACGTCACGGTGAGCCCGAACAGCAGCAGGCCCGGGGCGCTGATCGCCTGGAGGCGCGACCGGGCGGCGGCGATCCCGGCGCGATCCTGCTCGGCCGACCATCGGTTCAACAGCCAGGCGAGCGCCAGCCAGACGGCGAAGTAGAACGCGGTGCGGCCGAGGAAAAACGGCACGTTGAGGTAGGCTGTTTTGTGCAGCAACACTTCGTCGTGGGACACCACTTCCGGACGCGCCCACAGGTACAGCTTGGGAAGATTGAGCAGGACCGGAGCCAGCAGCAGCGCCATCAACGGCAGGGTTCGGGTGCCGGACTCGAGGAGGCGGCGGATGACGGCGCCCCAGCCGCCACCGACCATGTGGTGGAGCATGAGGAGGGCGAAACAGCCGAGCGCGATGCCCATCCAGAACAGGTAGGCGACGAGGTAGGAGCGGAGCATTTGCGCCGGGTCGGCGAGCATGCCGGGGACGCAGAGGGCGAGGGCGGCGGCGCCGGCGATGAGGGCGCGACGCTCGAAGCGGGCGAGGTCGGCGAGGGTGGAGGCGGCGCCGTTCATCGCTCGGACTCCAGCTTTTGCCGGTCGGCGGCGGGGACATCGGCAAGGGTGGCGCGGCGGGTCAATTGCAGCGCTCGCAGATAGGAGACGATGGCCCAGCGGTCTGTGACCGGCACGCGCGAGGCGTAACTGGCCATCGCTCCGAACCCGCTGGTGATGACGTCGAAGTAGTGCCCGTCGGGCAGCTCGCGCATTCGATCCTCGTGAAACGACGGCGGGCGGCGGAAGCCGCGCTCGACGACCATGCCGTCGCCGTCGCCGGCGCGCCCGTGACAGGGAGTGCAGAAAATGTCGTAGCGCTGGCGGCCGCGTTCGACCATCTCGCGGGTCATCGCGAGCGGCATGTCGCGGATGAAGCCGGCGCCGTCGCGGCCGGTGTAGAGCGGACGGTTGAACCGAAGCTGCCCGCGGGCGACCGTGCCTTCCACCAGCGGGCGCGCCGAACGGCCGTCGGCGAAAAAGCGGCTGGGGGCGAGCGGCTTGTAGCGCGGCTGGTTGTGCATGTCCTGGCGGCAGGCCGACAGCGACGCGGCCAGCGCCGCCAGCAGCACGGCAGACGGCCGGCTCACGTTTCGACCTCCTCGATCCCGCGCGCGTGCTGCGCTTCCAGAAACTCGCGCGTGCGGTTCGGATCGAATTTCGGATCGCGCGCCTCGATGCAGAGGAAGAAACGGTTGCGGGTGGCCAGCCGGAACCGCGGCGCGCTGAACACGGGATGGTAGGGCATCGGCAGCCCGTTCAGCGCGAGCATGCCGAGGACGGCGGCCAGCGCCGCGCACAGCACCGTCGTCTCGAAGGTGATGGGGATGAATGCCGGCCAGCTATTGAACGGCTTGCCGCCGATGTTGAGCGGATAGGCGACGACGGCGATCCAGTACAGCAGCGAGAACCCGCCGACGCAGCCGAAGACCCCGCCGGCCAGCACCACCCACGGCAACCGGGTGGGGCCGAATCCGAGCGCTTCGGCGAGGCCATGGACCGGCATGGGCGTGTAGGCGTCCATCTTCCGGTAACCGGCGGCGTGGGCGTTACGGGCGGCCGCGAGGACGTCGCCGGGGTGATCGAATTCCGCCATCAGGCCGTAGAGGCGCGGGTGGTTCATTCGTGTTTCGGCCCCTTTTCCGCCTGGACGAGGGTCCGCATCTCGAAGATCGAGATGACGGGCATGAACCGGATGAACAGGAATATGAGAGCGATGAAGAGGCCGATGGTTCCGAGGAAGGTGCTCCAATCGAAGATCGTCGGATCGTACATGCCCCAGGAGGAAGGCAGGTAGTCGCGATGCAGGCTGGTGACGACGATGATGAACCGTTCGAGCCACATCCCGACGCTGACGATGAGCGAGACGACGAACAAGGCGGGAAGACTGCGGCGGACACGCCCGAACCAGAACGTTTGCGGGGCGAGGACGTTGCAGGCGATCAGCGCCCAGTAGTGGTTGCGGTACGGTCCCTTCATGCGGTTCAGGATCATGTACTTCTCGTACTCGTTGCCGCCGTACCAGGCCATGAACGTCTCCATCATGTAGCCGTAGGCGACGATGAGGCCGGTGGCCAGCAGCACTTTCGCCATGTTGTCCAGGTGCCGGGCGGTGATGAAGTCTTCGAGGCCGTAGAAGGCACGGAGCGGGATGGCGAGCGTGAGAACCATCGCGAAGCCGGCGAAGATGGCGCCGGCGACGAAGTACGGCGGGAAGATGGTGGCGTGCCAGCCGGGGATGATGCCGACGGCGAAGTCCAAACTGACGACGGTGTGAACGGAGATGACCAGCGGCGTCGCCAGGCCGGCCAGTAGCAGGTAGGCGGTCTCATAGCGCTGCCAGTGAGCGGCCGAGCCGCGCCAGCCCATGGCGAGCATGCCGAAGACGATCTGGGCGAAGCGGGTCCGGGCGCGGTCGCGCAGGGTGGCGAGGTCGGGGATGAGGCCGACGAACCAGAACAGCGCCGAGACGGTGGCGTAGGTGGAAACGGCGAACACGTCCCACAGCAGCGGGCTGCGCGGCTGCGGCCACACGCCCATCGTATTCGGGTAGGGCAGCATCCAATAGGCGAGCCATGGGCGGCCGGTGTGAAACAAGGGATAGATCAGGGCGCAGGAGACGGCGAACAGGGTCATTGCCTCGGCGAAGCGGTTGATCGACGTGCGCCAGTCCTGCCTGAGCAGCAGCAGGATCGCCGAGATCAGCGTGCCGGCGTGGCCGATTCCGATCCACCAGACGAAGTTGATAATGTCGAAGCCCCACCCGACCGGCGCGGTGACGCCCCAGATGCCGACGCCGCGCACGACCAGGTTGGCGAGCGAGTAGAGCAGCGCCATGACCAGCATGAACCCGATGCCGAACCCGAGCAGCCAGCCGCGGCCGGTGCGGCGGGTAAGGACGATGGCGCTGATCTGATCGGTGACGGTGGCGTAGGAGTGGCCGGGGCCGATGATGGGGTCGTCGGCGGCGTCGACCACCTGGCTCTTGGATGGGTCGTCCATGGGCTACGTCTATGACTCCAGCGCCGGGTTGGGGTTGCGAAGGCGGGCCAAGTAGCTGGTCCGCGGCTTGGTGGCCAACTCGGTGAGCAGCGTGTAGTCGCGCACGTCTTTCTTCACTTTGACGACGCGGCTTTGAGGATCGTTCAGGTCGCCGAAGACGATCGCCTCCGACGGACACACCGCCTGGCAGGCGGTCACGACCTCGCCATCGCGAATGCGGCGGTCCTGCTTTTCGGCGTCGATCCGCGCGGCGTTGATGCGCTGCACACAATAGGTGCACTTCTCCATGACGCCGCGGCTGCGCACGGTGACATCGGGATTCCGCAGCGGCTCGAGGCTCGCCGAGGTCCAATTGGAATAGAGGAAGAAATTAAACCGGCGCACCTTGTACGGGCAGTTATTGGCGCAATAACGGGTCCCGACGCAGCGGTTGTAGACCATCTGGTTGAGGCCGTCCTCGCTGTGCGCGGTGGCGGCGACCGGGCAGACGACCTCGCACGGAGCGTTTTCGCAATGCATGCAGGCCACCGGCTGGTAGAGAATGCCGGGATTGTCGACGCCGCCCTCGAAGTAACGGTCGACGCGGATCCAGTGCATCTCGCGGCCACGGGCCACCTCGCGGCGGCCGACGATGGGAATATTGTTCTCGGCCTGGCAGGCGATGGTGCATGCGCCGCAGCCGGTGCAGGCGTTCAGGTCGATCGCCATGCCCCAGGAATAGCCTTCGTATTTGTGCTCGGGGTAAAGCGACAATTCTTTCTTAGGAGCATGCCCGGCCTTGGCGGAGAAGTGCGGGTCTTTCCGAAACTGGTCGAGCGTGGCGACCCGGACCAGGTCGCGGCCCTCCATGCCGTGGTGCTCCTGGGTGATTGCGAGCTTCTGCCGCGCGGCGGTTTTACGGATCTCGACGCCGGCGGCGCGCCACATCGTCTCGGACGTTCGCAGGCGGCCGGCGTCGAAGCCAATCCCGCTCCCGATCCGTCCGGCGCGGCGGCGGCCATATCCGAGGTGCACGGTGGCGGCATCGTCGGCGTGTCCCGGCAGAATCCACGCCGGGCCGCGAACCGAGCGGCCGCCGTGACGCACGACGACGACATCCTCGTTGTGGATATCGAGCCGTTCGGCGGTGCGCGGGCTGAGCATCACGGCGTTGTCCCACGTCAGCTTGGTCAGCGGCTTGGGAAGCTCCTGCAACCAGCCGTTGTTCGCCCAGCGTCCATCCCAGATGGTTGGGTCGGGACGGAAGCTCAATTCGATGCCGCCGGCCGGCGGCGGGGCGCTGGAGGCAGCGGCGAAGTCCTTGCGCAAGGCGACGGGCTTTGTGGGGAAGGCGGTTCCGGCGACGATGCCGTCGTGCAAGGCACGCTGCCACCACTGGTCGAAATCCGGCGCGCCGGCGCGCGGCTTCCAGTAGTCCCGCACGAGGTCATGGCCGGAGCGGTCGGGACTGGTCCAGACGGCAATCATCTCGTGCGCGGATTTGCCTCCATAGAGCGGGGCGATCAGGGGCTGAACGATGGTCACCGTGCCGTCGTAAGAACGGGTGTCGCTCCAGCTTTCGAGCGGATGCGCCTCGGGCACGTGCCAGTGGCAGAGCCGGGAGGTCTCGTCCTCGTAGAGGCTGAGGTGAACGCGCCGGAGGACCTGGCCGAGCGCGCCGGCGAAATCGAGATCGACGGGAGCGTCATAGACGGGGTTGCCGCCGAGCATGAGCAGGGTCGCGACCTTGCCGGCTTTCATGTCGGCCGCCAGTTCTTTGATGGAAGCGACGCCATCGGCGGGCTCGGCTTCGAGCGGCTGGGTGTAGACGACGGTCCGGCCGGCATTGCCGAGGGTGGCGTTGATGGCGTGCGCCAGCGCGTGGACGGAGGCGGGCTGATGTTCGCCGGCGATGACGAGGCTCGAGCCGCGGTGGGCGGCGAGGTCGGCGGCGACCGCCCGCACCCAGTTACCAGGAGCGACGAGGGTGGAGGCGGCGCCGGCGACACCAACGGCGGCGGCCAGCGATTGAGCGAACGCTTCGATGGCGGCGCTCGACAGCGGCAGCCGATGATCGGCGCTGGCGCCGGTGACCGAGGGGGCCGGCTCGACCACGTACAACCGGTTCATGGCGGCATCCGGACGCCGCCGCCTGGAGAACTCGCGCGCGTAATGGACGGCGCCCGGGCCCGCGTTCAGAAAATCGGCGTCGAGCGAGACAATGACGTCAGCGGCGGCGAGCCGGTAAGCCGAGTGCACGGGCTCGCCAAAGGCCAGGCGTGCGCCGGCGGCCGCGGCCCCGCGTGAAACCGGCTCGTACTGGTGCCACCGGGCAAGCGGGAATCGAGCCAGGAGGTCGCGCAACTGGGCGGCCAGGGTGGGAGAAACGACCGGCTCGGTGAGCACCCGGAGGCCTTCGCCCTGGCGCGACAGATGATCCTCACGCCATGCGCCGGCGGCCGCCTGGAACGCCACCCAACTGCTGATACGACCCTCGCGGATGACGACCTGCGAGCGGTCCGGATCGTAGAGAGTCAGCACGGACGCCTGCGCGAAAACGTCCGTCGCGCCGCCGGAAGCCGGATGGTCGGGATTGCCCTCGACTTTCGTCGGCCGCCCCATGTGGCTCTCGACCAGGACCGGCAGCGCCGCACCCCACCCCGGCAAGGCGGTGGCGAAGTAGAGCGGTCTTCCCGGGATCAGCTCCTCGGGGGCGCGCACGTAGGGGACGATTTTTTCGACCGGCTCGCGCGTGCATGCGGTGAGACCGGCCAGGCCGAGGGTCGAGCCGAGCAGCTTCAACAGCTCGCGCCGCCCGAGCGGGTCCTTCCACTCGGATGCGCCGGGGGCGAACTCGTTCTCGAGATACTGGCGGAATTCCCCGGTTCCAGCGAGCTGTTCGAGGCTGCGCCAGAGGCGGGGCCCGTGTGATTCGGCCAGTCGCCGCCGGACGGCGGCCAGATCGATGCCGGGGTGATCGGTGGATTTCATCGGTGACAGGCCCAGCAGTCGGTGCGCTTGCGGATTTTGTACTCGGCGACCAGCCGCGCGCCGAGGGCGGCCTGATCCCCGGCCGGCTTCCAGTCCATTTGAAAGACGTGCTCGCGCGGCCGGACGTGCTGTTCCGGCTGGCGGTGGCAGGCCAGGCACCACTCCATGTTCAGCGTATTCTCACGCCACATGAGCGGCATCTGGTCGACGCGCCCGTGGCAGGAGACGCATCCGATGCCCTTTTTCAGGTGAATCCCGTGGTTGAAATAGACGAAATCGGGAAGGTCGTGGACGCGGGTCCATTCGATCGAGCGGCCGGTGCGCAGGCTCTCCCGCACGGGCTCGAGCATCGGGCTGCCGGCCCAGATCTGCGAGTGGCAGCTCATGCAGGTTTCTGTCGGCGGAATCCCGGCGAAGGAAGAGTCCTCGACCGAGGTATGACAGTATCGGCAATCAATGCCGATGCCGCTGACGTGATGCTTGTGGCTGAACGGAACGGGCTGCTCGCGGGCAACGCCGACCCGGGTGACGTAGGAGGAGCGGCTGACTCCGTTGGCGACGTAGAGCAGTCCACCCAGGAAGAACACAGCGCCGAAGATGCTGACCTTCGAGATCGTGTTCGTGCTCGGATGAAAGATCTGTGCCATTCCGGCGTCTCAAAGCTGCTTCAGCGCATGGTCAAAACAACCCCAGATAATAGTACCGACTAGCGATCCCTTGTTTCAAGGATTTCGGCGGCATATTTTCTACTCGCTGAGCGGGAGAGGCAGAAAATCGTAATCCAGGATCATTTTCTCCTGGAGGGCGATCTTGAGCTCCCGCTCGATGGCGGCGTGGTCGGACCGGCCGGCCAGGTTGTCA
>Ga0247727_10004759_pt1 | contig 28359 bp, 28 predicted proteins | sample WisWelCaveWW1625_FD_202498 | JGI IMG/M metagenome (GOLD analysis project Ga0247727, IMG submission 202498) | Biofilm microbial communities from Wishing Well Cave, Virginia, United States - WW16-25 | ecosystem: Environmental > Aquatic > Deep subsurface > Groundwater > Cave microbial mat | place...
GGTCGTCGCGCGCCATGGTGTCGGCGACCTTCGAGGCGACGGGCAACACCTGGTACATGCCCTTGGGCAGGTCCGTCTCATCGAAGAACTCTGCGAGGCGGAGCGATCCGATCGGGGTGGCGCTCGCGGGCTTCACGACGATAGGTGCGCCCACGGCGAGCGCGGGCGCCACCTTGTGCGCCACCAGGTTCAACGGGAAGTTGAACGGCGTGATGCCGAGCACGGGTCCGTAGGCGAACCGGCGGATCAGACCGATGCGCGAGCCGAACGCGGCCTCGGTGTCCAGGCGCATCAACTCGTCGTCGCCGTGGCGGATCAGCTCGGATGCCCAGCGGAACGTCGACGAGGCGCGGGTCGCCTCGACCCGCGCCCACTTCAGCGGCTTGCCTCCTTCGGCAGCGATCGAGCGGGCGTTCTCTTCGATCGTCTCCGCCAGGCGGCGGGAGATGTGATCGAGCGCGCCGGCGCGTGCGGCAACCGAGAGTCGTTGCGACTCCTGGAACGTGGCCGCCGCGGTGGCGGTCGCCTCCTCGACGTCGGCTTCGGTGGGCACGGCGATCTCGGCGACCACCGAGTCGTCGTAGGGGTTCTTCACCTCGAACGAGCCCCTGCCGGTACGCCACTGCCCGTTCACCAGATAGGGATGGAGGGTCATGGTCGTGCGTCACCACCTCTCGTGGGTATGGCGCCCCGGCGGGACGCCCCCTCCCACTGCCTGTTCGGATGCGCTCGCGTCAGTCCAGCGACCACATCACGTGCTTGATCTGCGTGTAGTCCTCCAGCGAATACATCGACATGTCTTTGCCGTAGCCGCTCTGCTTGTAGCCACCGTGCGGCATCTCGGGCGAGATCATGAAGTGCGTGTTCACCCACACGGCCCCGAACTGCAGACGGCGGGCGACCCGAGCGGCGCGGGCTGCGTCCTTGGTCCACACCGAGGAGGCCAGACCGTAGACGACGTCGTTCGCCCACGATACGGCCTGATCTTCGTCCTCGAACCGTTGGACGGTGACGACCGGCCCGAAGACCTCCTGCTGCACGATCTCGGCCTTCTGGTCGTCGACGGTCACGACCGTCGGCCTGTAGTAGGCGCCCGGACCGTCGATCGTTTCCCCACCTGTCAGGACCTTCGCGCCCGCGGTCTGCGCCCTGTCGACGAACCCTGCGACGTTCGCGAGCTGGCGATCGGACACGAGCGGGCCCATCTCGACGCTCTCGTCGGTGATGTCGCCGACCTTGATCGACTCGACCGCCGGAACGAGCTCGGCCAACAGGTCCTCGTAGATCCCGGAGCCGGCGACCACGCGGCACGACGCCGTGCAGTCCTGACCCGTGTTCGTGTAACCGGCGAACTTCAGCGTCTCGACCAGCTTCGACACGTCGGCGTCGTCGAAGACGACGACCGGCGCCTTGCCGCCGAGCTCCAGGTGCACGCGCTTGACGGTTTCCGCGGCGGCGGCCTGGATGAGCTTGCCTGTGGACGTGTCGCCGGTCACCGAGACGAGGCGTACGTCGGCGTTGCGTACGAGCTGGTCACCGATTTCGGAACCGTGCCCCGTGATGACGTTGATCACGCCCGGAGGGAAGATGTCGGCCGAGAGCTCGGCGAGCCGAAGAGCCGTGCGCGGGGTCAGCTCCGCCGGCTTGATGACCGAGGTGTTCCCGGCGGCCAGCGCCGGACCGATCTTCCACGCCGCCATCATCAGCGGGTAGTTCCACGGGCAGATGCCGGCGGTGACCCCGAGGGGCTCGCGGCGGATCATGCTGGTGAACCCCCGCTCGTATTCGCCGGTGGACTTGCCCTCCTGCACCCTCGCGGCACCCGCGAAGAACCGTATGTTGTCCGTGATGAACGGGATGTCCGCCGCCGACACCGAGATCGGCTTGCCGACGTCTTCGGCCTCGAGCAACGCGAGGTTGTCCGCGTCCGCGTCGAGAGCATCAGCCAGCTTGAGCATCATCGCCGAACGTTCCTTCGGCGGCGTGTCGAACCACTCCTCGTCGTACGCCTTCTGTGCGGCTGCTACCGCCCTGTCGGCGTCCTCGCGCGTCCCCACCTGGACGGTCGCGACGGATTCGCCGGTGGCGGGGTTGATGTCGGGCTCGGTCTCGCCCCTGGACGAATCGACCCACTCGCCGCCGATGAACATCTGCCAGGTCTTCGGGTCGGCCATGTCTCCTCCTTCGGTAGGCACGAACCAGGCTGAACTGGAGATCGAGCGCCAGTATCGCGCGTTCGGGCGTTCACGTGCCACCCGCCCTGGTGACCAGGTCGTGAAGCCCTTCTGTACGGATCGGACAACGTAAGATCAAGTGCCGGCTGGTTCCAGCTCGCCGATCACGTGATGGACCGGCAGCCCGAACCCCTCGACCCGGCTGATCAGATCTAACTTGAGCCATCGCGAGAGCCCCGGGCGAAGGGTCGAGAGCACGATCGCATCGAACCTGTCCCCCCGGTGAAGGACGTCACGGATCGCGTCTACAGGGTGAGGGTCCCCCACCTCGCCGTCCGCCTCGATCCCCTGCGCCGCGAACATCGTCAGGCATCGTTCGAGGCGACGTTGGGCGGTGAGGTGCGCCCCGCCGTCGGTCCAAGTGTGATCGCTCGGATGCGACGCCGGCACCAGGACATGGAACTCGGAAGGACCGGCGTCGTGGAGGGAACGCACCTTGCCGAGCAACGCACCCGCGGCCAGGGTCTGGTTCGCCACGATCAGGTAGCGGCGCATAGGAACACCCCCACCGAGCCTACGCCCGTTCACGACGCCCGGGAAGGGATCAGACCTCCGGGTAGTGGGCCGGTTCGGTCACTCTGACACTGACCCACTACCTATCACGGGGTCCGCTGCCAGGAGGTCGCGGGCCCGGAGCGCCAGCCAGAACTCCATCCGGTCGAACGAGCTCTTGAGGTCGCGGCCTGTGAGCTCCTCGACCTTGCGCATCCGGTAGCGGAGCGTGTGCCGGTGGACGTGGAGCTCGGCAGCGGCCGCCTCCCAACGCGCGTTGTGCTGCAGGAACGCCTGGAGGCTCGTGAGCAGCTCGCCGTGCTGGTCGCGGTCGTAGGCGTCGAGCGAGGCGAGCAGCGCATCGGCGAACGCCCGGAGGGCGTCGGGATCGGCCATCGAGAGCAGCAAGCGGTACGTGCCGAGGTCGGCGAACCCCGCATGGGTCCAGCCTTCCAGCCTGCAGACCTGCAGGGCGTAGCGGGCCTCGCGGAGGGACCGTTCGATCTCGGCGACGGTCACGGCCGAGCCGGCGCCTGAGCGGATCTCGGTCTCGGACTTCGCCGCGATCGACTTCGCGAGCGTCTCGAGGTCCGGTGACGGTTCCGCGGGGAGCAGCAGATGTACGACGTCGTCGTGTGCCGAGACCAGGAACCCACCCTCGTCGCGCGAGAGAACGTCGCTCGCCGCCTGGGCGGCTCGATCGGGGTCGAACGGGACGGCCGCGGCCTCGAGGGCGACCACCATCAGCGGCGCCTCGCGGACGAACCCGAAGCGCGCGAGGCCCCGGCCAGCTTCGGCCGGGCTGAAGACGCCGCGCGCGAGCTCGTCGAGGAAGTCGCCCTGCAGACGGCGTTCGGCATCGGCGACCGCCCGCGACTTCGCGAGCTCGATCGCGAACAGGCTGAGCGCGTGCCCCGCGACGATGCGGTCGACCTGGGTCGGCTGGTCGGGCTTGCCGACCGCGAGGAACGCCTCGACGCGGCCCTGCGCACCGACCGGCTGGATCCAGACATGATGGCCACGGTCCACGAGGGTGAGCGAGAACGACGCGGCCTCCGGACGTGAGATCAGCAGTTCCTGCCACACCCGATCCTGGCGGATGCTCGCCGCACGCGAGGTCGAGGCCATCGGTTGGCCGTGGAGGTCGAGCAGCAGAGCCCACCCCTTCACGACTTCGGCGAGCGAGGCGGCGACCTGCTCCACGCCGCCGCCCTCGAGCACGGCGCGGGTGAGGGCATGTTCGGCATCGACGGCACGTTGCAGGGTGTCGTATTGCTCGGCGAGCAGGCGCGTGAACACGGCCTCGGTGATCGCGATGAACGGCACGTCGTAGGGGATCTCGAACAGCGGGAACCCCAGCTTCTCGGCCTCGGTGATGAGCGTCCGCGGGGTCTTCTGGTAACCGAACCCGACCCCGAAACCCAACCCGGCGACGCCGGCGGCGACCAACCGGCGGAGGTAGGCCCGCTGAGCGGCGGGGGTCTCCTTGAGGCGGAGCCCCGTCGTGAGGATCAGCTCCCCTCCCTTGAGCCACGGTGTCGGGTCCTCGAGCTCGGAGATGTGGACCCAGCGCATCGGCTGCACCGCGAACCGCTCCCCCGCGAGGAACCGGAGCGAGATCCCCGCGATGGCCACGACGTCACGAACGGCGACCGCCATGGGAGCCATCGTACGGAACGGACAGAAGAAGCGCCGAGCCGAGACCCCCGAGACCCCCGGATGCGCCGTTCCGTATAGTTCCAAGTGCCGTTCAGGGCCGGTCTCGCGCCTGACACCGCGGCGTGTCGAGCAGCACACTGGACGCCATGGACATCCCGCAGGAACGAAGGGTCGTCACCGAGATCCCCGGTCCGAAGAGCAGGGAGTGGTTCGCTCGGCGGGCCACGGCCATCCCGATGGGGGTTGCCAACCTCCATCCCATCGTCACCGCGCGCGCGTCCGGCGCCATCATCGAAGATGTCGACGGGAACCGGCTGATCGACTTCGCGACGGGCATCGCCGTCCTGAACATCGGGCACACCGCCCCCGAGGTGGTCGCCGCCGCAGAGCGCCAGCTCGAGCGCGACACGCACACGTGTTTCCACGTGACGGCGAATGAGCCCTACATCGAGCTCGCCGAGCGATTGAACGCCCTGGTACCGATCGATGGTCCCGCCAAGACGATGTTCGCGAACTCCGGCGCCGAGGCGGTGGAGAACGCGGTGAAGATCGCGCGGAAGGCCACGGGACGCACGGCGATCGTCGCCTTCGATCACGCGTTCCACGGCCGGACGCTGATGGGGATGTCCCTCACCGCGAAGGTGATGCCGTACAAGCAGGGCATGGGTCCCTTCGCACCCGAGATCTACCGCCTGCCCTTCGCCTACCCGTACCGCTGCCCCACCGGCGGCACCCCCGAGACCTGCGCAGCCTCATGCCTCGCGTACGCCATCGACGAGATGCACAAGCACATCGGCGAGGAGAACATCGCCGCGGTGATCATGGAGCCGATCCAAGGCGAAGGCGGGTTCATCGTCCCGGCCCCGGGCTTCGTGAAGGGCATCGCCGACTTCTGCGCTGCGAACGGCATCGTGTTCATCGCCGACGAGATCCAGTCCGGGATGGGCCGTGCCGGCGGGTGGTTCACGATCGACGACGAGGGCGTCACGCCCGACATCGTGCTCTCGGCGAAGTCGCTCGGCGGTGGCCTGCCGATCAGCGCGGTGACCGGACGCGCCGACCTGATGGACGCCGTCCACGTCGGTGGGCTCGGCGGCACCTACGGCGGGAACCCCGTCGCGGCGGCCGCGGCGCTCGCGGTGCTCGACAAGATCGAGGCCGAGGACCTGCTCGGCGCGAGCCGCCGGACGGGCGAGATCGTGTTCGAGCGGTTCCGCGCGATGCAAGCGGCCGAGCCGAGGATCGGCGACGTTCGCGGGCGCGGGTCGATGTGCGCGATGGAGCTGGTCGCCGACCCGGCGACGAAGGAGCCGCTCGCCGCCGACCGGATGAGCGCCATCGGGCGGCGGTGCCTCGAGAACGGCGTGCTCGTCATCACGGCCGGGACCTACGGCAACGTGCTGCGGCTGCTGCCGCCGGTGAACATCGACGAGGCGCTGCTCCGCGACGGCCTCGACGTGTTGGAGGCGGCGATGTCGGCCGAGCTCCAGTAGCGCCGTACGGCGCCGCCGTCGCTTCGCGAGCAGCCGACGCTCGTAGGCTGCCCCCTTGACCTCGCTCCTCCGCCGGATCGCGATCGACGTCACGCCGCTTCGGGAATCGCGGCCGTTCCGCCGTCTGTGGTCGGGGCTCGCGGTCTCGACCATCGGGAGTCAGTTCACCGTCGTCGCCGTGTTCGTCCAGCTCACGTCGCTCACCGGCTCGGAGGTGGCCGTCGGCGCCAGCGGTCTGGCTTACCTCGGCGGGCTCGTCGCCGGGACGCTCGGCTTCGGTCCGATCATCGACGCGTGGGATCGTCGCCGGCTCCTCGTCATGGCGCAGCTCGGCGCCATGACCGGGGTCGCGACGCTGCTCGGCGCCTCGACCATGTCCGCGCCTCCGCTGCCGCTGATCTATCTCGGTCTCGCCATCAGCGCGTGTGCGAGCGCGCTCGACTCCCCCACACGCACCGCGATGACCCCCCGCCTGCTCGGCGCCGATCTGATCCCATCCGCCCAGGCGTTGAACCAGGTCGTCTGGAACGGTGCCGGGCTCGTGGGACCGGCGATCGCGGGGGTCCTCATCGGTGCCGCCGGTCTGACGACGGCCTACGTCGTCGACCTGCTCTCGATCGTGGTCATGCTCGTCGCCGCGCTGTCGCTTCCGCCGATGCCGCCGCTCGACCGCGGTGCCCACACGGCTGGTGTTGCCGCGATCCGCGAGGGCTTCGCCTTCGCTAGCGACTCGCGGCTCATCCGATCGACGTTCGTCATCGACCTCGTCGCCATGATCTTCGGATCACCGAGGGCCCTCTACACGTTCTTGATCGTCGAGGAGTTCGGGCGAAGCGTCGAGCTGGTGGGGTTGCTGTTCGCAGCGCCCGCGGTCGGGGCGCTCATCGGGGCGCTCGCAAGCGGGTGGACCAGGCGGGTGAGGACCCAGGGCAGCGCGGTCGTCGTCGCCGTCATGGCCTGGGGTGTCGCCATCGCGCTGTTCGGGCTCTCGGGCCCGAACCTCGTGGTCGGACTGATCGCGCTCGCCGCGGCCGGTTGGGCTGACGTGATCAGCGCGATCTTCCGGTCCACCATCTTGCAGCTCGCGGTGCCCGACCGGCTCCGCGGCCGCTTGTCCGGTATCCACATCCTGGTGGTCACCGGGGGGCCTCGCCTCGGCGACCTCGAGGCAGGGATCGTCGCGCGGCTGTCTACACCGGCCATCAGCGTCGTGAGCGGTGGGCTCGCCTGCATCGTGGGTGCGTGGGCCGTGTGGGCCCGCTACCCGGAGCTGCGACGATATCGCGCGCCTTCCGAGCAACAGGCCTGACCCGTTCTACGATTCGCGCATGCTGCACGACGATGAGGTGCGCATGGCCCTGCGGGACCTCGACGACTGGCGGGCGTTCGCAGGGGCGCTCCACAAGGAGTTCCGCTTCAGGGGGTTCCGCGCGACGATGGCGTTCGTGAACCGGGTGGCCGACCAGGCGACCGCCGCCGCCCACCACCCACGCATCGAGATCGCATACGACCGCGTCATGTTGTCGCTCACCACCCACGAAGAGGGCGGCATCACCGCGAAGGACGTCGCGCTCGCGCACGCCATCGAGCGGGTGCGCGATCCCGCGGCCGAGCGCACCTCGACAGCCTGAGACCACCGCGGCTAGGCTCGCCCTCGCCGTGGCTCCCGCTCCCGCCGCCACCCTGGTCGAGCTCCGGGTCCTCGAGGGCCCCAATCTCTACTTCCCCCGTCCCGCGATCAAGGTGACCATCGCCATCGGCGGCTGGCAGCGCGCCGCCGGGCCCACCGTCACCAAGGCGGGACTGGCACTCCAGGTGGCCGCAGCAGCGCAGCCCGGCCCACCCCGCTCCGAGCAGCGACAGCGCGTGGTCGCGAAGATCGCCGCCGCCACGACGAGACGCCTCGCCGCTCTTGCCGGCGCCTCGAGGCTCGCCGTGCGCGCGCGTTCCGGTGATGCGGTCGACACCATCGTGGTCGCGTTCCCATGGCGGCGGCGTGGATCGGCCGAGGCGTTGGGCCGCGCCCTGGTGCTCGCGTTGGGTGCCGGGCTCCGCCGCGCGCCCGACAGGGTGATCGCCGAGCTCGCCGCCCAGGTGCGCGCGGCGGAGCCCGGCCCCGAGCCCACGCTTCCCGAGCCCACTACTCCCGTGGTTCAGGTCACCGGCACCAACGGCAAGACCACGACGACACGGATCGTGGCCCACCTCGTCGCGGCAGCCGGTCGCCGCGTGGCGTACAGCTCGACCGACGGCGTCTACAGCGGCGAGCGCCGCGTGAAGACCGGCGACTACTCGGGCTTCGGCGGCGCGACGACGGCGCTGGCCCAGCGGCCCGACGTCGCGGTGCTCGAAACGGCCCGCGGCGGCATGTTGCTGCGCGGGATCGGGGTGCAGCACAACGACGTCGCCGTCGTGACGAACGTGAGTGCCGACCACCTCGACCTACAGGGCATCCACACCGTCGACCAGCTGGCCGAGGTGAAGGGGCTCATCACGACCATCACACGGCCCGAAGGGTGGAACGTGCTGAACGCCGACGACCCTCGCGTGCTGGCCATGCGCCGGCATGCGAGCGGCCGGACCTGGTTGTTCTCCCTCGACCCCGAGCACCCCGCGATCCGGGAGGTCATCGCCTCCGGCGGACGAGCGACGACCGTCATAGACGGCATGGTCACGGTGCTGGCCGGGAGCGGCGTCCGGAAATTGGTCGATGTGGTTGACGTTCCGGCCACTCTCGCGGGCATCAGCAGCGTCAACGTGTCGAACGTGCTCGCGGCGGCGTCGGCCGCCCTGGCGGTCGGGCTCCCGTCTGGTGCGGTCGCGACGGGCCTGCGAACGTTCGTGCTCGACCAGGACCGCAATCCTGGCCGCGCCAACCTGTACGAGCTACGCGGCGTCGTGATCGTGTTGGACTACGCGCACAACGAGGCTGGGATGGTTGGTCTCACCGAGATCCTCCGGGGACTCCGGCGCCCCCGAGCCGAGGTCTGGCTGACGATCGGCACCGCCGGGGACCGTACCGATCAGATCTTGCATGCGTTCGCGTTTCGGGCCGCGCTCGGCTGCGACCACCTTTTCATCGCCGAGCTCGAGCGGTACCTGCGGGGACGAACGAGGGGCGACGTCGTCGCCCAGCTGCGGGCGGGCGCCGCCGAGGCCGGCGTCACCGACGTCACCGTCTACCCCGACGAGCTCACAGGGCTCCGCGCATCGGTCGCGGCCGCCCGCCCCGGTGATGTGGTCGGGGCGACCGTGCTCGCGATGCGGACCCAGGTCTTCCGGTGGCTCCGGCGGCGCGGCGCGCGCCGGCTCACACCGGCCGACGTGAAGCGTCTCGCGCGCCGCGCCGCAACCTAACCTGATGCGGCGCAATCGATGCAGCGAACCGACCACGGACGAGCGTCGAGCCGATCCGGCGAGATGAGCCTCCCGCAGCGGTCGCATATGCCGTAGGTGCCGTCGTCGAGCTTGGCGAGCGCCCGCACCACGTCGGCTCTCATGGCGTCGAGCGACTGGGCGGTGCCCACGCTCGACAAGCGCTCCACCGCTTCGGTCGTCCCGTCACCGATCCGCTTGCCGAACGACACGGCCGTCATGGGGTCGCGCGGGATAGCGGTGAGCTTCGCCAGCTCCTCATCGAGCGAACGGAGCCGCTCCTCCAAGAGCGGGCGGACGAGACGGGCGTCCATCTACGGCGCGGCGCCGAGGTCGAGCTGATCCGGGTCGCCTCCGCGCGCGTCACTCAGGTCACCTTCTGACTCGCGGAGCACCGACGGCGTCGAAACGCCGCGCCGGGCCTCGAGCTCCTTGAACACCTCGGTCGCGTAGTCGACGCACAACACGACGAGGTCGCCCGGCCGCGAACGGTCGAGCGCGACCTTCGAAGCATCCATCTCGTCCAAGATCACCTCGGCCGACCCCGCGCGGGCGCCGCCCGCGTTCATGGCCTCCTTCACGCCTTGCAAGATCAGGTCCGCGGTCTCGCCTTTGGGACGGCCCCGCGGGTTCGCGTCCTCGCGGATGATGACGTCGTCGAAGTACTTCGCCGCCACGCGGCCCAGCTGACGCATGTCGTCGTCGCGACGATCGCCCGCCGTCGCGACGACTGCGACCCGCAGGTTGGCTGCCCATGACGCCTCGCCTGGCCGCGCCCCCGAGGGGGCGTCGGCGGCGAGCCGCTCTACGAAGTCACCGACGGTCTCGAGCCCAACGGCGTTGTGGGCGTAGTCGAGCAACACGCGGACGCCATCGAGGTCGAAGACGTTCAGCCGGCCCGGCGCCTGGTAGATCGACATCGTGAACGAACGCAGGCCCTGGCGGATGTCATGCAGGTGTGCTCCCGCGACGTGCGCCGCCGCCGCCGCCGCCATCACGTTCTGGACCATCATGCGTGCCTTGCCTTCGAAGGTGGCAGGCAACGTGTGGACCCACGCGATCGGCATCGAGCGGCGGCCCTCCTTGATGACGATCATCTCGCCCCGATCGCTCGTCTCGAGCACCACCGCCTTGCGCCCGCGGCGGACCCATCGGTCGACCAGGTCGTGGTGCTCCCGCATCGTGAACAAGATGACGTTGCCGCTGCAGTTGCGACGCATCTCGACCACGAGCGGGTCGTCGGCGTTGAGGACCCCCCAACCGTTGCGCGGCACCGCCTCGATCACGACTTGTTTGACGGCGGCGAGCTGCTCGAGCGTGTCGATCTCGCGGAGACCTAGGTGGTCGCCGGTCACGTTGAGCACCACGCCGACGTCGTTGCGGCCGTAACCCAGTCCCTCGCGCAAGATGCCCCCGCGGGCTACCTCGAACACGGCCATGTCGATGCGAGGGTTCTGCAGCACCATCTGGGCCGACTTCGGGCCGCTCGCGTCGACTCGTTTCACGAGCCGCTCGTCGATGTAGACCCCGTCGGTCGACGTCATGCCGACCTGGCGGCCCATGCCTCGGAAGATGTGCGCGATCATCCGCGTCGTGGTGGTCTTCCCGTTGGACCCTGTCACCGCGACGATCGGGATCCGCGATGGCGTCCCTTCGGGGAACAGCAGGTCGACGACGTGTTTCGCGACGTATTGCGGCTCGCCCTCGGTGGGGTTCGTGTGCATCCTGAAGCCGGGCGCGGCGTTCACCTCGACGATCGCCCCGCCCGTCTCTCGCACAGGCTGTGTGATGTCCGGTGCCAGGAAATCGATGCCGGCGACGTCGAGTCCCACCACCCGCGCCGCCTCCTCGGCGATCTCGACGTTGTCCTCGTGCGCGTCCCAGGTGCGGTCGATGGAGATGCCGCCGGTCGACATGTTGCCGGTGGCCGCCAAGAGGACACGGGTGCCCTTCGGGGGGACATCGTCGATCCCGAACCCCTGTTTCGCGACGAGCTCGGTCGCTGTCTCGTCGACCTTGATGCGCGTCAGGACCTTCTCGTGGCCGATGCCGCGGCGAGGATCCTTGTTGGTGAGATCGACCAGCTCGCGAACGCTGCGGCGGCCGTCACCGGTCACGTGGGCCGGGACGCGTTCGGCGATCGCCACCATCGCACCGGCGATGACGAGCACGCGGTAGTCGTTCCCGGTCACGAACGCCTCGACCACGACCTGCCCCCGGCGCGCCTCGCCCTTCGCCCGCTTGAAGCCCGCGCGGACCGCCCGGTCGGTGCGGAGGTCGAGCCCGACCCCCCGCCCGTGGTTACCGTCGAGCGGCTTCGTGACCACCGGGAACCCGATGCGACGCGCGGCTGCGACGGCGTCGTCGTCGGTGCGCACGACCTCGCTCCGTGGCACGGGCAGCCCGGCCGCCGCGAGCAACTGATTCGTCATCTTCTTGTCGCCCGCGACATCGACGGCGAGCGCCGAGGTCTTCGACGTCATCGTGGCTCGGATCCGCTGCTGGTACCTGCCTTGACCGAGCTGGACGAGCGACTGCTCGTTGAGCCGTATCCAGGGGATGTCGCGGCCCATCGCCTCGTCCAAGATCGCTTGGGTCGAGGGGCCGAACTGGCGCCGCTCGGCGAGCAAGATGAGCTGTTCGAGCTCCGCGTCGAAGTCGAACCCGGGCTCTGCCTTGACGAAGTGGTTCAACACGCGCACGGCGAGCCGTCCCGCCGACAGACCCACCTGCTCTTCGGCGTAGCCGTAGATCACGTTGTACCGGCCCGGCTCGCCGGCGCCCCGGGTCTTCCCGCGCGAGATATGAGCACCGGACTCGCGCTGAAGCTCGAGCGCGACGTGTTCGGCGACGTGCCCCAACCAGGTGCCGTCGTCGAGCCGCTCCCGGAAGCCACCCCGCTTGCCGAGCGAACATGAGTGCTCGCCCACCCCGGGCAGTAGCTTCAGCAGCTTCTCGTTGAATCGGGGGATGGTGTTGGACGGCCAATGCTCGAGCGACCCGAGGTCGACGAGCATCCGGATGCAGGGCTCGTAGCTCCAGTAGTTCGGGCCGCGGAAGACCTGGGCGCTGACGATCGTCAGATCGGGTTTGCGAGCCGGCTTACGTTCGGCGGGCTCCTGCTTCGATCGTGACCGATCGGCCTTCGTAGCCGTCGCGGACGAACGCGTGGCCCTGGCCACCTACTCCGAGGCCTCCCGCTCGATCCGGCCGTCCGGCCCTGCGAGCAGCTCTCGGCGTCGCAGGTCGAACCACGTGTCCGAGGGCAGCGAGTGCAAGATGGCGCCCGAGACCATGAGCGGTTCATACCCCTTCCCGCGATAGGCGTCGGTCTTGACGTGGCGGCCGTCGACGATCGTGACCGCACCCTTGCCGATGACCTGCAACGTGCGATCGGCGAACACGATGGCGCACGTGTCCTCGTCGATACCCACGCCCAGCAACGACGGCGACTGGGCGACGAGCGCGAGCAGCCGGCCGATGCGCCCCCGCTGCTCGAAGTGCTGGTCGATGACCATGCCGTCGAGGATGCCGAGCCCCGCCGAGAGGTGCACCATGCGGTTCTTCGGCGTCGTCCCCGGCTTGCCGTACGCGACCATGTGGCTCGCCATGGCGCTCGCACCTGCACTCGTGCCGGCGAGCACGGCCCCGCGGTCGTGGGCGTTCGCGATGGCGTCACCCAGTCGAGTCCCCGCGACCACCTGGGTGAGACGCGATTGGTTGCCGCCGGTCAGGAACACACCGGTGGCAGCGGCGAGCGTCGTCGCGGCCGCTGGATCGTCGGCCTGCTGTCGCTCGTCGGGACGCAGCCCCTCGATGGTGCCGACGCCGAGCCCGGTGAACAGGTCACGGTAAACCTCGATGGCCTGATCGCCCAGGGAGGACGCCGTCGCGATGACCACCACGTGAGCGTCGCCGCCGCCCGCGAAGGTGGCGAACCGCGACGCGATGAGCTTGTCACGCATCTTGTCCTCGGCACCGCCTACGACCATGACGGGACCCGCCGTGCCGGGGGCCCCGCTCACGGAGAAGGGACGGGGATCCGCTCTCTCGGCCATCGCGTGAAGTGTATCGAGAGGGTCGGCCCGTACCGGGACGCCCGTCGGGTTAAGGTCGAGGCGAACCGGGCACGAGGACGAGGGTGTCGTGGTCACCGGCATCGATCGTCCCGGCGAGGTTGTCGGCGACGATGATCTCCACCTCCGCGATCGTCACGCTCGACTCGTCGTCGCCGGGGGCATCGGCCAGGTCGGTGACGAGACCGCGGCCGCCGGGCCGCAACCGGATCCGGGCGTCGGGGTTGAAGCGGCGGGCCGCGGCGTCGGCGCTCCTGAGAACGCCGGCGGCGAGCTCGGTCACGTCGAGCACGCCGCAGATGCTACCCCGGCCCTCACCGTTGCCGGGGGCCGTGCAAGATCCAGTCGGTCCAGATCCAGTCGGTCCAGATGTAACCAGTCAAGTGGCGCTCTCCGGTTTCGGGCAGTATCCTCGCCGGATGGACGGCATCGCGTACGGCACGAGCGGACACGAGAACGACGTCTCGGGCCGCGCCCCCGGTGACCTGGAGCTGGTCCGGTCGTTCGTGTCGCTGCACGATCACAGCCCCGGCGCACGCGACTCTCTCCCTCCCTCGGCGGCGACGATCGAGGCCTGGCTCCACGGGCACGGTCTCCTCGAGGGGTCGGCGTCGGGCAACGACCTCGAGTGGGCCGCCACGGTCCTCGGCGACCTGCGCGACGAGGCGCTCGGTGCCGGCACCGCCGAGACGGCGGAGCGGTTGAGCGCCGCGGCGGCCCGGACCCGTCTGTCGATCTGCTTCGGCTGCAGCGACGACGGGCCGTTGCACACCACCGAGAGCGGCGTGCGAGGCGCCGTCGGGCGTCTGGTTGGTATCGCGTTCCTCAGCCGGCTCGACGGCTCATGGGCGCGCCTGCACGCCTGCGCCAACGAGAGATGCCGAAGCGTCTTCTGGGATCGCTCGAAGAACCACAGCGGCAGGTGGTGCTCCATGGGCTCGTGCGGCAACCAGTCGAAGGTGCGAGCGTTCCGGGAGCGCGAGCGGGCGGCGACGCGGTCGACGAGGTGACGCTCACCCTTCCTCTTCGTGGACCGGGTGGTGAGCCGGTCGATCTGTGGCGGACCCTCGTGTCCCATGGGTTCCACGACCTCCCGCCGCTCCGCATCGACGAGCGCGCGAGGACGTTGAGCCTCACGCTCCGGGTCCCCCGCGGGCGACCTCGGAGGGTGACGATCGGTCCGGCACCACGCGGGCGCGCGGCGGTGACGGTGCATGGGCGCGGTACACCGTCGGCGCGAACGAACCAGGCCATCGTCGACGGAGCGCGCACGGTGCTGCACCTCGATCACGACCTGGCGGCCTTCTATGAACGGACCGCCGCCGATCCCGACCTGACATGGGTGGCCCGTGGCGCCGGCAGGATGCTGCGGAGCCCCACCGTGTTCGAGGACGTCGTGAAGACGCTCTGCACCACCAACTGCACGTGGGCGCTCACGTCGACCATGGTGCGGGCGCTCGTGACCAACCTCGGTGAGCCGGCGGTGGGTCATGAAGACGACCCGTTGGCCAACGCCTTCCCAACGCCGGCCGCGATGGCCGCGCGCGACGAGCGGTTCTACCGGGAGATCGTGCGCTCGGGATACCGGGCGACGTGTTTCACGAAACTCGCGGCCATGGTCGATGGTGGCGAGGTCGACCTCGAAGAGTTGGGTCGGTCCTCGCGGCACGACCTGCCCGATGAGGAGGTCGAGAGGCGCCTCCTCGCGCTCCCCGGGATCGGGCCCTACGCGTCGGCGCACATCATGATGACGCTCGGCCGCAACAGCCGGTTGATCCTCGATTCGTGGACTCGGCCCACGTACGCGAAGCTCGCCGGTCGTGCCAGGGTCGCCGACAGCACGATCGAACGGCGCTTCCGGCGGTATGGGTCCGATGCCGGGTTGGCCTTCTGGCTCTTCGTGACGAGCGACTGGGTCGACGAAGCACCCGGACCCGAGGGTCCCTGAGGGTTGTCCCCCCGGCGGGCCCCGGGCATACTGCCCGGGGCCCGCCATCACCTCGTCGGGCCCCAACCACGGCGGCCCGTGCGCATCCGTGCCACCGATCGACAGGCGGTGACGACATGAAGGAGTACCGATGGCGACGCCCCGTCGCGTCCTCGCGCGCAGGGCGGCGCGGCTCCTCGGCTACTGGCGGTCCGAGACCCGGACCTTCCGCCAGGGCTTGGTCGCGCTCACCATCAGCACCGCCGCTGGCTTCATCGCCGGTCTGACCCTCGCAGGGTCTGACCAGCTCCTGCGCGACCTCCCCGGGTTGCTCGTCTTGATCCCCGCGTCGGTCGGCCTGCGCGGCAGCATCTTCGGGGCCATGGGTGCTCGCTTGGGCACACAGATCGCCGCAGGACTGTTCGTCCCGAACCTCCGCCCGGGCGGGCCGCTTCGCACGAACGTGGAGGTCACGGTCGTGTCCGCGCTCGCCGCATCGTTCTTCCTCGCGGTGATCGCCAAGCTGGTGGCGGCAGCGTTCGGCGAGTCCACGATCTCGCTGTGGGACCTGGTGACCATATCGGTGTTGTCGGGTGCCATCGCCTCCGCGGTCATCATCGTGCTGACCGTCGGACTCGCGATAACGTCGTTCCGCCGTGGGTGGGACCTCGACGCGGTCGCCACGCCGCTCTTGACAGCGCTCGGCGACATGATCACCTTGCCGGCGATCGTCGTCGCCGCGCTGATCACGCGGACCGACGCCGCGAACGCGGCGCTCGCCACGGTGTGCACCGTGGCGAGCGCCGCCGCCGTGCTGTACGCGGTGACGCACGCCTCACCCATCACGCGGCGGATCTTGCGCGAGATGGCGCCCATCGTCGCCGTGACGCCCATCATCGACGTTTTCGCCGGGGCCGTGCTCGAAGCCCAGCGCGACCGGCTGCTCACAGCGGCGGCCGTGCTGATCATGATCCCGCCGTTCGTGTCACAGGCGGGCGCGCTCGGGGGCATCTTGTCGTCGCGGCTATCGTCGAAGCTCCGGCTCGGCGTCATCTCGCCCCGCGGGCGCCCCCAGCCCCCTGCCCTCGTCGACGGTTCCGTCGTGGTCGCGCTGGCCTTGGTCGTGTTCGCCTTCATCGGGCTCGCGGCCTGGTTCATCGCTGAGGCGACGGGGCAGATAGGACCGGGCATCGGCTCGATGCTGGGTGCCTCGCTGCTGGCCGGCGCCCTCGTCGTGCCCCTCATGTTGGTCACGGCCTACTACGTGGCGGTCGCCACGTCGCGACACGGGCTCGACCCCGACAACGCGGGGGTGCCCATCATCACGTCGGTCATGGATCTGGCCGGGGTATCGGCCGTCATCTTCATCATGGGAGTATCGGGGGTGATCTGAGCGCCGATGAACGACCACCACGACCAACCCGCCACCGTCAAAGACCTGCTCGTCGCGTTGAAGGACGCGTCGGAGCTGATGGTCGACCTCGCCTACGCGGCCGTCTTCTTCAACGACGACAAGCTCGCGCGGGAGGTGGACAGGCTCGACGAGCGGATGAACGCCTCGCTCCGCCGCCTTCGGATGATGGCCATGCTCGCGGCGAGGAGCCCCGACGACGCGCAGGGTATGGCTGGCGTGCTGTGGATCGCGGAAGCGATCCAGAAGATCGGTGACGCTGCCTCCGACATCGCTCGGGTCGTCGCCGCCCGGCTCGGTATCCCCGACGTCCTGCGCCCGGACCTCCGCCACGCGGATGAGATCACGGCACGCGTCAAGGTGCGCGACGATGCGCAGATCAACGGGCGGACCCTGCGTGACGTGTCGTTGCCCACCGAGACCGGCATGTGGATCATCGCCATCCGCAGCGGTATCGACTGGCGGTTCGACCCGGGGCCCGATGACGTCGTGAGCGGCGGCGACGTGGTGCTCGTGCGCGGCCCCGGCGAGGGGGTCAACCTCGTACGCGAGCTCGCCGGCGCCCCCCCGGTGCCGGTGGCCGATGACGACGACGCGCCGGCCCTGTCCGAGCTCGACCGAGCGGTCGACATCCTCGTCGAGATGAAGGATCTCTCCGAGGCCGCGGTCGGACTCGCCTACTCATCGATCTTGTTCAACGACCGGGCGCTCGCCGCCGAGGTGGGTGCACTCGAGGCCCGCAGCGACCAGCTCGAAGACGAGCTCGAGTCATGGGTGCTCCGCGCCGCCCCCGAGGCCCGCAGGGTCGACGAGCTGCGGGGGCTCATCCGGCTCGGCTCCGCCTCGGAATCGATCTGCGACGCCGCGCGCGACATGACCTGGTACGTCGAACACGGCGAGCCGCTGCACCCGGTCGTCCAGATGGCACTCGAAGAAACCGAGGAGACCAGCCTCGAGACCGTCGTCCAGCCCGGCTCGGCGGCCGACGGGCGATCGCTCCGGGAGCTGCGCGTCGAGACCGAGACCGGGATGTTCGTCCTCGCGATCTCGCGTGGACAGCGGTGGACCTATCGCCCCCGCGGCACGTTCGTCCTGCGAGCCGGCGACCGGCTCATCTCGGTCGGCCCCGAAGAAGGCGAAGACGAGCTCTTCGCTTTCACGGGGGAACCGCCCCATCTCGCCGAGGCAGACGAACGGTGATCGAGACACCGAACAGCGCGGTTACGAGCTTGCACCCCGCATGCGCTTGAGCGGGCCGAAGGCAGCCCCTACGCTGGGCCCATGGAGGCATACGTCTACGTGCAGGTCGCTGCGGGCAAGCTCGGCGACGTGCTGGCGGCCCTCTCATCGAGGCAGGGGGTCCGGCGCGCGGTCGGCGTGATAGGTGAGTGGGACGTCCTCGTCCACGCAGACGGTCCCGACCTGTCGACGATCGCGACCTCCATCGTCGCCGAGATCCATGCCACGCCCGGCGTCGTGCGGACGATGACCGCGCCCGTGGTCCCGCCCGATCGGATCGGCATCACCGGCTTCGGTGGCCCGACACCGCCACCCATCATCCCCGACGCCTGCTACGTCCACATCCAGGCGGCGGCCGGTGCGGCGGCGGGCATCGCCGAGCGGCTCGCCGACATGGCGGACGTGGCCGGTGTGGCGGTGCTCGGGGGGCGCTGGGATCTGCTGACCTGCGTGGCGCAGCCGTGGGAGATCGCGAGCGGTGTCATCTTGGACCAGCTGCACCAGATCCCCGGCGTCGTCGCCACCAGCACGCTGGTGTCGCTCGACTACCGCGAGCCCGAAGAAGACCGCGACCAGTTCAGCGCGTGGAGCTGAGCCGGTCCCCGGGCGACGGCGAGGCGGCACGTCCCTACGCAGGCGAGACCGGCAGCTGACGCACCCCCGTAGGGAGGCTGAACCGAACGCCCTCTTCGGCGACGGCGATCTGTTCGACCTCGTCGAAGCCCCGATCCGCGAGCCACGAGAGCATCTGTGTCACCAGATGCTCAGGGGCGCTCGCCCCGCTGGTGAGCGCGACCACCTGGGCCCCGGCGACCCACGCGGGGTCGACCTCGGTCTCGTCGTCGACCAGATGCGCAGGGGTGTCGAGCTCCTCGGCCACCTCGGCCAGCCGGTTCGAGTTCGATGAGTTCTTCGAGCCGATGACGAGCACGACGTCGGCCTGTGGCGCGAGCGCCTTCACGGCGTCTTGCCGGTTCTGCGTGGCGTAGCAGATGTCTTCCCGCGGCGGCCCCTTCAGGTGGGGGAACCTCGCCTGGAGAGCTTGCACGATCGCTCCCGTTTCGTCGACCGACAACGTCGTCTGGGTCAGGTAGGCGAGGGGTCCGGCGGGGAGGTCGACCGTCTCCGCGTCGGCGAGGTCTTGTACCAAGATCGTGCGCCCCGGAGCCTGACCATGGGTCCCTTCGACCTCCTCGTGCCCATGGTGGCCGATCAAGACGATGGTGCGCTCCTCGGCTGCGAAACGTCGCGCCTCGACGTGCACCTTTGTGACGAGCGGGCACGTCGCGTCGATCAGCTCGAGGCCCCGCGACCGCGCCTCGTCGTAGACCGCCGGTGGCGAACCGTGGGCGGACAACACGGTCACCGCACCCTCGGGGACCTCGGTGACCTCGTCCACGAAGATGGCGCCCTTGTCCTCGAGGTCGCGCACCACGTGCAGGTTGTGGACGATCTGCTTGCGGACGTACACCGGGCGACCGTGCGCCATGAGTGCCCGTTCGACCGCCTCGACGGCGCGCTCGACCCCTGCGCAATAGCCACGCGGCGCCGCGAGAAGGACCTTCCCCATCGCTCCATGCTCGCACACGCTCGCCGTGACCACTGGTCACATCGAAGTTGTCACGACATCGGGACCGGGGGTAGGGTCGGTGAACCTTCTGACGGACCCCTCCCGGCCGTCCCCTTCCCGGCAGTGCCGCACGCTTCCCGCCTTCCCAAGGCTGGTTGGCGTGCATGCGCGTGCCGAGACGTGGACGGGAGGAGACGTCGGATCGGATAGGTCACACATGACCCACACGACACCAGGAGGTGATGCGACCACCCACGACCTACCGCGGGTCGACCGGTGAGCGGTGAAGAGCTCATCCGGCCGGTCGTCTGCAGGCGCAGCTGCCAGCTCCGCCGACCGCGGGGGTGAACGAACCCATGACACGAGCGATCCGGCTGCGTCGCGCCTTCGTCGCGATGCTGATCCTGACCGCGATCACCGCGGCCCTCCCCTTCTCGCAGGCATCGGCCTCGACGACGGAGGAGTCGACCTACAGCTACGTCAGCCGCACGATCTGTCCCATCGACTGGCGGGAAGGCCGCTGGCACGTCAAGCAGCTCATCAGGTGCACCGCCGCGCATTGGAATGTCGATGCCGACAGGGCACTCGCGATCGCGAAGCGCGAATCCGGTTTCCAACCCACCGCGTTCAACGGATGGAGCTGCGCGAAAGGGATCTTCCAACACCTGTGCCGCTATTGGCCGGACCGAGCCCTCGACTACGGCTTCCGCGACTATTCGGCCTACAACGCGCGGGCCAACATCATCGTGACGATGAAGATGGTCAAGCGTTACGGCTGGTCGCCCTGGAGCAGCTGAGCCTCACCCGATCGGACCACCCGGGCGGGACCGCAGCAGGTCCCGGACGTCGTCGAGCGACGTCGCCACGACGGCCCCGGGCGCGTCCCGGTCGCTGATGATGCGCATGCCCGGGTAGCGGTCGGCGACCGAGGCGACGAACTCCTCGAACGGACCGAACGTGACGAGCATGTGCGGCCGCTCGGTCTCGAGCTGCTCGGTGGCGGCCTCGACGTCGGTCGCACCCGGGCAGAGCTCCCATTCCGCCGCGATCGCCGCCCCTTTGAGCCGGGCCAGCTCTTCGCCGTCGGTGGCGACGCACAAGACCTTCACCGCCCGGCACACGTCACAACCATCCCCGGCGCTTGAAGATGAGGTAGAGCCCCCCCGATGCGGCTGCCATCGACAGCAACGCCATCGGGTATCCGATCGACCAGCGAAGCTCGGGGATCGCGTCGAAGTTCATGCCGTAGATCCCCGCGATCAGCGTGGGGACCAAGATGATCCCTGCCCACGCACTCAGCTGCTTCATGACCTCGTTCAGCTCGTTCGCGCTCTGGGCGGTCCGCACCTCCAAGATGGTGGTGAGGCTCTCGCGGACCGACTCGGTCAGCTCGACGCACCGCAGCAGGTGTTCGGCCACGTCGCGGAAATAGGGCACGAGTGGTGCGGGGACCCGATCGTCGTCGAGCAGGAGGTCGATGGCCTGCCGGGTCGGCATGGCGAACCGGCGCAGGCGCACAACCTCCCGGCGCAGGCGCAGGAGCCGGTTCTGCAGCTGCGTGGCGTCGTCGCCGACGGCGCCTCTACCGAACACCTGATCTTCGAGGTCATCGGTCGTGTCCTCGAGTCGGTCGACGACCAGCAGGTATCCGTCGGCGACCTCGTCGACCAGCACGTAGAGAGCCCCTACCGAGCCATCGTCGCCCACACGACCTTTCCACCGCGCGGTCGCTGGACGCATGTCGAACGCCGGGGTGAACCGCACCGTGAGGAGCCACGACGGGCTCGAGAAGATATGGATCTCCATCTCGACGAGGTCGCCCGCCGGGTCGATGCCCATCGGGCGGAACACGGCGAACACGTGGTCGTCGAAGAGATCGAGCTTCGGACGCTGACCGCGGTGCCGGGCATCGTCCACCGCCAAGGGGTGGAGCCCCAGCCGGGCCTGGAGGGCGGTCAGCTCCTGCACGGTCGGGTCCTGGACATCGAACCAGAGCCACCCCGGACCATCGCCGGCGTCCCGGGCGGGCACATGGTCGAGCGCGAGACCGGGACCGACCCCGGAGGGCTCGACGGCGTGCACGGCGATCACCGACCGAGCCTACCCGAGGCCGCCGCTACACTTCGGCGCCATGGCGCTGCCGGCGTACGTCCTTCGTTTCTGGCACGCGCTCGACGCCCTGTTCGCCGACGTCCGCCCCACGACGTGGGGCGCGGTCGTGACGGATGGTCGGTTCCCCCGCATCTGGGACGCCAACTACGCCCGCGTCGACGTCGCCGCACGCGAGCTCGGCGTGCACGACATCGAGCGCGAGCTGCTGCCCGCCCTCCGTGCCGTGGGAGCCGATACCTTCCACGTCGTGACGATCCACCCCGGCGAGCACCGCCGGCTCCTGACGGACCTTTCGAGCCGAGGCCACCGGCTGACGTGGGACCTCGTGATGCAGGCGTCGCCCGGCACTACGTGGCCGGCCGACGGAACCCCGGTCGAAGAGCTCGCGCGCGACGACGTTCTCTGGGAACGGGTCAGCGACTCGATCGCCCTGTTCGGCGTGGAGCCGGGCGACGCCATCCGGCAGCTGCGGCAGATCGAATCTGACGTGCTTTCCCCCGGTGGGAAACGGTGGTTCGGGGTACGAGACGCCGACGGACGTCTCGTTTCACTCGCAGCGCTGCTCGTCTTGGAGGGCGTGGGCTACATCGATAACGTCGCGACGTTCCCCGAGGCTCGGGGCCGGGGCTACGCGAGCGCCATCACGGCTCGCCTCGTCGCGGAGGCAAGCGAGCACGGAGCCGAACACGTGTGCCTGTTCGCGGACCCCGACGACGACGCGGTGATCCGCCTCTATGGGAAGCTCGGCTTCACCGACGTCGGCCGTGTGGGTGCCACGCGGGGTCCGCTGTCACTCGAAGGCGATGAACACATGTGACAGCACGTACCCAAGCACGATGCATGATGGCCACGTCATGACCCACGCGACCACGATCTGTCGCGCGACACCCCACCGGACCGCCGACAGTCGCCTCGTGGCTCCGACGCCCATGATCGACGAGCCGATCGCGTGCGTTGTGGAGACGGGGATCCCGAGGCTCGCCGCCGCCGTGATCACGGTTGCGGCGCCCGTCTCCGCAGCGAAGCCCTGCACGGGCGTGAGATGCGTCAAGCGCATCCCCATCGTGCGGATGACCCGCCACCCTCCCACCATCGTCCCCAACCCCATCACGACGGCCGCCGAGACGATCATCCATGTTTCGATCGAGAGCTCGGGGGTGTCGGCCCCGAGCCGCCCCACCTCGTTGAGGTAGAACGCGAGCGCGATGATGCCCATCGTCTTCTGCGCATCGTTCGTTCCGTGGCTGAAGGCCATGAATCCCGCCGAGACGATCTGCCCGCGCCCGAACACCCTCGAGACCGTCGCGCGTCTCGTCCGCCGGAAGACCCTGTAGATCACCACCATCAGCACGAGACCGATCACGAAGCCGCCGACCGGGGACGTGACGAGACCGATGAGCGACTTCTTCGTGCCGGACCACTCGAGCGCCTCCAGGCCGCCGGCCGCAAAACCGGCGCCGATGAGACCCGCGACCAACGCGTGCGATTCGCTCGAGGGAAGCCCGAAATACTGCGCCGCCATCGCCCATAACGTCGCGGCAAGCACCGCGGCGGCAACCGTCCCGAGCGTCACGAAGTCCGGGTCGACGATGCCCGACGCGATCGTCTTCGCAACCGCCGTCCCCACGACGAGGGCGCCAACCAGGTTGAGCACGCCCGCCATGGCCACCGCGGGCAACGGTCTGAGCACCTTGGTCGACACCACCGTGGCGATCGAGTTGGGAGCGTCGGTCCAGCCATTCGCGAACTCGAAGAGATACGCCAACATCAAGACGACCCAGAACATCAGCCCTGCTTCAGGGCGATGCCCTCGAGGAGGTTGGCGACGTCTTCGAGAGCATCGATGCCGGCCTCGGCCTCGTCGATGATGTCCTTCCACTTCAAGACGTTCATCGCCTTGTGATCGCCACCGAAGAGGTCGGCGATGGCCCGGCGGTAGATCGTGTCGCCTTCGTTCTCGAGGCTGTCGATCTCGAGGCAGATCGGCAGGACCAGGCGGTACCGGGGCAAGACCTCGACGGCACGGAGGGCCGCGCTGGCGGTGCGGTGCAAGACGTCGGCTTGCGCCTTCATCTCCGGCAACGGCGCGTCGATCTTGTGCAGCACGATCAGATCGGCGGCCGCTTCGACGTGATCGAGGACGTCATCGAGCTTCGACGCCAACGCGTGGATGTCTTCGTGGTCGATCGGCGTGATGAAGACCGTGTTGAGTCGCCGAATGATCTCGTGCGTGATGTCGTCGCCTTCGTGCTCCAGATCGCGGACGGCGAGCGCCCGAGCACCCAGATCCACGAACTCGGCGAGCATGCGCTCGTAGGCCTCAGCCCCGGACCGGACGCGTTGCGCGAGCGCGACGAACAGATCGAAGAAGCTCTCGTCAGACGGGACGAGTCGTAGTCGGAACCTTCGCATGTCGAGCCGTCTTCCTCCGGTCGCGGCGGGCGGCGCGGAGGCTACCGGGAACGACGGGGTCTGTCCAGTCGGACCGACCCTTGACGAATCACCCGACGAGCTTGTAGCCCAGCCCCCGCACCGTGACCAGGTGCGAGGGATCGTGTGGGTCGTCTGCGATCTTGCGCCGGAGACGTTTCACGTGCACGTCGAGGGTCTTGGTATCGCCGAAGTAGTCGTGCCCCCAGACCTCTTCGATGAGGAACTCGCGGGTGAGGAGCCTTCCCTTGCGTCGAAGGAACGTCTCGAGCAGCTCGAACTCCTTCGGCGGGAACGCCACGGTGGCGCCCTTCACCATGACTTCGTGACGGCCAACGTCTCTGGATCGGGCCCACCGACAACAGCTCGTCGGGCGAGAGCAACGCTTGCATCCGCACGCGGCGCAGGTGGGCGCGCACCCGCGACACCAGCTCGCGCACGGAGAACGGCTTCGTGACGTAGTCGTCGGCGCCCAACTCGAGACCTGTCACCTTGTCGGCTTCCGAATCCTTCGCGGTGACGACGATGATGGGCACGGTTGACTCTTCGCGGATCATGCGGCAGACGTCGAGTCCCGACAGCTCGGGCAACATCAGGTCGAGGATGACCAAGTCAGGCCGGTCGGCGCGGAACCGCTCGATCGCGTGGCGTCGCGGATCGTCGGTGACCGTCACGCGACGAGCGCGTGAACGCGCCACGACGTCGCGTCGTCGACGGGTGGCCCGTGCGTCGCCCCTCCTAGACTGCTGGCCACATGACCGGTGCCACGTTCCTGGTGCTCATCGTCGGCATGGCCGCCGGCGCGGCGCTCACGACGTTCGCCGTGCGGCGACGGGCCACCCGCCACGTTGCCGACCTGCAATGGAAGATCGGAGCCGCGCAGGACTCCCTCGCGGCAGAGCGGCGCTCGCTGGCCGACGACCGCGAGGTCCGCGAGCTGGTCCTCGCCTCGATGGACGTCGGGGTGCTGCTCATCGACGGCCAGGGACGCCGCGTCTTCGCCAACGAGGCGCTCGCACGTCACCTCGGGACGGTGCCCCCCGACGTCGACCACCTGCTGCCCGTGGACTTCCGTGACGCGGCACGCCGGGCTACCGGCGGCGAGGTGATCGAAGTGGATGCTGAGGCTGGATCGCCTGTGCGGTGGCTCCGCGCGACGGCCCGACCCGCGGGTGACGACGGCTCGGTCTTGCTCGTGGTCGAAGACATCACCGAGGCTCGGCGCATCGACTCCATCCGGCGTGATTTCGTCGCGAACGCGTCACACGAGCTGAAGACCCCGGTCGCGTCGATCCGAGCGGCGGCCGAAACCCTCGCCGACGGGGCCATCGACGACCCACCCTCGGCCCACCGGTTTACCGATCAGCTCGAACGGGAGGCGATGCGCCTGTCCCGCATCGTCGCCGATCTGCTCGACCTGTCCCGGCTCGAAACCGGTTCGGACCTCCATGAGCACGTGCACCTTTCGGTCGTGGCCAAAGAAGAGATCCATCGCCACGGCGACCAGATCGAGTCCGCAGGCGTCACCGTCACGCTGTCGAGCGAAGGTGCCTCCGTCGTCCAGGGGGCGGGTCGCGACCTCGCCCTGCTGGTGAGGAACCTCATCGACAACGCCGTCCGCTACACCTTGCCGGGCGGGTCGGTCGCCGTGCAGATCGCCACCGACGGCGACCATGTGGTGATGCGCGTTCGCGACACCGGTGCGGGTATCCCTCGTCGGGACCTGCCTCGGATCTTCGAACGCTTCTACCGGGTCGACCGGGCACGCTCGCGCGAAACGGGGGGCACCGGGCTCGGCCTCGCGATCGTGAAACACGTGGCCGAGAACCACGGGGGCTCGGTCGAGGTCGAGAGCTCGCTGGGCGATGGCACGACGTTCACGGTCCGGTTGCCTCGAGACGCCGCCGCGACCTCGACGTAGGCTCGGCGACCGATGGCGACGATCTTCTTGATCAGGCACGGACTGACGGCGAAGACGGGACGCGTGCTGTACGGCAGGACCCGAGGCATCGCTCTGGATCACCGTGGCATCGCACAAGCAGAGGATCTGGCGATCCGGCTCGCGCCGGTGCGGCCGACCGCCATCTACAGCAGCCCTCTCGAGCGTTGCGTGCAGACCGTGGCGCCGCTCGCCGCAGCGACCCGCCTGACCATCATCGAACGCGACGAGCTCATCGAGATGGACGCCGGATCATGGACCGGCAGGCCCCTCGGCCGCCTGCGCAGGTCGAAGGACTGGGCGGTCGTCCAGGGCGCCCCGTCGGCGTTCCGGTTCCCCGGCGGCGGCGAGGGCTTCGTCGAGGCCCAGCGGCGAGCGGTCGGCGAGATCGAGCGCATCGCACGACGGCATCGCGGAGGTCGGGTGGCCGTCGCCACCCACGGCGACATCGCGCGCATCGCGCTCGCGCACTTCGGCGCGACTCCGCTCGATGCGTTCCAGCGGATCGTGGTCGATACGGGCTCGGTGTCGGTGCTCGAGCTCGATGGCAAAGGGCGCGTGCACGTGCTGTTGTTGAACGACACCGGTGGACTCGGGCGGTTCGCCCGCGACGCCACGCCGCCGTGGGAAGCATCGCCGCGACCGGCCGCGCGCCGGGCGGCCCCGCCGCGGGCGCGACCCACGCCCTCGCGGACCGAGGTGGGAGGATAGCGGCCGTGGACCTCGGAGCCGTTGACCGCATCATCGCCGACGCGATCGGTGAGCCCGGGATGCGTACGTTCTACCTCCAAGCGCGGGCCGGCGCCGAGCTGGTGACCGTCGTCGTCGAGAAGGAGCAGGTCCAGCTTCTCGCGACGTCGGTGCTCGAGCTGCTCGCCGACGTTCCCCGCGAGACCGCCGCCGGAGATGACGACGCGCTCACGCTCGAGGAGCCGGTGGATCCTCGATGGCGAGCGGGTCGGCTGTCGATCGGCTATGAAGGCGACCACGACCGGTTCTTGCTCGAGGTCACCGAGCTCGAGCCCGAAGACGAAGACCCCGACGATCCCCGTTCGGCATCGCTGGGTGAACCTGAGGTCATCCGGCTCTGGGCCACGCGCGAGCAGATGCTCGCCTTGTCACGTCACGGCGCCGCCGTGGCCGAGCGGGGCCGGCCGACATGCCAGTTCTGCGGCAACCCCATCGACCCGGAAGGTCACGCGTGTCCCGCGACGAACGGTCACCGAACACCGCGGACGTGATCGGGCCTTCGCCGGTCATCGCGCGCGGCAGCATCGAGCCCCTCGGTCTGCTCCCGAACGCCTCGAACGGCACGCTTTTGGTGCGGTGCCGGCTGGGCGACGACGAAGAGCTGGCCGTGTACAAACCGGCGGGCCTCGAGAATCCGCTATGGGACTTCGCCGAGGGCACCCTGCATCGCCGGGAGGTCGCCGCCTACGAGGTCGCCGCCACGCTGGGATGGCCGGCGGTGCCGCCGACGGTGCGCCGTGACGGCCCGTTCGGTCCCGGGTCGGTGCAACGTTTCGTGGCGTTCGATCCCGACCACCATTTCTTCACGCTGCAGGACGAACGGGCCGACGACTTCCGCGAGATCGCGGCTTTCGACCTCGTGGTGAACAACGCCGACCGCAAAGGTGGCCACTGCCTGCTGGACGAGACGGGCGGCATCTGGGCCATCGACCACGGCGTGTGCTTCTCGGCCGAGCCGAAGCTGCGAACCGTGATCTGGGACTTCGTGGACGAGCCCATCCCCGAGATGCTCCTGGCGGATCTTCGGATCCTCGCCGTCGCCCTCGAGCCCAGGGCGAGGCTCGCGACAACTTTGAGCCAGCTGCTCGACGACGATGAGGTGATCGCGACCGGGGCCAGGGTCGCTGCCCTCATCGCGGCCGCCCGGTTCCCCGCACCCGACCCGTCCACCCGACCCTTCCCGTGGCCGCCGATCTAGTCATCGCGATCGGCACGTTCCCCACGCCGATCGGGCCGCTGGCGGTGGCCACGTCGCCCGATGGGGTCATCGCAACCAGCGCAGGCAACGCCGACGAGCTCGCCACCGACCTCACCACGCGCCTCGGCGCCGGCGTGACGGCCCGCGGCCGGCTCACCGAGGTCCGGCGCGACCTCAGGTCCTATCTCGCCGGCCGCGGGCGGGAGCTGACCATGCCCGTCGACCTCAGGCTCGTCGGCACGCCGTTCGCCCTGGCCGTCTTGACCACGACGACGCAGATCCCCTATGGCGAGCTGTGGACCTACGGCGACGTCGCCGGGAAGGCTGGCAGGCCTCGCGCCGCCCGTGCCGCCGGGAGCGTGCTGCGGACCTGTCCCATCGAGCTGTGGGTGCCCTGTCACCGCGTGGTCCCGGCGGGGCCGGGGCTGGGCACCTACGGCGGGGAAGACGACCG
>Ga0247727_10004760_pt1 | contig 28355 bp, 24 predicted proteins | sample WisWelCaveWW1625_FD_202498 | JGI IMG/M metagenome (GOLD analysis project Ga0247727, IMG submission 202498) | Biofilm microbial communities from Wishing Well Cave, Virginia, United States - WW16-25 | ecosystem: Environmental > Aquatic > Deep subsurface > Groundwater > Cave microbial mat | place...
AGAGCCAGATACAGCACGATGATGGGCAGGATGGCGAGTGAGGCGTTGGCCAGAGCCACGCCGGTGAACGTGCCCTGTGACCGCCCGGCAATCGCCAGGCCCAGCGTCACCGTGTACCACTGGCGATCGGAGATGACGAGGAGCGGCCAGAGGATATCGTTCCAACGCCAGAGGGCGGTGAGGACGGCCAGGGCGGCCAGGGCCGGACCGCACAGGGGCAGAACGATGCGCCAGAAAATGACAAACTCGTTCGCGCCGTCCACGCGTGCGGCATCCACCAGATCGTCGGGGATGGTGCTGATGTATTGGCGCATGAGGAAGGTGCCAAAGCCGCCCGCCAAAAAAGGCAGGATGAGGGCGGCTAGCGTGTCGTTGAGGTGCAGGGCCCGCATCAAAAAGTAAAGCGGGATCATGCGGACTTCAAACGGGATCATCAAGGTGGTCAGCAGGGTCAGAAAGAAAAAGGTCTTGCCGGGGAAGCGGCCTTTGGCAAAGGCATAGCCGGTGAGGGAACTGAAAAAGAGGTAGCCGAGGGTGGTGGCTGTAGTGACAATGAAACTGTTGAGGTAATAGCGAATGATAGGCAGGTTGGTAACGGCGACTTGATAGTTAAAGAGGCTGGGGTCAGTCGGCCACAAACGCGGGATGCGGGGCATGGCGATGTTGGCCGAGCGAGAGAATGAGGTGCCCACCATCCAGATGAAGGGGATGATCATCGCAATTGCGCCAATCGTCAATATGCCGAAAATGATGATTTGTTGCCTGCGATCAGTCGCCTGGCGCGAGGCAAATAACCGGCGGAAGGCGGAGTCGGAAGCCATCTTTTCAGTCTTAACAGTTTGAATATTATTGAGGCTCATCGTCCATTTCCTGTCTCTCACCGCGCCGAGAATTCTTGTTGCAGTAACGTGCGGAAGTTGATAAGCGTCAGCCCCAGTATGATGAGGAACAGGATGACGGCAACCGCCGAGGCCAAATTAAAGTCACTGCCCTCAAAGGCGGTTTGGTACATGTACATGACGATGGTTTGCAGGGAACGGGCGGGCGTGCCGCCCGGGCCGCCCAGGGTCCACAAATCACTGAAACGGGACATGGCATCAATCGTCCCGGTGAGGAAGAGGAAAACGAACGAGGGTCGCAAGCTGGGGATGGTGATGTACCACCAGGTTTGCAAAGGCCCTGCGCCATCCACCACGGCGGCATCGTAGAGATCGCCGGGGATGGCTTGCAATCCGGCGAGGAAGATCAACATGAAGTAGCCCAGGGCCACCCACACGGCCAAGATCGTCGCCGCCGAGCGTGAGCCGGTCAGGACATATTTAGGGTCGGCCAGCCACAGCGGAAGCGGCTCCACGCCAATGAAGCGCAGGACGCCGTTGACCAGGCCCCAGTTCGGTTGGAAGACGTAACTGAAGATGAGGGCGACCGCAACCGTCGAGGTGACCTGCGGTAAAAAATAAATGACTTTGAATACGTTTGGCCCAAAGCGGAGGTTGTTGAGCAGGGAGGCCAGCACCAGCGAAAGGGGAATGACCAGCACCAGAAAAGAGATGCCAAGAAAGGCAGTGTTGAGCAATGCGCTGAGGAAGACCTCATTCGTCAGCAGGCGCACATAATGCGTGAAGCCTGCCGGCTCCTGGCGAGTCGCTACTTCACGAAAGAAACTCAACCGAAACGTCTCCAGCGTCGGATAAACTACGAATAAGCCGAACAAAATAAATGTCGGCGCGATAAAGACGTACCAGGTGAAGCTCTTACGGAGTTGCTTGATCATGGAGGCGCTCCGGCTGAGGGGCAACGCTTGGGGCCTTGCCCCTCAGGGGCCTGCCGGGCCGGGGCGACGAATTGCGTCGCCGTGACCCGGCAAGTCTGAAAAGAGTCTGTTGGATCAGTTGCTGCTGGCCGCCTGTTGGGCCAGCCAATCGGCGGTTTCTTTCTGCGCCTTCTCCAACGCCTGCTTGGGTGTCAGCGTTCCGGCCAGCGCGGCCTCAATTGCGGCCTGCAGCGCCCAGCGCGGTTCAGATCCTGTCCACGGATAGCGGCGCTCGGCGAAGGCATTCTGATTCAAGATCGCATCCGAGTCAACCAGTTGGCCGAGGGCGGGGATGGCTTCGGCCGCGCCTTCGATCACCGGCAGGTTGCCGCCCGAGTCAAAGTTGTACTTTTGCGACTCTGGACTGCCCGCCAGCCACTTCATCACTTCCCAAGCGGCGGCCTTATTGGGGCAACTGGTTGCCATGGCCATCGGGTCGGCGATGAACAGGCCGCCCAGGCCATCCGGGCCTTGCACGTTGTAGGTGGTGCGGAAGCGCTCGTTCAGTTTCGGGTCGGCGGCGAACGGCGCAAGATAGTAGCCAGTCTCCCCTTCGGGGATGATGGCGACCACGTTCTGATCGGTGAGGAAGCCTTCGGGCATGGCGTCGGCGGCCAACGCGCCGGGTGGCGCGTACTGGTTCATCTTCACCAACCATTCGAGACCCTGGAGATATTCCGGGGTGTCCCAGTTGATCGTCCAGGTGCCATCGTCGTTGACCTGGCCCCAGTTGGCGCCATAGGCATGGGCGATAACCTGAAACTGCCAGTTGATGTACTTGCCCTGATACCAGTAGCCGTAATTCTGTTCGCCGGTCACCGGGTTGATGCCCGTCATCTTGGCCGCCTTCTCTTCGATCTCTTCGAGGGTCGGATGTTGACTCAACGGCTCGACCCCCCACTGCTCGAAGAGGACAGCATCGTAGTGAATGACGCGGTTGCCGCCACTGTAGGGCAAGGCCCATTGGTTGTCGGGGTTGCCCGGCCCCCAGCCCCGCCATTGTTCCAGATAATCGCCCGGCCACACATCTTTGAAGGTCGGATCATTGGCAATCCACGGGTCCAAGTTCTCAAGGTAGCCGCGGCGGCCATAGGCGAACGCGCTGGGCATCAGATAGACGCACGCCTCCTGCGCCTGAATCATGGACTCGGTCTTGGGGCTATAGCCCGTCGCCCCGGAGCCCCAGGGGATGTTGATGATCTGGATGTCAATCGTCGGATAGACGGTCTCAAACATCTCTTCGAGTTTCTTGATGCCGGGGATGGGGTTGCCCGTCAACGGATCGATCCCGTCCTCATCCGGCTTGCCGATCAACAACACCTTAACTGCGCCCGATACCGGCGCCGGGGTGGCCGTCACCACGACCTCCACCTGCTGGGTCTGGACGACGACCTGGGTTTGGACGACTTCGACCACCTGGGTTTCGACGACCTTCTCCGGGGTGGGGGTCGCGCAACTGGCCAGGATTAAGGCAACGATCACCGTCATGACAAATAGTTTGTGCAATTGCGACTTCATGGAAGTTCCTCCTTTGGTAGAGTGAGAACAATTGACTGCGACGATATGCTTAGACTTCGATGCGACACTGTCTGTAGCCTTTGCCTCCTGTTTGCATTTGTGGAAAGACCGTTTGACTTGTTCCCCGGCGGCCTCTTGCTACAATAAGGCCAAGTCGGGCAAGTAGCGTTTATCAGTAGATCACGAAAGGGTTTCGTAGCCTAGGGCCTTGTGCCCGTAGCGGCGGAGTTTGCCGCCACCGCCCACAAGGGGCTAGACTACGGATTTCGTGATCTACTGTTTATTGATAGTAAAAGGCGGGCCAAGCCTTTCTCACCGTCAATAACGCCTCCGGCTTTCTCGAATGGGAGGCTCAATTGCGCTTTGACCGAGGGCATTGAGTCTCCCGCTTCTCTGGTTTGAAATTTACGCCAGCAACCTGGCGCGCTCCAACGCGCGCCGGATCGTCGCCCGCTCCGACTCCGAGACGGGCAACAGTGGCGGGCGGACGGTCGTGTTCTCAATGACGCCCAACATCTTCAAGGCTTCTTTGGTGCGCGCCCGGTAATCGGTGACGGGCGGGGCGAAGATCATGTCGGCCAGAGGCTGGAGACGGTCCCCCAGTTCCTGCCCGGTTGCAAAGTCGCGGCGCTTCACTGCCTCCAGCATCATCACTTGCTCGCGCGTGCCAATCGTACTGAAACCGAGTAATGCCCCCTCCGCGCCGAGGATAAAACTCTCAAAGATGAAATTGTCGTTACCGGTTAATAGCGTGATTTTTCGGCTGGCTGACTCCAGCGCCGCCTTCACTTGCAAAAATCGCATGGCATCGAATGAAGCCTCTTTGATCGCCGCCACCGACCATATCTCGATCAGCCGATGCAGGATTTCGGTGGTATAGAGGACACCGCCCAGCGCCGGTTGCAGTTGAAACAGGATCAGCGGCAGGTCAACGGCCTCGGCAATGGCGGCGTGATAGCGATACGGCACTTCCGGGTTCAGCGGCTGGCCGAGGAAGGCCGAGATGGGGAAGACCAACAGCGCATCCGCGCCCGCCGCTTGGGCGGCTTTCGCATTGGCAACACCCTGAGCAGTTGATGGCCCGGCGGTCCCGGCCACAACCCAACATCGCCCGCTCGCCGCCTCTTTCACCGTCTCCAGTGTCTGCCGCTTTTCATCGGCCGTGAGGTGTGGCCCCTCGCCCGTGTCTACATTGACGGCCAACGCCACCGGCCCCTGCCCCACCAGCCATTCGACGTAGCGCCGCATGGCGGGCAAGTCTAACTCGCCCTCAGCCGTCATCGGCGTCACAATCGCCGGGATGATGCCGCGTAAATCTATGTCATGCATTGTTCACCTCACTGAATCATGATCGTCCGTTTTTCGGCGGCGGACTGATAGATCGCCAGCACTATTGCCAACACCCGCCGCGCATCGTGGCCGTTGGTGGGCGAGGGTTCGCCAAGTTGCACCGCGTTGGCAAAGGCCTCGACGGCCCCGACATACACTGGGGCGGGGGTCGACTCCACGGTATGCCAGACTCCGGCCGGGATGTCGCCCCAGCCTTGCCGCAAAAATACCTGGAGCGGCCCATCGCCATAAGCATCGGGCAACATTAGTTGGCCCTGCGTCCCGTAAATGTCGAAGCGCTCGCTCCCCAAACTCGACCCCGCCAAATGCGCCCCGGCGAACAGACTGCCAATCGCGCCGTTGTCGTAGCATAGAGTCGCGGCGGCCAAATCTTCCACTTCAACCGAGGCCGCCACCAGCGTCCCCATCTCAGCCGAGACGCTCATCACTTCCAATCCGGTGAGGTAGCGAATCGCATCCAATTGATGGCTGGTGTTCATGAGTACAACGCCGCCGCCCGCCCGCGCCTTCTGCCCGCGCCACAGGCTGGCCGAGCGCCCGCTGTAGCCAAACTGCCAATACGTTGCGGGCTTGTCAATCAAAGTCTGAATTCGCAGGCCGATGATGCTTCCAATTGCGCCTGCCCGAATCAATTCATGCGCTTGAGCGTAAGCGGTATGATGGCGCAGTTCATAAAAGACCCCCAATGTAAGCCGCCGTTTCTCCGCCAATGCAATCAAGTCATCGGCCTGTTCCAGCGTCAATGCCATTGGCTTCTCCACCAGCGCATGCTTGCCGGCCTCCAGCGCCTGCCGTGCCAGGGGATACAACTGGTCATGCGGCACCGCGATGTAAACGGCGTCCAAGTCCAAGTCGCACAGCAACTCCTCCAACTGCCGGAGGTGCGGAACGTTGTATCGTTCACCGAGGTCGCGGGCCAGAGTCGGATCAAGGTCGTAGACCTTCGCCAGCCTCGTCAACGGGGACGCCGCCATTGCTTCGCATACCGGCATTGCCGCACTGCCACAGCCCACGATCCCGAACTTCGTCTTACCCCTCAACATCTTGTCTCTTCAGAGATTTGGATTTCTTCACCATCCAATCGTCCAATCAAGAAACGATCCGTATGTTCCACTTGATCAACCGTCGTGAACGCGGCGGCAAAGCCATTGGCCTGCAAAAGCCCCGGCGCCTGTGAGCTAAGTCCGCCATAGGGATAAGCGAAGGCCCAGGGGCCAGGCTCAACGATACGCAGCCATTCGGCGGAGGCCTTGATCTCTTCGGCCTGAGCCTCGACGTCCACCCAATCGAACCAGGGGTGGCTGTGGCTGTGGCCGCCGAAGTGCATGCCATTCTCTATCATCTCGGCAACTTGATCAGCGGTCAGATAGTATTCCGCCGCGATCTCCTCCTCCGGGCCGATGTGTTCGACGATCAACTGACTCAAGATTGATTCAGCCTCGGCAGACAGATCGCGTTGTAAGATGGATTTGAAAACGTCCAACTCAGCGCGCCACTTTCTCCGATAGTGACTCTCCGCCCGCTCATAAACCTCGCCTCCCGCCAAACTCAGCCAGGGCCGGATCCTTTCCCGAAGATCCTCCAGCCCCAGGAGGGCGAGCAAAAAGTGAATTTTGTGACCCAACGCCAGCCCCTCGGCGGGTCTCCGGGCCAACGCAAAGAACAAACCGGAGAGGCCGCGCGCCTGCAACGCCGGAAAGACGTTGAAGTAGTGATCGCGCACGCCATCGTCGAAAGTAAGCAGGCAGGGCGAAGGTGGAAGCGGCTGGCCGTCGAGAAGATACTGTCTCAAATCGGGCCAGGCGATCATGTCGTAGCGCCCGGTGAGGGAGTCCAACTGGGCCTCAAACTGTGAGACGGTCAAACCGGGGATGCCGGAACCGGCCTCGGCCCGGTCGCCCGGATCACGGACGTAGTGGTACAACATCACCGTCAGCGACAATGGCTTCATCCGTTTACCCTGAACTCGACCAACGTCCGTTCATTGCGTCCCGACCATTCGCGCACAAGCTTGGCCGGGATGACATTCCCCTCACAGTGTTGAGTGACATCCGTCCATGCACCATCCAGCGCCAATGCCTCAACCCGGCGAACCGGACCGCCCAGCCAATCTGTTGCGAGTGAAAGACCCACGTTGGTCGTGATGAGGATCGACTCATCAGACTCGTGGCGCAATCGGAATGTAGCGGGTGAAGAAAAGGCAACAATGCCGGGAATTTGAGTCAGCCCCAACCCGCAGATGTCGCGGCGATCGTGTGTCAGCCGAACGCAGCGCATTCCGTCACCTGCGATCTCAATGCCGTCGAAGGCGGCGGTGCGGGGAGGGACATCGCCCAACACAACAAAGGCGGCGGCCCCATCCGGCAGTGCCAAGCGAAATCCCGCGAGTCCTTCCTTCGTCACTTTGATCCCGGAGAACTCGCGTGCCGGATCAAATGGCGCGGGCCGCACCAGACTCACCGCGGCCAGAGACCGCGCGGCGACGCTGGGTTGCGCCTCACAGACCACCGGTTGTTCGGCGTAAGGGTAGGCGAGATTGATGTTGGACTGATCGAGGAAGGGGGCGCTGGGATGTTGGTGGTCGTAGCCGAGCAAACGATGGATGCCGATGGCGCGGCCTTCGGCCTCGGCATATTCCCATCCGGCTTGAGGATCGGAGCGACGAACAACTTCGGTAGGACGCTCACAGCCGAGCGCGCCCGGCGCTTCAAAGGCGCGCACCGGATAGGTGGGCCGAATGTGCGTCAGACGAATTTGCAAATCGCCCCAGAGCAAGACAGCCGCCCACAGGGGTTGCGGTTCGCCGTCAATCATTTGCTCAAACTTGCTCCAAATGAATCCCGGCCCCGCGCCGCCGGCGCGGGTGTGCAGCCGATGCCCGAACGATTTGCCGTCGCGCGTCAACGAGACAATGGCATCCGGGGCATACGAGTCTTTGACCGGCACGACATTGAAGGGAAAGTGGGTGCTGTAAACCAGCTTGCCGTATTTGGAAGTGTAGTTGTGACGAGGAGCATCATAAGGTTGCCCACTGCGGCTGTTGAGCAGAAGCACTTGCCCCGCCGCCTTCCGGCCCGAAATCGCAAAGCCGGGCGCGGGCAATGTTAGATCAAAGTCGCCGCGCTCGACGGGCAGAGGGCTTTCGACCGCGGTCCAGAAAGGATCGTCGGCGTCAAAGGCGAGGGCGAAGAGTCCGTGACAACACCAGTAGGGTGAGCCGGGCGAGATATAGGCTTCGCCCGCCGGAGGGAAGTCGCCGTGATAGCCCTGCCGCACGAAATGCCCATTGGGGTCGAACAAGCCGTGTTCGTAAAAGTAGCGAATGCATCCACTGGAGACTCGGCGCAATAGTCCCGGATCGGCGGGCGCGATCTTGAGCAAGTGTCCGGTTTGAAAGCCGGCCAGCGCCGCAAAGCGATAGACGATTGAGCGCCCCCACGCCGGATACGATCCATTCGCGCCGAAGAAATAGGGGAAGGCGGCGATAAAAGATCGCGCGCGATCCAACACCAGGCGGCGATGGTCAGGGCGGCGGTCACCGTCAATCAACGCCCACAAGGGGAAATGCCAACTAAACATCCAGGCGTTGTACAACTCAAACTCATCGCCCGGCCCATCCACATACCAGCCATCGCCGCGATAGAAATCGGCAAGCTGATCCAGCCGTGAGTCGAGATCATCTTCGGGGGCCGGATAGCCCAGATGCAGGCGCACCGCCTGCGCCATCGCCGAAAACAGAATCCAATTGTCGTAATAGGTTCCCTTATCATCCACCTGCGCCAGCCAGGCCATGATTTGCGATCGCTCCGCCGGTGTCAGGCGATTGAACACGCGCTCACGGCTCAGCCACACAGTCACGGCAATGTCGGCGGCCTCGACAATGCGCTGATCCAGATGCGTGATGTCGCCCCAATAGGTGTGCGGGTTCGACGGGTTCGTACCGTCGAGCAGGGCCCCACGCACCAGCGCCTCGACGTTCATCGTGTGCCCTTGAAATTCCAGGGTCGCCGGGTTGGCCGGGTTGCTCAACCATGCCCCCCAGGCTGAGGCGATCCGCGCAAACGACTCAATGGCATCCACCGCATCCGGCAGGCCGCGCCGGTCATCAGGGTACAGGGCGCGCGCCGGAGAGCCGCTGGCCCCGGCGGCGCGGACATAGCCATAAGTCATCCGCGCCAAGACGGCTTCCCAGTGGGCGCGCGTCCAGCCGGTGTTGGGCGAGAGGTCGTAATTGAGTGGAGGAAACGAGTCAGCCATTATCGAAACGCCGGAAACACTTCGGTTGCCAACAATTTGAGTTCGTGCATGAGGTGATCGTGCGGCATGCCAGGGAAGTACAACCGGCAGATCAGATGATCCACGCCAAACGTCTCGACGAACCGTTTGACTTTCGCAGTACACTCTTCGGGGTCCCCGATGATGAATCGGTCCTTGCCCAACGCTTCCAATTGATTCACCGGCGTCGCGTCCTCTGACCCGATCAATGGATGTTTCCAGCCGCCGCCGTATTCATCGCGATAGTTCACCATCAAATACTTCTCGGCCAATTCCCACGCCCGTTGGCTGGTATCGGCGATAACGACTTCGCGCGTCATCGGACTGGGAACTGAGGCCGGATCTTTCCCCGCCTCAACTAAAAAGGCTCGATACTGTTTTTGAGCCGCCAGCAATTTCTCCAAATTGGCCGTCGGCCCCGGCACCCAGGCGTCGCCCAATTGGGCCGCCCGCTTCAACGACAATTCCCCCCACCCGCCCAGCCAGATCGGGATCGGGTTGACCGGCCTGGGTTCAATGTTGCCGATCACCTGAAAAAATTTCCCGTGATGTTCAACCCGTTCCTGAGTCCACAACGCGCGCATGATCTTCAACATCTCCACGTAACGCGCGCCGCGATCATCGAGGCCGACACCGTATAGTTCAAACTCGGGCGGGCGATAGCCGATGGCGGCGCCGAAGATGGCGCGGCCATTCGACATGACGTCCAACATGGCGGCGTCCTCGGCGGCCCGCACGGGATGGTAAAACGGCAAAACCACAATATCGGTGCCAAGCAAAATCTTGGAGGTGCGGGTAGCGAATCCGGCCAGCGCCATCAGCGGCGAGGGCCAGTAATGGTTGCGAATGCTGTGATGTTCTTCAAGCCAAACCGAATCGAAGCCCAACTCTTCGCCATAAACTGCCTCGGCGAGAGCCTCTTTGAAAAATGACCCGCCTTCTGTAGTGATAAATCCAAATTTCATGGCTCTCAATCCCAATCTGTGAGATAGATGTTGCTGGCGCCGGTTCGATTGGAGGTGAAGATCACTTGCCGGCCATCGGGGGTGAGCGACGGGTGGGGGTGACATCGTTGATCGTCACCAAACTTATAGGAGTCATGTCGGCAAAGCACCTCAAATTCCTGCCTTCCATCGCGCAAATGTACTTTGGAGATGCAACCCGGATGCGCCTCACCGTCGGTTACCATGGTTTGCCCATCGAGGTGCAGGTTGTAATGGGCATAAGCGCGGCCCGGCGTGGTGTGATGAGCTTTATAATACTCCGCGCCGTCGGCTGAACCCCAGCCACAAAAGCCCTGCGCCTCATTGCCCGACGCGCCGCCGTGGAAGCAGACTCGCCGGCCATCGCCACTCCAAAATTCGTGCTGGTACCATTCATCAGCGCCCTGCCCCGGAAGAGGCCCGCACTGCCTGTTGGCAACGTCGAGCAACCACATTCGATCCGGCAACGCGCTGTACTCATGGCAGAACAAAATGAGATCACGTTCCTGCGGATTGACAAGTACATGATTGATCCAGAACTTTTCCGTCCGTAGCACTTCCTCCGCCTGTCCGCTTACTGCCTCCACCCGAACAATGGTGCTGGTCGTCTCTTGAAAGAAACGATCGTCGGGGAACTTCTCTCCCGCATAAGCGCGTTGCGAGCGCTCCAGAAACAGTCCCTCATCCCAGGTCGCAAAGACCAACGTTTTCCCACTGGCGTTCGCGTGAAGGATCGAAGGCCGACGGTCGGAGGGCACACTCAACAATTGCCGTCGTTTCAAACCTTCAACCTCAATCGCAAACAAATCCGTCCCTTCAAAATAGAAAACTTCTCGACCCTGATTCCCAATCGCCGCCAAACATGCACCGACTCCGCTGACCGCCTCTGTGAATGGCCAATACTCCGCGCGAATTGGTCGTGCGTCGGTCAGTTGCGTGATTACACCTGAATTGAGGTCCAACCGAAACAGGTTGCTGACGCCGGTGCGCTCCGAAAAGAAGATCACGTAGTTGCCATCGGGCGTGACCGACGGGTTGTAAAAGTAGAAGTGATAGTCTTCGGCTGGCGAGCCGGTGAGCTGGCGGACTCGTCGGCCTGTGAGCGGATCAAGATAGTCGCGCCACTCCGGGGCATACGTCTGCCCGACGGTCATGCCGACTCCGGCTGGGCGGTGGTCAACAACTCTCGAACCGTTTGCAACGCCAGCGGCAGAGCAATCTCCGGCGGCTCCAGTTCGGGATGCCAGGCCCGTTCCCATTCCACACTCAACGCACCCGCATAGCCTTTCGTCACCAATAACTCAAAGGCGCGACTCAGCGGCACATCGCCCTGCCCCAACGAAACAAGTTGCCAATTCGATCCTCGGCCGCGCCCATCTTTAACTTGCACATAAGCGAGTCTTTCCCTCAGCAACTCAAATCCTTCAGTCGGGTCTTCACCGGCGGCGAAGGCATTGGCGATGTCCCAGATGACACACAGCGCAGGATGGATGACCCGGTTGAGAATCGGAAGGACGGTTGAGGCGCGAACAAAGTCATCGTGCGGTTCAATGGCAATTGACACACCAACGGCTTGGGCGTGAGAGGCGGCGACACTCAGACAGTCGGCCATGTTTTCGTACATCGAGTCGGTGAGAGTCGTTCCCGGCGGCAGTTCACCCAAAAAGGTCCGCACATACGTTGCGCCAATCTCGGCGGCGAGGTCGGCATAACGTCGCAATTCATCTACATTCGATTGACGCTCCGCCGGGTTATCGGAGACAAAAGAGGTATAGGCGGTGATCGCCAACGTTAAGAGGCCTGCAGCCGCGGAGGCCCGCCGCAAGGCCGTCCGTTCAGCCGCAGAGGCCGACGGTCGAATATGGCCCTGTGGCCCACCCCGCCACTCAAGGCCGTCGTAGCCAAACTCCGCCGCTTTGGCAATGACGGTTTCAACCGGCCACTGCGGGCAAGCGAGCGTGCTGAAAGCGATCAGGTTACTCACAGCATGAACTCTTTCGCTACGCCGAGGCCGAGGCAGTGCGAGGTTTCGTCGGCCCTCTGCGCCAGATCATGAAGTCGAAGGCGTCAGGCAGGTGATATTCGCGCGAATACAGAATAGGCTTGTCGCCAGAGGCATAGTCGGTTTGAACGATGTAGAGCAAAAGCGAACCTTTGGGGATCGACAGTTTCTCAGCAATGTATGTTGAAGCGTTGGCCGGCAATATCTGCGCCGCGCCATATTCAATGACGTGACCGAATTCTTTTTGAAGAATTTGATAAAGGGACTCTTTGAGCAAACGGGTCGGATCGAATTCGTCGCCGCGCACGAGGGCTTTGGGGAAGGTGTCCAGCGAATAGACGACGGGCTTGCTATCGGCGGTGCGTACCCGTTCAATAGTGATCAGGTCGGCGCCGGAGGGGACATTGAGTTGAGAGGCAATCTCTTCGGAGGCGGCTTCTTCGTGGATGGTGATGTGGCCGGTCCCCGATTTGAGTCCGGCAGACTCGATCATTTCGGTGATGCCAAAATTGAAGTTAAGGTTTTTGAGGATGGGGCGGTTGCGGACGAAGGTACCCACGCCATGGCGGCGGGCAATGAGTCCTTCTTCTTCCAGCCCCCGCAAGGCTTCCCGGACGACGGTGCGGGATACGCCCAAAATCTCGCCCAGTTCACCTTCTGTGGGCAATTGGCTGCCGGGATTATAGGTCCCCTGGATAATGGCCTGTCGAAGCTCTTGTTGGGCGGCTTCAGTGAGGGTAGTTCGGCTAGATCGGGCTGATTTCAGCATGTTTTGGTGGCTTTATCATGATGTTGTCAGATGTCATTACAACTATTGTAGAAAAATAAACATCGTCTGTCAATAAGCAAATTTCGAAATTTCGAGGGGCCAAAAGCAATGCCTCAGCAACAAGGCTAAACCTGAGTCCCCACAAAGTCATTATCGTGTACGGTATAATCCGTCCGATGAGTTCTGTTGCCGAACTGTCAGACGTGCCCAAGTACAACATTAAAGCGGTGTGTGCTCAAACTGGCATTCGGCCCGTCACTCTGCGGGCCTGGGAACGGCGTTACACTCTCCTCACTCCCTATCGAACAAACAGCAATTATCGTTTGTACTCAGAGCGCGATGTGGCCGTGTTACGTTGGCTGAAGTCGCGCGTGGACTCTGGACAAGCTATCAGCGCGGCGGTGATCGAATACAAAGAGTTGCGCCGCGATGGCAAATGGCCGGACATGCCACCGACGTTTCAGGGCCATATCTCGGCGGCCTCGACCACCACACCCTCATCACTGTTTGCGGCCCGGTTGTTCGCGACGCTCAAAAGTCTGGATGAAAGCACGGCGGGGACTGTATTGAGTGAAGTCCACGCCATGTTCGATCTGGCAACAGTGTGCCTGGAGGTGATTACGCCCTGCCTGGTGAGAATTGGCGAAGGCTGGCATCGCGGCGAGATTCTCATTTCCACCGAACACTTTGCCAGCAACTATCTACGCGGGCGGTTGATGACGCTATTGCACACCTACCCTGCCAGCCGCAATATGCCACGAATCGTGGTGGGGTGTGCGCCCGGCGAGCGGCACGACATCGGTAGTTTGATTCTGGCTCTATTGTTGCGGCGCGAGGGGTATCGGGTGGATTTTCTGGGCGCCGGGGTTCCCGCCCCTGACTTGATTGATTATCTTCGCGCCGAGCGCCCGTCTCTGGTTTGCCTTGCGGCCATTAGTGAAGAAAGTGCGCGCGAATTGGCTGAGGTTCAAGATAAATTAGCTGAAGTTCGGCCTCCGATCAAGCTTGGCATTGGTGGCCGGGGCTTCACCCAGCACGAGGGCCTGCGTCAGCGGTTCGGCCCGGCATTTCTGGGGGATACGATTCCCGAAGCCTATGCCGCCATTCGTAAAATGGTGAGCTAAACGCAATCCTGTTTAGTCAGCGGCTCAGACCTGCCGGGTTTGGCTGAGCTGAAGTGGTTGAAAGCGCCATGGTTTGATCACGTCGGCCAAACCGGAGAAACTCAAAATCAAAGTTGAGCGGCAAGCGGCATCCCCAGACGAGGCCCGCTTTGGCAGGTGGGCGTGCCTCGCTCCACAAAACATCTACGCGATACCCCAACCTCACTGTGATATGATTGCGCCCTAACCGCTGGTCCTCGTTCGGCGGAATCCAACACAGAAAGTCTCGTTACAATGCCATTTTTTGAAAACAAACTCCCGGTCAAATTTCACCTGCCGGAGATCGTCAAAGGTCCGTGGACGCGCGAAGCCAAACAGCGCGCCCTCAACCGTGAACTGCTCGAACACTACATCGAATACTTCGGCAAATCCATGCAAACCCGCAACTGGTCGCCGTGGCACAACTTCCCGTTGGAAGAAATGCGCGTGCTCGGCCACCGCCTGAGCGAGGAAACGATCCACCTCATCGAAGGCTTTCTGGGCGTGGAAGAATACGTCGGCGATTATGTGAATGGCGTGCTCGAATACTTCCGCGATAACCGTCTCCGCCGCAATCTGCAACTGCAATGGGGCGCGGAAGAAACCAAGCACGGCATCGCCTGGGAACTGGTGCTCAAACACTCTCTCGTCCGCACCGAAGAGCACCTCAACGCCTACCTCGACAAGGTGAGGAACTTCCGCTGGACTCCGGAACAGCATCCCGGTGCAGACACGCCGCTGGGCGTCAGCGCCTACGCCATGGTGCAGGAGCGCGCCACCTATTTCAACTACCAGGAAATGCGCGCCCGCATTCGCGAAGAATACGGCCTGCCCCTCAACCCCAACGCCGAGGAACAAGGGCGTGGCTATGAAGCTGGCGCATCGGAGGCGTTCCGCGTTGTCGGCGTTGACGAGATCGCCCATCACGGTATCTTCCTCAAACTCATTCAGTCCTACATCCGCTACTTTCCCTCAATGACGTTTGAGACCCTGACCAAAGTGTTCAGCGGCTTCGCCATGCCCTCGCTCCTCGGCATCCCCAACTCACGCCACTTCCTGCGCGCTGTGAACCGCACCGACTTCTACAGCACCCCCATCCACCGCGAGAAAGTGCACAACCCGGTGCTTAAGGCGTTGGGGCTGGAAAACCACGACGCCTTCGAGCGCGCCGTGCAGTTCGCCCGCAAACTCCCCGAAAATCTAGGGCCAGACAGTGTGAAACTAAGCAAGCTTGGCGAATGGGTGGTGGGGTACGAAAAGTCGCCCGCAACCTCGTAAAAAAGACTTCCGAAATCTGACAGATTTCGGAAGTCTTTTTTATTTGTGATACATTCTCCCTATGATCAAACGCCGCCTCCTGCTCATCGCCTCAATGGTCGCCGCCATCGTCATCCTCGGTCCCTGCCTCATCCCCCTGCCCGCCCAGCCCGACTTGACTGCCGACGAAGTGGCCGCACAACTTCACCTTACAGCGATCCTCACTTCGTCACCCCCAAAGTGAGGCAAGGCTATCTCGCGCCGCAAACTGTCAAAGGCTGGGAACTGGCGCTGATGGGCATCATGCGCGACAACCCGCAGAACATTCTGCCCCAACCGGCCTCAGCCATCACCGCGCCGGTTTTGATTGTGTGGGGCGAGGATGACAGGTGGGTTTCACTTTCAGCCGGTGAAAAATTGCACGCCGCCATTCCGGGATCCGAATGGGCAACTTTCCCCCGCGCCGGGCATTTGCCAATGGAGGAGCAGGCCGAGGCGTTTAACAAACGGGTAATTGAGTTCCTGCAAAAGTAATCACAGCTCATCCCAACTCTTCACCACCAGCCGGAAGATATCAGATTCGGTGATGATGCCGACCAGCCTCTCCCCGTCCACGACGGGCAACCCGGCGATCTTGTTAGTCAACATCAGCCGCGCCGCCTCGCGAATCGTCATGTCCGGCGAAACCATGATCGGATTGCGGTGCATGATCTTCTCCAACGTCAACTTGGACAGCAAATAATTGAGTTCGTGAATGCTCAGGCTGGTGGCTTCTGAGGGTTCTGCACCGCGAATATCGCCGCGGGTGACAATGCCAACCAGCTTGTCGCCGTCCATCACCGGCAGGCGGCGGACGCGGTGTTGAGTCATTAATTTGTGCGCTTCGGGGAGTGTGGTGTGAACGTCAGCCGTGATGGGCTTGGGCGTCATCCAGTCGCGAATGAGTATGTGTTTCATGGCGTTGCCTCCAACGCCTATCGTATTTCACACATTCGCCGGGCTGTAGTGCCAAGTGTCACTTGGGAGAGGGAAGAAGTACACAAGAACACGGGTGGACGGTACACCTATCTACCAGTGTACTTGTTTCCCTGTTTACCTGCCTGTCTATTCACTGCTCCGCCAGCACGATAATCTTGTCGCCTTCGGTGAAAACGACTTTTTCCGATTTGTCCGGGTTGACGACGACGCCGTAGGCTTTCTCTGCCGCGTTCACCATCGCCTTCAAGCGATAGCCAATAGCGACCTCGCCTTTGCGGCGCGCAGACTCGACGACGGTGTAGAAGTTAACGGCTTCGCCCGTCGCCACGTAATTGCCAACGGGTTTCAAATAAATCTCCGAGCCTTCGGGGTCAAAGAGGTCGTCGAAGACGGCTTTGAGTTCTTTGTTCTCCGACACCTGCGACAGTATCAGGCTCACCAGGCGTTCGCTCACGATGAAGTCGTCGGGGCGGGTGACTTCGGCCAGTTCGCGGTTGCGGGTATCGAGCATCTCGCTGACGATGGAGAAGGGGTGAGCGAGCTTGTCGGCAATGTCGCGCAGATGCAGGAGGGTGATCAAGGTCTTGGCGTCGGCCTGTTGCTGTTCCAGCCGATCCGAACACAACACGATGACATGATCGTAGCCGGGGATGTCGAGGGAGTCGAGCGTCCGGCGGTCAGTGGGGTCGTCGTGTTGATAAGCGATGGTTTCGTTTTTGAGACTCTGGCAGTTCTCGGCAATGAGCGTTTCCCCGTCTTCGACGTCGGCCACGACGGTGACGCCGGAACCGGGGGCCACGTAAGCGTCCAGTTCATTGATGATGGTCGGCACGCGCCAGTTCCAGCCCAGGATCAACGTTCGCTCCGGGGCCAGCGTCCAGCTCGTTGCTCCACGAATGGCGTTGGCGCTTAGGCCCACGTCCGTCAACCCGGAGGGATGGATGGTGTCGTCGTCTTCGGAGATGGCGATGATCTGGTCGCCCGGAGCGATGAGGGTGTCCATCGGCGGGTTAAGACGCACACCGCCCTGAGCCTGACGCAGGCCAATGACTGCCGAATCTTCATATGACAACAGAACTTCACCAAACGTTTTGCCGACCAGGGCCGGTTCGGTTTTGAAATAAATTTCGTCGCCGCCGAAATCTAATAGTTCGGTGTAGACGACGGACAGACCGGACTGGCGGCAGGTCTGCACGGTGATACGCGAGATCAGATCGGCCAGCATGACCAGCGCGGCCTCATCGCCGCCCACCATTTTGGCGACGCTCAAATTGTTGGGGTCGCGGATCTCGGCCACGATGTGATAGGGCTGAGGACGGCGGCGCGGGTTTTTGACGATGGCAAGAAGCGTCTTGATGGTGTTGGTGTCGGGGTCGTCGGATTCAGCCGCGACGACGATGATCGAGCGCGCCGTTTGCAGGCTAACCATGTTGAGGTCGCTGATGTCAATCGGGTTGCCGGTGCGGCAGACAATGCGGGTGTTGCCCGTCTCGCCGACCCGCTCCTGGATTTCATCTTCCATCTCCACTTTGTCCCTGTCAGCGAGGATGACGAGGCAGGGATCGCGGTGGTTGGCGTTGGCGATGATGAGTTCGGAGAGGATGGCGAAGATTTGCGGCGACCAGCCGAGGATAACGGTGTGATCGGACTCGATGACGGTGGAACGGCCTTTGCGAAGTTCGGCCAGCTTGTCCTCAATCCCGTTGCTGAGGACGCCGATGAGAGTGCTGATGATGAAGATGCCGCCCAGCGTCACGCCCAGCATCACCAGGCGGAAGCCCCAGCCGGTGTCGCCGCCCATCGTGCCTGAGTCCAGCGTCCGCATCAAACTTTCCCAGGCCGCTTCACTGAAACTTAATGGCTCACTCCCCTCCTGCGTGAAGCCGGTGAGCGAGATGAGCAAGCCGGCGACGAGGATGACCAGCAGAGACACCACGGCCAACCCGCCGATCAGGGCAATGGTGCCTCGGGACATGAAGTTGTCGAAACGATAGCGCAGGCGTTCGGAAAAGGTTGCTTTTCGCATTTTCCCCCCAGAGCGAAAGTTTAGGGCGTGGATTGCAGATGCAGGACCTGGTTGACAGTACGCTCGAGGTCTTCCAGTGTCACCGGTTTGAAGAGATAGGCGTTGGCCCCGGCCTCTTTGAGGTGATCCACAAGGCGCGGATACGTTTCAGAGGAGAGGATGATGACGGGAATGTCTTTGAAGCGGTTGGTGCGCCGGAGCCATTCCAACACATCCAACCCGGAGACTTGTGGGATATTGAGATCGAGCATGAGCAGGTCAGGCAGAGTCTCGGTGTTGAGCAAATGACGAGCAAAGTCGCGGGCGCTGTTGAAGATCTGCGTTTCAAAGCCCAGTAGCTTGAACAGCATCTTCACCGCCCGCGACATTTCTTTGTCATCGTCAACGATTATGACAGTGCGCACAAACAAAAGCTCCTCAAGGGCCATGCACTATTTTTACCGATAGCCCGTAACGGACTTGTCAGATTTTGGTGAAGTTTCACCAAGCTTGAGTATACCATCGCAGATAATCCGGCAACTGTTTGGCCCAATACGCGTCACTATGCGAGCCTGGGTTCAAATAATACTCATGAGCAATGCCACGTTTCGTCAATGCTTCATCCAACCAGCTGGCCGAGACGATTAATTTGTCGCCCTGGCCAATATCAATGTAAATGCGAGGCCTCAGGTCAGCCGGTATCTTATCCAGCCAGCGGCTGACCTTGCCCTCATCGCGATAAAAGATCGCCAGGCTGTGCATACCCAGCGCCCCAAACAATTCCGGGTGCTGAAAGCCTACGTCTACCACCCAGCCAGCGCCATAGGACATGCCGCCCAGTGCCCGATAGGAACGTTTGGGTATTGTGCGGTAATGGTTGTCAACGTGTAGCAACAACTCTGTGATAATTGCTTCGCCAAAATCCTCGTCTTCGCGATCATACGGCATGACAATGATCAGCGGCGGAATGTTTCGGGCGGCAATCAGGCTGTCGGCAGTGTCGGCCGCGCCAAGCTCAGCCCAGCTTTTCTCGTTCATCTTCAGCCCGTGCAACAGATACAGCACCGGATACGACCGCGTCTCGTCGGCGGTGTAGCACGGTGGCAGATAGACCTGCATTGCCATCGGTTCCCCCAACACGGCGGAGTCCATCGAGGCGGCGGTGATTGTACCGCGCGTTTCGAGGCAGACGGGCAATAGGGAGGGCGTGGGTATGGGCGGCGCCGGAGTGAGAGTCGGTGCAGATGTGGCGGTGGCTGTTGGCAGGGGCAAGGGAGCGGGCGTGACGATCGGCAGTAGAGCCTGAACGGAGGAAGAGCAGGCGGTGGTCACCCACACCAGAGTCGCCAACCACAGTTGCCGGGAGCAAAGTTTCATTCTTTGACTCGCCATATCTGTGCCCCATCGAAATCCTGAATCAATTCCAGATACGAGGCGTTGGCAAACGATGATATTTGGGGATCAATAAAAGGGGGCCGCCAGCGTTGGGCCGAGGCGAAGGAGGCCGGGTCGCCGATCACCTGTGGGACCAGAACGTAATCCACCCCTGCGGCGCGAATCAACTTCTTCGACTCCGGGGAGACCGGATCAAAATAGGCGGGCCTCAACGTATCTTGTAGCGCCCATGCCGGTCCCGCGCCGATGTAAAACAGTTGCTCTCGAAAGTGAAGTGCCCGCCGTTCGGCGAGCACCGGAACCCAATCGCCTTCGATGCCGGGGTAGTTGAGGATGAAGGCGTCGGATGGGGTATTGTCGCGCAACCACAACATTGCTTGCACATCCGCTTCGGACGACAAGGCCCCGGTGATGCCAACGCGACCTTTGCTGAACTGGATGATCGGATCGCTGAAGAGTCCGGCCATCACTGCCGAGACGGTGACACCGAGGCAGCCAATGATCCAGACTTCCGATCTCTTAAGCCTGCGCAGTATGGCGAAATCGGAAGTCTTTATTGGCAAGGCCCGCACCGCCATTGCCGCCAGCACTGGCACAGGAATGATCGTGGCATGCCAGACTACGCCATAGGGATAAAAAATCTGCATCGGGTCAATGGCGGTGCGGCGCGAGAGCGTATCCAGATTGCCGAACGTCGAAATTTCCAAAATCAGGATCGCCCAGCCGATCAGCCACACGTCGAACCATGTCCGGCGGCGCAGGGCCAGTAGCAGCCCAACGGCGGCCAGCACGACAGGCAGATTCCCATTCAACACAAACAGTTCACGCCAGTGCAGCCACAACGGGTTCTGCCGTTCGTGTACGTCAATGCCGCCAATCAACGGAAACACCCGCGCCAGCCAGGGCAGGCACAGGGCAACGCCGATTGCGGGAACGAGGACGGTGAGGGTGAGGTATTGTTGACGAGTTGGCTTTTCGCGCGCCAGCCAGATAGTGAAGTAGAACGGCACGTAGGCCATGAGCAAATGGATGATGCTGTCAGGGTGCGATAACGGCAGGCTGGCGAGGCCGAGGGCGGACAGGGCAATGTTGAGGCGAGTCGGTTCGCGCGCGGCGCGGAAGACCAGCACCAGAATTGAGGCGGTGAGGAAATTGCCCAGCACGTTGGTGTACCCGGAGTCCATCGTCGTGCTGAACAAGGCATAGCCTGTAACAGAAAAGATCGCCGCCCACGTCCCCATTCGTTCATCGCCGAACTCGCGGGCAACGGCATACACCCCCGCCACCGTACCCGCCGCCAATACATGGCCCAGCGTCAGCATGGCAATCACCGGCTCACCGCCGACGGCATCGGCCAGCTGGGCGGCCAGCAAAAAGAAAGCGGGCGAATAAAAAAAACTGATCTCCGGCCAAAAGGGCGACAACGACATGATGTCGCCGCCAAGCCGCACTGTGGTGACCAGCAAGCCGAAGCCCTGGGCGTCGGTGTCGTAAGGCAAAGTGATGACAAAAGCCGGGACGAGAAAAATGGCGGTCACTGCCGCCCATCCCAGAGTGGGCCACGGCCATTGCGACCGCAACCACCTTCGCCAATCCGCCCATCGTTTGTTATGCATCGCCAGCCATGCCAATGCCGCAATGATGATCACATTCAGGCCAAGTTGCAACGGGAAGCGATACCTGACGGCGCTCGCCAGCCACACGTCCAGCACGATCAGTCCGGCCAGCCCCAGCCCCAGACACACCGGCAGGGTGAGGCCGCGTTGGCGCAACCACACATGCAACAGCACGCCGGGGAGCAAATAGAAAAAGCAAGTGAGAAGAATGACAAAAACTAACATGCCATTACAGACTCATCATCAATTGCTCAAATTCATCCGTCAACTTTTCCCAGTCGCAGTGGGCTTCGACGAACTGCCGCGCCCGCCATCCCAGGTCGCGACGATAGTCGGGGTCGAGCAATTGGCGTAACACGGCGGGCAGTTCAGCTTCGGGCACATATAGCACGCCGTTGCCCGGCGGCACGTCACGCTGAACTCCCGGTAGGGGCGAGGCCAGCACCGAGCGGCCCGAGGCCATGTATTCGTAGGTTTTGATTGGCACGATGTGACGGGTGATGGCGTTGAGAGTCGAATACAATGTGCACACATCGGCCAGGGCCATGAACTGCGGCGCAAGTTCATACGGCTGTTGCCCGGCGAAGACGACGCGCTCGCCCAACTTCAACTCGGCGTGCAAGGCTTTCAACCGGGACTCAGCCTCGCCGACTCCCACCACCAGCAACTTCACGTGTGGCGGCAGAGCGATCAGTTGCCGAATCAGCACGTCCACTCCGGTGTGCTCATATAGCCAGCCGATAAATAACAGCACCACATCGTCGGCGGCCAGCCCCCAGCGCGCGCGCAGTGCGGCTGTGTCGAGATCGGGCCGGAAGCGTGTCAAATCCACGCCGGTGCGAATCGTACTGGCCCGTTTCGGGTTGGCGCCCAATCCAAGACCATATTGCCGCAGTTCTTCGTTGATGTACAGTGTGCGATCTGCCGCGCGCAGAAGCCTGCGTTCAAACATCAGCGCCACCGGTTGAAGGATCGGGAACGGCACGAGGGTGTGCAGGGAATCAATGACGTGAAAGAGAAACGGCACACGAAATTGTCGCGCCACCATCAGCGCCGGCAGTCCGGTAGAGAGAGCATAATCCACGATCACATCCGGTTTTGCGGCGCGGCACTGGGCGGCAAGCTCAGCGTAAAAGGTAAGCAGTGAGATGGGGCGGGCCAGTAGCGGGAGGCGCAACGTTGCAGGCCGGATTACGGCGACGCCGGGTGACGGAATCGGGGTACGGGTGACGGAGTCCCATTGTCCGCGCGGCGCGGAAAGGGGCGCGCGTGGCCAAGGGGTGTACAAAATTTCAAAGTCGAGGGCGGTGATGATGTAGCCGCGCGCCGCTAATCGCTCAAACAAATGGTGCTGTTGATGCGGTCCGCGCTTCAGCCAGTCGGTTTCCTGCACCACCAGCAGGCGTTGAGGTTTGCTCACGGTTTGAGAATGCGATAGACAGTCAGGGTGCCCGCCGGCCCGGAATAAATTTGGGCCAACTGTTCCGGGTCGCCGAGGGCGCGCCCCACATCGCTGTCGGCAAGGCCGAACCCGGCATAAGCGTCCGGCCACCATGAGCCGACGACAAAATAATCGTGCTGCCAAACTTCGGCCATCGTAAACGGATAGGTAACGGTGATGGGGCGATCAATCAGGTAGTAGCGCAAGCGGCCATCCATCGAGATGATGCGGGCTTCAACCGGGATCTGATCTCGAATGAACTCAACCGTCGGATAGAGATCACCTTTGGCCCGGATCAGCCGTTCGGCATAGGTCGCCGTGGGCGCGACCAGCCATTGCCGCCACCCACCCAACTGCGAGGCGAAAAGGGAGGTGGTCGCCGCCGTTGCAATGGCGGCGACCACTATCCACTGACCCAAGGCCGTCGTCGGCCAGCGCACTTCAGCAATCAAGCCCCCAAAAAGTATCGCATAGAACGGCAACACAGTCAGCAGGAAACGCGGATCATATGAAAACAGCCACCACCACAGCACCGTATAGGGCACGGCCCACAATACTGGCCAGATCACGCGTTTGAGTCGAATTGCGCCCCAGATCAATCCGGCCAAATAGAAAAGTGATCCAATTGAACCGAACGCCCAAAACTCGCCGATGAAGGGCACCAGTTGAGTCAGACTGTGATCCGCAAGTTGATAGTAGAACTGGCCGGGGCCGGGCACGGCATTCGCCCAGCCGTCGTAATAGGCGTTGCGGAAATACCACACCCCACCGACGAGGGTTGCCGCAAGCAACGTCAGCAAGCCATCGCGGATGGCAGTCACCGCTCGCAGCGATTGACGATCAAACAAATCGCGGGCGATGGCCCAGGCAAACACAACACCCAATGTCCCCAGCGCCGCAAACCCAGCCTGCTTCGTCCATAGCGCCAGACCGGCCAACACCCCGGCCAGCACTGCCTCACGGGGATTACGTCCAGCCAACCACACATCGGCCGCGTAGGCGCTCAATACAAAATACAGGGCCGAGGGAATATCAATGTAACCTTCCGGCGACCAGCGCACGTACAGCGGCGTGGCGATCAAAGCCAGCATCGCCGCCCACGCGCCGCGCCGGCCAACCCAGCGCCAGGCCAATGCGCCCGTCGCCAGCACCGTCGCCGCCGAATATAACACTGGAACCAATCGCGCCAGTTGTTCGGGAAGCTGGCCGGTGGCAAAGAAGACGAAGGCATACAGCATCGGCAACAGCATGGGGTAGCCGCGCACGTCGGGAGTGACCTGGCCCTCAAAGACAATCAAGCGGGCGTAATAGGCATAGCGGCTGATTTCGTCTTCGCCAGTGAAGGGGTAATACGTCGCTTGTGCCAGCACGATGATCAGCGTCGAGATGCCAACCAACGTAATCCACGCTGTCCCATCGCCTTGGCGCAAAGAATTTGCCAAAGAGAGTACAGAGTTCATGGACAAGTATTTCTTTGGTTCTTCGGGAGGATTCGGCAAATCTTTGGCAACGGATTTTTTAGCCGATGTAACGGATGACTTTGCTCCGCGTGGTAAAAAAAATTGAGCGAGCAAAAGAATGGCCGGAAACGCCAGCACAATCCAAACGTTCAATGGCCAGAAGCCGACGAAGAGCATCCACAGCGTGAGCGCGCCAAAGCTGAGACCGACAGTGAGGGGCCAGTGAATGAGGCGGGGTTCAGAGGCGGGCTGCCAACGAGTGACCCGGGGCCATAGCGCCATTGAGGCCGCCGCCAGCCAGATCAATCCCCACACCCAGGCCAAGGCCGTCATGGGCGACTCGTCACTGCGTAGAGCGTTTGTGCCGCTTCGCTGGAACCGGAGGTATAAAGTTTGGTGAACAGGGCAGGGTCGTCGAGGCTGTGATTGAAGTCGTTGGTCGAATTGCCGAGGGCCCGGAACACTTTATTGCGCCACTGCGCGTCAACGTAATAGTCGTAGTCGCGCAATTCTTCGGCCTTGACCGCAAAGCCGATCCTGAGATCGTAGTCGTACAGCCAATAAGCCAGCGCGCCATCCACCGCAAATACTTTTGCGCCCGGTAACGCGATCTCGCGCAACTGTTTCACCACCAGCCAGTGATCCGTCGCCCGACGGGTGAGCTTCACGTCGTCGCTCTGCATGGGATCGGTGACGAGGTAATACACTGCGCCCAATCGGGGATAGAGGCTGGTGCTTACCAACAATACAGCAAAGATAACTGCCGCGAATGCCGGGAGGCGGGTGATGACCGGGAGGCGGCCCAAGGCCCAGTCGGCGGCGAACCCGGCCACGGCCAGGTACATTGGCCATGAGGCAAAGAGATAGCGCGAGTCACCGTATGAGAATCCCCGCCACCAGAGCAGATGATAGGGAATGACGAACGCCGCCCACAGCACCATACCTATCAGCGCCGCAATCGCCAGCGCCCACCCCCACTGCTCGCGCCGTTGCCAGAAAACGATGAGGGCATCCAGCGAACGATCTACTTGCAAGGCATCACACGTGCTGGGCGCGGGAAAGACTCCGTCACTTCCGGCCAACAGATAGCTTCGCAAAAACCACGGCCCGACGAGGAGGCCCAACGACAAAATTCCCAACCCGGCCTCGCGCCGCAGACGCGGCCATGTGAGTGGCAACAATCGCAACAGCAGAACGATCCAGGCCCTCATCCACGCGCCGGGCAGAAGTCCGAGCCACATCATGATCAGCGACAGCGCGCCCAAGCTGAGGCCGAGGCCGGTGAAGAATGCCAGCGGCTCAAACAGGGCGAGCCGCGAAGCCAGTGGTGTGTGAGCGGCCACAGCCAGAGACAAGCGACGAGGAGGGTGGGGAGTCCAATGATGAGCGCCATCGGATACAATGAAAAGGCAGAGCAAACGTCGTTCGCATGCAGGCGCGAACGCGGCAATTCGCTCCAGGACAATGTTTACCCGAACGCCAGAATGCGCGGCGCGCGCATTACAGACTCAATTGCCGCACGGCTGGCATTGAGTTCGGCCATGACTACATCGTGTCGAATCAAAATGGCCAGCAGATCAGCTCCAGCGCAAATCGAGGCCAGCGTTGAACCGGCGGACCAGCGATAGCCATCCACCAGCGGATCGTAGTGGGCCACTTCATAGCCATCTTCCTTCAACAGCTTCACGATTTCGATGGCCGGGCTTTCGCGCGGGTCTTCGGTGTTGGCTTTGTAGGCCGCGCCGATGGCGACGATCTTTGGGGCAGGGATGTCGCGCACTGCCCTGCGAATCTTGGCCGAGATCTTGCCCGGCATCTCGTCGTTGATCAGCCGTGAGGTAAAAATCAGACGCGAGTTTTCCGGGTCCACCTCTTTGATAAACCATGGGTCGAGGGGGATGCAGTGGCCGCCCACCCCGATGCCGGGCCGCAGGATTTTGACTCGCGGGTGTTTGTTCGCCAGTTCGATGGCTTCCACCGGGTCAATGCCCAACCCCTCGGCGACGGCGGAAAATTCGTTCGCCAGCGCAATGTTTACATCGCGGTAGGTGTTCTCCATTAGTTTACAAAGCTCGGCGGTCACGTCATCCGTCTGATACAACTGGCCTTTGACGAAGGTCGCGTAGGCTGCGCTGGCAAGTTCGCGCGACGTTTGATCGGCCGCGCCGATGATGCGGTCGTTGTGGACGATCTCAAAAAACACATCGCCGGGCAGGATGCGCTCCGGGCAATGGGCAAGGTACAAGTTCTCGCCCACCTTCAAACCGCTCTTCTCAAGAATGGGGGTCATAAAGTTGCGGCACGTCAGTGGCGGCACGGTGGACTCAAGAATGACGAGGTTGCCGGGGCGCAGATATGGCACAATGGACTCAGTGGCCTCGCGCACATACTTCATCTCGGCCACTTTCTTTTTGGCATCCACCGGGGTCGGCACAGCGATCAAAAACACGTCGGCCTCCGCTGGGGTCGTTTGCGCCCGCAGGTTGGCCCGCACCTCCGGCTCGTCCATGATGGCCTGCAATTCATCCTCTTTGATGTGCAGGACGCCGTCGTTGATGGCGCGGACAATATTTTCGTTGATGTCCACGCCGACGACGACATGCCCGGCGCGGGCCAGCAACAGAGCGGCAGGCAGGCCGACGTAACCGGTGCCGATCACCACGATGGTTTGCTTATTTGCCTCAGCCACGACGGTAGACCTCCTTCTGCCATTCGATGGTGCGGGGGAGGCCGACAGACAGCGGCACTGTCGCTTTGTGATCCAAATCGCGGATGGCCTTGTCGGCAGTCGTCTTTTTGTCCCGGGTATTGTGAGCCTCAACCGGAATGTACTTGACCAGCCCGTCATCCTTGCCCAAATAGTTGAGGATCATATCGGACAGGGCCTTAATGTCGTGATACTCATCTCCGGCGATGTTGTAGACTTCGCCCGGCTTGAAGCGTTCGCTAATGTTGGCAAGTGTGCGCACAGTGTCGTCAATGTACGACGAGGTGCGATGGTGATCAAGATAGACGGTGTAGGGCAGGTCGTGCAGGGCGCGATAGATGAACTGGCAGACCACACTGCGATACTCTGAATAGTATTCGCCGGGGCCGTAGGTATTGAAAAGCCGCACCCGAACCGTTTCCGTGCCAAACCGATCGGCCGAGTTCATAATCTGCATCTCGTTCACCCATTTGGAGATGGCGTAATCGTTCATCTGCCGGATAGGGTTCTGCATCATTACGTCTTCAGCCATGATCTCCCCCCAGTCGCCGTACACTTCCGAACTGCTGGCGAAGACCATGCGGAACTTGCGCTCTTCCTGAAAGCGCAAAATATTTTTGGCGCCAATAGCGTTCGACTGCCAGACTTTTTCGTAGAAGTCCTCGCCGTTCCAGCGGCCAAACTCGGCGGCCAGGTGGTAGACAAATTCAAAGTCGGTGCGGGCGAAGACGCTCTGAACCTGACGGTAATCGCCGACATCACAGCGGAGGTAGTTGGGGCCTTCGGCATGGGGCAGGTCACACACCCACACTTCGTGGCCGCGTCCCCGTAGCTCACGGGTCAGTGGCGCGCCCACCGCGCCGAGGCCGCCGGTCACTAAAATCTTCATTGTTAAGAGTTGCCTTTCTTGCTTTGGGGGAAAAGGGAAATCAAATTTCCTTGCTTTGCCCGATTTCCCAGATGGCTCAACAAGCCGCCGACCGCGAACGCCGTCCACACCGCGGCGGGGAGGCCGATGGAGAGCGCCGGAAGGCTGAAGCGGATGGGGTCGGTGACGAAGACAAAAGTTGTAATGTGTAAAGCCAGACTGGAGAGCGGCGCACCGAACATGATGAGAGCCGCCAGACTGCCACACTGCCGCCAGCAGATGATGAAGGCATAAATTGCAGTGGCGGCAACCCCGATTCCCAACAGGGCCAACAGCCAACTTCCCCGCGTCAGCAAAATCAAACTGTCGAGCAAAAACTTTGGCGAGAATGGCGTACCACGCCAATTGAACACAAGGTCGCCGTTCGCATCAACTGAAAACCAGGAACCGATGTAGGGAATGTTGAATCCGCCGGATGCGAAAGCGTCCCCTTCAGCGGCAAAGGTGTAGAGCAGTTGTGGGCTGAGTCCAATGACCAATCCTGCTCCCGCCCAAAGCAAACTTCGGAATTGGCGCCCCCACAACAGCGCCAGAAACACAACGCCGCTCATCGCCAGCGTATGGATGCGAAAGGCCGCCGCCAGTCCACAGGCCAGGCCGCTCAACACAAACCATTTGTATTGACCGTGAACAGGTTGAGCGGCCCGCCGCTCATTCTCGACAAGGGCGATTATTGCCATCCCCGTCATCGTCAAAAATAGCGAGGGCGCATCGGT
>Ga0247727_10004761_pt1 | contig 28351 bp, 16 predicted proteins | sample WisWelCaveWW1625_FD_202498 | JGI IMG/M metagenome (GOLD analysis project Ga0247727, IMG submission 202498) | Biofilm microbial communities from Wishing Well Cave, Virginia, United States - WW16-25 | ecosystem: Environmental > Aquatic > Deep subsurface > Groundwater > Cave microbial mat | place...
GGCTCGTATCAACTGCAAGTGAACGGCGCCGCGGATGCGGATCGCGTGCCGATTGACATGACAAAAAATCGCGCCGCTTTCGCAATTGAAAAAGAGCCGCCGCGATTTTATGTCGTCTCGGCAAAACTCGAATCGCCGCAGCAAATTCTGGTTTATTTCAATCTGCCGGTCGATGCCGTTAGCGCGGCGCCGATCGCCAATTATAAAATTAAAAACCTCGGCAGCGCAACGCTTAAGGGCATCGTACTGGCGAGTGCGAGCCTTGTTGAGAATGAGGCGACGGCGGTGCGATTGACGCTGGCCCAGGGCGCGCTCGGCCCGCTGGGAAGAAATCACGCCATCGAAATTTCCGGCGTGCGCAGCGCCGGCGGCATTGCACTTAAATCCGGCGAAGGCGACGCCGTCGGCTTTGCGATGGCAAGCCAAAATTTGAATCGCGTGTTAATTTATCCGAATCCGTTTGTCTCTTCAAATCATACGACACTCACCATCGCCGGCCTGACGCCGCAAGCTCTGGTTAAAATATTGGATGTGGAAGGCCGCATTCTTGTAACATTGAAAGAAATCGATGGCAACGGCGGCCTGGATTGGGACATGCGCGATAGCGGCGGAAAGTTGGCGCCGTCGGGAGTTTATCTGTGTTATGTGACTTCAGGAATACAAACGACGATGACGAAATTTGTGATCGTGCGTTGAGTACGAGTGAGAGCTAAGACAGGAAAGGAAAAATTATATGCTCGTGGTTGGCTTAACCGGCGGCATCGGCTGCGGCAAATCGGAAGTGCGCCGCCGTTTGATCGAGGCCGGATTCATCGTGCTGGATGCGGACACGCTGGCCAGACAACTGGCAGAAACCGATCCGGTGATCATCAGTAAAATTAAAAAAGAGTTTGGCGAGGCGATGTACGACGCCGCCGGATATTTGCAGCGCAAAACACTGGCCGCAATCGTTTTCAACGACCACAAAGAGCTGGAGAAATTGAACGGCATCATTCACCCGATCGTCATGAGCGCCGTCGAACGGCAATTGGAGGAGTTGGAACAGCGCGGTGAAAAAATCGTCGTCGTCGAAGCGGCGCTGCATTATGAAGTGCATTGGCATGAAGCGATGAACGCGATGGTGGTGGTGAGCGCGCCGATAGAAAAACGACTCGCCTGGGTCATGCAGCGCGACGGCGTGAGCGAAGCAGCGGTGCATCTGCGCCTGGCGAATCAACTGCCTTTGGAGGAAAAAGTCAAACGCGCGAATTACGTGATTGAGAATGAGGGCGATCTGAAAGCGCTGGATGACAGGGTGAGCAGGCTGGCGAAATGGCTGCAGGCGCAAGTTAATTTGCAAACAGAAAAAGAAAAAGGCGAGAAAATTCAAGCCTCTTTATAAAAACAATGGAATTTGCGCAACAAAAATTTTCAAGCCAGGGGAAAAAGCCAACTCCGCGCATCATTTCCGCTTCACGGCGCACCGACATTCCGGCGTATTACGCGGATTGGTTTATGCAGCAAGTGGAACGCGGTTATGTGACCTATCCGAATCCGATAAGTTTCAAACCGGTGCAGCTCTCGCTGCGGCCGCAAGACGTTCTCTTCATCGTATTCTGGACGCGCAATCCGCATCCGCTCGAGAAACATCTTGGCCGGTTGGATGAGCTTTATCAACGCGCCTACTATTTTCATTTCACCATCAACGGCCTGCCGAAAACGCTGGAGACCAACAACCCGCCGCTGGAATTTGCCATCTCGACTTTTCTGCGTCTGGCCGAACGCTATCCCAACCAGGTTTTCTGGCGCTACGACCCGATCGTGTTGTCCGATCTCACGCCGCCGGAGTATCACATTGAAAAATTCGGCCAGCTCGCCGAACGCCTGCGCGGCGCGACGCAGCGTTGTTACTTCTCGTTTGTCAATTGGTATCTGAAAGTCGAGCGCAATTTCGCCAAAACCGCTCGCGAGCACGGCGTGCATTTTCGCGATGCCGCGCTGGCCGAACGGCTTGATATTTTGCGCCGGATTTCGCCGATTGCGGCTACACATAAAATGACGCTGTACTCGTGCTGTGAAGATGCGCTGTGCGCCGTGAACGGCGTTGCCAGATCACGCTGCGTCGATATAGAAACGATTCGCGAAATCGCTCCCGAACGTTATCGCCGGCTTCGCGCGGCGCCGACCAGAGAAGATTGCGGCTGCTACGAAAGCCGCGACCTCGGTTACTATGATAGCTGCCCGCATGGCTGTGTTTATTGTTACGCCAATTTGAATCGCGACAGGGCAAAAGCATTTTACCGCGGTTATTTACAAAATCGCGCTTTGCCGATGGATAATAAAGTGTTTTCGTAACTTGATTCATCATATCGCCATTGATATCGCGTTGCTTTGCCCTTGCCTTGACGCTCGACGAAGCCGGGGTTGAGAATGTGAAGAAGATGAAGGGATGAGCAATTTGTTTTTTGAAATAATGAGCCCAACGGATAAGAAGCTGCCAACGGATAACAAATTAAATCGGTTGGCAGCTTTTTATCTGTTGGTAATTTTTTTCTATACTGAGATCAACTTTTTAGCAATTAATAATGGCTGCTCCAACCTCTAAAAGTTTTCTCCTCGAAATCGTTACTCCATTTCGCAAAGTTTTTTTTCCGAGCGCGTTTCGGCGATCATCGCGCCGGGCGAAGAAGGTTATTTCGGCGTTTTGCCGGGGCACACGCCGATGCTGACCACTTTAAAAATCGGCTATCTGAAAGTTGAGCAGGACGGCAACGAACGAGTTTTGTATTTTGCCATTTCCGGCGGCTTTGCCGAAGTGTTGCCGACCGGCGTCAAAATTTTTGCCGAGACGGCCGAAGCCGCTTGCCGAGATCGATGTGAACCGCGCCCGCGAAGCCAAAGAACGCGCGACGCAACGCCTGCACGAAGGCCGCAAGCAATGGGATTTGGATCGCGTCCGCGCCGCACTGGAGCGCGCGACGAACCGGTTGGAGGTGGCGGAGAGGGGGATGAAATAAGGTCTTGCAGACGCTGATTCGGATACCAATAAGATGTCACGTTTAGCGATTTCTGTTGCGCCACCAATCCTGTTATCTTCAAAAAGAAACCCACATTTTGATATAACCTGATGGTTGTAATTTTTCTTTTATCTTTTTTTGATCGGGGCGATATAGTTTAGCAATGAATGGCCGAGGATTTTTGTCAATGAATCTGGTAATTTGATGAAAAGTATGAATGAAATTCTGGGCAAGTTCAGCCAGTGGAGCTTTGCCTACGATAACGAACATCCCAATTTTGAATCTCTTAATTGCGTCCATCTCATTCGGTCTATATCGCATTCTTCGGTCATGTGTTAACACATACCACCCTCGTTCGCTGATCTCTTTTAGCCAATCTTCATCCCTTGCATCATCAGCAAAATGATCGCTGTGCCTTTCCACATGCACGCCGGCATTCTTGAGTATCTCGGGAAATTGCTTTCCTAAATCTCGATCAGTAAAGAAAACATGTTCAGGCGGCGCGCTCATATAAAATCGCCATTTCGATTTCATTCACATCAAGATCATAATCGTCGGCAACCGCCTTGAGCGATTCCCCAACATCAATTCGATCAACAATGCTTGACGTTGATATCGCTTTGCGTATGATAACCGGTCGCCCAAATTTAATCAACGGGTCGATGGCGATTAATCTTTGAAAATCGAAATCAATAAAAGGATAAAGACGAACGGGCAATTTGCTGTCCCATTCGATGCGCCGCAGATGAGCTTCAAGCATCTTGCGTAATGCGACTTGTCCCGATCTGGAGAGATTGATGAGCTCGCCATATCTTTGCAGAAACAATTCACCTGCTGCCGTAAGCAATTCGCGGCTCAACAACAATCTTGGAATATTGAATTCAGCTTGAGCATAATTTAAGGCCGTTCTAACCGCTTTGATCGAAACCCCATGTTCCTGCCGCAGCGAACGCAAAACATACGCTTCAATCAAGTTATTAAATGACAACAAATGTTGTTCCTTATCGGCTAATTTTATGAGCGGTTTAAAATATCCAAAGCCTTTGCCTTTTGGATAACTTCTGCCAATAACCCATGAGCGAAGCGTTGCCGGGGCTATTTTCAAGTAGCGAGCTGCTTCCAAAAATTTGTAGATAGGCGTATTCATGATAATTAATCTTCGTTAGTTATTCGGAATCACCGCAAGCCTTGCGGCGATTGTGCGGTGATTCGTATTTTTCGCAGATCTTTTTCAGAATCAAAATCCTCTTCCCATAATTTCGCCACTTTATCACTTTCGGCTATCCTCGTCGATCTTCGCTAAAACTTTCCTGTTTTTTCAGGTAAGTCATTTCTATGAAGATAAAATAATGTTATCTGAGGCAAATGTCAACCGCTATTTGGAATCTCCGCAGATCGCGCGGCGATTCGTATTTTAAAAATTTAAATTTCTCATTCAAAATAATGTATCATTAAAAAATGTCAATCGCTTTGTTGTCTCCGTGATTGACTTTGTTACGTCTCTGCAATTCTTTTCTCGTAATTAAAATTCGCTTACGTAATTTTCCGCCATTGTCTGTATATACTATTCAGCTTTTGAAAATATGTGTTTGAAAGCCGCTAACGCAATACGTGTCAAGCGAAGATGTGTCGCTGAAACCCCGAAAGGGGTAAAATGTTTATAGCTATGAAATTCTGATGAGATTCTAAACTCCTTTAGGAGTGAAATGTGAACAGCCATGACGAAGAGATAAACCTGGAAATTTCTTCGCATTTCAACATGTCACTCCTACGGAGTTTTTATTGCTGAACGAACGTTTATCTATAAACATTTCACTCCTAACGGAGTTAATCTTGGCTTGACACGCTATATCAGATGACACCGCGACGATAAGATTCCGTTCCTACGTTTGTCCAACTTATTCTCAGGGACGGGAATGAGCAAGAGTTGATAAGAATTATGTGGCATTACGGACTACGGATGGGATACGAGGAGCAGAGAGCAAAGAGCAAAGAGCATGGCGCAAAGCGCAAAGGGCAAAAGCATTATTTGCCATTTGCCATTTGCCATTTGCTTTTTTGCATTATCACTGCTCAATTCTTAGCACTCGGCACAGTACACGCGCAAACTGCGAAGCCCGCCGCAAACAGCGAAAAAACTCAAATTGCGCTGAATCCCGATAAGGTTATTCCCTACGAAGATCGCCTGCGTTTTTATCTCGATCTTAAAACCAAAGATTTTTTGATTGAGATGTCTGACAAAGAATTGATTCTTTTGCAAACTATCGAGAACGTCACGGCGGAAGTGAAGCAGCGCGGCATTGAGGGCGTGGCGAAGGATGACGCCGGCTTCAATTTGGTTTATCAAAAAACGCAGACGCTGACTGAAAATTACACCGCCGAGCTCGAAGCGATTTTAGCGATGATCGATGAAATTTCGGCGCTGTCAAAAACGCTGGAGAAAGAGCGCCAGTATGGTTTGCTCGAAAAATTTCAAAATTTGAAATCGCGTTTGGTGGCGGCGCTGGAAAATCGCAAACTCTACAAAAAAGCGCCGGCAACACAAAGTCACGTCACCGGCCTGATCAAAGAATATCATGTCGAGGTTGATTCGCTGCTGCGAATTTATAATCGGCTGGAAAAATTCCGCCGGCTGGCGCAGGCCAAAGGCGACACGGCGGTTTTGCCGCTGGTGGAAAAACAAAAGACGGCCATTATGCTTATGGTGGCCGATCTCAAAACCGATTCGACGCGCACGCCGGATTTGGCTGAAGCTTTTCTCAAAGAAACGCAGCAGATCGCGGTGCTGTTGACCGAGCTGGATAAGCTCGAAAAGACGGCGACCAATTCGCTCGAAACGACGATTGAAGTTGAAACCGTGCGCCGCAATCTCGTGGCGAAAATCGACACGCGACTCTTGCAGCTTTTCGGATTTTATGATTATGCCAATACTCGCAAGCCGGTTCTCGATGAAGTTTTTAACACGTGGCGCGGCGAGCGTTTGACCGATTACGAAGCGCGCTCGACCGAGTATGCCGTGATCAAAAAACAACTGCTCGCGACCGGCAATGCCAAAGAACGCGCCCGCATGTTGGAACGCGATCTCACCAATGCTTTGCTTAATTATGCGGCGGAACGTTATCGCGTCGCGGAAATGCAATTCGACGCCATCGTGGGAGATTATGATCGTTATTATTCGAATTGGGATGCGATTAAATTTTATCGCGCCGAATCGTTTTATGCTCGCACGATTTATCCTTCGGCGTATGAAAGTTATGAAGCGTTGCTGCGAGATTATCCCAATTCCAAATTTCTTGGCTTGACGCTGCTGCGCTTGCTCACGATTGCGCACACGTTAAAATGGGAACAACCGTTTTTTCATTATTATCAGCGCATCGACAGCAGCGCCAACCGACTCGATTCTCGTATCGTCGAACGCAGCCGTTATCTGGCCGGATATTATAATTTGAATTTGGAAAAATATGCCGATGCTGACGCCGCGTTAAGTTTGATACCGCCGCCGTCGCGCTATCATTTTGCGGCGCAATATCTGCGCGGCATTGCGCAAACTAATCTTGACAATCTTGGCGCAGCACAGAAGCATTTTCAATATATCGCCGACGCTGGCACTGGCGTCAAAGAGCCGATTGTGGGATTGGCGCTGGCCGATCCAACCAACACGCTGATTCACAACAATGCGCTGATGCGGCTCGGATTCATTCATTATCAGCGCGGCGAGTTTGAGACGGCGATTCGTTATTTTGAAAAAGTCTCGCGCGGCGCGGAGAATTACGACGAGGCGCTCATGGGTTTGTCGTGGTCGTACATGAAAAAAGGCGATTTGGATAAAACCATTGCGACCACCGGCACGGTGTTGGGCAATTACCTGTCGTCGAATTATCAGTACGAAGCGATGGTGCTGTCGGCGCATTGCCAGCGTTTGCTCAATCAACCGGAAAACGCGCTGGAAGATTTTCGTTACGTCACCAACGCGCACGGCGTGCTCGATTTGGCGCAAGAATATAATGACGAGCGCGCGCAGGTTCTCAGCCAGCTCGGGGAAATCGATCGCATGGAAAAAACCGCGCTGGAGCATCAGGACAAGCAGCTTTACAACATCATCTCCGAAGTGCGGCAAACTTTGTTCGGCATGTTGAACAACTTCGGTTATCGCAGCGGCGCCGGCACGATGCTCATCGATTCTTTTTCCGAAGAGCGGCAAAATCTTTATCGGCAGATTCAACAGTTGGATCGTTTGGTGAAAGAGGCGCGGCAAGCGGGTTTGATCGATGTGGCGCGCGACGCGGTCGAACGGAGAAATCGGCTGGTGCGTGTCTTGGAAACGTATCAAGCCGACCGTTCGATTGAGAACGTGAATTATTTCGTCGATTACCCGCTGGCGACCAAAGAAAGCGGCGCGGCGTATCGCCGGCAGATCGTGCTCAATTTGTTTAAAGAAATGGAAGCGGAGCAGGATCGTTTGAAAGACAATCTCGTGGCGGCGCATCAACTCATCTCGAAACATGGCAATGCCGTCGTCAATGTCGCGGTCGATCTGAAAACGGTGCAGGAGGATTTCAAAAATCTCAAGTATCGTATGGATCGTTTTCAGACGTGGCTGTCGACGTACAAGATCGACGAAGTGGCGACCGACGCCGATCATTGGGCGGATTTGTCCGGCTTCGGCATGAGCGACATTGCGTTTCAGCAAATCAATCAGCGCGAGCAGCGCATCGATTTGTATTCGCAAAATCTTTTGTCGATTGACAACGTGCTGCGCGACCGCAAAGCCACGCTGGAAGACATGCTGCGAATGTTTGATCGGGAGATGCGCAAGATCGAGGAAGATCTGTTGAACGAGCAAGTTCGTCTCGACAAGCTGGAGCACGAGACCTATTTTAAGAATTCTTATTTTGATACGTCGGCATCGGAAGTTGGCGTGAACGCAGCGCCAAAGCAGCCAAGTGTTGAAGATATTCTGAAAGATCAGAATCAATAGTTTTGTAGTAGTCCCTTCAGGGACGCGGTGCTTGATAGCTGCATTGAGCGCCTAAAGTCGCTACTACGAACTGGATGATATTCTGAAAGACCAGAATTGATTAACAAAAGAAGAGTGTCATTCCGTAGGAATCTTTTTTAGATCAAACACCGTGCTCATTTCAAAAAGGATTCTTCCAGAATGACATTGTAGATGGCTCTAAAACTTTCAGATTTTTTTGAGCATTGTTTAAATGCGACAACCTCTCAACAAATTCTTTTTTTCGCTTGTCGTTTTGTTGTTGAACACAACATTATCGGCACAAACGAATAGCGCCGGTGAAAACGGCAAGCCTATTCTCGCTTCTCCGGCGGAGAAGGCGAAAGTGGCGGCGCTGTCGCGCAAGGGCAGCGCCGGTCGCGATACGGTGCTGCGCGCGTACAGCATCAATGATTTGCTCGAGTATAAAGATTTCTATGAGCGCGAACGATTTCGCTTGGAAAGCGAGCGCGTGTTTCTTCGCGACAAGGGCATTCGCGACATGGAAACGTTTTTGACGAGCCATCCCAAAAGCAAAATTCTCGACAAAGTAGTCATTCGGCTCGCCGAGCTGCACTATGAAAAAGAGCTCGAGGCGCACAATCACGAGCAGGAACGTTACAGCGCTAATCTGGAAGCGCATGCGAAAGGCCTATTGGCGGACGCGCCGATTGAGCCGAAAAAAGATTTCACCCGCCCGCTGGAGCTTTATCAGCGCCTCATCGAGGGCTTTCCGCAAAGCAAGCTGGTGGATGATGCCAGCTACAACAAAGCTTTCCTGTTGGAAGATTTGGCGCAACGCGATAGCGCCGTCGCGTTGTACGAAAAATTCGTGCAGGATTTTCCGAGCAGCCGTTACGTGCCCGATGCGTTGTTTCGCGTCGCGGAATATTATTTCAATCCGCCGGTCACGCAGCTTGGCCGCGCCGTCGAAATTTACCAAAAGATTTTGCAATACAATGAAAGCCCGAAGTACGACGAAGCGTTGTATCGCCTCGGCTGGTGCTATTACAAAATGAGCGATTATGCGCAGGCGATTTCTTATTTCACTTTGCTGGCAGACGACGTTAAGCGTTCGCAAGCGCTCGATCCAAAAAATAAAATCACCAATCCGAGTTTGGCGGAAGAATCGATTGAGTATATCGGCATTGCGTTTCTCGATTACAAAGGCGCGGCGGCGGCGGCGGAATATTTGAACAGCGTCGGCGGGCGAAAATATGGCATCGACATTTTGCGCAAGATCGGAGATGTTTATGCGAATGTAAAAGAAGAGCACGACAAAGCGATTCAAGCGTATCGCCTGTTGCTGAAGATGTATGCGAATGCGCCGGAAGCGCCGGTGGTGCGCGCCAAAATCGCCGAGGCGTATCGCGCGCTTGATGAAGAACAGCTCGCATACATTCAGCGCGACAGTTTGTTTGTGGAATATCGCGAAGGCTCGACGTGGTGGAGTCAAAACACCGATGAAGATTTGCGCAAGAAAACGCATCAGCTTGTCGAGCGCGGGCTGCGTGAAAATGTGAATTTGCTGCTGAAACGCGCCGATGAAAATAATGACGCGAGCCTTTATGCGCAAGCGGTGAATGACAGCCGCAAATATTTAAGCGCGTTTTCAAAAGATTCTGCTGCGTCGCAAATTCATTGGAACATGGCGCTAACGCTCGACGCGAAATTGCGGCAGTCCGACGCGGCTTACAACGAGTATATCAGTTGCAGCAATTCGTATTGGAACAGCCGCTTCCGCAAAATGGCGGCGGAAAATGCGGTGGCGCTGGCGCAGGAAATGGCGGGTGATTCGACTGCGCTCGTCGCCGCGCAGCGACCGGCGGTGATGCCATTGAACATCGGCGAAATGAAGAGCGCGATTCAAGACAGCACGGCGAAAGATCCAACCGGTCGATTGCGGCGCGCGCTGAATCTCGAGCGCCGCGAGTTGGCTTCCGGCCAAATCAAATTGGCGGCGGCCATCGATAATTACATCAAGCTTTTTCCGCACGAGCCGGAGACGGCGGATCGTTTGGCGCAGGCGGGCGCGCTGTATTACAATAACAATGATTTTGCCGAAGCGATTAAATATTTCAAGACGCAGCTCAAACATTTTCCGGAAAGCGCGACGGCGGAATACGCCGAGTATTTGTTGATGGAAAGTTATTTCGGCAAGATCGATTACAAAAGCTCGGAGATCGTGGCGAAGCGCATCCGGCTGAATGGCAAAAATAGCGATTACGTTGTTAAAGCGGAACAGCGTTTGGCGGAATCGATTTTTTTGCAGGCCGAAGGCTTGGCGGACGCCGCCGAGCATTTGAAAGCCGCGGAAGAATATCGCCGTGTCTTTGAAGAAGTGCCGCAAGCCGAGTTTGCCGATCTGGCGCTGCACAATTCCGGCTTGGAATTCGATCAGGCGCACGAGTACAACCGCGCTGTTGAAACTTACGGCACGTTGGTGAGCACGTTCGCGAAGTCGCCGCATTATTTGCCGGCGCTGAATAATATGGCGTTCGATTACGGCGCGCTGAATGATTATCGCAATGCCGCGCTCACGTTCGAGCGGCTGGCGACTGAAGATCCCGACAGCGCGAAAGGCGAAACGTATTTGTACAACGCCAGCGGTTTTTATGTGAAAGCGGAAGAGTGGCAGCGCGCGATTCGCGTCAACCGCGCGTTTGTGTCGCGTTTTCCAAGTTCCAAAGATGCGGCGGACATGTTTTATGAGATCGCCAACTTTCATTTGAAGCTGGATGATCTCGACAACGCCAACACGGTTTACGGCGAGTACGCGGAAAAATTTCCGGAATCGCCGCGCACGGTTGAAACTTTTTTTCGCCGCGGCGAATATTACGAGAAAAAGAACGACGCGAATCAGGCGAAGATCGAATACGAGAAGGCGCTTGCCAAAAGCAAATCGTTTCAAGCGCGCCAGATGGACGCCAACGAGTTTTTTGCGGCGGAAGCGCTCTTTCATTTGACCGAAATCAAATACCGCGAGTTTACGGCAATTCGTTTCCATTTGCCGGTGGCGCAAATGGATTTGGACAAAGAGCGCAAGAAAAATGCGCTGCTGGAAATCGTCGATAATTACACGCGCGTCGCCGGATATGGCACGATGCGATTGTACGAAGCGACATATAAAATCGGCGAGGCTTACGAAGAGTTTGCAACGACGTGGGCGAATCAGGAAATACCGGAAGTAGAGGCAGCGCGCCGCATTGTGGCGAGAAAAGAAATTAATCAAACCGCCGCCGAGTTGTATGAACGTTCGCTGCAGTCGTACAAACATTCAGCGCGCGCGCTGGCGAAGCTGACGAAGCTGTATGCGAATCCTGCCGCGCAAGTTTATGCCGCGTCGGACACGACGATGTTTGACGTCGCCGGTCGTTTGGCGCACGAAGACACGACGCTGCGCGTGGCGAATCGTTGGATCGAAAAGAGCAAGTTGAAAATTTCCGAAGTGATTTACGACATGGCGGAAATTAATTTTGCTTCGGTCGAGCAATTGTTGGAAGCGCCGGTGCCGGAGAATATGGACGAAGTGACGGCGCTGGAATTTCGCAATCAACTGCTGGCGAAATTCATCAAGCCGCTGGTGGGCGATATTGTGAAGGCGCATCAACGCAATTTGGCCGAGGCGGATTCGCTGGCGTTGAGCAACAATTGGGTGGACCGATCGCGGCAGAAGATCGTCACGTCGCAGAATGTTTTGGCGCGTGAATATGCGGATTTGAGCTGGCGCGCGTTGTCGCAGTACAAAGCGGATATGGTGGATTACAAAACGCTCGTTCATTCCGGCGATGTGCGCGCTGTGGAACTGCGCGATGTGATGGGCAATGTGATTGAATTTTCGCGCTCGTTTGCGAAAGCTGCGGTTGAATCTTATGGCGTGACGTTTGATCGCACCGCCGTTCTCAAATTCACTGGCAATGAGCTGCATAAAACCGAAGACGCGACGTTTGGATTCGCGTATCGTTTTGCGACGAGCATGGATTCGTTGGCAAAATTGGCGAATAACGAGCGGCAGGCTTTTGACGCGTTGGTGAAGCAAAGTCAAGGCAACGGCGCGAAGAGCAAAGGCGAGGATTTGCAGGACGCGGTGATCGTTTTTGAAGATAATTATTATTCGCTGGCAGAAGGCGTGAGCGAAGTTTTACAGCTTGGTTTTAATTTGGCGCAGAAACACAAAATCGAAAATGCGTGGTCGGAAAGAATTGTTTTGATGCTGGTGAAAAGCGAGCCGGAAAAATATGCGAGCATTCTCGGTTTGCAAGTGGCTCAACTCAATGTGCCGACTGATGCAAGCTGGGTGGCGCAGACGAAGCATCAAGATGGTTGGACGAAGGTAGATTTTAATGCGGCGGATTGGCGTCCGGCGCAAGTTCTCGACAAAAGCTCGAACTTCGCAGGTTACGGCGTGAATCGTTTGTGGGCAACGAGCGAAGCAACAAATGACACCACAATGCAAGTGGATTCGGTTGCGGTTGATTCGGCTAAAGTCATGACTCCGGCGGCGCCGAGCAAGCTGGTTTATTTTCGCAAAATTTTTACTGTCGCGGGTTTGCCGGCGTCGGGACAAATTCAATTGCTCGCGGATGATTCGTTCAATCTGTTCGTCAATGGCGAGTACATTGCGGAATTTAATAAACCGGCGAATGAGAAGCCGAGCGTGCAGATTAAGGATTTTTCCAATTATTTGCGCAGCGGTGACAATACGATTGCGCTCGAAGTGCGCGACACGGATAACAGCGGCGGCGCATTGGAAGCGGTGATCTTCGTGAAATCCCTGCCGGATTGGGAAAAGCGCGAGGCCGAGCTGCGCGCCAAAAAGGAACGGCGTGAAGAGCTGATGATTTTCGAGCGCGGCATTTTGCCGAATATATTTTGAGATAAGCGATTAGTCCAACGGATGAGAAGCGGCCAACGGATAAACAATGATGGCAAAATGATGGCTGGCAAAATTATTAAATGGATATGAAAATAAAAAACATCTTTTTTGCGATAGCGTGTTTTTTGCCGGTAGTTAGTTTGGCGCAAACCGGGTTGGATAAACCGAAGCCGGCGGCGCCGGACACGGTGAAGTTAATGACTGCAAGCAAAAATTTAAAGCCGGATTCGGCGGCGCAATCAACCAGACCGGATTCAGCGAAATCGAAAGAGGAGATGGAATTGGAAAGCATTTCCATCGAAGCGATTATCGAAAAGCCGAACGTGGATATTATTCCAAAACGCATTGAGCCGGAGTTGGAAGAAGTGGAATTTGTCGAGCGCAGTTTTGATCGCGAGCTGAAAGAAGTGCCGAAAGATTTGCTGCTGCTCGACGACGATCTCGATCGCGTCGCGAGGCTCGAAGGGCTGAAGAAAATGTTGGAGAAGAAAAAGAAGAAGCAGGATAAATAATCTCTCAGTTTGAAGTGGACTACTATGGATGTCATGCTGGAAGCATCTTTTTTGTTATCAAGCACTGTGCTGGATTGAAAAAAGATTCCTACGGAATGACATTTTTTCCACCCCATTACTGAGTCTCATACCAGATTGTAATTTTCATTTGGAAAATTTTAAAGACCTCGGTTTTTAATCGGAACAACTGGAACATCATTGGAGACTTTTCATGGAAGCTTTTTTGCAGGAATTCATCAACTCCTTTCGTTGGGAAGATGATGGCTGTACGTTTATGTATGCGATTCTGATGGTCGGCGCGTATGCGTTGGCTATTATTATCGAGCGGTCGCACTATCTCATGGTGAGATCGAATATCAACGCGCCGCGTTTTATGGCGGAAATTCAAAAGTTGGTGCGCGCCGGCGAGGTGAAGCAGGCGCTCGCGCTTTGCCAGTCGGCGCCGAACAAGGCGCTGCCGAAAGTGGTTGGCGCCAGTTTGCGCAAAGTTGCTGAAAATGAGCAGGCCGATTTTCGCGCTATTCAAAACAGCGTGGATGAATGCACGCTCGAAGTCATTCCCAGATTGCAGAAACGCACCGGCTCGCTGGCGATGCTGGCGAATGTGGCGACGCTGCTCGGGCTGATGGGCACGGTCTACGGTTTTATTATTTCATTCAAAGCGGTGTCGGCTGCCGGCATCGATGCGGCGGAAAAAGCGCGCATGCTGGCGGCGGGAATCAGCGCGTCGATGACCGCCACGTTGCTGGGGCTGGTGGTGGCGATTCCCGCCATTATGTTTTACACTTTTTTGTACAACAAAACCGCCCGCATCATTGACGAGATCGACGAGCATACGGTGAAGCTGATCAACCTTCTTACAGGAAATAAATAAATGGCTTTTAAACCTTCATTGCGCCGGCATCGCAAAGAAGTGAGCACGGAATTAAATCTCAACCCGATGCTCGATATGATGACGGTGTTGATTCCGCTGCTGCTGGCGAACGCGCAGTTCGCGAAGATCGGCGAGATCGAGCTGAATTTGCCGCCGGCGGTGGGCGCGACGCAAGGCGTTGCGGATTTGCCCAAAGAGATGTCGCGCACGCTGGATTTGGTGGTGACGATTACGGATCAGGGGTTTTATATTTCCAGCGCGCTGGCGGAAACTTCGCTGAGCGCGGGGCCGGCCATCCAGATTCTCGCCAACGGCGAATATGATTATCAGGCGCTTTCCCAAAAGCTGCACGAGCTCAAGAAAAAAATCGGCACGCAGTTCGCTGATCCGGAATCCGTGGTGATTCAGGCCGAGCCGAAAATTCGCTATCAAATTCTTGTCGGCGCGATGGACGCGGCGCGCAGCATTCGCCTCGATCAGAAAACCGTCATGCTTTTTCCGAACGTGGCATTGAGCGCGGGAGTGATTTGATAATGCAAAATGATGGCTGGCAAGATTATTAAAAAATTTTTTGTCTAAATTCTTTTACAGACAAAATGATTTTTTGACAAAATAATTTAATGGTTTTGCCCTAAATCGTTTTGCCTAATTGATGAGCGCATATGGCTTTTATACCTTCGAGAATCAAAAAGCATCACACCGAGATGCCTGAGGCCAAGCTGACGTTGACGTCGATGCTGGACACGTTTACGGTGTTGTTGATCTTTCTGCTGCAAATGTATGCGACCGATGGGCAGCTCATTTCGCCTTCTAAATATTTGACGCTGCCCCAATCGAGCGTCGAGAAGCCGGCGGAAGTCGGGCTCGATCTCGTCGTTTCCAAAAACGTCATTCTGGTCAACAATGAAAAAGTGGTGGTCATGGATGACGTGCTGGCCAACAAGCCGGAGGTGATCGAGAACGGCATCATCATGCCGCTGAAAGAGCGTTTGCTGTATTACAGCTCGAAAGCGAAAAAAATGGAAACCGATTACGGGGTGAAATTTTCCGGCAAGGTGGTGATTCAGGGCGACAAAGATTTGTCGTATGTCGAGCTGGTGAAAGTGATGCGCACCTGCGGCTTGTCCGACTATCCCAATATGCGTCTGGTGGTTTATCGCCAGAGCGAGTAATAGATCTTAATTTTACAGATGAACAATGATGCTGAAGCCAAAAGAAGAAATCGCGGCTGCAAACGGCAGTTCTGCGGCGATGACATTCGCTGAAGAAACCAGTTGGGCCATTTTTCCCAGAGAGTTTGAAAAATCGCTGGCGGATGTTTTAGAGAAGCGCTTCATCATCATTTTGATTTTGACAATTTTGGTTTATGGCGCGATCATCACGTATTTGATGTCGACGGCATCGAAAGAAATGAGTGAAAGGGGAACTGATCTCTTTCGAAAAAAAATGGCGGAACTGGTTCGTGATAAAATTGAAGTGGAGGCCAAATTTGTCGAGTCGCCACTGTTAAAAGATTTGCCGCCCGAAACTGAATTGCGCAAAAATCCGACCGGCGGCTCAACCGCGGCGGGACGTCGATCCGGACGCGCGTCATTGAGTGGAGGCCCTGCGAGTGATGGCGGCATGATGACGAGCGGCGGAAATTTCACGAATGCCGCTGCGAACCGCCGCACACGCGAAGACATCAGCAATGCCGCCAGTCGCGCCGGAATTCTTGGATTGTTGGCCAGCAATAGCAATGAGGCAACCGGTCGCGCGGCGGAAGATGTGCTCAGCGGCAATAACACGCCGATGTCCAATCTAGATGAAGCGCTCGCCAATGCCGGCGCGGCGCGGCGCGGCGCGGTTGGTGAATTGGACAAAAAGACGGGGCCGGGCGGCGACATCGATGGCAAGGGAACCGGCGAGGCGCAAGTGCGTGGCGGGCGTTCGACCAATGCGGGCGGCATCGACGCCATGGTGCAAGGCCTCGGCGAAGGCAAATCGCAGGGCGTGCAGCGCTCCGGGGTTTTGGAAGTCGGCATGAACGAGCCGCTCATTGAAGAACCATCGGAAGATGGGAAGGCGACTGGCTCGCGTGATCGTGATGCGGTTGCGGCTGTTGTGGCGCGACATACGTCGTCGATTCAATTTTGCTATCAGCGGGAAATCAAGCGCAATCCGAATCTCAGAGGCAAATTAGTGGTGCGTTTTGTGATCACGCCTCAAGGCACTATCGAGAGCGTCGCCGTCATTGCTTCCACGTTGAATAATCCCACCATTGAAAGCTGCATCGTCGAGCGCATCAAGCGCTGGGACGATTTCGGCGCGATCGATCCTTCCAAAGGCAACACCACGTTCCGGCAGGTTTATACCTTTGGGTATTAGCCCCCTTCCATTATTTAAAAATCCGTTTTCTAGTATACCCGCTAATTTGGTGATGCTGAGGTTTGCTCGCTGAATTGGCGTTTATTTTGGTTTTTGCAAAATTGATGAAATTTGCAAAAAATGTCTTGACAAAAGCCAATTTGTTCTCTATGTTTGATGCCGTGAGGCGGGTATTATATCTTTATCATCAGCACGATTGTTCTTTTTGCGACTGCACTGGGGCTTTTGCTGAGCCGCGCCGGTTTTGGACAACAGTGGCAGGGCAACAATAATACGACAGATCCAATAAATCGAACCGGCTCTGTCGGCCTCGGAACATCGACTCCCACCCATGCCCTGGAAATTTATGGGAACACCAGGCGACTTTTGATACGCTCTCAAACGGCTAACACCTCGGGAAGACCCGGCATTATTTTTGGCCGGAATAGCCTGGCATTTTTTGCCGGCGACGGTGACAGCATCTTCTCCGATCAAGTATTTGGATTTTATTCCATCTTCTCCAACACAAGAACCCTCAACGCTCAGCTTCGAGTTTACGGCAACTCCAATACCTGGAATGAATATATTGGATTAAGGCACGATGGCACGAACGGTATTGTCTCAACCGATTCCGGCAGCATCGTTCTTAGTCCGTTTACAGGTAAAGTCGGGATTGGCGCCTCAAGTCCTGAAGGAAAATTTGATGTGGCCGGCAAATTTTATACGGGTCTGGGCGCATTGGCACAAAATAATATCATACTCCGAGCCTTTGGCGGTGACGAGGGCGGGCAAATCCGTTTTGACGGAGCGGGTTCTTATCCACATTTTCATTTTGACAATTTTAAAGGCAATTTGCGGTTTGTCTCGAAAGATCTTACCGGAGAGAGCGCTAAATTTCAAATTTTGAATAATGGCAACTTTGGGCTCAATTTTGGCTATGGCACCGCGCCGCAAGCCAGAATGCACATCAATAGTTCAATCGCGAATGCAGCGAGTCCCATTCCGTTTCGCATAAGCGTTGGCGTCAGTGACACGCTTGGGAATGCGGGCGGCAAAGATTTTACGATCGATGTGGCCACGGCCGGCGGCTTAACAAACCTGGTGGCTGGCGCCCAGATCAAATCTGATGGGACGAGTGGTTATAACTTCCTGGGACCCCGTGGCGCCTCTCGGATCAGAATGAATGACGGCTTGATTGGATTTTACACTTCAAGTGAAACCTCGCCTTCGGCCAACCAGCGAGCTTACAGCCTGGACACGGCGCGGGTCGTCATCACTTCGCAAGGCAAGGTTGGCATCGGCACAACCACACCACAATCCAAACTCGCAGTGAATGGAACTGTAACGGCCAAAGAGATTGTAGTAACCAACACCGGTTGGCCGGATTTTGTTTTCGCCGATGCTTATCAGCTCAAGCCTCTCGACGAAGTTGAACGATATATCAAACAGAACAAGCATCTTCCTGACATGCCTTCGCAGCAGGAAGTGGCCGAGAACGGCGTGAGCCTCGGCGAGATGCAGTCCAGGCTTTTGCAGAAGATTGAAGAGCTGACATTGTATATGATCGAGCTGAAGAAAGAGAATGACCACTTGCGCCAACGCGTGAGCGGCTTAGAACAACAGCGACGATGAAACACACGAATGATTGGTGAAAATTCCGTTGTTTTGTTTACTGTGGTCAATGCTGTGAAAGCATGAATGATTAAGGAGATTCTTTCATGAATATGCCGACATTTTTTCGTCACTTCTCTATTCTGCTGATCGCGATAATTTTTATAGGATCTACTTTTGTCTTTGCTCAAGACGATCAGTCCACTGCTGCACCCAAGCCCAAAACTTTTGCATTGAATCCAGACAATCTTGGTGTCATTGGCAATAGTGTTAACTTATTCTCTGGGGATGTCAATTTACCCTTGAATTTGTTTACACTACCTGGAAAGAATGGCTTGGATGTGAGTGTTACGATTGCCTATAGCAGCAATATTCAGAATGTCGTCAATACCTGGAATCTCGAAACCGCAACGGGAATATTGGGCCTCGGCTGGTCTTCAGATTATGAAAAGATCGTTGTAGATCATAAAGGCACTGGTTCTCGGCATGATGATGATTTTTATCTCATTGCCGGAGGCGCCAGTAATCTTTTCGTAAGAACGGGAACAGTTACGGATAATCCTTACATCTACGAAACCCAAAACCACCAATTCTGGAAGATCCGCTGTTATCCTAGCTTGGAGCGTTGGGAAATTACCAGAGAAAATGGAATAACGTACGTTTATGGCGACAAGAACAGCAATCGCAATACGGTGCAATGGGGAGTCAAATGGGGAAACTGGATTGGCAGCAGCGCGGAAACGACGGGGCAGCAGCAATTCGGACTAGCATGGAATATTTCGGAAATTTATAATGCGTGGGGGGACAAGATTATATTTGAATATGAAAATATCAATAGCAATGTGGGGTCAACCTCCGCAGGGAAACAACACACGGAGGCTTCATATCTCAAAAAGATTAAAGACGTGTTTGGAAGAACGGCCGAATATTTTTATGGGAATAAATACGGCGATACCAATCCTGGACCAAATGGAGAGTGGGAATATCAGGAACCTCATACCGAAAGACCGGAGCCGGACGCTTACCAGGAAATGTATGAGATCAGATATCTCGATCGTATTGAAATTTTTGATGAAACCAACGACAAACTATTTTCCGTTCACTTTACTTACGGCTTTCATGGTACCGGAAATCAAGCAAAAAGATTGCTGTCGACAATCACCCAGAAGAATGCGGATTCCAAGGTGCTGCCCGGCATAAAGCTTGAATATCATCCGGCTGGTTCAATACACGCGGCGGCTCTTAAGAAAATCATACTCCCCGGTGGCGGCAGCGCTGAATATACTTATTCTGTAAAAAATATTAATGCTTGGAGAGACTTTGTTTTAACCAGCCCTCAACCCAACAGTTACAAAGAACCACGCGTTTGGATTGCAAACAACTATGTCGTCGTCACCTGGCGAAATTCCTCCAATCAACTCAAAATCTACGTGTATGGACTGAAACGGAATTAACCGAAATTGGCGGGATCGATCTGACGGATCACGATGGAAATAGCAATACGCCTAGTATACAAAATTTTGAAATGATTGTTGAAGAGGAGTTCTTCGCTCTGCTCGATCACTATTATGATAATAGTCTTACCAAAACGCTGTATCTTTTTCATAAAACTGCCTGGCGGCGCAACTCCTGGGATGTCCGTCCCGGCCAAGCTCTTAATATGGGACAAGCCGGCTATAGAGCGACAATGACTGGCGGGAAGGATTTTTTGGCCGTGCTTTTTGGCGTTAATGAAAATTTGAACAAGTTTAAGTGGAATGGCTCTGCTTGGATCGATGAATTTGTCCCAGGCTACAGCACTGCTTTTGCCGGCGTATCCCAAATTGGGGGAACGAATAATTATTTCGTTATTCATAATGGACAATATAATCCGGACCAAATCGCATTTCATTTTATCGACGAGCTTCACGGTTGGCGCATCTCGCAAGTGAATTCCTCTCTAAGTTTTGATACACCATTGAACACTCATTCAAATTGGTTTAATAGCAATTCTTTTGCGACGGTCTTTGCCCCGAATAACCCGGAATTCATTTACGTTTGGGATGAGGAATTTACCAGCACGGCATTCATCAGGAATGACGGCCTCGGGCTTTTGGATGATCAGTCACGTGTATTCATTATCAATAACAGCCTGCTCGGCACTTCAAACTATCCCTACGGCAATCCTAGCCGGCTTGCTCGCTTTACCGGCGCTGGTTTCCAGAATGGCTGGTATTTTGCGAGTTTGGGCGGTACCGGATCAACGGTATATTCTTTTGGAGACGATATTGTTTTGCACAAGACCGGCCCAGGAACCATCGAAAGGATTGATTTTAATCCCAACACATTGTCGTGGAGCGGCCTGATATACTTGGGAGAAAGTCATTCAACCAGCTCTTTTCCACGGATGGCGAATCATTATTATCTTTTGGGATATGACATTTATTATCGTTTATGGCCCGGCATCTGGGACTACATTTATACTCTCCCCAGTCCTCCTGACGCCTACTCGAATAATATATATGATGGGTCGTTGGCAAATTCGACACGGAATTATACCGTCTATCAGAGCATAAATGGAACGACTTCGACATTCTTTTTGCCGATAAAAAATGGTCAAGCCCAAGCTCCACCCATCAGATTGGCCAATCAACAAGTTCTGCATTACTCCTCGCGTCAACAAGTCTCTAATTTGGTGGGGCCGAATGCGTTTGTGACTTGGCCGCAAAATATCGTTGATTTCAAAGATGCAACCCAACTGAATCTATACCGTGTCATCAACGGCGCGGTCACCGGCCAACAAGCCGATTACCCGGTGACAAAATTGGAGATTTATGACGGGTATCAAAGCCTTTACACGCATTATGTTTACGAGACCGGAACGGCGGTTTATGATCCCTCCGGCAGCATTGCTCAATACAACGAAGTACAGGTCATTCCTGGCAGCGTGGATGGTATCGCGACGCCCTATGGTTACACGAAACAATATTTCATAAATGGACTTCCGGCTGAAGTCACACACGCTCCATATCCACCAAATGATGCTTATACCAATGCCAGAGATTACTATAGTGTTTTAACAGGACTGCCTTATTTGACCAAGAACTTCAATAATACCGGTCTCGAGGTCTCATCTACAACGCAATATTGGAAAGTTATTACTATGCCGCTGGGATCTAAGGCGCAGGGATTTTACAGCCGGCTGATGAAAGAAACCTCTACCATCGACGGCGTCGAGAAAATCGTCAAAAATACTTACAACACGCTCGGCCTGACGACGGAGACCAAAACTGACAACTACAATTGGGACGGCAACCTCGACACGCACACCCAAACGTTTAAATATTGGCACGAAGCTTATGATCCAAGCCTGACGTTCAATCTGCTCACGCCGGTGATTCAAACCACCACCAAAACTAATGCGACGACCACCTCGGTTTCGGCCACCACGTGGAAAGAATGGTTCACCGGCAAATGGGCGCCACATAAGAGTTATCAGTGGAACGGCAGTGGCAGCAGCAGTTTCGACTTCGCCAATTGGTCCGGCGCGGGCGAACCCTCCAGCGATTGGCTCAAAACTTCCGAAATCGCGACCATGATCACCGAAGGCGCGGTTTTACAAGCCAAAGATGTTGACGGCGTTTATCAATCCACGCTGTACGATTATCCCAAACTGCGGCCGATCGCCGCTTTTTCCAATGCCAGAATCTCGCAGGCCGGTGTTGGCGACGAAGCGAGCTTTATCAATTTTGAATATGGCAGCGCGACGAGCAATGTGCGCGACAATGATTATTGGGGATTTCCGCCGTTCAATTTGATTTCCTCGATTGCGCATACCGGCCGCAAGAGCTGCGGCCTCAATGCCGACAATAATGCTTCCGTTCCGGTCTACGGGCCGACGCGCGATTTTCGCCCGCCCGATTTAAAGGGGCAGCAGCGGCGTTACGTGCTCTCCGGCTGGGTGCGAACGCAAGCCGGTTTCGGCGCCAACAAAGGCCAATTGATCATTCATTCCAAACAGGATACCGATGCTGATAACACCGTCTATCCCAATGTCACCGGCGCTCTCATCATCGTTTCCTTCAGCGATACGCAGGGGAAATGGCAATATGTAGAGGCCTATCTGGATTTGAAGCAAGTGCGGGTCGATGGCTCTATTTCCGATGGTACGCTTTGGCGCATTCGCTGCTATCCGGTCAATTTCGACGACACGCATTATTTGCTCGTTGACGATCTGCGCCTCTCGCCGGTGGATGCGCCTTTTAGCGCCACGGTTTACGATCCGGATTACGACCTGGCCACCGCCACCATCGGCGCGAACGGCGAGACCGTGCGCTCGGTTTATGACAATTTTCAGCGTCCCATCGCCACCGTCGGCCCGAATGAAAATGTCACCTCGATCTCGGCGTCATATTATTCCCGCAGCGGCAATAATGATGCTTTTTCTCAAAACGATCCCAACAGCAGTTTGAGCGCCGCTGCTCGCAACGGCGGTATCTTTGATGATTTCAATGACGCAGACGCCAACGGCTGGGATCTCACCGATGGCAATTGGCAAATCACTGCCGACGGCAAGCTGAAAAACACCGGCGTTGACGCCAGCGACCACGCCGTGTTGTCGAATTTTTCTTACACCAATTATGGCGTGCGTGCACAGGTGAAGCATCTTTCCGGTCCGAATGCTTTTGGCATAAAAATCGGCAACATCTTGGTGCAATGGATCGGCAAATGGGAATTGCGAGACGGCGGTACGTTTGTTAAAGACGAAAACACGTGACCCCTCTCACTGATCACTGGTTACTGATCACTTCCGACAAGTCCGTTCTCTTCTTCGCCGACGGCAAGCTCATTTTCAAAGAAATCCGGCCCGTCACCATCTCCGGCCAATTGAAACTCTACACCGGCGCGGCCGGCGCGCAAGTGACGTTTGATGGCATTCTGGTGTTTCGCGACCCGCAGCTCGGCATCACTTATCTCGATGGCGCCGGCAAAAACCGGCAAAACCAAACGTTGCGTGGCGCCACCCTTCAGGTTGCGGAAACTTATTACGATGATCTCGGCCGTGCAGCCGTGCAAACCAAAACTATGGAATTGGCCAACACGCTGTTCGGCTTTCGGCCCAATTTTGTCGCGAGCCTTAATTGGACCACGGGCGTAATGACCGGCGGGATTGCGGATTATTACTCTGCAACCGGCAATGGTTACTCCAACGACAACGGCTATCCCTATACGCGCGAGGTTTACGAAAACTCGCCGCTATCACGGGTTATCCAGTCCGGCTTGCCCGGTCAAACGTTTGCCGTGCACCAGCACCCCGCTCTTTTCGCCTACGCTAAAAATAACACTACAGATTTTGTGGGAACGACGCTGGCTAGTGGCTCAATTCCGGTTGGCCAATATTTCTTAAAGAATGACATTAGCCCGGATGTTATCTATACCTACACCCTCACCGATAAAGCCGGAAACCTGATTGCCGAAAAATCAGGTCCGAATGAAAGCGGCGTTTATCCTACGACCAGCTATGAGTACGATGACTTTGGCCGTCTGGTGCGAACGCGACTGCCGAATTATTACAACCCGCCAAGTACGGGAGATTGGACCATTTATTATACCTACGATTTCTTTGGCCGCCTGAAACAGAAAACCACGCCGGATGCGCAGGCGACGTACTTCTACATTTACGACAAAGCCGGCCGCACGCGCTTCATGATGGATGCCAACGGTAGCAGCCAGAATCCAGATCATGTTCAATACTGGAAATACGACGCGCTGAGCCGCGCCATTGAATGCGGCTACATCGTGCAAGATTGGAATGCCACGACGTTGCAGAATTACGCCGACACCAACCCAACCTGGCCGAGTACGCCCACGACTTGGCGCAAAAAATACACTTACGATTATAACGGTACCACGTCTTATCTCAAAGGGCGACTTTACAAAGTCGAAACCAACAATGATAGCGATACGGCGGCGGAAGTTGAAGAAACTTTTGCTTACGACAGTTACGGCAACGTGGTGAATAAAACCGCGAAGGTACTCGACTACAACGCCTCGAATTATGGCATCACCTATGAATATGATCATGGCGGCAATGTCACACGGATGACGTACATTCCCGCGAGCTTGGTACTGCAAAACGAAACCGTCACTGGTGTCATCAGCTACAGCGCAGCAGATTCGATCACCGCCGGACCGGCTTACACTGTTGCGTCTGGGGCCAGCGTGGTTTTGCAGGCAGGCAAGAAAGTGATTCTCAAGCCCGGCTTTTCTGCGGCGCAAGGAAGTTATTTCAACGCGAAGATTGATGCGACTCTGACGCAAGATGCAACGGTGGTGACGTATAGTTACGATGCGTTGGGACGACTGATTAGTGTCGGCACGCCCAGCGATGCAGATTTCTACGCCGCTTATACTTATCACGCTGATGGAAGGCTGAATGCCGAAATACTTGCCAACGGCGCAGAAACGCGCAATCACTTTTATAATTCTCCAGGTTGGTTACTGCGTATTGACGGTGATCGCTTTACGGAAGATATTACACATACCACTGGCTGGAGCGGCGCTCCCGGCTACTACGATGGCAGAATCAAAACCACAAGCTTCACCTACAACTGGGCGGGCAAGCCGGCGGATTACGCGGTGCAATACACTTACGATAATCTTGGCCAACTCACCATCTCAGACAACAATTTGAACAACGCTTGGGATATTGGCATCGGCAACACGATTTCTTATGACGCGAATGGGAATATTCTTGATCTCACTCGTGGCAGCCTGATGAAGAACTACACCTATTATGCCGGCACCAACAAAGTGCAAAATACCGACGGCTCTGGCAACGATTACGGCTACGATGCCAACGCCAACGTCACACGTTCCGATCCTAAAACTATCCCGACCATCACTTACGACAGCTTCACACAGCGGCCCGTATCGGTGAGTATGAGCTCAGGCGCTTCGCTTACTCTTGAATATGGCGGAGGAACCCAGCGCGTGTTAAAAAATTTCAATAGTGGCGCTGTTATAAACTCTAAACTTTACTTGCACGGGCAAAATGATTATCCTTTGATCGAAAGGAACAAGACTTCAGCTACTGCTGAAACTTTGGCGGTTTACATTTACGGACTAAATGGCGCTATCGCCAAACGTGTGGGAAGTACGGTACTATTTTTGTTGAAAGACCACCTCGGCTCCACGCGTGTCGTGATGGACGCAACCGGACTCGTTCGTACTTATTATGATTATGATGCGTTGGGCAATCTCATTCGCACCGGCACGGTCAATGAAGTGAAGTATCAATTCACAGGACAGGAGTATGATGAGAATGGATTACACAATTACCGCGCGCGGTTATATGACAGCGATCTTGGAAAATTCTACGCGATGGATCCGGCGGGCCAAGGATGGAGTCCGTATGCTTATGCCGGAAATAATCCGGTTATTATGGTGGATCGAGATGGAAAACTGTTTTTTGTGCCGATACTTGTAGGAGCAGCTTTTGGAGCAATTTCAAGTGGTGCTATGTACTCAGTTATGGCAGGTGAAGGTTGGACATGGGAGGGATTCGGTTCTGCTGTCGGCCTTGGCGCTCTAAGTGGAGCAATCTCGGGAGGAATCGGACAACTTGGCGGGCCTTTAGCAACAAATATCGGTTATAATATAATCGGAAACGGGGCAAGCTATGCAGCCACGACAGCCATATCGGGAGGCGATTTGACGTGGGGTGGATTATTGGGTTCGGTGGCCGGTGGAATCGTAGGTGGAACAATGCCTGGCTTTCAAGGTGTGAAGGGTGGCGCGTTGGCCAACATTGGAGCAGAAATTGTTGACTCAACTGTGAAGGGCGCAGTGACCGGTGCGGTGAGTGGTGGAGTTGGCGCTTTGATTGATGGGAGGTCTATTGGCGAAGGTTGGGTAGAGGGTGCTAAACGTGGAGCAATTGGTGGCGCCGTAGGCGCTGGGTTAGGGATTGCGGTGTTTGGCCATACGAAAACAGTTTCAGAACTCAGTTCCAGATCTCAAAACGCAATCAAAGATTTAACTCAGAAACACGGTATTGGTAAGTTTCAACCTGTGTTTAGAAGCGGAGGCTTATATTCGCTTTTTGTACGCGATGGGATCACGTTTGGTAGAAATCTTTTGATTCATGACGGCACCGATCCCATTCATGAGTATGCTCATTATATTCAGCAACTCTATCACGGTTACGGAAGTTTTTATGGCCGTGCAATCGCAGAGCAATGGTATTGGAGATCGATCAGAGGGCTCGAAGTCTATTCATCTAAATATCTATACCGCTTTCTTGAAGCCCAAGCCGATGACATTGCTAGACTCTATCCATAATGAAAACGAGTGGAATATTATGAAGCCAGAATTCAGCATGCGAATGTTCATAAATTTGCTATTTGCATTAGTCGTGACGTATTCGATTGTTGCATGTCCATCTCCAAGGCATCGCTACCGTGTAGCCATCGATGATGGGCAATACCATGATCGAATTAATATAGCTCTCGGGGTAACAAATTTCGAGATAGAAGCTTTTTATCGGTGGGGAGGTGGACAATATGTTAAAAGTGTTTTCATCATAAAAATTAAAAACCAAGGAAATGATTCGTTGAAATTTGGTTTTGACAACGTCCAAATTAAATCAAAGTACTATGGATACCGAATCCGCTACATCGAAGCGGAAGGCAGCAGTGGTTTGTTCTCCAGTACTCCTGCTGAATCATATGAAGCTGAGAAGCAAGTTATTAAAATAGAACCTCATAGCAGTAAAACCCTTCAGATAATTTCTGAAAGATTGGAAGATAAAGAAATGAATTCTGTTCATCCCAAACCCGATGAGGTCACGACATTGATTATTGAAGAAATCAAGCTAGAAAATAAGTTGTTGGGTCGAATTGAAGTTCAATTTAAATCAAAATAAAATCTCAGCATTTTGAAAAAATGAAGCATTAACATGATTAGTATTGGCAAATATAGATTCCTTGCCCTCGCCATGGTTTTCCTTTTTTCTCTTTCTTCTTGTAAAGAATTTTATAGTTATCGGATTATGAATAGCGGTTTGAATAAGAAAAAGTATGAACTGGTCGATAAGAGCAGCCGAATATACGAATTTTGATATACATCCATTCGATTTTACCACACAATTGCCTGCTGGCAAGAGACTATGGACTGGTGTTCTTAAATCAAATACATACAAGTTTAGATTATTAAGGGGAATATTATTTTTTCGTCTTTATCAGGGTATTAAATGAACCCGATTTTTGTACTGCGTTTACTTGCCGCGCCATGGGGTAGGGTATTGGAAACTCTCGCCAATGGCGCAGAAACACGCAACCATTTTTATAATTCTCCTGGCTTGTTGCTAAGAATTGATGGTGACCGCTTCACCGAAGACATCACACGCTGGACTGGCCCCGGTTATTACGATGGCAGAATTAAAACCATGAGTTTCACTTACAATTGGTCGGGCAAGCCGGCGGATTATGCCGTGCAGTATACTTACGACGATGTTGGACAACTCACTTCCGCTGACAACAATTTGAATAACGCCTGGGATATTGGCATCGGCAACACAATTTCTTATGATGCGAATGGCAATATTCTCGATCTCAGGCGCGGCAGCACGACCAAGAACTACGCTTATTATGCTGGTACGAACAAAGTGCTGTCGGGTCAAAGCGCTGGCCTTAATCTTGTATCACAAGGGATTTTTGATGTTGCGCATCCTGTTATTGGGAACCATATTCTTGCAAGTGGTGTTTCTGGTGGAATCACGAGCGGTATTGGAGCGAGTTTGAATAATGGAAGTTTTGGGAGAGGGTTTCTGCAAGGCGCAATTCAGAGTATGGCGTTGGCGGCTTTGCAAGGCAATCCTCAGACTAGAACATATGGAAAACAGCGATACCAGGAAGAAGGCCAAGGTTACGAAAAGATTTCCAACTTTGTTCGTGGACGCGGGTAGAGAGCGGATACTTGGAAGGAGGATTTCGGAGAAAAAGATTTGACAAATTTCTTGACAAGATTTTCAGTTGCTTCGGGATACGATCCTTCAGGACTGCAAGGTGGCAAAGTATTTTATGAACCAACACGTGAAGGTGGAGCAACACTTTTTCACCGTGATGGTTCAGTACGTATAGAAATAGGAGACGCTAAACA
>Ga0247727_10004762_pt1 | contig 28348 bp, 22 predicted proteins | sample WisWelCaveWW1625_FD_202498 | JGI IMG/M metagenome (GOLD analysis project Ga0247727, IMG submission 202498) | Biofilm microbial communities from Wishing Well Cave, Virginia, United States - WW16-25 | ecosystem: Environmental > Aquatic > Deep subsurface > Groundwater > Cave microbial mat | place...
CTGGGGGCGAAGGAGACGGAGGACGCCTACCGCTACCTCCTCCAGGTCTTCCCCAAGTCCTTCTATTCCCGCCACGTCTGGCGCGACCTCTCCAACTTCTTCATGGACCGGGGCGACGACGCCAAGGCGATTGAGGCCAGCAAGGAGCTGCTGAAGCTCCCCGGCGCCGCGGACGCCGACAAGCTCGAGGCGCGCCTCCTCCAGAACACCGCCGCCTTCCGCAAGGCCGCGAGGGACAAGGACCAGGCCGGCGTGCAGAAGTGCCTCGACGATTACAGAGCCATCGCGCAGGAGACGAGCGGGAAGCCGGACCTCGCCTCCGTCTTCCGCCTCGCCCGGCTCGGCATGGCCAACTGCATGCTGGATCTGGGGAACTTCAAGGAGGCCAAGGGCCTCTTCGAGGAGCTGGGCGAGATCGCGAAGGAGAACGCGCTGGCGGCGGAGGCCTTCAACGGCCTGGGCGAGTGCTGGTTCCGCCAGGGCGGGCCCGAGGGGTTCGCCGAGGCGCGGCTGTGCTTCCTGCGCACCGTGCTCATGTACGCCGACGGCGCCGCCCCGGACCAGGTCGCCCGGGCGCTCTACTACGCGGGGGAGTGCTTCTTCCGGCTCCAGGACGGCGACGACTGGAAGACCAACGCCGCGCGGGAGCTGAACGCCTGCATCGGCCGCTTCCCCAAGTCCCCCTGGGCCGAGAAGGCGGGGCGGCTGAAGCTGAACCTGAAGTAAACGCCGCGCCGCGGGCCTCTCCCGGGCGGGATACAATCCCGCCATGATCCGGATGACCGTCCGGGAGGGGGGGACCGTCCGCTCGGTCCGCCTCGAGGGGGCCCGGGCCGAGATCGGCAGCGGCCCGGCCGCGACCGTCCGCCTCTCGGGCGCCGGAATCTCCACGCGCCACTGCGTCATCCGGGGCCTGCGCCGGGGCTTCGAGGTCCTCGACCAGGCCTCCCGCGAGGGGACCATCCTCAACGGGACGCGCGTCTCCCGCGCTTTGCTTCGGCCCGGGGACACGCTCACCGTGGGGAGCGCCTCGGTCGTGCTCGAGGAGGCGGCGCTGGATCCCGGGGCCCGCCCCGCGTCCCCGGCCCCCGCCGTGCCGCCGCTGGTCCCCCGCGCCGGCCCGCCTCCCCCCGATCCCTTCGAGATCCAGCTCTACCGCGCGGTGCGGAGGTCCCCTCCGCTGCTGGGCTCCGTCGCCGTCCACGCGGCCGCGGCGCTGGCGGCCCTCCTCCTCGCCCCCGCGGCCGTCCCGGCGCCCGCGGGCCCCACAGCGGTCGTCTTCGCGAACGTCCCCGTGGTCGAGGCCGAGGAGGACGTCCCGCCGGACCTCCCCGGCCCGCCGGAGGCCGCGTCGGACGCACTCCCCGTCCCGGGGCCGAACGAGGTCCTGCCGGAGAACGACCCGCCCCCGCGGAACGAGACGACGCCCGCGATCCCGCCGCTCCCCCGGGACTTGGCGCCGACCGCCGACGACGCCATCGGGATTGTCGGCCCGGGGCGGAAGGCGGTCGCGAAGCCCCTCAATTTCGGCGACAACGCCGAGTTCCACGGGAACGGCGCCGGGGACGCGAACCGGGCCGCCGCCGGGCTCGTCTTGGAGAGCCTCGGCGGCGGGGGCTCGGGGGAACGCGCGCTCCTGCGGCGGCTCGACCCGAGGCGCGTGCTGGTCGTGCAGGGCTGCTACGACCGCGTCGAGGACACTCTGGCGGTGCTCGGCATCCGCCACGAGACGGTCGCCCGGGACGAGGTCGCGCTGGTCCCGCTCCCGCCGGAGGCGATCCTCATCGTGGACTGCGACGCGGACGCGCTCGACCCCAAGGCCATCCGCGCCGTGCGGGACTTCGTAAACTCCGGCGGCTTCCTCTGCACGACGGACTGGGGGCTCGAGCACGTCATCGAGCAGGCGTTCCCCGGCATGCTGCGGTCGCTCACCCGGGGGGGGCTGGGCGTCTCGACCCAGAACGAGGTCGTCGCCATGCGCATCGTCTCCCCGGGCCACCCGCTCGCGAAGGGCATCCGCACCGTCTCCGGGGACGCCCGCTGGTGGGTCGAGGACCAGGCCCACCCCGTGGAGGTTCTCGACCGGTCGCGGGTCACCGTGCTGGCCGAGAGCCCCGAGTTCCAGAAGCGCTACCAGAGCGGCGTGCTGGCGGCCACCTTCGGCTGGGGCAAGGGGCGCGTCCTCCACCTCCTCGGCCACGCCTGGCAGAAGGAGGGCAACCTCAAGGGCACCTTCGCCCTCCAGCGCATGGTCGTCAACTTCCTCCTCGAGCGGGCGGGGACGCTGGGGAAGTAGATCCCGCTGGCCCCTTGCGGCATCCTGGTCCCCCGCGAGTCCCAGGAGGGCCGCCCTTGGATCGCCGCTGGGGATGGAAGTCGGACCTCCCGACGTTCGCCGACACGCCACCGCGCGTCATCCGGTTGGAACTCAACCAGTTCGTGCGGGATGCGAGTGCCGAACAGATCCGGGCCTGGGACTCGTCCATCCCGTGGTTGCAAAGAGAGTCCACGGAACTCGTGAGCAGCCACGAGCCAGCCCGCGCCTTCACGGCCATCCTCGAGTACGAACTGCCTCTCGAGCAGCGCAGGCCCGATCTCATCGTCCTCGAGGGAGGGGCTGTGGTCGTGGTCGAGCTCAAGGGGAAGGAGTTCCCCTCGCAGGGCGACCTCGACCAGGTGGCGTCCTACGCCCGGGATCTCCGCAACTACCACCGGGAGTGCCACGAGAGGCCCGTGCATGCCGTCCTCGTCCCGGAACGCGCGACCCTGCTGAACGAGACGAGGAGCGGGGTCCGCGTTGTGTCCAAGGAGGGCCTCCGACGGGTCCTCCTGGAGCTTGCGTCTGCCTGTGCGCTCCCACCGCTGACTCCCGAGGCGTTCCTCGCTCCGAACTCCTACGCGCCCCTGCCGACTCTCGTCCACGCGGCGAGGCTCCTGTTCCGGAAGGAGGAACTCCCCTCGATCTGGAGGGCGAAGGCCGCCACCGATCCGGCTCTCGACCTCATCACGCGGATCGCCCACGAGGCCCACGCAACCGCCACGAGGCGACTCGTTCTCGTCACGGGGCTCCCGGGGTCGGGGAAGACCCTCCTCGGCCTACGACTTGTCCATGCGTCGTTCCTCGACGACCTCTCCGTTGCTCGAAAGGGGCGCGGATCCGCTTCGCCAGCCGTGTTCCTCTCCGGCAACGACCCCCTGGTGACGGTCCTCCAGGACGCCCTCAAGGGCGCCGGTGGGGACGGCAAGGTGTTCGTGCGGAGGGTCCGGGACTACCGGGTGAAGTACTCCAAGGATGCGAAGACCGAACCGCCGGAGCACGTGCTGGTCTTCGACGAGGCGCAGAGGGCCTTCGACGAGGGGTTCCTCCTGCACAAGCACCGCACCAAGGGGCGTCCCGGACCTCCACCGCAGGGGTCGGAACCCGAGCAGTTCATCGCCTTCTCGGAACGCATTCCCCGCTGGTGCGTCGTCCTTGCGCTCATCGGCTCGGGACAGGAGATCTTCTCCGGCGAGGATGGCGGCCTGGACCAGTGGCGCTCCGCGATCGAAGGGGCGCGAGAGAGCCAACGCTGGACTATCCATGCTCCGCCGGAACTGGGGGACGTCTTCGCGCGATCGACATTCCACGTCTCCTACCACCGAGAACTCAACCTGAACACGGAGTTGCGCTTCCGTCAGGCGGCGGACGTCCATGACTTCGTCGATCGGGCTCTCCGGGGAGACGGCTCGCAGGCCACGAGGGAGGTGGGGGGCAGGCTGCAGGCCGACCAGGTCCGTTTCCTCGTCACCCGCGATCTCGACGAGGCCAGGCGCTATGCGTGCGATCGGTACGAGTCCTTCCGCGAGGCCCGCTACGGACTTCTCGCGTCCTCCAAGGACAAACTCCTGCCGCGCTACGGCGTTCCCAACCAGTACCAGGCGACGAAGTTCAATCTCGGGCCCTGGTACAACGCGCCCCAGGACGCTCCGGAGTCCTGTTGCCGCCTCGACAGGGTGGCCACGGAGTTCGGGGCCCAGGGACTCGAGTTGGACCTGGCCGTCCTCGCGTGGGGATCCGATTTCGCGCGCGTCGCCGGCGACTGGTCCATCGCCCGTTCGGGGGGATATTCGTACCCTGTCCGTGACCCCGTGGGAATCCGCAGAAACGTGTATCGCGTTCTGCTCACGAGGGGCCGCGACGGAACGGTCGTCTTCGTCCCTCCCGACCCGTATCTCGACGAGACAGCCCGGTTCCTGCTCGACTGCGGCTTTCTCCCCCTCGTCGCTGCCTCGTAGGAGTCCCGGCCCGACGCCCGGTAGGGGGCCCGCTCCAGGGAAGTGGGCCCTAGAATCACCCCATGGCCGACGGTCCGGTGATGGTGACGGGCGGGACGGGGTACCTCGGGCGGTGGATCGTCCGGGCGCTCCGGGCGAAGGGTCGATCCGTCCGGGTGCTGGCGCGCGACCCGGGGAAGGCGGCGGACCTCGATGCCGAGGTGGTCCGCGGCGACGTGACGGACCGCGCCTCCCTCGACGCGGCCTGCCGGGGAGCCTCGGCGGTGGTCCACGCGGCGGCGACGGTCTCCTCCTGGGAGCGGGACCGGTCGGTCTTCGACCGGGTGAACGTGGGGGGGCTGAAGGCCTGCGCCGAGGCGGCGGGCGGGGTTCCCTTCGTCTTCGTCTCCTCCTTCTTCGCGCTGGGCCCCACGGACGGAATCACGGGGGACGAGTCCCTGCCCGTGACCGCCGACAGGAAGTTCTCCAACGACTACGAGCGGACGAAGACGCTGGCGGAGCTGGAGGCCCGGTCCCACGTCCAGCGGGGCAAGCCCCTCGTGACCGTCTACCCCGGCATCCTCTACGGCCCGGGCCCGCGGCGCGAGGCGAACCTCGTGACCGGGCTCCTCCTCGAGGCCGCCGCCGGGCGCCTCCGCGGCCTCCCGGGCGGCGGGGACCGCCGCTGGTGCTTCACCTTCGTCGAGGACGCGGGGGAGGGCGTGGCCCGGGCGCTGGAGTCCGGCCGCCCCGGGGACCGCTTCGTCCTGGGCGGGGAGAATGCCACCCTGAGGGCCTTCTTCGACCTCGCCGCCGCCAAGGGAGGCCCCGTGGTCCCGCGCCGCCGCATCCCCTACGCCGCGCTCGCCGCCGTCGGCGCCGCGAGCGAGATGCTGGCCGGGATCGGGGGACCGAGGCCGAAGGTGACCCGCGGGGCCGCGGGCATCTTCCGCCGCGAGTGGGCCTACTCCTCGGCGGCGGCGGAGCGGGCGCTCGGCTGGCGGTCGCGGCCGCTCGCGGAAGGGGTGCCGGCGCTCATCGCGAGCCTGAGGGCCGAGGGGCTCCTGCCTTGACCCTCTACCTCCCCGATCCGCAGTCCATCGCGCAGGGAGTAGGGATCACCCTCGTGGTGGCGGGCGCGGCCCGGTGGTTCGGCGCGGTGAGCGCGAGCGGGCTCTGGGCCGGTCTCTCCGTGGGCATCTGGGTGAGCCTCGGCCTGGGCTCGCCCGGCCTCGCCGTCGTCGGGACCTTCTTCGTCTTCGCCTCGGCGGCGACGCGCTGGAGGTACGCCGACAAGCACCGCCGGGGGATCGCCGAGCCCGGCGGTGGGGCCCGCGGCGCGGGCCGCGTGCTCGCCAAGGGATCCGTGGGGGCCGCGCTCGCGGTGGCGGGGCTCTTCGAGACCTTCGACCCGTGGCTCGTCCGGGCGGCCTTCGCCGGGGCCTTCGCGGCGGCGGCGGCCGACACGCTCGGCACCGAGGTGGGGCAGGTCCTGGGGCGGACCGCCTTCACGCTCCTCCCGCCCGCCCTGGCGAAGCCCGGGACCCCCGGCGCGGTCTCCCGGGCCGGGACGATGGCGGGGTTGATGGGTGCGGCGGCGGTGACGGCGGCGGCCGCCTGGGCCGGGGTCGCCCCCTGGGGTTGGGTCGCGCCCGTCGCCGCGGCCGGGCTCCTGGGATCGCTCGTCGAGGCGGCGCTCGCCCCGGTCCTCCGCCGGTCCCCCTACCGCGACCTCCTCGCGAACCTCGTCACCACCGCCGCCGGGGCGGCGCTGGCCGCAGGAGCCGTGGCCCTCCTCGGACTCCGAGGCGGCCGGCCGTGAGCGGCGTCGGGCCCTGGGTCCGCCTCGCGCGGCCCTTCACGCTGCTCGCGCCCGCCGTGGGCATGGTGTCGGGGTCGCTGGTCGCGCTCGGGACGATGCCGGAGGAAGGGCGCCGGGACCTCGTCCAGTGGCTCCCGCGGATCGCCGCCGGGGCCGCCATGGCGGCGCTGCTGAACGCCGCGTCCAACGCGGTGAACCAGATCTTCGACCTCGAGATCGACCGCGTGAACAAGCCCGAACGCCCGCTCCCGGCGGGGGAGCTGACCGTGGGGCAGGCGGGGGGGGCGGCGGCCGTGACGGCCGCCGCGGCGCTGGGACTGGCGTGGAGGCTCAACCCGGCGACCTTCGCCATCGTGGCCGCCACGGCGCTCGTCGTCTACGCCTACTCGGGGCCCCCCTTCCGCACGAAGCGCTTCTGGTGGGCGGCGAACCCCACCATCGCGGTCCCGCGGGGGACGCTGCTCTTCGTGGCGGGCTGGACCGCGGTGGACGGGGACGCGCGCCTGGGATCCATGCTCCTCTGGGTGCTGGGGGCGATGTACGGACTGTTCATCCTCGGCGCCGCCACGACCAAGGACTACGCCGACATCCCCGGGGACCGCGCGCAGGGCTGCGTCACGCTCCCGATCCGGTTCGGCGTTCAACGGAGCGTGTGGATCACCGCGCCCTTCTTCGTCCTCCCCTGGCTCCTCCTCCCCGCCGGCGTCCTCGCCCACGGGAACTCCCGGCCCGACGGGATCTTCCACGCCTCGCTCGGCGTCGCGCTGGCGCTCTGGGGGGCGTGGATCGTCCGGCTCCTGCTGCGGGACCCCGAGTCGCTCACCACGGCGAAGACCCATCCCTCCTGGGTCCACATGTACCTGATGATGGTCGCGGCGCAGGTGGGCGTCGCGGCGGGGTTCTGGCTGCCGCGCTGATCGGTTAGGATGGCGGGCCTCCGGAGGTGCCCATGCGCCGAGCCCTCGCCGTCACCGCCGCCGCCGCCGCGCTCGGAGCCCTCGCCGCCGCGGCCGCGGCGTCCATCGTCCTGCGGGTCACCCCGCGCGAACTCGCCGACACGGCGAACCTCGTGGTCGAGGGCCGCGTCGCGACCGTGGACGTCCGCTGGGACGAGGGGCGCACCTGCATCAACACCTACGCGACGCTGGCCGTCGAGCGGGTCCACAAGGGCCAGGCGGGCGGGCAGGTCGTGGTGAAGGTCCCGGGCGGTCGGGTCGGGGACGAGGAGGTCCGCGTCGAGGGCGTCGCGCGCTTCGCCGCCGGCGAGGAGGTCATGGCGTTCCTCTGGAAGGACGGGCGCGGCGAGTGGATCGTGCTCGGCGAGGCGCAGGGGAAGTTCCTCCTCACCCAGGAAGCGAAGACCGGCCGGCGCATGGCGGAGAACAGCCTCAAGGGCCTCTGCCTCGTGATGCGCGGGGACGCCAAGGCGCCCGGGGCCGCCACCGCCCGGCGCGCCGACCGCCTCCCCTTCGACGACCTCGCGGCCGTCGTCCGCGCCTCGGTCGAGGACCAGAGGCGGGCCACCGCGGCGCAGGGGGCCTCCCGGACCGGGGGGACCGCGGCCCCGAGGGGAACGGACGCCGGCGCGGCGGCTACCGCCGGGGGCGAGGGGAACGCGGGACGGGATCCGGCGCCGCGGGACGCGACGCCGGATCCGCCCACGACGAAGGAGCCCGACGCCGGGGCACCACCCCCGACGCAGGACCCCCCGGCCCCTCCGGCCGAGAAGTCGGCGCCCCCCGCCGAGGAGCCGAAGCCCGCTCCCGACGGGAAGTGACCGGCGCCCCGCGGCGCGGCATCCGTCGCGCGGGGCGGAGGGTGGAGAACGGGCGGGGAGGTTCCGGGCTCCCCCCGTCTCTCCGGTGAGGCCGCAACCGGACGGTCCCGCCCGACCGGGCCGGGCGAGGCAGCGAAACGGGGCGGGCGTCCCCGAGGGTCGCCCGCCCCGTTCCCTGCCGGTGGAGGAAGGTCTTCCTCAATCCAGCGTCACCCGCTTGCGCAGTCGTGTCATGCGGCGGTTCCGGCCTCCCGACCTACCCTGCCGAGGGGCGCAGGGGGACGACCTTCTCGAGCCTCTTCCGGCAGGTCTCGCAGACCAGGTGCGTGGGCCGGTCGTAGAACCGCCGGGTTCGAAGGCAGTTCGTGCAGTAGGAGTTCGACCACGCCTCGGGCGCGGCCTCCGGGGGGAGCCCGGTCGCCCGGTCCCTCGGCATGGTCGGCATCGTCGCACCCGGCATCGCGGCACCTCCCGGCGGAGGGGCCTGATGCAAGGCGGGTGCCGGATCCAAGACGAGGCGGGAGAGGAGGGAAACGGCCGATCGGGACCCGGGGAGGAGCTCGCCGCTGAGAACGGGCGTGTGCAAGGGCTGATACCCGCACTTACCGCCCAAGCCTCCGGGCCGACCTGTTTCCATCAGGCCTCCGCCCCGCCGACCGCGAGCCATGCCGCCACCGTTCCTATATCGAGGATTCCAGGGGGGAAGTTCAACCTTATCTTGAGGGCGATGCCGCATCATCCCCAACCGCTGGGGGGTCGGCCCCCGGCCGCCCTCCCCTGCCCCAGGTAGGACGCCGCCCCGTGTACGGGGGTTCCCGGCTAGGATCCCCCAACTCGTGGGCGGCCATCCCTCCCCCGGCTGCTGGTCCTGCGGCGAGGTGCCCTCGGAAGAGGACATCCTCCTGGATTCCGTGCTCCACCCCCGGGCCGCCGGGAAGGGGGGGCCCTGGACGGGGATGGCCTGCCGTTCCTGCGGAGTGGAGGGGGTCCTCGAGGGGGTCCCCGGCTGCCCCCCGTTGCTGGTCCCCCCGGAGGCGGCTGGGCTGGAGACCTCCGCCGTCGCGACCCTGCTGGATGGCCGCCGCGCCCGCGATCTCCGCCGGAGGGCCCGGGCCTGGATGGAGCGATGGGCGGCGGCGCTGGAGCGGCTGCGCGCGGCGCGGCGGGCCGGCCCTTCCCCGGCGGAGGGGCCTCGATCCCCTCCCCCGCCGCCGCGCGGAGGCAGGCGGCCCTCCGGTGGCAGGGTGCCGCCGGCCCCTCGCCGGCCGTCCCTGGACCTGCCCCGGACGCCGGAGGAGGCCCGCGGGATCCTCGGGGTCGGACCAGGGGCTTCTCGCAAGGAGATCGACTCCGCGTACAGGAAGGCCAGCAGGAGGTGCCACCCCGACCTCGTGGCGCACCTCGACGAGGACTTCCAGCGCCTCGCCCACGAGAAGTTCCTGCGCCTGAAGCGCGCGCAGGAGATATTGAGGGGACGTTCCTGACTTCTTAACTTCCACGGCTTCCCCGTTCTGCACAGCGAAGTTAGGAAGTCAGGAACGTCCCCCAAAGCGGTCTCCCGCCTGCACGGGGAAGCCGTGCAGGAACGCCTCCGCGGGGAGCGGCTTCCCGCCGGGGCGCTGCATCTCCGAGAGGAGGACGCTCCCGCCGCCGCAGGCGATCTCGACGCCGTCCCGCCCCGCGGCGAGCACGGTGCCGGGCTCGGCGGCGACTCCCGACGCCTTCCCCGGCGCCACGCGGTGGAAGGCGATCCGCGCGGCCTTCCCCGCCGCGGTCCGGAGATCCGCCGACACCAGCGGCCACGGGTGGAGAGCCCGGGCCTTCCAGCAGAAGGCCGGTGGGGATTGGGCGAACTCGGCCCGCCCCTCCCCCTTCGCCACCTTGCGCGCCACGGTGACCTTCGATTCGTCCTGGGGCTTCCCCGGGATGAGGGTCCCGGTCTCCGACGCGTGGGCCACGATCTCGGCCAGCAGCGCCGCGCCGACATCCGCCAGGCGCGCCTCCAGCTCCCCGGCCCGCTCCCCGGGCTCGACCTCCACCTCCCGCCGGGCGACCACGGGGCCGGAATCGAGCCGCGCCGCGATCCTCTGGACCGCCACCCCGGTCGTCGCGTCCCCGGCCTCGAGCGCCCTCTGGACGGGGGCGGCCCCCCGCCAGCGGGGGAGGAGCGAGAAGTGGAGGTTGAGGGATCCCAGGCGCGGGAGGCCGAGCACCTCGCGGCGCAGGATCTGCCCGAAGGCCACGACCACGAGGAGGTCGGGCCGCCGCGCGTGCAGCGCCCCGAGCGAGCCCGGGGCGTTCACGTCCTCCGTCGCGTGCACGGGGATCCCGGCCGCCTCCGCCGCCGCCGCGACGGCGCAGGGGGAGCCGGCCGCGCCCCGGCCGCGGCGCTTGGCGGGGGGGACGACGACCAGCGCGGGCGGCACGCCCGCGGCGACGAGCGCCCGGAGCGACGGCACAGCCGCCTCCGGCGTGCCGAGGAAGACGGAGGAGAGGCCCGTCACCGGATCCCCTCCAGGAGCCGCGCCGCCTCCTTCCCCGCTTCGGTGTCCTTCCACTTCTCCGCGATCTCCCGGAGCCTCGCCGCCGCCTCGTCCTTCTTCCCGGCGTCGAGGAGCCCCCGGGCGGCGGTGAGCGCGGACTTCGCCGCGCGCTCCTCCTCGGCCTTCCGGAGAGCCCCCATCCGGGCCGGATCGACGCGGATCGAGTCGGCCTTCGCCGCCGCCTCGGCGCCGCAGGGCAACCCCTCGTACTTCTTCGCCACGGCGTCCAGCGCCCGCAGCGCCCGGGCGTCGTCCTTCCGGGAGTCCGCGATCTCCAGGGCCTTCTGCAGCTCGACGCGCCCCTCCTTCTCCCGGGCCATGTCCTTGAGGACCCTCTTCCCCTCGGGGCCGTCCTTGAAGTCCGCGGAGGCCTTCCTCGCGGCGGCCGCGGATTCCGTCCCCGGGTAGTCCTCCACGACCTGGTCGAGCGCCGCGAGGCCGGCCAGCGGGTTCTCCCGGAGGCGGGCCTGCGCCTTCGCCAGCGCCGGCGCGGCCTCCCGGTCCACCTTCTTCAGGATCTCGCGGGCCTCGACGACCAGCGCGATGTTCTTCCGGACCTCGGCGAAGGGGCACAGCGCACGCGCGCCCTCCTTCAGGCGGCCCGCCTCGACCAGCGTCCGCCCGGAGGCCAGCGCCTTCTGGAGGTCGGCGTACTGGGAGTCCGTGAGCCCGGGGCCCCCGGCCTTCGCCATCAGCTCCTTGAGCCCCCGGACCATGTTCGGCGGGGTGACCGTATCGAAGCCCCCGGCGAGGGTCCCGTTGTTGATGGTGCCGACCACCTTCCCGTCGGGCCCGGCGACGAAGTGGCAGGGCATCTTCAGGTTGGAGGACTTGTCCACGCAGACGTCCGGGTAGGTCGTGTAGATCTCGTTGATGGCAGCCTTGTGGTCCGCGCAGGTGATCCCCGGGGCCAGCCTGCAGACCTTGGCGGGCTTCCCGTTGAGGGTGCCGTCCTGGGAGCCGTGCGCGTCCTTGTCGTCGCCCAGGACCGCGAGGTAGCCGGTCATGGCCTTCTGGACGTCCTTGTGCTGGAGCGTCGCGATGTCGGCGGTGTTGGAGGGCTCGCCGTCGGTGACGCACCAGACGAGGATGGGCGCCCCGCGCTCCTTGGAGAGGGCGAAGGCCTTCCGCAGCGAGGGCACCCAGGTGGGCCCCTCCTCGGCGAGGGCGGCCGGGGCGAGGGAGAGCGCGCCGACTGCCAGCGCCGCGGCGATGGACCGGATGCGTGGCATGGGGGACCTCCTTGCTGCGCTCCCGATCTTCCCCCCCCGCGGCGGCGGGATCAAGGAGACGCCTCCGGGGGATGTGACGGGGGGGGCACTGCAGCGGCGGAGCCTGCCCTGCCGGGCGGTGCATCCGGAACGGATTCGGGTTCTCCCGTCGCAGCAAGCCGCGACGCTACAGGTGGCGCATCCGCCCTCTTCCACGGCGGCCGCCTCCCCGGCTTCCCCTCGGGGGTCTCGGCCTCCAGGCGCCGTGCCCTCTCCCGGAGGATCTCCGCGGAGGCCCTCCCAGCGTCGGAGTCCTGCAGGACGATCTCGATCTCCCCCCCCGCGTCGGCGTGGACCGCGAGGACCTTCCCCTCCTTCATGAGCTCCAGGATGGCGAGGAAGGTCCCGAGGACGAAGGGCCGGTCGCGCCGCTCCGCGAGGACGGCCGCGAGCCCACACCGCCCCCCGCCCGCCCCCAGCGCCGCGAGGATCCGGTCGGCGTGGGCCTCCAGCGGCACCTCGTCGTAGCGGATCCGCCGCGGTTCCCCGGCCTCGGTCTCGCGGAGCAGGCGGTGGAAGGCGGCGAAGACGTCGTAGAGCGTGGCCTCCCGGACGCCGGGCGGCTCGGGGGCCCCGGCCCCGGGGGTCTCCGGGATCGGCGCCCTCCCTCGCGGGAACCGCAGCGCCGCCTGCTCCTGGAGCCCCCGGAGCGCCTGCCCCGCCTCCTTCACCCGGCGGTACTCGATGATCTGGCGGACGAGGTCCTCGCGGGGGTCGAGGACCTCGCCCATCTCCGGGTCCCCGGCGGGGAGCAGCATCGCCGACTTGATCGCGAGCAGGGTCGAGGCCATGACGAGGAACTCCCCCGCCCGGTCGAGGTCCAGCGCCGGCGCGGCGCGGATCGCCTCGAGGTACTTCTCCAGGATCCGGGCCACGGGGATGTCGTGGACGTCCACCTCCTCCCTCTGGACGAGGTAGAGAAGGAGGTCCATGGGCCCCGCGTAGGCCTCCAGCTCGACCCGGAAGTCGTCCTCAGCCATGGGCGATCCAGTTCCCCAGGGAGATGCCGAAGCCCGCGAGGGCATAGGTCTTCTCCATCACGGGCTCCAGGAGGTCCCCGAGGATGCCCGAGAACACGAGCACGGCGAACAGGATCCACGAGAAGCCCCGGAATCCCTCCCAGGCCCGCAGGGCGCTCCGGGGGAGCAGGTACTCCACCAGGAAGCCCCCGTCCAGCGGGGGGATGGGCACGAGGTTGAAGAAGGCGCCGAAGACGTTCAGGTGGACGGCCAGGACGAGGACCTTCAGCACCCGGAAGTGGCCGGGATCCATCCCCGTCCTCACGCCCCCGACCGCCGCCACGAAGACGACCATGGCGACGAGGGCGACGAGACCGAGCAGCAGGCTCGCCACGGGCCCGGCGAGCGCGGTGAGCAGCCCGTGCAGCCGCGGCTTCCTCATGTTCCGCGGGGACACGGGGGTCGACGCCATGAAGAGGAACGACTGGGTGGTCCAGTACATGTAGGCCGGCAGCGCGATGGTGAGGATCGGGTGGACGTGGGCGAAGGGGTTGAAGGTCATCCGTCCGTGCGCCCGGGGGGTCCCGTCCCCGAAGCGGTCGGCGAGCCGGGCGTGGGCCATCTCGTGGAAGGCCACGGAGAGGACGAGGACCGTCATGAACGTCACCAGCTCGAGCGTCTTCTCCATGGCTGCGCGGTTATACCGAACCCGGCCCGATTCACCCGGGAACCGACGAACGCCGGAACCGCGGGCGGGTGGCCCCCCGATCCCGGGCATTTCGGGTCGGGTTCGGTACAGTCATCCCCATGGACCCGCGGCGGCTCCTGCTGTACTACCTCGTGATGACCCTGTTCCTGCTCGTCCTGGCGGCCGGGGCCTACACGGGGCTGCGGGAGGTCTCCGCCGAGGCCGAGGCCGTGGAGCGCCGCCTGCACCTGGTCGTGCTCGTGGACCCCGTGGGGGTGGAGCTGGCCGACCTCGCCCTCGTCCCCGTCTCCGAGCGCGCGGCGGTGGAGGGGAAGTGGGCGCCGGCGCTCCGCGAGAAGGTCGCGCGCCTGCGCGAGGGCACGGCCGGGGGCCCCGCCGAGGCCCGCGGCCGGAACCTCGCCGCGGCGGCCGAGGCGGTCCTCGCCGCACCCGGTGACGACGCCGTGCTGCGCGAGGCGCTCGCGGCGGTGCGGATCGTGCGCGGCGACGTCGTGGAGGACGCCCGCCAGCAGCTCCGCGACAGCGCCGACCACCCCGCCGCGGAGCGGGCGCGCCAGATCCTCCACGGCTCCATCGCGGCGGCCCTCCTCGGGAGCCTCGTCTTCACGGCGCTCTTCCTCAGGGTGCTGCGCGAGCGCCGCGCGGCCGAGGAGCGCGTGCGGCGGGCCGAGGTGCTGGCGGCGCTCGGGACGCTGGCGGCGGGGGTCGCCCACGAGGCGAACAACCCGCTCGGGACCATCGCCGCCTGCGCCGACGCGGCGGGGGCGCGGCTGCGGGCCGCTCCCCCGGACCTGGAGAGGGCGGCGTCGCTCCTCGGCACCATCGGCGCCGAGGCGCGGCGGTGCTCGCGCCTGGTCCAGGACCTCGTGGACTTCGTCCGGGACGGGAAGCCGGCGCTGGGCCCCGTGGACCTCCCGGCGCTGGTGCGGGAGACCGTGGATCTCGCCCGGCTCAACCCGCGCCTCAAGCGCGTCCCCGTGGACGTGACCGAGGCCGGGGAGGTCCCGCTGCTGCTCGCGGACGCGCCGCGCCTCAAGCAGGCGATCCTCAACCTCGTGGCCAACGCGGTGGAGGTCTCCCCCGAGGGGGCGCGGGTGGAGGTCGCGGTCCGGGGCGAGGAGGGCGGGGCCGCCGTCACTGTCCGCGACCGCGGACCCGGGGTTCCCCCGGCCGAGAGGCGGCGCATCTTCGAGCCCTTCCGCTCGGGCAGCCCCGGCGGCACCGGGCTCGGGCTCACCATCGTGGAGCGCGTGGCCGCCGCCCACGGGGGGACCGTGGAGGTCGGGGACGCCGAGGGGGGCGGGGCGCTCTTCCGCCTGCGGATCCCGGCCCGGACCGCGGCGGCCCCCGTCCCCTCGGAGACGACGCGGCCGGCCGCGGGGGCAAGGGCATGACGACCGACGGACCCCGCCCGCCCGAAGGGCCCCGCGTCCTCGTGGTGGACGACGAGGGGCCGCTAAGGGACCTCGTCGCGGAGGAGCTGCGCGCCCGGGGCGTTCCGGCCGACGGCGCCCCGGACCTCGGCGCGGCCCGCGCCGCGCTGGCGGAGCGGGAGTACGACGCTGTGCTCCTCGACCTCCGGCTCCCCGACGGGGACGGGCTCGACCTCCTGCGGGAGATCCGCGCCGAGGCGGGCGGCCCCGAGGTCCTCGTGGTGACGGGCCACGGGAGCGTCGCGAGCGCGGTGGAGGCGATGCGCCTGGGCGCCTACCACTACGCGACGAAGCCCTTCGTGCTGGACGAGCTGGAGATCCTGCTGCGGCGGGCCGGGGAGAAGGTCGCCCTCTCGAGGAGAGCCCGGGCGCTCGAGCGCCTCTCCGGGGGCGGCGACGACCTCCTGGGCGCCTCCCCGTGCATGAAGGACCTCCTCGCCCTCGTGGACCGCGTCGCCGCGTCGGACGCCCCCGTGCTCGTCCAGGGGGAGACGGGCTCCGGGAAGGAGATGGTGGCCCGCGCCCTCCATGCCCGGAGCCCCCGATCCCGGGGGCCCTTCGTGGCCGTGAACTGCGGGGCGCTCCAGGAGGGCCTGCTCGAGAGCGAGATCTTCGGCCATGAGCGGGGCTCCTTCACGGGCGCCGTCCGGACCCGGGAGGGGCTCGTCGAGGTCGCCCACGGCGGCACGCTCTTCCTCGACGAGATCGGCGAGATGCCGCCCCCGCTCCAGGTGAAGCTCCTGCGCGTCCTCCAGGACGGCGAGGTGCGCCGCGTGGGATCCAACCGCGTCCACCGGGTGGACGCCCGGTTCGTCGCCGCCACCAACCGCGACCTCGACGCCGACGTCCGCGCGGGACGCTTCCGCGAGGACCTCTACTACCGGATCCGCGTCCTCCCGGTCGCGGTGCCGCCGCTGCGGGATCGCCCCGAGGACATCGCCCTCCTCGCGGAGCACTTCCTCTCCCGGATCCGGCGGGCCCCGGGGCCGGCCCCTTCCCTGGCTCCCCGGGCGCTGGCGGCGCTGCGGGCCTACCGCTGGCCCGGGAACGTGCGGGAGCTGCGCAACATCGTCGAGCGCATGGCGGTCCTCGCCCCGGGGCCGCTGCTGGACCTCGACCAGGTGCCCCCCGAGATCCGCACCCCGGGCATGCCCGGGGGAGGCGCCGCCGCCGGGGCCGGCGGGTACGAGGAGTCCCTGTCGCTCGAGGAGGTCGAGCGCCGCCACATCCTCCTCGTGCTGGACGCCAGCGGCGGCAACAAGACCAGGGCCGCCTCGACGCTCGGCATCACCGTGCGGACCCTCTACAACCGCCTCGACGCGTGGCGCAAGGGATCCTAGCTGCGCGGTAGAGGCGCACCTTGATGCTCCGACTCCTTCGTCCCCCCCGCGCTCGGCAGGGACTTTGCGTAGTCCTCCCGCCGATAGTGGTACCAAGGGGCCGCCCAGGCCCTTTCTGCAGGAAGGACCCGTGAAGAGAAAGCCACTCCGCGGCAGGAAGCGGCCGGTTTCGGGAAGGCGGGATCTCGAGTACGGCCGGAGCGTGGTCCGCGCCGAGGCGGCAGCGCTCCGGGCGCTGCTCCGGCGCATGGGGGAGGGGTTCCTGCGGGCGGTGGACCTCGTGCACCGCTGCGAGGGGACGGTGGTCGTGACGGGCGTCGGGAAGTCGGGGATCGTGGGGCAGAAGATCTCCGCGACGCTCGCCTCCACGGGCACCCCCTCCATCTACCTCCACGCCGCCGAGGCGCTCCACGGGGACGTGGGGCGCGTGCGGAGGGCCGACGTTGTCCTCGCCATCTCCTACAGCGGCGAGACCGAGGAGGTGCTCCGCGCGGTCCCCGTGGTGCGGAAGATCGGGGCCCGGCTGCTGTCCATCACGGGGGAACCGGCCTCGCGCCTCGCCCGGTGGAGCGACGTGGCGCTCGACCTCGGCCGCATCGCCGAGGCCTGCCCCATGGGGCTCGTCCCCACCTCCTCCACGACGGCCACGCTGGCGCTGGGCGACGCGCTCGCCATGACCGTGGCGCGCCGCCGCAACTTCACCCGCGAGGACTACGCGCTCTTCCACCGGGGCGGGGCGCTCGGCCGCCAGCTCATGACCGCGGGCGAGGTCATGCGCCGGGGCCGCGAGGTCCCGCTCGTGCGGCCCTCCGCCACCGTGCGGGAGGCGCTCGCCGCCGTGAGCCGCGTCGGCGGGGCGCGGGCCGGGGCGGTGCTCGTCGTGGACGGCCGCCGCCGCCTCGTCGGCATCTTCACCGACGGGGACCTCCGCCGGCGCCTGGGTACCGGGACCGCCTTCCTCGACCTCCCCGTCCGGGGCGCCATGACCCGGACGCCGGTCACCGTGCGCGAGGCGACGCTCGTGGCCGAGGCGCTGCGCATCCTCAAGGACCGGAAGATCGACGAGGTCCCCGTCCTGGACGCCCGCGGGCGGCCGGTCGGCATGCTGGACGTGCAGGACCTCCTCGAGATCGGGGTCGCGTCCTGATGCCGCGGGCGCGGAGGCTCGCGGACCTCCGGCGGCGCCTGGCGCGGGTGCGGCTGCTCGCCTTCGACGTGGACGGGGTGCTCACCGACGGCGGGATCCTCGTCGGCCCCGACGGGCGCGAGGGCCGCCGGTTCTTCGTCCGGGACGGCCTCGGCATCGTGGCGGCTCTCCGCGCGGGGCTGCTGGTCGCCTTCGTCTCCGGCCGCCGCTCCACCGCGGTGGCCGCCCGCGCCCGGGAGCTCCGCATCACCGCCGACCGCCAGGGCGTGAAGGACAAGGCGGCGGAGGTCCGGTGGCTGCGCGCCTCGCTCGGGGTCGCGCGGGAGGAGGTCCTCTTCCTCGGGGACGACCTCGTGGACATCCCTGGCTTCCGCGAGTCCGGGGTCGCGGTGGCCGTGGCGGACGCCCATCCCCGCGTCCGGGAGGAGGCCGACGCCGTGTGCGGGGCGGAGGGAGGCCGGGGCGCGGTCCGCGAGGCCATCGAGGCGGTCCTCCTCGCGCGGGGCCTGGGAGAAGCGCTCCCCGGCCTCGTCCCCCCGGGCCGGGCCGGCCGGCGGAAGCGGTGAACGTCTTCGTCCGCAGGTTCGCGATCTTCACCGTCGTCGCGGGCCTCGGGATCGCGCTCGCCGCCCTCCTCGGCCGAGGGCCCGGCACGCGGGCGGGGCCCCGCCCGGTGCTCCCGGTGGTCCCCGTCCCCCCGGGGACCGACTTCCAGGGGACCGCCGGGATCCCGGGGATCTCGCTCGTGGACGCGAAGGGGATCGTCGCCAGCGAGGTGAAGTCCGTCCCGCTGCCGGACGGCACGACCGTCCCCTTCCGGCCGGTCCTCCTGCGGGCGTCCTCGGAGCGGCCCCTCCCCTCGCCGGCCCCGGGCGTGCGCCGCATGGCTCTGACGGACCCGGAGCTTCTCCTGCTCCCCGTCCCGAGGACGCGGGAGGAGTACGAGGCCTCCGCGGGGGCCCGGCCGACCCGGCTCACGGCCCCTGCGGGGACGCTCGACCAGGGGCCCGGGGAGGCGTCCACGGTCCACCTCCGGGGCGGGGCCCGGATGGAGACGGAGCGGGAGGGGACCCCCTGGACCTTCGAGGGGGAGGAGGCCCGGGTCTCCCTCCCCTCCCGCGACGTCCGCGCGCCGGGCCCCGTCTCCCTCGAATCCGCGGACCTCCGGGCGAAGGGCCGGGACCTCGATCTCTCGGAGGCCGCGGGCACCGTCCGCCTCTCCGGGGGCGCCACGGGCGCCGTCGCGCGGTCCGCCGGGGTGCGCCTGGGGAGCGGCGCGGGAGGCGGCGAGATCCGCTTCTCCTGCACCGGCCCCTTCGAGATCCGCCGCCTCCAGCCCCCGCGCGGGGATCCCGGGCCGGCGGACGGGCTCGAGAGGTACCGGATCGCGCTGGAGCGGGACGCCGGCCTCGAACAGGGGGACGGGCGGCTCACCGCTCCCCGGATCGAGGTGGACATCGCCCGGAGCCCGGGCGGAAAGGAGGCGGCGCGCGCGGAGGCCGTCCGCGGCGAGGGCGGCGCGGTGCTCACGGGCGGCCGCGAGGGCAGGGACTTCGCGGCCCGGGGCGAGCGCCTCCAGGCCCTCCCCCGCCCCGACGGGACCACGGAGGTCCACCTCCAGGGCGACCCCTCGCTCGACGTCCGGGAGACGGCCGGACCGGAGGAGAGGCGCAGGCTCCGGGTCGAGGGCCGGGGCCCCGCCGACCTCCTCCTCCCGCGGGAGGCGGGCGAGGTCCGCGCCTCCTTCCGCGGGGGCGCCTCGGCGGTGCTCCGGGAGCCGCCCCCGGCGGAAGGGGCGCCCCCGGTCCAGCGCACGATGCGGGCGCGGAGCCTCACCCTGGAGGGGCGGCGCGCCTCCTCGTCCGCCCCGACCGAGATCCGCGAGGTCCGCGCCGAGGGGGACGCCTCCATGGAGGAGGAGGACCGTCGGGCGCGCGGGGGCTCCATCGCCTGGACGCCGGCGGAGGGAGGGGCCTCGCGCACGGTCCTGCGGGACGCGGTGGAGGTCGTCTGGCCCGCGGCCGGGCTCCTCGACCCCGTCGCCGCCGTGGCCCCGGGGAAGGACCCGGGCCCGGGGACCGGGTCGCTCCTGCTGTCGGCGCCGGGCGAGGTCGTCCTCGACGCTCCTGCCGAGGGGGACGCGTCCCGGGGCGCCTCGCTCTCCGTGCCGGGCGCTTCCGTGCTCCGGCGGGTCGCGGGCGAGCGGGAGATCTACCGGCTCACGAGCGCCCGGCTGGAATCCGCCCTCCACCCGGGCAACCGCGGCATCGCGCGCCTGGACGCCGCGGGGGACGCGCGGCTCGAGGGCCGCGAGGAGGGGCCCGGCGGCCGCCGCTACGACCTGCGCGGCGATCGCCTCATCGTGCTCGGCGCGCCCGGGACGGGCGAGGCGCAGACGGCGGAGATCCTGGGGACCCCGGGGGGGACCCGCGGCTTCGCCTCCTTCCTCGGCGACGACGGGAAGCCCATGACCGTGACCGCCGACCGGCTCCGCCTGGACCGGACGACGGGGACCTTCCGCGCCGAGGGATCGGTCCGGGGGTCGGGCGTCCTCCCCGAATCCGCCGGCGGGGGCGGCCTCCCGGCCTCCCGCGGGCCCGCCGAGATCGCCTGCCGCGCCATGGACGGCCTCCTCGTCCCCGGGGCGAAGGAGGGGACCACCCGCGTGAAGTCGCTCGAGGCCCGGGAAGAGGTTTGGCTCAGGACCGACGCCGAGTACGCCTCGGGCGATCGGCTCGTCTGGGAACCGGATCCCGCCGCGGCGATCCTCACGGGCGACCCCGCCCGGGTCACCGCCCGATCGGCGGCGGCCCGGAAGGACCTCGAGGACCGCTGCGAGGCGCCGGAACTCAGGATCCGCCTCCGCGAGGGCCGCCTCGAGGAGGCCCGGGCCGACGGCGGCGGCCGGTTCGTCCGCCACCGGCTCACGCCCGCGGCGCCGGGCGCGAAGGAGGCGCCTCCCCCGGAGCGCCTCGAGGCCGCCTGTCGCGGCCCGCTGGCCTACGCCCCCTCGGGGACGACGCTCGAGGACCGCGTCTCGCTCGTGCGATCCGTCTTCGAGGGCGGCGCCTTCGTCGAGAAGGACCGCATGGAGGGTGCGGACCGGGCCCTCGTCTCCCACCCGCCCGCCGCCGACGGGACCGCGGGGCGCCTCGCCACGGCCGCGGCCGAGTCTGCGTCCGCGTCGCTGGTCGTCACCTCGGCCGCCGGCTGGAAGGCCACGGGGGTGTCCCGGGTCGAGACGGCCTCCGCCGGGGACTCCCTCGTGCTGGAGTCCTCCGCGCGTTTCCCCCGATTCCGCGTCGAGGGCGGGGGCACGGTCCAGTCCTACCGGCGCGTCGTGTACGACTACGCGAAGCGGATCTTCACCGAGCAGGCGGGCGCCACCGTCGAGGGGGGGAAGTAGCGCCGCGGCGCGGTAGGATCGGCCCCATGTTCGACGTCGGATCGGGCGAGCTGATCGTCATCCTCGTTGTGGCCCTCCTGCTCTTCGGGGGGAACCTCCCCCACGTCGCCCGGAGCCTCGGCCGCTCCGTGGCGGAGCTGAAGAGGGGCCTCTCCGATTCGGCGCGGCCGCTGACCGACGCCGCGGGCGACCTCGAGAGGGAGATCGCCGAGACGGGGGAGCCGCGGGGTCCGGGGACGGGCGGCCCGGCCAGCCGCTGATCAGCGCACCGAGACCTCGTCGATCCAGAGGTGCTCGCCGCACCAGACGTCCACCCCTCCGGGGTCGTTCTCCACGATGATCAGCAGGTCGCGGCCGGCGAACGGCCGCATGTCGGCCTGGATGGCGGTCCAGCGGCTGGGCCCCGGGGGCGGGTGGGGCTCGTAGACGTACCCCTCCCACAGAAGGTGGAGCGTCCCGTCGAAGGCGAGTACCCGGACCCGGCAATCCGTCACCAGGCTTCCCTCGTTCCCCTCAGCCTCCGGAGACGCGAGGATCTGGAGCCTCGGCTTCCCCTCGGGGACGGCGGCCTTCAGGAAGAGGAGGCCCGGGACGTCCCTCGAGAGGGGGTGGATGCGCAGGAGGCCCTTCCTCCCCGCCAGCGGGGCGCTCTTCCCCGGGAGGGAGGAGTCCTCCAGCCAGATCGCCACTTCGCCCTCCGCCGGCGCGACGATCGGGAGGGAGTCCAGGACCTTCTCCTCGTCGAACCCCTCCTGGCCCCTCCGCATCGCCGGGAGGAGGCGCAGCAGGTCCCCGTACCCGAAGAAGTCGGGCTGCGCCGCCGCGGCCTCCGCCTCGTCGCCGCCGTCCGGCAGGAGCGAGGGGAAGACGCCGCGCAGGGGCGCCCCGTCCGCGCGAGCGACTCGCAGGGAGAGCCATGAGCCCCCCTCCCACTCCTCGACCTTCGCGAGGATCCGATGGGCGCCCGGTTCGAGCCGGACCGGAACGGAGTAGTGGTCGACTCCCAGCCACTCGTGGGCGTGCCGATCGTGGACGAGGCGCCCGTCCACCCACACCCGCGCCCCGTCGTCGTGGCCGATGCGAAGCACGGCGTCGAACCCCTCCGTGACGCGCAGCCAGGTGAAGGCGTAGGACACCGTCCGGTTCGAGGACCGCAGGACCCTCTCGAACTCCATGAGCCCGGCCCGGGTCCGGACCGCGGCCCAGCGCTTCCCCGCCGCCTCCTCCCTCGCCGCGGGAGCCGCCGCCTCCTCCGGGATGAAGGGCTTCGCGAGGCCGCCGTCCCCGGAGAAGGAGAGCGGCCCGAGCAGGAGCCAGCGGCGAACGAAGGGAGCCTCCGCGAGAGGCGCGGGCACGGGATCCAGGGGGGGAGCGGCCGTGATCACGGTGCGCGTCCCCGCCGAGAGGTTGCTCAGCATCCACCAGTGGGCGCGGATCGCGAGCGAGTCCGGCCCCGCCCCGCAGTTCCCCCCCTTGTAGATGTGCTTCGAGGTGTCCCCGTCGATGTCGGCGATCCACTCCCGCTCGTTCCCCGCCATGTCGAGGCAGCCGGAGGGGCTCTGACCGGACGGGAAGGAGCCGACGGGCGCCATGCCCTCAAACCCGTCCTCCACCCCCGCCCCGTTGCGCCGCGAGACCTCGTCCCGGGCCCCCCAGGGGTACGCGCGCCCGTCCGCGCCGCCCGCCGCCCTCTCCCACTCCGCCTCCCACGGGAGCCGCTTCCCGGCCCAGTCCGCGTACATCCGGGCGCAGCCCCAGGTGAGCCACCCCGCGGGAAAACGGTCCGGCCAGTCCGCGGTCTGCGGGGGAGGGCGCCGCCGGGTCTCCCTGCAGAAGCGGCGGTACTGCGCCATCGTCACCTCGGTGCGGTCCACGAGGAGCGAGGGGATGCCCCGCGCCGTCCGGGGATTCCGGTCGGGGAAGGACTCCCCGGGGACGAAGACCATCTCCGCTCCGTCCTTTGCGCAGTAGACGCGCCCGCCTTCGAGGGAGAACCCCTCGGGGATGTAGGCGCCGGCCGGCACGGCCGGTGGCGGCGGGAGGTCGGGGATGGCCGGGCGGAAGGCTCGCTTCTCCCAGCGCGGCTCCGCCACCGCGGCCGTCCCCTCCCCCGCCACCTGCACGCGGAGGTCCTCGCAGGGGGTGAACCCGCTCCGGAAGAGGTCGACGCGGTGCTCCCCCGCGTCGGCCTCGGCCGGACTCCGCGTCCGGTCCACCAGGCGCCGGTCGAGCAGGATCTCCACCCCGGCGGGAAGAGCGGAGAAGTCCACCCGCCCAGGGAGGGGGAGCCAGCGGAGGGGGCGGACCTCGCGGACCTCCCCTGCCGAGAGGTGGAGCCGCTGGTGCTGGGGGCGGAAGCCGGGACGCGCCAGGAGGACCTCCACCTCCCCGGCCCTGCGCCGGATCTTCCCGGTCACGGGCGAGCCCTCCAGCGTGGCCACGACTCCGTCTCCCAAGCCGGAGAAGTCCAGCGTCGCGAGGTCGGGGAGCTTCACGGTGCCGAAGTTCGCCTCCTCCTCGCCGCGCACCTCCCCGGCCGCGGTCGCCACGTCCCGGTCCGGGTGGACGAGCCGGAGCGTGAAGGCCCCCGCCGGGACCTCGACGCCCGCGAGCGGCGTCGTCCCGAGCAGCCGATCCCCGAGGAGGACCTGCGCGCCCGGGGGGACGCTGTCCACGCGGATCCTCCCGGGACGCTCCTCGAGGCGCAGCGAGACCTTCTTCGTCTCTCCCGGCGCGAGGTCGGCCTCGATCGTCCGCGGGTGGAAGCCCCGCCGGGAGACATCGATGGAGTACTTGCCCCACGGGAAGGGGGACGGTCCGTAGGTCCCGTCGAAGGCGAGTTGGAACTCGCGGGGCTGCAGGGCGCCCTCGCGGAGGGCCCGCACCAGGGCCTTCTCCGGCCCGTCCGTGAACTGGAAGTAACCCTGCGCCCTCTCCAGCGTCAGGCGAAGCGTCCCGCGCGACGGCAGGACGCCCCGCTCCTCCACGGGCGCGTACCCCTCCCGCGTTGCGCCGACAGAGATCGGCCGATCGGGATCCAGCCCCCGCAGGACGAGGCCTTCGGGCCCCGCCTCCCCTCGGGAGACCCCGTCCACGCTCACCGAGGCCCCCGGGGGGTCGACGAGGACGCGGAGGCCGCCCGGCGTCCCCGCCACACCGGTTCCCGGGGACGGCGCGGGCGAGGGGACCGCGGCGGCGGCGGCGGACGGAGGGGGCGGTGCCGGGGCGGGCGGAACCGAAGGTGATGCGGGCAGGCCGGGCTCCGGCCGAGGAGTGGACTCGGAGGAAACCGTCCGGACGGCCGGGTCGCCCCTCGGCATCAGGGCCACCGCCGCGGCGATCCCGGCGAGCGCGAGGAGGACGAGTCCCGCCAGCACGGGACGGCGGCTCCGGACCGCATCTCCTCCCTCCGCCGGGACGGATCCCTGCGCCGCGGTCGGGACCCCCGCCCCGGACCCCTTCCCCGGAGCGGCCGGGCGCTTCCCAAGCGCGGCGACGCAGGAGGCTGCGTCGGGGAACCGGTCCTCGGCGCGCGGCGCGAGGAGCCGGCGGACGATCGCGGTGAAGCCCTCGGTAAGTTGCGGACGCAGGGCCCTCGGGTCCGGCGCGGCGGCCCCCGGGGCGACCTTCTCGAGGATGACCTCCGTGACCGCACCCGAGAAGGGGGGCTTCCCGGTGGACATCTCGAAGAGCATGCAGCCCAGCGCGTAGAGGTCCGACCGCGCGTCCACGCGCTCCAGCCGCAGGATCTCCGGCGCCATGTACACCGGCGTCCCCGCGGCGCGGGTAGTGGAGAGCCGCGCCGAGGCGTCGGAGAGGGCGCGGGCGAGACCGAAGTCCGCCAGGCGCACGCGGCCCTTGCCGTCGAAGAGCACGTTCGCCGGCTTAAGATCCCGGTGGAGCACCCTGCGGCGGTGGGCTTGGTCGAGCGCGTCGAGAACGCCGAGCGCGATCTGCCGGCACCGGGCCTCGGGGAGCGCCCCCTCCCTTGCGAGGAGGTCCTGGAGCGACCCCCCCTCCGCCCTCTCCATGACGAGGAAGCAGGTCCCTCCGTGCCGCTCGAACCCGTAGAGCTGCACGATGCCGGGGCACTCGCGGAGGCGCGCGGCGAGCTGCGCCTCCTTCCCGATCTCCTCCAGCGCCTGCGGGTCCGAGGCCACGGCGTCGGGGAGCACCTTCACCGCCACGATGACCTCGAGGTTCCGGTCCCTACAAGCGTAGACGCGGCCCATGCCGCCGGCGCCGAGGAGGCTCAGGATCTCGAACCGCTCCGGGAGATCGGGGAGGGACTCCGGACGGAGGGACTCCTCTGCCACGCTAGGGTAGGCTCCGGGCGGTGCGGAAGCCGATGGTGTCGAACCGACCCTCGGGTACCCAGGCATTGCGAAGGGCCACGTAAATACCCAACCGCCCCGTTCCCCAGTTGCTCCCCCGGTAGGACCGGATGGTCCCGGCGGAGGGTCCCCCTGGGTTTTCGAGAACCGCCTCCGACGTCGCGTAGAAGGTCTCCGAGAACCAGTCGGAACACCACTCATCTACGTTTCCTGAGATGTCGAAGAGGCCGAATGAGCTCGCGGGGAAGGACCCGACGGGCGAGGTCCTCGCGTGGCTATCCCTGTAGCCTGGAATCCCGCCGCTCTCCTTGAAGACCTCGCGGATGGCGGTCTCGTCGGCCAGGTTCCCGGCCTGAGGGGGAAGTGGCTCCTCCGCTGATCCCCAGGGGTACCGTTCCCGCTCGAGACCGCCGCGGGCGGCGCGCTCCCACTCGGCTTCCGTGGGGAGTCGTTTGCCGGCCCAGCGGCAGTAGGCCATGGCGTCGTTCCACGAGACGAAGATGACCGGGTGGTTCGACATCGCCTCCCACGACGAACCGGACCCCAGCGGGACCTTCCAAGAGGCGCCGGGGAGGGGCTGCGTCCACTTACCGTTCTTCCAGCCGTAGCCGACACCGTCCCGCTCCGCCTCTGTCTGGTGGCGCGTCTCCTTCACGAACCGCGAGAACTGCTCGCTGGTGACCTCGTGGCGATCGAGAAGGAACGCCGACAAACGCACCCGGTGCACAGGGCGCTCGCGCACGGGACCCTGGTCGGAGCCCATGGCGAACTCCCCCGCGGGGATGACGACCATCTCCGCCCCGTCGCGCTCGCAGTAGATTCGGCGGCTCTCCCTCATGAAACCGGGCGGCAGCGGTATTTCGGGTGTCACCGATTGAGGGGGCGCCGCCAGCGTCTTCATGGCTTTCTTTGCGTAGGTCGGGGACCAGCGCGGGTTCTCCAGCACGACGGTCTCACCGGGCGGCACGTCCTCCTTACTCGTGAAGTTCAGGAAGCCGGTGCGAACGAGGTCGATCTGGTGCGGGCCGGCCTCGACCTCGAGGAGGGGAGAGGCGCGCGACTGCGGTACCCCGTCGACCAGCACCCCGATCTCGGGGGGGAGGTTCGTGGTGTCCAGGGCCCCCGGGAGCGGCCGCCACGGCTTCGCCGGCGGGACCGTCGTCTCCCCTCCCCGGAGGACCAGGGGAGCCTCCTGCGGGCGGCAGTTCTCCTTCGCGAGGACGAGGGTTACCGGGCCGGGCTTCCGGAGGACCTTCTCGTGCGCCAGCGGGGATCCGTCGAGGGACGCCGTCACCCCGTCGTCGAGCTCCGTGAGGTCGAGGACCGCCAGCGGCAGAAGGGTCGGGCGGAGGACCGTCCGCTCTTCCCCCCTAATCTCCGCCACCACGGGCGTGTCGTCGCAGTCGGCGCGGACGAGCCGGATCTCGTGCCGCCCCGGCCGGAGGCGGAGGTCGCGCAGCGGCGTGCGCCCGAGCAGTTCCATCCCCTCCCAGGCCTCGGCGTTCGATGGATGGGATTCCAGGGTGAGGAGCCCGTCCATCTCCTCGAGGGTCACGGCCACCTCGCCCGTCTCCCCGGGGCGCACCCGCACGACCACCTCGCGGGACCGGCACCCTTTCCGCGACACGTGGATCCCGTACTCCCCGACCTCGAACACCGTGGGTCCCGTGGTGCCGTCGTCCGCGAGCATGACATCCCGGGTCCCGATTCCGCGGGCGGTCGCCGTCACGGACGCCCCCCGCGGGGCGATGGCGAAGCGGAGCATCCCCCGCGCCCTCGAGAGACTCAGGCGCAGCGGCGCGGTCGACCCCGGCTTCCACACCTGGTCCTTCGCCTCGGCAGGCTCGTGGTCGTCGAGGGAGGCGGTCACGCGGAAGGGAATCCCCTCGGGGAGCCCCGTCAGGACGAGGCCCTCCTCCCCGGCGACCCCGCGCGGACGGCCGCCCACGCTGATGGAGGCGCCGGGCGGTTCGCTGAAGACACGGAGCCCCGGGGCCGGAGGGGCGGCGGCGACGGGCCCCGGGGTCGCCGGGGAGGCAGCCAGGAGGGGATCCGCGGGCGCCTTCGCCGGCGGAGGCGCCCGGCCGCGGCCTTCTCGCACCGCCGGGGATTCCAACGCGGGCGTGTGTCCGGGGCCGCGCCCCCCGAGGACGGCCAGCGCCGCACCGCCCGCCGCGAGCACGAGGAGGCCCGCCGCGAGGGCGAGGCCCTTGCGCCTCCCCGCGCCCCCGGACGGCACGGGGGCCCTGGCCCCCGGCATCGCGGGATCCGGGAGCGGGGCGCCGCGGAGGGCCGCCACGCAGGAGGCCGCGTCCGGGAGCCGCGCCTCCGGGTCGTCGGCAAGGAGCCTCGTCACGATCGCCGCGTAGCCCTCGCTGAGGTCCGAGCGAAGCGATCGCGGGTCCGGGGCATCCGCCCCCGGGATGAGCTTCGACGCGGCCACCTCCGCGAGGGAGCCGCGGAAGGGGGACTTCCCCGTGGCGATCTCGTAGAGCAGGCAGCCCAGGGAGTAGAGGTCGCCGCGCGCGTCCACGGCCTGCTTCCGGAGCACCTCCGGGGGGAGGTAGGCCGGGGTCCCGACGAGGTTGGAGGTGGACATCCGGGACGAGGCGTCGGAGAGCACCTTGGAGAGCCCGAAGTCGGCGACCTTCGCGGCGCCGGCCGCGTCGAGCAGCACGTTGGAGGGCTTGACATCCCTGTGCAGGACCCCGTGCGCGTGGGCGTGCGCCAGGGCCTCCGCAATCTGGCCCCCGATCCGCCGGCACTCCCGTTCGGGCAGGTGCCCCTCGCGGCGGAGGCGGTCCCGAAGCGTGCCTCCCGCCGCGTACTCCATGACGAGGAGCCGGGTGTCGCCCCAGGCCTACATCCCGTACAGGGTGAGGATCCGGGGCGATCCGCGCAACCGCGCCGTGGTCCTCGCCTCCTGCTCGATTTGCTCGAGGGAGGACGCGTCCCAGGCCAGGTCCGGAGGGAGCACCTTGACGGCGACCTCGACCTGGAGCTCCCGGTCGCGGCACAGGTAGACGCGCCCCATGCCACCGCGCCCGAGGAACTTCAGGAATTCGTAGCGGGGAGGAAGCGGCGGCCTGTGCGAGGAGGATCCGTCCGCGCCGGGTGACGGCGGCGACCCGGGGGAGGAGGATGCTCCGCAGGCCCCACAGTACCGTGCGCCCGGGGGAATCGGCGCGGAGCAGGCGGGACAGGCATTGGGCATGTCCCTCCCCGCCTAGCCCGCGTCCTCGCCCTCCTCGGGCTTCTTCGCTGTTTTGGTCAGCTCCACGTCGTCCCCCGTGCCCTTCATCTTCTTCTCGGCTTCCTCGAAGATGTTCATCCAGTCGCCCTCCGACGCGCCC
>Ga0247727_10004763_pt1 | contig 28347 bp, 24 predicted proteins | sample WisWelCaveWW1625_FD_202498 | JGI IMG/M metagenome (GOLD analysis project Ga0247727, IMG submission 202498) | Biofilm microbial communities from Wishing Well Cave, Virginia, United States - WW16-25 | ecosystem: Environmental > Aquatic > Deep subsurface > Groundwater > Cave microbial mat | place...
TCGAGCGCCTGGGGCGCGAGGCCGGCGCGGAGCTGCGCGGGGGGAGCTAGTCAAAGGAGCGCGACCATGCGGCGCCTGCGATGGGTGTCTCCGCTCGAGACGGCCTTCATCCTCCTCCTGGCGGCGGTCTTGCTGGCGTCCGTGCGAGAGGCTGGCGCCGCGCTGGCCGGGCCGCTCCCGTTCGACACGGGTACATTGAACACGACGATCACCTCACCGACTTCGGTCGCCTTCGGGCCGGACGGCCGGCTGTACGTCGCCTCGCTGACAGCGATCCGGGCGCTCACGCTCGATTCGACAGGCAGGCAGGTGGTCGCAACCGAGCCGATCGTGACCGGGCTGGACACCATGCTCGGTATCGCATTCGACCCGACGGCGCCGGCGTCCCCGGTGGAGCTGTACGTCTCGCACCAGAACCCGGCTGCGACGGGAAGCTACCAGGGAGTGGTCAGCACGTTCACGGGCCCGACGTGGACGCGGACGGACGTCATCACCGGCCTGCCGAGCTCCGCGCCGTACTCCAATCACTTCACCAACGGCCTGGCCTTCGACAGCGCGGGCGTGCTGTACCTGGCGCAGGGTTCGAACACGGACGCCGGGCTGGCCGGGCCGCACTGGCCGGAGACGCCGCTTTCGGCGGCGATCCTCCGGGCAGACGTGAACGACCCGGGATTCGAGGGCGCGATCACGTACAGCCCGGCGGCGCCCCCACTCGACCACGAGGTGAACCAGACCGGCGGCGACGTCACGGTGTTCGCGCCGGGGACGCGCAACCCCTACGACCTGGTCGTCCACAGCAACGGGTACACGTACGCTACCGACAATGGCCCGCCCGGACCGACCGCTTCGCTCACCTGCACAGCGAGTGGCGGGCCGGTCAGCTCCTCGGACGAGCTGAACCTGATCGAGGAGGGCAACTACTACGGCCACCCGAACCGCAATCGCGGCCGCTTCGACGCGCGCCAGTGCACCTACCGCGCCGCGGAAGCCGGCAGCGGCATCGGGTTCACCGGGCCCATCGCGGTGCTGCCGGCCCACTGTTCGTGCGACGGACTGGCGGAGTACACCTCGAACGCATTCGGCGGCGCGCTCCAGGGCGACCTGATCCTGGCGGAGTTCGTCAACGGCGAAGCCTCGCGAATCGAGCTGGCGCCCGACGGACGTTCGGTCACCTCGATCTCGACCCTACAGGCTGGTTACAACCTACCGCTGGACGTGATCGTCGGGCCTACGGGGATCGTCTACATCGCGGAGTTCGGCGCCAACCGGATCGCCTACCTGGCGCCGGTGCCGGTAGGCGTCGGCGGCATGGTCGAGCTGCCGGGCGCCGCGGCCAACGAGGCGCCGGCGTCGGGCGCATCGACGAATCGCGGCGCCGGCGTCGCCGCGCTCGCGGGCGCGATGGCGGCGCTCGCGGCGCTGGGGCTCGGCGGCGGTTGGTGGCTGGTGCGTCGCCCGCGGCGCTAGCCCTTGAGCACGGCGATGGGGCGCAGGCGCGCCACCGGTCGGGCCAGCCCGAGCGCCGACGTGGCGCCCATCACCTGCGAGATGTCCTTGAAGGAGCCAGGCGCTTGCTCCGCGATCGGGTCAGCGCCGTAGCGGTAGAGGCGGATGCGCTTCTCGCGCATCTCCTCTTCCACCTGCCGCTCGCTGAAGCGCGCCAGCGCCTCCGGCTTGTCGAGCAGCCGGCCGGCGCCGTGGTTCACGGAGAAGTACGTGTCGTTCGTCCCCTCATCCGCCATCCCGACGTACGAATCGTGCCCCATCGAGCCGGGGATGAGCACCGGCTGGCCAGTCTTCGAGAAGATGGGGTGATCCTGGAGCTGCGAGGCGGGCAGCGCTCGGCTGGCGCCGTGGCGGTGTACCCAGAGCCGTTCGCCGTTCCACTGCTCCTGCTTGATGCTGACGTGCGTGCAATCGTAGAGAAGCGGCAGCGAGAGCGAGCCGTCGCGCAGCACCCCGCGGACGGCGGCGCGCAGCGTCTCGGTGATGGCGATCCGATTGGCGGCGCCGAAGTTGAACGCTGCGGCCAGCGCCCGGCGCAGTCGCTTCCCGTCGCCCGATTCCGCCGGCAGCGACCAGATGGGCGAGCCGTTGCCCCAGCGCGCCTCCAGCTCCTGGTTATACAGGCGCATCACCGTGCCGGCGACGCCGCGCGAATCGCTGTGCATGACGAACAGGGCGCAGCCGCGAGTCAGCCCGAACAGCGCCGCCGCCTCGTGGTCGATGATCTCCACGATCTCGTGGAGCTCCAAGAAGTGGTTGCCGGCGCCCACCGTGCAGAACCGGCGGCATCCTTTTCTCGCCGCCTTCTTCGGGACGTTGGCCACGATCAGCTCCGGATCGCTCGTCTCCCAGGGCGTGCTCGCCCGGTCCTCGATGCGGTCCAGCTCGTCGTCGCCGATGCCGAACGCCTTCCGGCACCAGGCGCCGGCGTTCACGAAGATCTCGGCCGCGTCCTGCTCGCCGATGACCTCGTGGTCGTCGGGCAACGGCATGCGGCGCATCAGCTCAGTGAACAGCTCGTCGACCAGCGCCGCGTTCAGGTCGCGCGCCTCGATCTCGGTAGAGACCATGCGCATGCCGCAACTGACGCCGGTATCGATGGCCCGCGGCGCGATCGCGTCCTTCGCGACCACGGCGGTGCCGGTGGGGCTGACGTTGCGCCCCTTTCGGTGGATGTCCGGCAGGACGGCGACGTGGTGGCGAAGGCCCGGCGTCCGCGCCAGGTTCTCGAGCTGCGCGACCGTCTCGGCGTCGGGCAGCATCTCGGGCGTGAGGAAGTAGCGGAGCGGCCGGCCGCCTTCGGGCGTCGCCTCGATCGGCGCGAGCGCGCGGGCGACGCCGCTCATCGCCGCCCCGCCTGCGTTGGAACACCCGCCCCCGGAAGCGCTCCCAGGATGTCGTCGACCACGGCGTCGACGCCGGCGCGGCGGTCGATGCCCAGCTCGAAGCAGGCCGCGCGCTCGGTCAGCCGGCGGAGCGTTGCCTGCGCGTCGCCCCGCCTCCCTTCCAACGGCCACGTGACATCGAGGGCGGACGCGTGCCAGCGGTAGTCGTCTAGCTCGCGGACGAGGCCGTTCATCGCCGCGACCTTCGCCGCGGCGAGCTCTGGCGTCAGCGGCTTCAGGTAGCGCGCCGGCGCGAAGCGAGGCAACACCAGCAGCGTCGCCGGCACGCGCTCGACCGCGTCCGCCGTCGCGACGTGGAAGTGCGCCTTTTCCTTGACGCTGTCCGGGAAAGTCATCGGCGTCAGGCCCTCGCCGCCCACCAGGGCCAGCGTCTGCTGCCCTAGCCGCACCGGCTCGTAGCAAGGGTAGACGAACTCGCCGTCCGTCAGCGCCAGGTTTTCGGAGAGGAGCCGCAGGCCCGGGCGCTGGATGAGCGCGACGGCGGTGGTGCTCTTGCCCACGCCGCCGAGCCCCCCGATGACGATCCCCCCGGCCGGACTGTCGACGACGGAGGCGTGCAGCACCGTCCACCGGCGGTAGGTCTCCAGGTACCAGAGGAGCGGGTGGTAGACCAGGTAGCTCATCAGGCTGAAGTACTTCTTGTATTCGTAGCCCGGCGGGTTGCCGCCCTTCCGCTGCCGCAACCGGAACGCCACATCGAAGACGAAGCGGCCGCCGACACGCCGGAAGCGCAGCTTGAGGCCTTTCATCCGCAGCGTGTCGAGCCAGACCAGCTCGTCGGGGCCGGCCAGCATGCGGTTGCCGGCGACGCTCAGCGGCTGCTCCGCTGGGAACGGGTTCGACGCGGGGTCCCACTCCCCCTCCGACCAATGGCAGCGGACGAGGAAGTCCGGCTCCGGAACGGGCTCGGCGACGAGGCCGTGCAGGTGCTCCCGGGCATACTCGATCAGCTCGCGACGCTCGGCCTCGAGCGTGAGGGTGACGCCGTGCAGGCGCACGCCCAGTCGCGCCGCGTCAGCGCCCACGAGCGTCCTCCCCGGAGGCAGCTTCGATGGCGTCACAGGCGAGGCCGGTGAGCGCGCGGGCGCGCTCCTGCCACGATTCGCGTTGCCGTCGCGCCTCCTTCGCGGCGAGCTTGAGCCAGGTGTAGGCCTGGTAGAAAGGCAGCCGGCTCCGCACGTCGAAGCGGCTGCCTTCCAGGTAGGTCTCCAGAAACAGCTCGCCGTGGGCCGCGAACGCGTCGAACCGGCCGGTGGTGCGAAGGGCCAGGTTCTGCAACGCGGCCAGGAAGTGGCCGACGTCGAGCGCGGGGTCGCCCACGCGCAGCTCGTCGAGGTCGAGCACACAGACCGCCTCGCCGTCCCAGAGGACGTTGGCCGGATAGTAGTCGCGATGGATGAGCGCGGCGGGCGCCGCCCCGTCCATCTCGCCGGCCAGTTCGTGCATCGCCGCTCGGACGCGGAAGAGGCGCGTCGCCTCCTCGGGCGGGAGTCGCGGCGCGATCTCCCGGCGCCAGTCGTCGACCTTGGCCGCCTCCCGCAGCGGCGACGATGTCTTCGCGCCGGGCAGGGCGTCGGCGTTGTGCAGACGCGCCAGCCACTTCGCGGCCAGGCGGACGGGGCGCTCTGCCCCGTCCTGCGCCAGGACGCGCCGGAGGTCGTCGCCGCGCAGGTATTCGAGGACGACGAGGCCCGCCGCTTCGTCGAGCAGCAGCGGCGTGGGGACGCGCAGCACGGCCTCGGCGGCGAACGCCCCTTCGCGAAGGGCGCTCAGCCAGCCGTACAGACGCGTCGCCATCGCCGCGTCGGCGTACCACTTGCCGACCAGCTCGATCGGCCCGCCGGCGGCCGAGCCGTTGCCCACGCCGGTGAGCGTATAGCGAATGGTCGCTCGCCGGCCGGGTTTGTAGCTGAGCACTTCGGTCTGGCAAACGAGGCGCTCGCTGTCCGCCGGGTCGCGGCCGGCCGCGCGCAGGAGCAGCGGCAGCACCGGCCGCGTGTCCAGCGCCCGGGCGAGCGCCGGCAGCGCTTCGTCCTGCGAGAGGGCTGCTAGAGTTCGGCCAGGCACGCCTTGGCCTCCTCCAGCAGCGCGACCTGAGGCGACGACACCCCGCCGCGCGCGTACGTCTGCGGCGAGTTCTCGAGCTTGCGGACGGCCATCCGCGCCAGCGAGAGCGCTTGGAACAGACGGGCGCGCTCCTCGAGCCCCGGGCGCCGCGCGCGCGCCTGGTACTCGGCCAGGAAGTACGGGGCCAGCTCTCGGAGGTGGTCGTGCCCCGTGCTCAAGGCGAACTTTGGGAACTGACTCATGAAGTTCCCCACATCGATCGCCGGGTCGCCGACGCAGGAGCGGTCGAAATCGACGATCGCGACGTGGTCGCCGTCGAGCAGGAGCTGGTTGGGCTTGCAATCGCCGTGGATGAAGGACGGCGGCGCGTCTCCGAGCGTCGCCGCACGCGACTCGACCTGCTTCAGGAAATCGTCCACGACGACCGAGAAGGCCGGCGCCACGCAGCGGAGGCGGGCCGCCCGTTTCTCAAGCTTGGCCAGCTCCGTCTGGACGGTGCGCACGTCATCGCTCTGCAGCTCCAGCGTGTGATACGACGCGACGGCCGCAGCGGCCTGCTTGGCGGCGCGTCTTGCCTCGTCGCTCCCTGCTTCTACCAGCACGCGCTTCATGGAGACACCGGGGGCGCACTCCATCAGCACCAGGTTCCACTCGGGCTTGAGACCGAGCGGCCGGGGAATGAGCGCCCGGGCGTTCGCCCCCTGGGAATAGAGCGCGCGCATCGCCGCCCAGACGTGCTCCGCCTTGGCCGAATCGCGGTATAGCTTGCCGATGACGTCGCGCGGCGGCTCGCCGTCCTCAGCGTCGACGCGATAGCGCAAGACACACGTTTCGTGAGGCCGGTAGCGAATGATGTCGACCTCCACGCGGGCGGACGTCGTGGCCCTCTTGTCCGGCGCGGTGCTCGCCAGGCAGTGCGCCACTTCGACGGCGTCGGCGCCATGGCGGAGACCCGGCAGCTGCCAGTCGTTCGGGAAGAATTCCACCAGACAGCCGTACGCCGGAACATGCAGGGCGCTGCGGGCGCTGCCGTTGGCACGGGTGAGGTCGACGCCAGCCTCTTCCAGCCAGCCGTCCCGCGCGAACGTGACCACGGCTCGATGGGAGACTTCCGAGTGCGGCCCGTCGAGGTGCAGCGTGTAGAGCGCCACGCACTTGCGCCCGGCGCTGTACGCCATCCTCTCGCGTTTCAAGCCCACGACGCGCCGGCCGGGGTGGACGACGGGCAGCACGTCACGATCGAAGAACGCGATCATCTCCTTCTTCGACCAGGCCATCTCCAGGAAGGGCAGCGCCGGGTCAGATTTCAACATCGCCTCGTTCCGTCCGCGGCAGCCTGGCTTTCGGGCCCTGCCCGGTCTGGGCGAGTAGCGCCTTCGCCGACTCGGTCCACTTCAGCCCCTGGAAGGAGCGGATGGTCAGCTTGAGCTGGGTGGTGGTGCGATACCAGGCCAGCCAACCCGGGTTGAGATGCTCCGAGACCACGTCCGAGAAAGCCGCCTCCACGTCCGCGATCTCCGGCCGGAGGCTGGGCCTTCGCAGCGCCATGCGGTCCAGGCAGCCCAGGAAATCGCCCGCGTCGGCGGCAGCGCCCGACAGGCGCAGCTCGTCCAGGTCGATCAGCCCTACCCGCTCGCCGCAGTTGAGCATCTGGGTGTGACGAAACGCGCCGTGCGCCGGTACCAGCGGCTCCTCCGGTAGCGCTCGCGCCTCGCCCTCGAGGCGGGCGAGGCGCTGGAGGAGCGCGTCGGCGAGGGCAGGCGCTACCTCGCCGATCGCCTTCGCCTTGTCGCCCAGCCAGCCGAGCGAGTCCTGCGCGGTTACGACGGGCACGCCCGTGAGCTCGATCCGCTGGAGCCGGAGGAGCCCCTCAGCCGCCAGGCGGATCTGCTCGCGGAGGGTGCTCCGCGCGTTCAGGTCAGCGGCTCCGCGTTCCAGCAGCGCCTTCAGCGTGCCCTGGTGACGGACCTCCTCCAGCAGCAGGAGCCGCGGCTCCGGCAGGTAGGCGACGGGCACCGGCACCAGCCAGGGCACATCGTGAGCCTCCAGTTGGGCCTTCAGCGCGCGCAGGCGCGGCAGCATCGCCTCGCCCCGGTCATCACGAAACAGCTTGCCGAAGAAGACGTGCTCCGCGCCGCCGATCTCGACTCGATAGCGCAGCACGCAACGGTGCCAGGCCTTGTATCGCAGCGGCGCCGCCTCGATCACCCGGAGCGCCTCCGGGGCGACGCCGAGCGCGCGTGCCAGGGCCCCGGCCATCCTGCCGGTCGAGGCGGCGAAGGGCAGGCCGCGTAGCTTGCTATCGAGCGGGAAGACCTGGAGCAGCGCCCGGCGCTCCGGCAGGTAGCGATAAAGGGGCGCGTCCGCGCCAGCCGCCTGCCTCGCCTCGCTGGCCAGGCGCTGGAACGACAGCCGCTGGACGATCTCGGCGCCCTTGTTGCCGGCGAAGAGCTTGGCCGTGAGTAGGAGCGGCGGGCCCGACTCGGTGGCAACCGACCAGAGCGCCACGCACTCGCTCGCCGGCTTGTAGCGCGCGTAGCGCACCTTGGGCGTGTTCCCGTCGAGGGGCCACAGCTCTCGAGCGAAGTCGTGGACGAAGCCGGGCGCCCCGCTCGCAGGGAACAGCTCCTCGAGCGCGGGGAGGGCGGGGTCACGGACGGCAATCGATCTCGGCACGATTCCTCCTTACCTTCGGTCCGCGCCGGCGAACGGGCGCGCCAGACAGGCCGTCGCCTCATCGAGCAGGCGAGCGGGCAGCGACGCCTCGCCCTGGCGACCGTACGCCCGCGGCGAGCGGCGCAGCGTATCGATGGCGATGCGCACCAGGCTAAGCGAGAGGAAGGCGTGCGCGCGCTCCGGCACGCGGTGGGCCGGCAACCGCTCGTCGTACTCGGCGAGAAAGCGCGCGGCCAGCGGGCGATAGCGATCCTCCGCCTTCGCCACCCCCTTCCGGTAGAGCTTCGCCATGAAGTTGCCGGCGTCCATGGCGGGGTCGCCGAGGCAGGCGCGGTCGAAGTCGACGACCGCCGGGCGGCCGCCCTCCACCAGCACCTGACTGGGCGCGAAATCGCCATGCACGAACGTCGGGCGCTCCTGGCGGTACCCCGGCAGCGATCGTCCGATCCGTTCGAGCGCGTCGTCAGCACGTCGCGCAAAGAGCGGCGCGATGAGATCGAGGCCGGCCGCGCGCTGGCAGATGGCCCGCGCGTCGCTCTCCAGCGACCGCACCTCCGCGCTCTCGAAGTCGAAGGCGTGCATGGCAGCCAGCGCCTCGGCGGCCAGCCCGACGAGCGGGACGGCGTCGTCGCCGGCCTTCGCGCGCTTCAGCAGCGTCTTCCAGGAGACGCCGGGGACGGCGCTCATGAAGATCAGCGTCTCGTCGTCCACCTTCGCCAGCGGCTGCGGCGTGGCGATGCCGAGGGCGGCCCCCTGCGGATGGAGCCGGCTCATCGCTCCCCAGGTCCGCTCCAGGTCGGCGGTCGACCCAAATGCCTTACCGACGATGTCCTGCCGGCCTTCGAGTGTGTAGCGCGCGACGGCGCGCCGGTGCGGCATGTAGCGCAGCAGCTTCACGTCGCGCAGCGCGCCGTTCGGCCTGCCGGCGCACGCTTCGAGGAGGGGCGCGGCGCGCCTGGTGTCGACGAGGCTCGATAGGCCGGGCAGGCGCCAGTCGGCGGGGAAGAGCTCGACCAGGCAGCCGTGCTGCTCCAGCAACAGCGCGGGCGAGCCGGCGCCGTTGCTGCCAGCGTAGTGGCGAGCGTAAGCGTCGCGCAGGACGCGGCCGTCCGCGACGTTCACAAGCGCCTGCCACGATGCGCCATCGGCGAGCTCGACCTCGACGAACATGGCGCACTCGCAGCCCGGCTCGTAGAGTACTTTCGTCCGCTCGAGCGCGATCGCCTGCTCGCCGGGCGAGACGGCGGGCAAGACGGCAGTGTTGAAGAACTCCAGCAGGCGCCGGTCCGACCAGGCGATCTCCAGGAACGGCAGGTGGGGGTCGGCCCTCAGCACGGCTTCACCCCGGCCGCGCCGACCGGCGTCCCGAGCGCTCCCTCCGCCAGCGAGAGCAGCTCCTCCGAGGAGGCGTCTCGCTTGAGCGAGTGGAACGACCGGATCGCCCACTTGACATGCGTCGCCGCCCGGTGCCAAGCCAGCCAGCGCGGGTCGACGCGGCCTTGCAGCGCCAGCTCGAAGGCGTCGCGCGCCGCGGCGACCACGCCTCGATACCGCGGCCGGCGCAGGGCCATGCGGTCCAGGTAGCCCAGGAACTCGCCAGCGTCGGCGCCCTGGCCCGACCGGCGCAGCCCGTCCAGATCGATCAGCCCCAGCCGCTCGCCGCAAAGCAGGAGCTGACTGTGGCGGAAAGCGCCGTGCGCCAGAACGAGCGGCTCCTCCGGCAGGAGCGCCGCCTCGCCGACCAGGCGCTCGAGCCGGCCGGCGATCGCCCGGCCGAGGCCGGGGGCGACCTGAGCGATGCCCCGCGCCTTGCCGCCCAGCCAGTCGAGCTCGGCGGCGGCGGTCACGACCGGCAGGCCGGTCAGTTCGAGGCGCTGGAAGCCCAGCAGGCCCTCGGCGGCGGCGCGGACGCGTTCGAGCAGCGAGGCCCGCGCGCCCGGATCGTCGACCGCGCGCTCAAGCAGCGCCGGCATCGTGTCGTGGTGGTCCAGCGCCGCCAGCAGCAGCAGTCGCGCTTCGGACAGGTAGACGACCGCCTCCGGCACCAGCCAGGGCACACCGTTCGCCTCCAGCTCGGCCCGCAGCCGCGACAGGTGTCCTGGCATCGCCTCGCCGCGACCATCGCGGAAGACCTTGCCGTAGAGGACTCGCTCCGCCCCGCGTAGCTCCACTCGATAGCGCAGCACGCAGCGGTGCCACGCCTTGTAGCGCAGCGGAGACGCCTCCAGGACACGAAGGGTCCCCGCGCCCGCGCCCATCGCCGGCGCGAGCGCCTGAGCGAGCCACGCGGGCGCCGCCGCCTGGACGAGACCCGGCAGCTTGCTGTCGAGGGGGAAGGCCTGGAGCAACGCTCGTTCGTCGGACAGGTACCGGAACAGCGGCGCCGCGCTCCCGGTCGAGATCCTCGCCTCTTCCGCCAGCCGCCGGAACGAAGCGCGAGCGACGATCTCGCCGCCCTTGTCGTCGTGAAACAGTTTACCGGAGACGAGCAGCCCCGTGCCGGAAGGCGTGGCGAACGACCACTGGGCGACGCAGTCTTTCGCAGGTTTGTAGCGCGCGTACTGGACACGAGCCGCCTGCGCGGGCAACGCCGTGCCCGCAACGGCGGCGGCCAGCTCGGCGGCGGCCGCCGGCGCGCCGCGGTCAGGGAACAGCCAGTCGAGCGGGGTAAGGGCGGGGTCGCGCGGTAGCTCCGGGATGTCATTCCTACTCATCGTTCGACTGCCAGTACATCCGCCCCGCCCGCCACCTGGCCTTCTGCGCCCGGCGCTTCAGGCTCGCCAAGTCCAGGGGGCCGGAACTCGATTCGTCGCGCCCGCCGTTCGCGACCGCCGGCGTTCGCTCGCCGATCAGGAGCTGCGCATCGAGCAAGTCGCGAAGCCTCCCTTCCGCCGTCATCAGCTCCGCGGTCGGGCCTTCCTGCACGACCCGTCCGTGCTCCAGCACGACCACGCGGTCCGCGCGCTGCACTGTGGTGAGGACATGGGTGACCATGATCACCGTCTTGCCCGCGATCAACCGCTCCAGCGCCTCCATCACCGCCGTCGCCGCCTCGGCGTCCAGGCCGGAGAGCGGCTCATCGAGGATGAGGATGGGGGCGTTGCGGATCATCGCCCGGGCGATGGCGATGCGCTGGCGCTGGCCACCGGAGAGCGTATCGCCGCGTTCACCCAGCACCGTATCGTAGCCCTCGGGCAGCGCCGTGATGAAGTCGTGCGCGTTGGCCGCCTTCGCCGCCGCCACGATCTCCTCGAAGCTCGCCGCGACGTTGCCGTAGGCGATGTTGTCCCCGACGCTCGCCTGGAAGAGGACCGACTCCTGCAACACCATGCTGATCTGCGCCCGCAGCGAGGCGAGCGTATACTGCTGCACGTTCCGTCCGTCAATGAGCACGGCGCCGCGGCCGGGGTCGTACAGCCGCGGGATGAGCGACAGGAGCGTCGACTTGCCGCCGCCGGTGGGCCCGACGACGGCGGTGATCTGCCCGACCGGGATGGTGAGGTCGATGTCGCGCAGCACCGTCTGGTCCGTTTCGTAGCCGAACGACACGCCCCGGAACTCGATTCGGCCCTGCAGCCGGGGCGCCGCCACCGCGCCGGGCAGGTCGGAGACGCCGGTCTCGACATCCAGCAGCTCGACCACGCGCTCGGCCGAGGGGACGGCGCGGCTGATCTTGTTCGCGTGCTGGACGGCCTTTTTCATCGGCCGGAAGTAGTTGCGGATGTAGGTGACGAAGATGACCAGCTCGCCGGGCGTGAGCGCGCCGCTGATCACGCGCTGGACGCCGAACGCGAAGACGGCGGCCGTGATCAGCGACCCGAGCACCTCCATCACCCACGAGAAGCGCTCCGAGGTGAGCTGGGCCGCGACGCCGCTCTCCAGGCTGGCGTTCGCCTCAAAGCGAAACTTGTCGCGCGCCGCCTCCTCGCCGCCAAAGATGCGGGTGAGGCGAATGGAGCCGAGCGTCTCGTGGAGCACGGAAGCGAGGTTGCCCTCGCTCCGGCGCTCGGCGCGGGCGATGTGCTTGATGCGTGACGAGTAGCGGAGCAGCAACACGTAGCCGACGGGCGTTCCGGCCAGGGCGACCAGGGCCAACTGCCAGTCCAGCCAGAACAGCACGCCGGCCATGCTTAGCAGCAGCACCACGCTGGCCGTCACCTCGACCAGGGAGGAGGTGAGGACGTCGCGGATCGTCTTCACGTCGCCGGTGACGCGGGTCATCAGGTCGCCGCTGCGCCGGCGGCTGTGATACTGCAGCGAGAGTTCCTGAATGTGGTCGAAGAGGGCGGCGCGGATATCGAAGACGATCGTCTTGCCCGCCCGGTTCACGAAGTATACCTGGGCGAACGTGAACAGCCCTTCCATGAAGGCCGCGCCGATCACCAGCGCGACGGTGCCGATCAGCCAGTAGAGCGCGCTCCCCTGCAGCGCCGGCTCGTCGATGATGGTGTCCAGCGCGATCTTGAGCGGCCAGGGACGCAACAGCTCCGCCGCGGTCAGCCCGAAGAGCATGACGAACGACAGCGCCAGTGTCACCCAGTGGGGCCGCGCGAACACGCTCAGGCGCTTGATCATCCGCCAGGCGGTGCCGGTGTCTTCTGGCTTCGCCGGCCGGCGGCGGCGCCAGGGCAGCCTGGGCCGCGGCAGCCTCGGCCGGCGTCCGGCCAGGCTACCGCTCCGGCTGTTTTTCCGCCAGGGCTTCGACAGCTCCGTCACGGCGCCCTCCGGCGATCGAGCAGCCCCTGCGCTAACTCTTCGACGCGGCGCGCGTTGCCCTCCCACGTCCGCGTCGCGACGATTCGCTCGCGCGCGGCGGCGCCCATCCGCGCCGCGAGGTCGGGCGCCTCGATCACCTGGCGGATCTTGTCGGCCAGGTCGTCGGGGCGGCCAGGCTCGTAGAGGAGGCCGGTCTCGCCGTGGACGACGAGCTCGGCGACCTGGCCGGTGCGCGCGCCGATGACCGGCTTCGCCATCGCCATCGCCTCGGCCAGCTTGAGGGGCGAGAAGTAGTGGTCGCCGCCGTCCGCGTACGGCACGACGACGACGTCCATCGCCGCGAGGTAGGCGGGCACATCCTGGTGGTCGACGGCGCCGGCGCAGGTGACGTCGCCGTTCGCCTCTCGCAACTGGGCGAGGCGCGGCCCGTCACCGACGACGAGCAGCCGCACGCGGCCGCCGCCGTTCGAGACCAGCCGGACGGCCGCCTGCAGCGTGTCGAGATCGTGCCAGGGCTTGAGGCTACCGACGAACCCGACTACGCGCTCGCCGTTCAGCCCGAACCGCGCGCGCACCGCGTCGCCGGAGGCGCCGGGGTGAAATCGGGCGGCGTCCACGCCGTTCGGCAGCACCGTGATCCGCTCCGGCGTCGCGCCGAGCTGGGTCGCGTAGTCTCTCAGCGCGTTCGAGACGACGACCAGGGCGTCGGCAGCGCAGAAGATGCGCCGCTCCAGCTCGGCCGCTAGCTGCGTGAGCACCAGCCCGCGGTGGGCGGACGCCTCGCGCGAAAGCGGCGCGTTCACTTCGAGGAGCAACGGCGCGTCGAGCGCCTGCGCGAGCTCCACGCCGGCGTAGGCGAAGAGCGAGTACCGCTCATAGATGACGTCCGGCTGATACCAGGCGAGGGCGGGTCGCAACGCCCGTTGCGCGTACTCCGAGTAGAGCAGCCGGCGCCACTCGCGCGAGAGGTGCGCGGGCAAACCGGCCTCTTCGGCGCCCGGCAGGCGGGCCACCTCGCCGGCGAACCCTTCGAGCGCTATCACCTCCGCGCCGATGTCGTCGCGTTCGGCGACGCCGTCGCCGCTCGCCACGAAGACGCGTACCTCGTGCCCCAGCGAGCGGAACGCGCGCACCATCTCGCGGACGTGCACGGCGTTGCCGCCTTTTCCGCCGGACGACACGCCGATGTCGCAGCAGAGGTAGGCGATCCTCACGGCCGCCCGGCCTCCGTCAGCAGCGTCTCCGGCCCCGCCGTTTCTCGCTTCGCCGTCTGGACCGGCTGCAGGGCGTACGCCTCTTCCAGCCAGGCGATCTGGCGGCAGAGGCCCTCTTCCAGCCCGACCTCCGGCCGGTAGCCGAGCTCGCGGCGGGCGAGGCCGATGTCCGCGGCGGTGCGGCGGGCGTCGCCGGCCTGTTCCGCGCGGTAGCGCACTGGCCCATCGCGGCCGGTGAGCGACCGTACCGTCTCGATCGCCCCTGCCAGCGTGACTTCGGAGCCGCCGCCGATGTTGTAGACGGCGCCGGGACGCCCCCGCTCGGCGGCCAGCAGGTTGGCCGTCACGACATCGTCGACGAACGTGAACTCGCGGCTCTGGCCGCCGTCGCCAAAGACCTCGATAGGGTCGCCCGTCAGGAGGTTGCGGATGAAGATGTGGAAGGCCATGTCCGGCCGCTGCCGGGGCCCGTAGACGGTGAAGTAGCGCAGGCTCACCACCGGCAGCTTGCTCCGGCGCCAGTAGAGGAAGCAGAGATGCTCTGCCGCCAGCTTCGTGACGCCGTAGGGCGAGATGGGGCGGGGCAATGTGGTCTCCCCCGTGGGATAACGTTCCGAGTCGCCGTAGACCGAGGACGACGAAGCGTAGACGAACTTCGCGAGACGCGCCTGACGGGCCGCCTCCAACAGACGCTGGGTGGCGAGGACGTTGTTCCGCGTGTAGCCATCGAAGGCGCTGCCCCAGCTCGCGCGCACACCGGGCCAGGCCGCTTGGTGAAAGACCAGGTCGACGCCCTGGAGCAGCTCCGCGAGGTCGAGCTCAAGCAGGTCGCCCTCCACGAAGGAGCAGCTCGCCTGGCGGGAGCTGCCGGCCAGGTTGAGCTGCTTCAGCCAACGCGGGTAGTTGTCGGTGAACGAGTCGACGGCGACGACGTCCGCCCCTTGGGCGAGCAGTCGCTCGGTCAGGTGCGAGCCGATGAAGCCCGCCGCGCCGGTGACGAGAGCGCGCACCATCACTGCCCCCCTCTCGACCCCGCCGCCACCGCCGCACGGGGCGCCGGCCTGCGTCCGTCGGCGAAGAGGCTGGCCAGCACCCGGGCGTTCGCCGTCGAGTCGAAGCGGCGCTCCACCGTCGACCGCGCGTTGCTGCCGAGGCGCTCTCGCAGATCACCATCGATGAGCAGCAGCTCCAGAGCCGAGGCCAGGCCCTCGGCCTGACTTTCCGGCACCAGCATGCCGTTGTGGCCGCTCTGGATCAGCTCCGGGATGCCGGAGATGGCGCGGGAGACGACGGGCAGGCCGACGGCCATCGCCTCCAGCAGAACGTTGGGGATGCCATCCCGGTCGCCCTTCGCCAGCACGTTGCAGGGCAGCGCGAAGATCGTCGCCTGGCGGTAGAGCTGGAGCAGGACCTCCTGGCTAAAGCTGCCCGGCAGCTGGACGGCGGCGGCGAGGCCGAGGGCCGCGACGAGGCGCTCCAGCTCGGCTCGCTGCGGGCCGTCGCCCACGATAACGCAGCGAAACGACGCGCCCTTGTCCCTCAGCGCAGCGCAGGCCGCGAGCAGGTCGCGAAAGCCCTTCTTTTCGACGAGGCGCCCGGCCGAGAGGATCAGGGGCCGGATAGTGTCCCGTTCGCCATCGGCGGCGGTGAACTTCGCCAGGTTGACGCCGTGGTAGGCGAGCTTGATCTTGCCGGCGTGGGCGGGGCCGGCCACCAGCTGAAGGTGCTCGTAGTTGGCGCGGGTACAGGTGGCGACGAACTCGGCCGCTTCGATCAGCTCGCCGAGGATGCGGGCGTCGGCCTCGTAGATGTCCCGGGCGTGGGCCGAAAAGCTGAACGGCAGGCCGGTGAGCCGGCTGGCCAACAGGGCGACGCGGCTAGCGCCGCGCGCGAAGTAAGCGTGGAGGCGCTCCACCCCGCCGTCCTGGAGCAGATGCGCCAGGTAGCCCGCCTGAACGAAGCGGGGCCAGATATCGAAGGTGCGCTCGCGGAGCATCGACGACACGGCCTGGCGCAGCACGCGTCGATAACGCCGGGGGTCGCGGCGGTACACCGCCCGGTGCGCCTGGAGCAGATCGCGCGCGCTCCCGCGCAGCGGGTCCGGCAGGTAGCTGCAGGGCGAGGTGATCAGGCGCACGCACTCGTGCGGCACGTCTTCGCTCGGCCGGCGGTAGGAGAAGATGTGGATCGGCAGGCCCAGCCGCTCCAACTCCAATACCTCGTTCGCGACGAACGTCTGCGAGAGCTGGGGGAACATCCGCATGACGTAGCCGACCGAGCCCGAGGTCACGGGTCGCCTCCTCCGGCGATCAGGGCGGTTGCTTCGCCCTCCCCGCGCATCGCGTCGAGGATGGCGGCAGCGGCCCGCTGGGCGCCGTCGAGCGGGGGGATGCGCTCCCTGTCGGGGATCGTGTTCTCGGTCAGGAGATGGAGCAAGTCGCAGGCCAGTCGCTCCGGCGAGAGATCCTCGGGCGGCAGCGCGCGCACGAGCCCGCGCTCGGCGAAGAGGCGGCTGCGCATCCGCTGCTCCGCGCTGGGCCCGGCGCGAGGCACCACCAGCGCCTTGCGCTCCCAGCGCAGCACCTCGGCCAGGCTGTTGTAGCCGGCCATGGTGACGACGACGGCGGCGCGCTGGAGCCACGGCCCCGTATCGCGCACGCTGGTGCGAACGCGCACCGGCAGCGACGCGCCCAGCGCCGCGAGCGCCTGCCGCTTCGGCCGGGGCATGTTCGGTCCGGTGACCACCAGCGCCTGCGCCGGCATTTCGGCCAGCACCAGCGGGAACGCTTCGAGGAACGCCGCCGCCAGCGGAAAGGCGTCGGCGCCGCCCCCGCCCATCACCAGGATGAGCGGCTCCCCCGCTGGCGGCGCGCTGTGGGCGCGGGTCTGGCGGGCGGCGACATAATGGTTGAAGACCACCCGCGGCGCGCCCGAAAGGTCGTAGGCCGATACCGCGTCGTAGATCTCTCGCGAGCCGTGGATGAGCACCGTGTCGTAGCGCTCCAGGTAGGCGTAGGCGTCCAGATCGCTCCAGGCCTGACGGATCACATCCGGCGCGTCCAGGACATCTCGCAGGCTCAGGAACAACAGCGGCCGGTGGCAACGCGAGGTCGCCCGGTCGAGTAGGGGCTTCAGCTCTCCCAGCGCGCCGACAGGCATGTGGTCCACCAGGAGAACGTCCGGTTTGAACTCGCAAAATGCCTCGATAATCAGCTTCGACCTGATGGCGATGGCCTCGCGCACGCTGAGCGACTCGCGCCAGGTGCGCCAGTCGTTCGGGCCGGTCTTGACGATCGTGGGCAGCTCTCGATAGCCGATCCCGGGAAGGGGTCGGAAGAAGGGGGCGACCGGCGAGTCGGTCAGGGTGAGGACGTGGCAGTCAGCCTCTCGAGCCAGGAGCTCCTGGGCAATGTTGCGCGTGCGTCGAAGATGGCCGAGACCTGTGCCGTCCTGGCTGTAGATCAGTACTCGCATGCCCGTTGCCCCCGGTTGCGCGCCAAGCCGTGCCACGCCCGCCAGGTGGGCGGCCCGAGTGGATCGGGAACGGCTTGGTGGTGTGGGTGGCGAAGGTCAGGGGCAGGTTGTTTCCTTCGCCGGGGAGGCGGATCGCTCAAAGCTCCTCCCCCGGGTGGTTCTTTCGGCGAGCGCCACCGTAATGGCGGCTCGCCCGTACGGACGGCCATAAGGCCCCTCCAGCCTCATTGCAGCCCGCATCAGTGCGAGGAAAGACTCGGGCAGTGCCACCAGCCCTTACTGCGCAGAGTGCTTTACCATAACGAGCCACGCCCGATTTGTCAACGCACACTCCCAGTTCGAGGGGCAGTCACTGTCACGTACCGCCCGGCGTCGCGTTCTGAAAGAGGACGGCCTCGCCCTGCCTGGGGCGAACCGGACGCGCCGCATGGCTCGCACAACAACCCCCCGCCAGGCGCCGCTTGGGCGCGTCCTCTGGGCATTCGCCGCCACACTAGCGGCGTGCGCCGCCGCGCTCGCCGCCGGCCAGGGCGCGGCGGCTCAGGAGGGCGCCGGCCTCGCCATCGACCAGGTGATCCTCGAAGACGGCGGCCGGCGGCTGACCGCACTCGTCTCGCTCAGCGACGCCAGCGGGCGGCCGGTCGAGGGGCCGCCCAGCTTCGAGGCGGCGGTGGACGGGACGCCCGTGACGCTCGATTCGGTGACCTCCGTCGTCGACGGCGAGACGGGCATCGCCGTGTTGCTGCTCATCGACGTCTCCGGCAGCATGACCGGCGAGCCGCTGGCGCAGGCGCGCGCCGCGGTGGAGGCGTTCGTTCAGGGCCTGCCTCCCCAGGACCGCGCCGCGCTGCTCCCCTTCGCCGGATCGGCGCCGCGCGAGGCGATCTTCGTGCCGGCCAGCGAGTCGCTGGCGGCCGAGGCGCGCGCGCTGACGCCTCAAGCGAACTCGGGCACGGCCCTCTACGATTCCGTCGTGTCCGTCTTCGCGGCGGCGGAGCGCGCGCCACTGGAGCGTCGGGCCGTCCTCCTGCTCACCGACGGGCGCGAGTCCGGCGCCAGTACGGCGACCGGCGACCGAGCCATCGAGGCCGCACTCGCCTCCACCGTCCCGCTCTACAGCATCGCCCTCGGCGACAACGCCGACCGCGACTTCCTGGGCCGGCTGACGGACGCGAGCGGCGGCGCGCTGTACCGGGCGCCGACGCCCGCCGACGTCCGCTCGATTTTCGAGACGATCAGCCTCAAGCTGCGCGGCCAGTACGCCATCTCGCTCGAGCTTCCGCCCGGCGACACGCTGAGCCGGGATCTGAGCGTCAGCGCGGACGCCGCAGGGACGCCGGTGAGCGCTCAGGCCACGTTTCCGGTACCGGCAGAGCTCCTCCTGGCCCGTCCGCGCCGGGACGCGCCGCCCTGGCTCTGGCCGCTGGCGGTTGGGGCGCCGGGCCTGGTTGTCGCCGCCGCGCTCTTCGCGTCCTGGCGCCGGCGCCGCCGCTACCGATCGAAACTGCGCGGCGGACCGGGCGATGAGCTGCAACTGCCCTCACGCCCGCCGCCGTTGCCTCGCGATGCCGTGACAGCGCGCCTCACCGTCCTGGCCGGCCCGAACGCGGGCGTCAGCGTCCAGCTCCTGGACGGGCCGGTCGACATCGGCTCCGGCGCCACCTGCGCACTGCGCCTGGACTCCGCCGAAGGAGCGGTCGCCGAATGGCACGCGCGCGGCTGGCTGCAGGGCGGCCGGCTGCTCCTGCGCCACGTCGCGCGGGGACGCGAGACGCTCGTCGATGAGAAGCCGGTCGAATGGGCGAGCCTGGACCTGAACGACACGATGCGCATCGGGCCTCACGTGGTCGCCTTCGCGAGCGAGCCATGAGCGGCGTCACCGGAAACGTTTCGATGCAGGCGACGTTTGCCCCATGGAGCGAAGGAATGAGTCCGCCATTCTGCAGTATGCGATTCTCGGCCCTGATAGGCCTGAGCAAGAAGAACCAGCACAGCCTGCCGGCGAACCAGGCGGCAGCGCGAGAGGAGGTGACGTCGCTCTGAGAGCTCCTGTACCCAAGCCCCTCTGACGGGCACGACTCGAACTCAGCCCGTCAGGGCGGGGCTGCGACATAGCACAGACATGGAGCGTCGCAACGAAACGGGCGGGAGGCCGGCATCATCACCTGGGAGGAACGAACAACCATGGCATACATCGAACATGCGCTGCTCCGGGCGACCGTCGCCCTGACAGGCCTGCGCGGCCGCCTATCTCAGGAGCGCGGCCAGGACCTGCTGGAGTACGCGCTCCTGGGCGGGCTCCTGGCCGCGGCCATTGCCGCCGCGGCCATCACAGCGATCATGACCGGGGCCCTGGAATCGATGGCGCAAGGCGTGGCCGACTGCATCGACTTCGACGGCACGACGCCCTGCCCGTAGCAACGTAGGAGGATTGGAGCAGCGGCAGGGAAGCCGCGCCCGGCGCCCCGCCGCTGCTCTCTCTGTGATGACTCGCCTCATCCAGTGGACCGGGAGACCCCGTGGGCAGGTGCTCATCGAGATGGCATTTGTCCTGCCCATCCTGGTGCTGTTCGTCTTCAGCGTCGTCGACTTCGGGCGCGCGCTGGACCGGCGCATGGCCCTCCAGCACGCCGTGCGCGAGGGCGCCCGCCTCGGCGCCGTGACGGACGGCTCCGCCGCGATCGTTGACACCACCGTCGCCCAGTCGCAGGGGCTGCTCGCCCCCGGCGACGTGACCGTCTGCTACCGGGATGCCGACGGTAACGGCAACGCCGGCGACGCGGGCGACAGCGTGCGCGTGAACGCCGACTTCACGTACGAGTTCACGGTCGCGCTCACGGAGGTGTTCAACGCCTTCGGGGCTTCCCTGCCCACCGGCATCTCGATGACCCCGTCCGCCGACATGCGACTGGAGAACGCCGTCGCTGGGGGCGCCGCATGCTCCTGAGATGGGCGGCTGGCCGCGCCGCTTCTGCGCTGCGAGGAGAACGGGCGCAGTCGTTCATCTTCCTCATCGGCTTTATCACCGTGCTCTTCGTGATCGCCGCCATCGTCATCGATTTCGGCATCTGGATGAGCGAGCGGCGCGGCGCCCAGAAGGACGCCGACGCGGCAGCGCTGGCCGCGACGTACCAGCTCCTCGATCAGGAGTTCCAATCGCCCGCCGCCACCGACGTCGCTGCCGCCGAGGCGTCCGCGCAGCAGGCGGCGATCGCCTGGGCGGCGCGCAACGACCTGCCGCAGGCGGACCTGCGCAACTTCGACGCCGCGAACGCGTCCTGCCTGGGCCCCACAGCCGCGCTGGACAGCGTCTCGCTGGACGCAGAGCACCACACGCAGGCGGTCTTCGCCTCGATCTTTGGCGTCGTCGCGCCGGAGATCGGCGCTCACGCCCGGGCCTGCCTCGGTTCGGTGACGAGCCGGCCCCGAGTGCTGCCCGTGGCCGTTCAGAGCGGCATCGCCAGCGATTGTTGGGCCGACCTAACTGGCGACGGCCGCGCCGAGCCTCGCTTCGGCCAGGAGTGCGAGCTTTCGCTCGGCGCGGACGAACAGGCCACGGCAGAGGCGGGCGCGATCCGCCTCTACGACGACGGCAGCTTCCGCTGCAGCGCCGCCAACGTCTCGAGCCGCCAGGCGTACGAGCGCCAGATCAGCGTCGGCGGCGCGGACACCACCTGCTACCTGCTGTCCGGTGGCGAGACCTGTCAGTCCCAGGCCGGCGCCTGCGTCTGGCCGCTGCTGGAGCGTATCAACCCCCAGCAGGAGCAGCGGGCGTTCCAGCGGTTGCTGGAGGACGAAGGCGACTGCGACGCCGCCTTCGGCGACGGCAACGGCCGGGACGATTTCTCAGAGGTGCTGGCGCCGGCCACAGGCAACCCCTCGTCCGCCGGCGCCGCGCATGCCGCGCGGGCGTGCGAGAGCCCGCGCCTGGTTTCGCTCGTCGTCGCCCAGCAGTTCCGGCGCGCGGGCAACCTGTCGATGCCGGTCTTTGGCCTCGCGCCGTTTTTCATCACCGGCTGCGCGAGCGACGACGCCGACGATTCAGAGCAAGAGGCAGTCTGCGACGGGCGCGGCAGCGGATCGGCACGGGTCCGGCTGCACGGGTACTTTGTCAATCTCCTGGAATCGGAGGGCGCGGTGGGGCCGATCGAAACCTGGAGCCCCAAGCGCGTGATCCTGACGGAATAGCACTGGAGGGTAACCATGGCACGAGTCATTGCCGCCGCCTCACCGGATCGGAGCAGCCGGCTCCTGATCGCCGCCGCGATCATCTTCGCCGGCCTCGCCGCCGTCCTCGTCTTCGTCGGCCTCAACGACGGAAGCGAGAAGGCGTCGCCCAGCGCAACGAGCGCTGAGGTCGTCGTCGCCGCGCAGGGCATCTCGGCGAACACCAAGCTGACCGCTGACCTGCTGGAGTTGCGCGCCGTGCCGCTGGACCAGAAGCTGGATGGCGTCTACGGCGATGTCCAGCCGCTGGTCGGCCTGCCGCTGCGCTTCCCGGTGGCGGAAGGGGAGCAGATCACGCCGCTGAAGGTGGGCGCGGAGGCGGTGGACGATAAGCAGGACCTGGCCTTCGTCCTCCAGGCCAGCGAGCGCGGCTTCTCAGTGGAGGTGACGGAGGTGAGCAGCGTGGGCGGGCTGCTCCTGCCGGGCAACTTCGTCGACGTGATCGCGGTCGGGGACCAGCAGCTCGACGGCGCGATCGAGGCGTTCACGATACTCCAGAACATCGAGGTGCTCTCGGTCGCCCAGGAGGCGCAGGAGCCGCTGCCCGCCGCCAGCGCCGCTGCGCAGGAGAGCGACGACGGCGGCGGCCTGCGCGGCCAGCGCCCCGACGATGTGGAGCGCCAACCGAAGGCCCGCACCGTCACCCTGGCCGTGACGCCTGAACAAGCGCAACTGCTGGCGCTGGCGCAGGCGACGGGCGGCCAGCTCTGGCTGTCGCTGCGCTCGGCCGGAGACCACGACACGATCTCGATCGGAGCGACGGGCCTACCCGACACCGATCTCTCGGCGACGCCGTAACGAAGGAGAGAGCGCCATGGCGAAAAGCCCAGGAGTCTTCATTGTCGACCAGGACCCTGACGTCCGCTTCCACGTGCAGCGGCTGGTGAGCCAAGCGGGCTTCACGCCCGCCGGCCACGCCGGCCTCGGCACGGAGGCGGTCGCTCAGGCGTCGGAGCTGCGGCCGGACATCGTCGTCTGCGGGCTAAAGGAGCCGTTGGAGCGCGTCGTCCAGACGCTGGAATCGCTCGCCCACGCGCTGTCGGCGGCGCCGATCATCGTCTATTCGTCCTCGAACGAGCTGAGCGTGATCCGGCGCGCGATGCTGGCCGGCGCGCGCGACTTCCTGCGCGCGCCGTTTGGCCCGGACGACCTCAAGCGCTCGCTTACGGCAGCGCTGGAATCGGAGGAGCGCCGGCGTCTGCGTGAGGCGGGCGGCGGCGCGCTGGGCCCGCAGGGCCTGGTGATCACGGTCTTCGGCGCCAAGGGGGGCGTAGGCAAGACCACCGTCTCCACCAACCTCGCCGTCGCCCTCGCGCGCCGGGCGGATCAGACGACCGTGCTGGTGGACGCCGACGACACCTTCGGCGACGCCGCGGCCGCCCTGGCGCTGACGCCAGAACGCTCCGTGACCGACTGCGCGCGAGAGCTCCACGCCAGCGACAACGAAAGCATGAAGCGTTTCCTGACGCTCCACGAGAGCGGCCTGGCCGTCCTGGCGACACCAGCAGCGCCCTTCGACTGGAAAGGCATCGCCGCCGAACGCGTCTCGCTCATGATCCAGCGCCTTGCCCGTCAGTTCGACGTCGTGCTCGCCGATACCGCCTCGACGCTGAGCGACGTGAGCCAGGCGGTGCTGGAGAGTGCCTCGCTCATCCTCTGGGTGACGACACCGGAGTACGCCAGCGTGCGCGATTCGCTCCAGGCGATGCAGGCGATCCGGACGCTGGGTCTCCCTGAAGAACGCATCCGCATGGTGCTCAACGTGGCCGCCCCCGAGGTGGAGGTGCGCCCGCAGGCGATCGAGGAGGCGCTGGGCCGGCCGATCTTCTGGACGATCCCGTACGACCGCCAGCTCCGCCGCAGCTCGCAGATGGGGCAGGCGCTGGTCCAGACGCAGCCCCTTAGTCCGGCGGCCGCCAACCTGACCGAGCTGGCCTTGACCCTCACCGGCAGCCGGCCGGCTCCGCACGCCGACGGCCTGCTCTCGCGAATGTTTACCAAACGCAACGGCAACGGGTGGAAGCACGGACGGTTGAAGGTGAATGAGGTGCAGCCATGACCCAGCTCCTGACAGACATCGACCAGCGGGAGGCGCTGCCGAAGGCGCACGACGGCACATTCGACGCCGAGCAATCCCATCTGGTGCAGCGCATCCACCAGCAGCTCATCCAGGAGATCGATCTGGCCGCCCTGGCCAAGCAGGCGCCGGAGAAGGCGCGCGAGGCGGTTGAGGCGACGGTGCGCTCGCTGGTGAACGAGCTGGGCGACGGGCTCTACGGCGAAACCAAGGAGAGCGTGCTGCGGGCGGTGCTGGACGAGGCGGTGGGCCTGGGACCGATCCAGACGCTGGTCGACGACCCCTCGATCTCCGAGGTGATGGTGAACGCGCCGGACGAGGTGTACTTCGAGCGCGACGGCGTCATTTACCTCTCCCCCCTCAACTTCCGGGACGATGCCCACATCATGCGCATCGTCGACCGCATCATCGCGCCGCTCGGTCGCCGCATTGACGAGTCGTCGCCGTATGTCGACGCGCGGCTGGCGGACGGCTCGCGCGTCAACGTCGTCATCCCGCCGCTCATCCCGCGCAGCCCCACGCTCACCATCCGGAAGTTCCGGCCGGACAGGCACACCGTAGAGGACCTGGTCGCGAACGGCACGCTGACGGAGTGGCTGGTCGACTTCCTGCGGGCCTGCGTCCGGCTCCGGCTGAACATCGTCATCTCGGGCGGGAGCGGCACGGGCAAGACGACCCTGCTCAACGCGCTCTCGACCTTCCTCCCGAGCAGCGAACGCATCATCACGGTAGAAGACCCGATTGAGCTGAAGCTCCAGCAGCGCCACGTCATCGCCATGGAGGCGCGCCCGGCCAACATCGAGGGACGCAACCAGGTGACGCAGCGCGACCTGGTGCGCAACGCGCTGCGCATGCGCCCGGACCGCATCGTGGTGGGCGAGGTGCGCGGCGGCGAGTCCTTCGACATGCTCCAGGCGATGAACACCGGCCACGAGGGCTCGCTCACCACCGTTCACGCCAACACCACCCGCGACGCCCTCTCTCGAATCGAGAACATGGTGCTGATGGCCGGGCTGGAGCTGCCGGTACGGGCCATCCGCGAGCAGATCGCCTCGGCGGTGCACCTGGTGATCCAGATCGCCCGCTTCGGCGACGGCCGGCGGCGGGTGACGCTGCTGAGCGAGATCACCGGCATGGAGGGCGACGTGGTGACGATGCAAGACCTGTTCCGCTTCGAGCAGACCGGCGTCGACGACGACGGGCGCGTGCTGGGCGAGCTCCAGCCGACCGGCATCATGCCCACCTTCGCAGAGATGTTCTCGAAGATGGGCATCTCCTTCGACTGGGCGGCGCACAACGTGGTGCAGTGGGGTTAAGTGATGATCGCGTTCGGCGCCAGCATCTTCGTGTTCTTCGCCCTCACGGCGGGCGCGCTGGCGCTGCTCGCGCCACCCTACCTCGACCGCCGCGCCTTCGAGGGACGGTTCCGGGCGCTCCAGCCGCGCCGGGGAGACGCGCCGCGCGAACGAGGCGCGCCGACGCTGCGCCGCTCGACCTCGGCGATCCCGACGCTGCGCAAGCTGCTGGGCCGCAGCGCCTGGGCCGAGGCAGTGACAACGGAGCTGCAGCAGGCCAACGTCCAGCTCCGCGCCGGCGAGTACCTGATCATCCGCTGCGTGGCTTCCGTGGTCCTCTTCGCGACGCCGCTCGTGGTCCTCCGGTTTCAGGCGATTGGGCTGCTCATCGCGCTGGGCGGGGGCGTCCTCGGGTTCCTGCTGCCGTCGCTCCTGGTCGGGAGCCTGCGGCGGCGGCGCATCGCCCGCATCGAGAAGCAACTGATCGAGATGCTGCCGCTGCTCGCATCGTCGCTGCGGGCCGGCTTCGCCTTCCAGCAAGCGGTCGAGGCGGCCACCCAGCAGCTCGAGCCGCCCCTGGCGGACGAGCTCACGCTGCTGCTACACGACGTCAACCTGGGCGCGACGATGCCGTCGGCGGTGCAGGACATGGGCAGGCGCGTCGGGTCGGTTGACCTGGACATGGTGATTACGGCGATCCTGGTGCAGCGCACGACCGGCGGGAACCTCTCCGAGATCCTGGACCAGGCAGCCGAGACGCTCCGGGAGCGCGAGCGCATTCGGGGCGACCTGCAAACGATGACCGCGCAGCAGCGCTTAACCGGCTTCATCCTCTCGGTGTATCCGGTGGCCGTCGGGCTGCTGCTGCTCGCGATCCTGCCGTCGGTTTGGTCGAAGCTCTTCACGACGGGCATCGGGCAGATCCAGCTCGGCGTGGCGCTTGGGCTCCAGCTCTTGGGCTTCCTGGGCATCCGGCGCGCGTTGAAGATCGACTTCTAAGGAGCGGAGATGATCCCTGCGTTCGCTACCGCTACCCTCACATTCCTGGCTCTGCTCTCGATCGCCCTCTGGGCGCTGCAGGGCTCTGGCCGGCCGGCCGAGGCGCGCATTCGGGCGCTGGCCCTGGCGCGGCAGCGCGGCCAGGGCATCGCCGCCATCCCCTTCCAGCAGCGCATCATCACGCCGCTGCTCGACGCGTTCGGCCGGATCGTCGCGGCGCTGCTGCCAGGCGCGTTCGTCGGGCGGACGGAGCGGCGGCTGGTCGTCGCCGGCGCGCCGATGCGTCCGGCCGTGTTCTACACGATGGTACTGGGGCTGGGCGCACTGCTGGCCGGCGCCTACGTACTGCTGCTCATCGCCGCGATGAACGGCCAGCCGCCGGTGATCGCGCTGATGCCGGCCGTGCTCTTCGCCCTGGTCGGCGCCTACCTGCCGATCTTCTGGCTCTCGGCGCAGGCGAAGGCGCGCAAGCGCGCCATGCTGCGGGGCCTGCCCGACTCGCTCGACCTCCTCACGATCTGCGTCGAGGCGGGCCTCAGCCTGGACGGGGCGCTTCACCGGGTGGCGCAGGAGCAGTCCGGGCCGCTGGTGGAGGAGATTCAGCAAATGCTGCGCGAGATCGCCCTGGGCAGGACGAGGCGCGAGGCGCTGCAGGACATGGCGGCGCGGACGGAGATCGCCGACGTCCGCACCTTCGCCAGTGCCGTGATCCAGGCGGAGCAGACGGGCACCAGCATGGCGCGCGTGCTCCGCGTCCAGTCGCAGCGGCTGCGGTTACGGCGGCGGCAGCGCTCGGAGCAGGAGGCGCGCCGGGCGCCGGTGAAGATGGTGTTCCCGCTGGTCTTCTGCCTGATGCCATCGCTCTTCATCTTCATCCTGGGGCCGATTGTCACCAACGCCGTGGAGTTCCTTTCCGGATGACCATCCAAGTAGCCGGCGTTTCAGCCCCAGGAGGTCTGCTGCCTGAGCAGGCGCTCCAGGCGCTCTACCTGCTGCCGTCGGCGCCGCGCGCCCTCGTCATCGATGTCTACTGGCACCTGGTGAGCCGCCTGGGGTCGAAGGCGCGGAGCGACCCGGGCCAGCGCGCGCAGCTTGAGGCCCTGCACGGGGCGTATCGCGTCCTAATGGATGCCGGCTTCCGCCTGTCGCCGGGCGCCGCCGCCGGCGGCTGGATCTTCCCCGCGGGCATCTCGACGTTGCACGGCGGCAGTGGCGCGACACGAACGGTGCGCGTCAGCCCCTGGCAGGCGCTCCACGTGCTCCCCGACGCCCCGCCGGACGTGGTCGAGCTGGCACTCACGTTCTGGCGGACGCAGACCGGCGCGCCGCCTGCGGAGGAGGCCCCCCGCGCGGCGGACGCGCCCAACGGCTCGCCCGCCGACGATGGCCCGAGCGAAACAAGGACCGCCATGGCCCACCTCCGAGTCGAAGACGGTTCGCGGGCCGGCAGCCGCGTGGCGATTCCAGAAGGGCCGTTCGCGATCGGCAGCGACCCGGCCTGCGACCTCACGGTCGCATCGCGCGACGGCGCGCCACCCGCCGTGCTGGCGCGGCTCTCCTCGCTGCCGGGCCGCGTGCTCCTGCACGCCGTCAGCGGCGAGCCGCCGGTGCTGGTGAACGGCGAGCGTTGCTCATGGGTCGTGCTGGAGGACGGCGACCGCCTGCAACTCGGCGACGAGACGTTTGTCCTGGAGCTGCCAGCCGCGCCCCCGACAAGCGCCTGAGACGGCCTAGGGGCCGGCGGCCCGCTTCGTGACCGTGGCCTTCGGCGCATCCCGAGAGCCGTTCTCCGGCGGCAGGAGCGCGCCCACCGCCCCACCGTCGTAGTAGGACGACACGAAGACGGCGCCCCGCGGCACGGTGATCGTCAGAGTGGCGGTCAGCGCCAACTCCGCCACGCCGTTCCGCACGACGACCTCGTCGCCCATGGCGATGCCCAGCTCGGCCGCGTCGTACTGGTTGAGCAGTACGCCTTCCTCGCGGTGCAGCCTGTCCGCCTCCGGCGAACGCAGGGCGGCGCCTTCGAGGCTGGTGTAGAGCGTCCGCCCGGTCAGCAGCGCGAACGCACCGTTCTTCGCGGGCGCGGGCGTCGACCCCACCGGTTGCAGGGCGATGCCCTCCGGCAGCGCTTCGCCGACGGCACGCGCCTTCCCCCATTCGACGTAGTCGCGGCGAAACGGCCCGTAGCCGGGCACCACGCTCGCGATCTCGTCCGTGATGTCGATGGCGGTCTCGTAGCTGAGACGAACATCCACGTTGAGTCTGGCCGCCAGCCGCCGCCCGAGGCCGGCCAGGGCCTCCCACGCCGGGCGCGCGTCGCCCGGGAGCGCCTGCGCCGGCCGCAGGCGCTGCACGCGACGGTCGGCGCTGGTGAACGTGCCGTCCTTGGCGTAGGTAGGCGCGTCGGCAAGGACGACGTGCGCCAGCTTCGCCGTGTCGGTGAGGAGCTGGTCGATGACGAGGAGGAAGTCGAGCTTGCCCAGCGCCTCCTCGATCTGAGAACGGGCGGGCGCAAACATCAGCGGGTTGTCCCCGGCGACGACGAGCGCCTTGATCCGGCCCTCGCGCGCGCCTTCGACGATGCCCCAGAAGTCGAGGCCCCGTTCGGCGACCGGCCGGCGACCGGGCCCGGCGTCGGGCGAGACGCCCATGTCGCGGGCGCCGTTGGCATTCGCCTCGGCAGGCAGGAG
>Ga0247727_10004764_pt1 | contig 28346 bp, 36 predicted proteins | sample WisWelCaveWW1625_FD_202498 | JGI IMG/M metagenome (GOLD analysis project Ga0247727, IMG submission 202498) | Biofilm microbial communities from Wishing Well Cave, Virginia, United States - WW16-25 | ecosystem: Environmental > Aquatic > Deep subsurface > Groundwater > Cave microbial mat | place...
ACTTTGCGCATGGCGGCCCGGATTCTTCGAACTTCCGGCCTTCCTTGCAGAGCCGCCGACCGTAGGTAGGGTGCCGACTGGCCCGAAGCCCAAGCCGCCATCTCAGAGGCAGGGCCACCACCCGAAGCCCCCAGAGATCGTTGTTGCCGACCTTGATGGTCGCTTGCCGAGCCCGCCCGCGCACCTGAGCGAGGTCGGCAAAGAGGTCTGGTCCCTTGTGGGTGAGCCCCTCGCCGAAGCGGGCATCCTCCAGGGTTCGCACCTGCCGCTCCTGTCGATGTTCGCTTCGGCGGTAGAGATGGCGCGGATAGCCGAGGAGGAGATCGCCGCCCATGGGTTCCTGCGGAAGGGCAACCCGAAGGGGAAGGGATCAGCGGAGGTTATCTCTCCCCATTTCCGTGTCTGGAGAGACGCCGCAGCGACCGCGAGGGCACTGGGCGAGCAGCTTGGGGCGTCCCCTGTATCCATGGCCCGCCTCGGGCTCGCGTCCCTTAGGGGTAAAACGCTCCAACAGCGGCTTATCGAGTCATTCGGTGACGAGTGATGCTGGCCGTGGACACCCCCCGGCTTGCCCGTATCGACCCCATCCGGTTCATCGAAGGGGCCTTGCGGCACACGATGGACCGCTTCGCCGGCCAGCCGTTCCTCCTCCGGGACTGGCAGCAGGAGTTCATCCGCGAACTGTTCCGGGAAGTCGCCGGGATCCGGGTCTACACGAGGGGTCTGCTGGGGGTCCCCAAGGGATCGGGCAAGTCGGCGCTCGCCTCCGCGCTGGGACTTCATGGCCTGGTCGCTGATGGGGTGTATTCCCCAGAGGTCTATGCCGTGGCCGGGGACAAGTACCAGGCCCGCATCGTGTTCGACGTGGCGAAGACGATGGTTGAGTTCTCACCGAACCTCGTTCGCGACCTGAAGCTCTACCGGGACGCGATCGAGGACCCGAACACGGGAGGCGTGTTCCGAGTCCTCTCCGCCGACGCGCCCCTCAAGCACGGGTTACGACCATCTCGGGTCATCTTCGATGAGGTTCACGTCCAACCGAACCGCGAGCTCTGGGACACCTTGGAAGCGGGGCTCGTCAAGCGGTACGACGCGATGATGATCGGCATCACGACGGCGGGCTGGGACGAGGACTCGCTGCTGGGCGACCTCTGCCGCGAGGGTGCGAAGGGCGAGGACCCACGTTACCTTTACCGGTGGTTCGGACTGCCCACTGACTCCCGGATGGACCCGTTCTCCGAGGAGGCATGGGCCATTGCCAACCCGGCGTTGGGGGACTTCCTTCCCGTTGAGGGTCTTCGAGATATGGCGCGGCGCCTACCGGAGTCGGTGTTCCGCCGGCTGCACCTGAATCAGTGGGTCGCCTCGGAGCAGGGATGGATCAAGCCGTCGGAGTGGGATGCGCTTCGTGGCAAGGTTGCCATCCCCGACGGCGCGACGGTGGTGCTCGGCGTGGACGCCGGCATCAAGCACGACTCAACGTGCGTCGTGACGGGATGGCTGAACGACAAGGGCAAGCTCATCGCTGACTTTCGGTTGTGGGAGCCCGAGGACCGCGATGACGAGGTGCTCGACCTGGGACTCGTGGAAGCTCACATCCGCGACCAGGCTAAGCGTTACGACGTGCGCGAGGTTGCCTATGACCCGTACTTCTTCACGCGCTCCGCCCAGATCCTCGAGGACGAGGGATTGCCGATGGTGGAGTTCAGCCAATCCAACGAGTTGATGGTGAAGGCCTCGGGAACCCTGTTCGACCTGATCCGCACTGGTCGCCTTACCCATGCGGGTGACAAGCAGGCACGTAAGCAGGTACTCGCCGCGGTGGTGAAGGAGACCGAGCGCGGCTGGCGTATCTCGAAGGCCGCGTCCAAGAAGAAGATCGACGCCGGGGTCGCGCTCGCGATGGCGGCGTGGCGCCTGGCAGGACAAGGAGAGGAACAACCGTGGGTGATGGTGCTCTAACGATCGTGATCGGCCTCGGAATCGTGATGGCTCCGCTGCTCGTGATGGCGGGCTGGTTCGCGGCCCAAAGACAGCAGCGGGTTGACCGGCTCATCCGACATACCGTGATCATCGAAACCACAGACGCTCGGACCATCAAGGGCGTGCTCGTGGCGTCCTATGCCGACACGTTCGTCATGGCCCACGCGGTCTACGTGGGCGTCGGCCCCGACGGGGGTCAGACCGAGTTCCAGCTTCCCGGCGAAGTGTGGGTTCCTCGCGGCCAGGTGTCGTTCATCCACAAGCCCTCCTTGCCTGACGCCGCACCATCGAACCTGTGACGGTGCTGTTCACTACCGAAGGCCGTAAGGCCGTAGAGTCTCGCGGCTACGGTTCCTATCCCGGCTCGTTCCGACGTGCCCGCTATGTCGGCTCCGTTCCGCTCGTTGGGAATCTCTCATACTCCTACGCCAAGATCTACAAAACGCAGCCGTGGGTCTACGCAGCCGTGCAGAAGTTCGCCCGCGCCGTCGGGCAGCTCCCGCTCAAGGTCTACCGGGGCGAGGGCGAGGCCAAGGAGCGCATCCGTGAGGACGGGACCTCGGCCGGCGCACTCGTGTCGTTGCTTCGCGAGCCCTACCGCAGGTGTACGCCGACCCACTTCAAGCGCACCTGGGAATCCTCGATGAAGGTCTATGGGAACTTCTTCGCCGTCAAGCGTGACCCGTTCGCCGAGGCTTCGAGTCTCGGATTGCCGACAGGGTTGTATCCGGTCGGCTGGTGGCGCGTGGAGCCGATCGAGGACCCACCGGGGACCCTCGCCTACTACGTCATCCGAGACGACATGGGCAAGCCCTATCCGTTCATGCCGGAAGAGGTCATCCACGACGGCTACTGGTCGCCCGATTCCGTTGTCGGCATCTCACCGCTCGAACCCTTGCGGCGCACGCTCGCGATCGAGGACGCGACCTCGCGGGCCACGCTCGCCTCCTATGCCAACGGCGTCCGGCCGTTCGGGGCGCTCGTCTCGACGCAGGGCCGACCCTTCACCGCGGATCAGGCGGCGAACATCCGCGCCGAGATGGAGGAGACCTACGGCGGCGTGGACAAAGCGTTCCGTCTCGCGGTCCTCGGAGGGGGGCTGTCGTTCGAGAAGATGGAGATGGGCTTCCATGAGCAGGAGCTCATCCCCGTCCGCAAGCTCGCACGCGAAGAGGTCGCCGCGGCCATGTCCATCGACCCGACGCAGATCGGCATCTTGGACAGGGCAACGTTCTCCAACGTCACCGAGGCTCACCGGGGTTTCTACATGGATTCGGTCGGCCCGGACCTCGTGGGGATCGAGGAGACGCTCGAGGCCCAGTTGCTCCGGCTGGAGCCCGAGTGGGCCGACCTCGATCTTGAGTTCGACATGAACGAGGTTCTGAAGGCGGACGTGGGGGCGCGTGGGACGTTCTATGCGCAGCTCATCCGGCTCGGGTTCACGCCGAACGAGATCCGCAAGCTAGAGAATCTGCCGCCGCTGGCGGGTGCGTGGGCGAACTCGGGCTACGTGGCCCGTGAGCTCCAGCCCCTCGACGAGGAACTTCAGGGGGGCGGGCGCATGTCGGTCGCCGAACTGGCAGTGGCTCTGCAGAAGATTTACCTCTCGGTGGGGAAAGTCATCACCGCCCAAGAGGCACGTGAGATCCTGGACCGAGAGGGCGCGGAGCTAGGTGCACTGCCAGGGGATCTGCCTAACGTGCCGTCTGGGCTAGGGGGGCAGCCGTCCGCGGAGGAGGCTGCCGAGGAAGCAGTGAGGGCACTCGTCGGTCATTGGCTCCAAGCAGGTGGCACCCAAGGTTAGGCGGGGAGGGCGGCGTGGAAAGCGGCGCGTCGGGATGGGTCTCTGCGGCGTACCCGCTCATCCTTGACGCTGCACTGACCGTCAACGTGTGGAGATAGTGCGCGCTCATCTCGCGGCGAAAGTCCAACGACGGGCCTTCCCCGTTGAGTTCAAGTTCGATGACGCCGGCCCTCCTGGTTCGTTCACTGGCTACATGTCGATCTACGGCAACGTCGATTCCTACGGCGACGTCATGGTGCCCGGTGCCTTCGACGAATCCATCGCAACGCGAGGGCTGCCATTCGTCTCCTTCGAACATATGTGGGACTTCACCGGACCCATCGGGGAACTCACCGCTGCCGAGGATGACGACATAGGTCTCAAGGTCGCCGGACAGCTCTACATCGACGATCCGTTCGTGTCTCGCGTCTACCGCGCAGCGAAGGCAGGCGGTATCCGGGACATGTCGTTCGCCTATATCGCGGGTGATACGGAGGAGATCGACGATGACAACGCCGCCGATTATCCCGCGGGCGCGACCCGTGCCGTCAAGTCCGTCGAGTGGCTGGAAGCAGGCATCGTCGTCAAGGGTGCGAACCCCGAGGCGGGCCTATTGCAGGTGGCCTCGCATCAGACACGGGATCTCGTTGCATCCGTCCTCGACTTCGACTCCGCAGTTGCGGATGAGGAGTTCATGGCGCGGCTGGAAGCCGAGATCGAAGCCCGCAACGCTCAGCGGCTCACGGGCGAGGAACGCCAAGCCTATCTGCGCTCCTTGACCGCGCTGCGACTGTCCGACCTAGACACACCCAACCAAGGAGATATCTGACGATGAGCATGGACGAGATGCGACGGAAGGTTCAGGCGGACCTCGAAGAGGCCCGGAAGGCTTTCAAGCAGCGCAGGGCTGCGCTGGATAAGGCGCTGGAGGACATCAAGGTGTCCGGTGAGGACATCACCTCTGACAACGACAAGTTCGCCGAGTTCAAGGAGAACTTCGGCACCCCGGCTCAGGAGGCAGCGAACCGCGTCCGCGACGCCGAGGTCCGGTGGAACGAGGTTCTGGACATGGCGGGGGCCATGGGTATCGCGGTTCCTTCGGCTGACATTGACACGGCCTCCGCTCCGAAGGTGGAGCGTCAGGTCCGCACCATCCGCGAGCTGATCAGCAAGCGGCTGGCCGACTCGCCCGAATACAAGGCGGCTGCTGAGCGCATCGGCAAGGTTGGTTTCTCCGGCGCCCGCATGGACCCGATCGAGCTTCTTACCCGCGATGAGTTGGTCGATTTCATGGAGCGCAAGGCCCTGGTGACGGGCGCCTCAGCGACCTCGGCCGGTGCGGCAGTCCTCAACGACTTCCTGCCCGGTTCCGTGGACCGTGCGCCATTCGCTCCCAACCGGTTGCTCGACGTGATTCCGGTGGGTCGTACCGACTCTGACACCGTGGACTACCTGGTGGAGGACGCATTCACCAACGCTGCTGCGGAGACGGCGGAGGCGACCATCGTCACGGACGGTGCGCTGCCCGAGTCTGCGGCGACGTTCACTCGGGTCCAGGACCCGGTGGAGCTGGTCGGTCACTTCATCCCGGTGACTACGCGAGGCTTGGAGGACTACGGCCAGTTGGAGTCGCTCCTCGAGCGGCGCCTCATCGGTGGGGTCCTGAACCGGATCGAGAACCAGGTCTACGATGGCAACGGGACCGCGCCCAACCTGTCGGGCATCACCGACCGAGCGGGCATCCTGTCCCAGGCCCTAGGTGCCGACAGCCGTTCCGATGCGATCCTCAAGGCGATGACCGGCATCCGCATCGGTGCCACGGTCAACGACACGATGGGGATGCTCACCGTAGCCGTTCATCCGTCCGACTGGCAGGACATCCGTCTGGAGAAGGACGCCAACGGCAACTACATCTACGGTCCTCCGACCGGTCCGGTCGGGTTCTCGATGTGGGGCTATCCAGTCGTTCAGGCCATCTCGATGACCGCCGGCACGGGGCTCGTGGGTGCCTTCGATGAGTGCGAGCTGTTCGTGCGGCGCGGCCTGTCAGTGGAGTCCTCGAACACGCACTCAGACTGGTTCATCAGGGAGATCGTGGCGCTGAAGGCCACGACCCGACTGACGTTCGTGGTCTACAAGCCCGCGGCCTTCAGCAACGTGACCGGCATCTAGGACGAGATGCCGCTCACATTGCCCAGGAAGGATGGAACGTCCCACACCGTGACCGGTGCGGACTACCAGGCTCAACAGGAGCGGGAGCTGCGGGGGCCGGATAGACCGGCCCCCGTTCCCGAAGAGGACATGAACGGCCTTCACACCTTGGAATCGGATGTCTGGGTTGACCGAGGCGACGGGGTGCAACAGAAGCTCTACCGCCACGGAACCAAGATCCCGGACGAAGAGGCCATCCGGCTGGGGCTCAAGAAAGCCCCGAAGCCAACCAACAAGAAGCTCACACCGGAGAACAAGAAAGGGTAATCCATGCCAACGCCTGTATTCGACGAGGACAAGGGGGCCTGGGCGCAGGCTGCTGCGATCGTGGCACTCACCGACAGCTCGGGCGGAACCCCATCAGATACCATCGTCGACGTTCCGGCGGCGTATACCGAGGCCACGCTCGCTAACCAGATCGCATCGCTCGCGACGAAGATCAACGCGATCCGCACGGCGCTCATCAACGCCGGCATCTTGGCGACGGACTGATGGCGCTTTCGCTCCCGAACTCGGGCGCGGATGTCACGGTCTCTACAACGGCGGTGTCGCTCATCGCCGTGAATCCGGCTCGCGTCTCGCTCATTCTGTCCAACGTCTCGGCGAATGGCTGTCGGGTCGGCGCTGCTTCTGTGACGGCGACCACGGGCCTCAAGCTCGCCGGCAACACGCAGCTCGTCCTGAACCCTGCGCCGACGACCCAGGTCTTCGCCATCCGTGATGCCGCTGCGGACGCGGTAGTCAACGCTCAGGAGATCGTGAATGCCTGATGGCGACGCTCTACGACGGCCCGGTCACCTCGCTTGCGGCCGTGAACTCGGCCGGGGCGGGCTTTCCTGACGGCGTTCGCTGGTACTGGCTCACCGACCATAACGGCGACGATCGTGAGGGGGTGACCCGTGGCTGATCAAACAACGGTCGGCAATACCACTGGCCAGCCGAATGACTACATCGTGTCCAGCGATGATGCTGGGGCGAGTGGTCAGGTTCAGCGCGTCAAGCTCGCCCAGTCCGCCGATGGTTCGGCTGCCCATGTAACCGCCGACGCGGATGGCCTACTGGTCAACCTGGGCGTAAACAATGACGTGACCATCACCGGTTCCGTCACGGTGGCGGACGGCGGTGGATCGATCACGGTAGACAACGCCACCCTGTCAGTGGTCGGTGGGGGCGTTGAGGCCACTGCGCTCCGGGTCACCATCGCCAACGACTCCACGGGCGTTCTCTCGGTAGACGACAACGGCGCGTCTCTCACGGTGGACAACGCCACTATCTCTGTGGTGGGCGGTGGTACGGAAGCAACCGCCCAGCGCGTGACCATCGCCAATGATTCCACCGGTGTCCTTTCGGTAGATGACAACGGTGGATCGCTCACGGTTGATGGAACCGTAGCCATCTCGGGGACGGTCACCGTTGACTCCGAGCTCGCGGCTGCTGCTGCGCTCACAGACAACTTCGCCAACCCGACCACGGCGCCCGTGGGCGCGTTCGCCATGGTCTGGGACGGGGCTACATGGGACCGGCTGCCGGGGAACTCGGTCGATGGCGCGCTGGTCAACCTCGGGGCCAACAACGATGTCGTCGTCTCTGGCTCCGTCTCGATCACGGGCGGGGTCGCGGTCACCCAAGGTACAGCCTCGAACCTGAACGCCGAAGTCCAGGGCGACGCGGCCCATGATGCTCCGGTGACCGGGAACCCCGTTCTGATGGGGGGTCGGGCGCAGGCCACCGCGCCGACCGATGTATCGCTCGACGGCGACGCGGTGAACGCCTGGGTCCTGCGTAACGGAGCTCAGGCCACGGCCCTTACTGCCGCAGGTGCACTTATCGGCGGCGATGCGGCCAACGGGCTCGACGTCGACGTGACCCGGCTCCCGGCCCTGGTCGCTGGCTCGGCCAACATCGGTGACGTAGATGTACTCACGGTCCCTGCCCCGCTCTCCACGACAGGGGGCGGTACAGAAGCGACAGCACTTCGCGTCACGGTCGCCAACGATTCCACTGGGCTGGTCTCGGTCGACGACAACGGCGGGAGCTTGACGGTCGATGCTCCGGTCGGCACGCCCGCGAACGTCCAGGTGGGTGACGGCACCAGGACCGCCACCGTTCGAGACACTGGTACCTCCGACTCGTTGAACGTTGCGATCGTGGACGCAGCCGGCGCACAGATCACGTCTTTCGGCGGGGGCACGCAGTACACCGAGGATGCGGTTGCCGCCACGGATCCGGTTGGTACGCAGCCCGTCATGACCCGCCGCGACGCCCCCACGGCTCTCGTCTCGGCCAACCTCGATGTTGTATCGCAGCAAGCCACGAACTTCGGTGCCGCATACGTTCAGGTGGTCTCGAGCGGCGGCGCGCTCATCGACTCGTTCGGCGGTTCGGGCGGCACTGCTCAAGCCGATGAATCGGCGTTCACCGAAGGCACCACGAACATGACGCCGATCGGCGGCGTTCTGAACGACACGATCACCTCTGATCCTACCGAGGATCAGGCGGCAGCCGTCCGCATCACGGCGAAGCGCGGTCTGCACGCCAACCTCCGCAAGGTCGATGGCACGGAGATCGGGTCGGGGGCCGGTACCGAGGCCAATGCCCTTCGAGTGACGCTGGCGACGGACTCTACGGGCCTCGTCTCGGTTGACGACAACGGCGGTTCCCTCACGGTCGATGGCTCGGTCTCGATCACCGGAACCGTCGACACGGAACTTCCCGCAGCGGCGGCGCTCGCGGATGGTGTCGCCAACCCGACCGTCCCGGGGGTGGGGGCGTCTCTCATCGGCTTCGACGGAGTGACGTGGGACAGACTGAGGACGACGGAAGCGTTCGCAGGAACTGGCGACACTGTTCCGATCGTTGGTGCTCTTGCCGCTGGCATCGGGCCGGGCTTCGACGTCAGGGACAATCCGGCGAACCTCGGTACGGCGGTGAACTCCGCCAGCGTCTTCGACACGAACGGTGCCAACCTTGTAACGGTGGGCATCAACACCACCACCACAGGAACGTTCACCTTCGAGGGCACGGCGGACAACACGAACTGGATTCTGGTCGCTACGTGGGAGATCACGGCGGCGGCGCAGTCCAACGCTATCGTCACATCAGCCCAGACACCGACGGCAGGGGGTGTTTTCCAGATGAACGCCGCCGGGTTCCGTCAGGTCCGACTGCGAACCGTGTCCACTCTCGGGGCGACGATGGCTCACTTCTTCACCGCGAGCCTTGCGCTACCCGTTCAGCATGAGGTGCATGGGGCCATCCAGATCGATCAGCCCCTAACAGCCTTTCCTATCTACGTTGGTGGTCGGGCTTCGACTGCTATCCCGCCTGCCGTCAGCGCAGACGGCGACGGACAGTGGATATGGATGAATCGAAGCGGAGCCATCATCCCGGCGATGGCTCCGCACGTCGGAATGAACTCCGATCCATGGAACCTCGTTCACGAGGCGGCTCAGTACACCTCTACGCAGACTTCTACGGTCCTAGTGACGGGTGGCGCAGGGGATAAGATCGTCGTGACGAAAGTTCAGATCCAGGCGGGCGGTACCGTGGCGGGTACCCTCCAGCTCTATTTTGGGACGGGAGCGTTCGCGCGCGGCACCAACCGCGCCATCTTCGACGGGGAGTTCGCGCCCTCGGCCACACTGAAGCCGGGCGTCGTGATGGACGGGCCGTTCATCGCCGGCACGAACGGCGACGACGTGATGGTGACCACGTCGACCGCGATCAACCCATTGACAATCAATCTCTGGTACTACGTGGTGACGTAACCCGTGGCTGTCGCCTTCTCCGTCGAGCGGGCCGAAGACCCCGACACCACCAACCAGACGGCCTACACGGTCGGAGCGGCGTTCACCCCCGCGGCCAACACGCTTCTGATCCTCGTCAACGCCTCGGTAGACCAGACGGATGGGACGTACACCATCTCCACGGTGGCCGGGGGGTCGCTCACGTGGAACTCGATACGCGCCGCGCTCGCGCAGACATCGACCGACTTCTACCGGCTGGAGTCGTTCACGGCGCTCGTCGGCGGATCCCCTGTGTCCACGACCGTCGTGGTGACGCACTCGGAGTCGGTCACCGGGCATATCGGCTGGGTGGGCGAGTTCACCGGACACAACACCACGACGCCCATCAAGGCCTCGGCCGTGGGAACCTGGACGACGGACCCGAGCCTGTCTCTGGCAGCGGCGCCGGATTCTGACTCGCTCGTGCTCATGACCGGGCAGCTTCGCCGGAACCCTCCTGCATGGACCGAGGAGGCGGGATGGACTGAGCACATGGACATCGGCCACGGCACACCGCCGAACGGTGCGGCCGTCTGGTCGAAGGCGAACGACCAGTCGTTCACCGCGACCGGAGTCGACCTCGCGGGCGGCGGGCAGATATTCGAGATTGACGCCGCCGCGGCGGGCGGAGCTACCGAGGACGAGTTTTACATCGGAGCCGGCTACTACGGCCACAACGCCTACAACTATCGCCGCGGTAAGCGTGAGCGATGGGAGCGGTGGCGGCCCGGGCCGACGCTCCTGCGGTCCTGGACGAGCGTTGACGGCGTTCTGGTCGCAGCGTGGGTCCACCCGCTGCGCGACGAGATCCTGGGCGCTCGAGACGGCCTGTATGTGCCAGTCTTGAGAGAGGTCGCCTAGTGAGCATGTTGATGTTGTTCCGGCCTAGCGCAGGTGCGCCAGTAGTGGTGGCACGGCCGTATGACATGACCCCACGTCCCCGCGACTTCCGAACCCTCCGATTCACGATCACGTGTCTCGCGGCGGTGGCGGGAGTGATGGTCTGAGCCTTGAGTCGGGAAGGACACTGAGATCGTGAGGATGGTGAGCTAGTTGGCCTATATCGTCTTTGGTGACATGCGGAATGGAACCCTATATCCGTATGTGCGGGTCCCATCCTCCGGGATCGGTGCGGTCACCGATGCGCGGCTCACGTCGATGATCGTGGCAGCCTCGAACATCATCGACACGTTCACCAACGACCACTTCGAGGCCTCGGCCGCAGCCACCATCCGGGTGCACGGCACGGCCGAGCTGAAGCTGATGCTTCCCAAACGGGTCCGCGCCATCACATCGGTCAGCGTCGTTGACTACGCGGGCACGGTCACGGCGTTCGACTCGACGTACTGGCGCATCCACACGTCGTTCAAGAGCGTGTCTGGGACCAACATCATCCAGTCGCCCACGGGTACCGATGCTCTGGAGCTCAAGAAGTTCCTCACGGTCGGCGACTGGATCGGGAACTGGCCGGCGCCGCCCTCGTACATCGAGATAGTGGGTGACTTCGACTGGCTTGCTACGCCCGAGATCGTGAAGTGGGCCGCGGCGACCCTCGTCTGGTCGTGGTGCCGGTCCGACTTCCCCCCCGGTACGGAAGAGGTCGACTCGGGCTCCGTGTCCCTTCGTCGCGGCCGTACGCCCGGATGGTCGACGGGACTGCGCGAAGTGGACGACGCCTTGCGCTCGGCGGGGATGGTGCGCGAGCAGTACGGGCATGTGGCGGTCGTATGACGCAGCTCGAACGCGATATCACGAACCAGCTCATCACGAACTTCACGTCGGAGGTAGCTGGCACCGCAGACTGGACGTTCTTTCGGGAGGAGCCGCTGTACCACCAGGCGGTCGGACAGAACTGCGCCGTCTTCTTCCAGTCTGAGCAACAGTCCATCGAGGACGCAACGACGGGCTGGATGACTTGGCTACAGACCTACATCGTCCGCTACTGGGAGCCTGCGCCCGAGGGACCGGGGCTCGTGGTGGATGAGGCAGCGGCGCTCGCTGTCGAGGTCATCTATGACGATGTGATGCTCTCCATCACCAACCACCAGGGTGGCGTCGGCACCTCCGGCAGAACTTGGGCCACGGCCGGTAGGAAGTTCCTCCTCCAGGACGAGAAGACCATACGTGGTTTCGAGATCGCGCTCACCGCGACCGTGAGTCGGGCCTACTGATGGCGTTCTCCAGGATCGTCTGGCAGCCCCAGCGGATCACCCATCCCCTCCGCGCAGCGTTCCGGCCGGCGGTGTTCGGCGTGGTGCGGACCGCACGAGCCATCGCACCGGGACCACGGGCGCGGACGGCCACCAAGGTCTCCTTTTACAAGATCGACGGGGGCGCGGTCCTTCATGCTCCCAAGCTCGGGCCGCGCATCTACCCCATCGTGTCCGGTTCTCGTTCGGGCATCCGAGAGACCTCCGGTCACTTCGTCATCCCCGGCAATCCTATCCGGGTCGTGAAGCGCATCGACCACCCTGGCACGAGGGCGAATCCATGGCTCTCCCGCGCCGGGGCGACCTTCGGAGCCGAGTACAACCGCGCAGCCCGCATCGCGCTCGCTCGATCTGGAAGGGCACTCGGACTGCGCTGAGTCCTTGACCCGCTAGCAGGATGGGGCTTCCGGGATACGGGGTTCGAGATCCAGGTCCGGATCCGCAGGCCTGAGTCCTATGCCTTAGAGCAGAGAGCCCCCGGAGGCCTCCAGGGGCTCACGCCTTGGGGGCTCGCTAGAGCCTCCCGTCACGGCTGCCAGCCCGCCATTGCCGTGTGTATCGGGCCGACTGCGTAGCAGCCTACCATGCCTAGCCGCGTCGTCTGGGACTGATGGCCCACTGCGTTGAGTCCTTGACCTGCTCGTGATCTTGGTTACGTGGCGAGATTCCACCTTTCACCAGGCGCCGAGATCGCTGGCAACGGGGACGGCGGCGAAGAGATTCGGATGCTCTTCGATGACAAGGGCTACCTAGAGGTTCCCGACGGCTTCCAGGAAGCCGAACGCCTGCTCGCTGCCGCCGGGCTCCAACCCATCAGAGAACCCAAGAAGGAGTCCTAAGTGCCCGTCGTAACCCCGGCTAACAATTTCCTTTTCGGCCTCCACAGGCAGACGAACGAAGCGACGGTCGGCACCGTGGCGGACTACTCGTTCCCGGTGTATTCCTCGGACACGGGGCCTGAGTACGAATCTAACCGCGTCGAGGTCACGGACGCTGCTTCCATCGAGGCCGACCCTTACAAGGGTCCGACGTCGCAGCGTGCCAGCTTCGAGGTGCCGGCGTTCGACAACGCGCTCGGGACGAGCCTTCAGGCGCTCTGGCCGACAGACACCGCGACCGGCACGGCTCCTTCGAGGGTTCACACGTTCTCCGGTCTGGGCACGACGCAATCGTGGATGTCCTACTACACCCGATGGGTGCCCTCGCCGTCGCTGGATCAGACCTTCGGCAAGGGCCAGTGTTCCGGGATCACGTTCGCCATCGGCCCGGAAGGCGGGCCGCTGCGGGTAACCAACACGTTCGTCGGACAGGAAACCACCGTCGCCGCCTGGACGGCTACAACCGCTGCCGTTCTAGCGGATGGCTGGCTTGGGATGCAGTATTCAGGGGCCGACATCAGAGTCGACTTCGACACGCCGAACGTGGTTCCGACCGTAGTGGTTACGAACTTCCGTTCCCTGTCGTTGAGCGTGGGTCGTACTGCTACGCCGGAACCGACCGCTGATAGCGTTCAGGTTTCGCGCATCAGCCAAGGCAAGGTCGTGAACACCGGCTCGATAGAGATGCTGTTCGATAGCTGGGATGCATACCGGGCTTCGTACTTCGGCTCGGTCGGCGGTTCTGCGGTATCGGCGACCATCGTCTACGGGGCGCTGCAACTGAACTTCAAGCACAGTGTCTCCGCGACCTCGCTCCTCGGGATTTACGTCCCAAGGGTTCAGTTCAAGGTCGGCATCCCGGTCCCGAACCCCGACGGGTCGGCGCTCGTCCATAGCGTCGAGCTCATCATCGCGAAGCCCACTACCGGGGATCACGTTCAGCCAACGCTAACTAATAACGTCACCCCTGCGTACTAGGCCGAACACGGACGCTCTCTCGCTCCAACGGGAGACCCGAGTATAGGAGGTTCCATGTCAGGAGCTCTCGAACGATTGAGAGAGCGCAACCGCGCCGACATCACGCTTGAGTCGGGGACGGTGGTCACGCTGCAACTGCCCAACCTGCGGGATTGCTTCGCAGCCGGCGGTATCCCGTTGACGCTGTTGGAGAAGGTGAACAAGCAGAGCCAGGAGGCATCCAGCAACGGGAAGACCGCGCTCGACCCCGAAGAGACGGAACGCTACATCGAGTTCCAGCGGCTCCTCGTGGCCAAGGCTGTTGTTGCGATCGACGGAGAGTCCTGCGAGCTCACACCTGAGGACGTGTCCGCGTTCGACGACGCCGAGTTCTACGAGCTCCTGGGCTACGCGATGCGGGAAAAGGCGCTGCCGGGAAAAGGCGCCGCTGGTGGCAGCGGCGGACGAAGCGGAATCCTCGGGTGACAACGGACGAGCTGGCCCGATTCCTGGAGTCCCCCACCGGCAAGCTCTACGGGCGGGTGTGCGAGCACTACGGCCATCGTCCCGGCGAACCCCTGGAAGACGAAGACGACGTGATGGCGTTCGCCCTCGACGCTGCGTTCTTCGTGCAGGCCGTGGAGCACGTCAAGTCACTTGACCAGCCCGAGATGGGTGACCTTCAACCGGCTGATGGGCGGATCGTGACCGACCTTGCTCGGCAGATGGCCGAGATGGAGCGCGGCTGATGCCCGGTGCTCTCGGGTCCTTCCTCGGCGGATTCGGCGGATCTACGGTCGGCGCTGCAGTCGTTCAGATGATCCTTGATACGAAGCAGTTCGATGCCGAGCTTGCCAAGTCGAAGGCGCAACTTCAAACCTCTACGGGTGCGATGGGCGGCGCCCTGTCGAAGTTCAAGGGGCTCGGTCTGGCTGCTGGTGCCGCCGCGGCAGGGAGCATCGTTGCGATAGGAGCCGCGTCTATCAAGGCTGCCTCGGATCAAGAGGAGGCGCTGAACAAGGCGCGGGTCATCTTCGGGGAGACATCTGCGACCGTAGAGCGATTCGCTGCGACATCTGCGGCCTCCTTCGGTATCTCGAAGACGGCTGCTCTGTCTGCCGCGGGGACGTTCGGCGGACTGTTCCAGACGGTTGGGATTGCAGCCGGCTCCATCGACGACATGTCAGTGAAGCTCGTCCAGCTAGCCGCCGATCTCGCATCATTCAACAACGTTGACCCTACCGAGGCGCTTGACAAGCTTCGGGCGGGGCTGGCCGGAGAATCTGAACCGCTGCGAGCACTCAACGTCTTCCTCTCCGAGGCTCGCGTGAAGGCGGAAGCCTTCTCCTCCGGGATCGCTACGGTTGGGTCGGAACTGACCGAGGCCCAGAAGGTTCAGGCCCGCTACAACATCATCGTCAAGGACTCGGGGAAGGCCCAAGGAGACTTCGAGCGCACATCGGGCTCCCTGGCGAACAAGCAGCGGATCTTGACTGCGAGGTTCAAGGACGCTGCGGCCGAACTAGGCGACTCGCTCCTGCCTGTCGTCACAGCGGCGACAGAGGGGCTGATCCTTCTTGCGGATGCGCTGGAGGTAGTCACACGGAACACGACAAACTTTTTCAAGGAGGTCTCCGAAGTCCCCGGTGAGCTTGAGGGGTTTCTATTCGATGTTATCCCCGGCCTGGAATGGCTGAGCAGGAAACTAGATGAGGGTGGGACAGCGACCCTTCGTTTCGGCCAGGCCATCGTTGGGACGGGCGGCGCTGCTGAAGTGATGGCCGATTCGACTCTCCGTACGGGCAAGGCTATCGAGGGGGCGGGTGCTGCTGCCGAAGAGGCGGTGTCCCCACTCGAAGCGTTGGCAATCGCTCACAAGGAGGCCGCAGAGAAGGCGAAAGCGCAGAAGACCGCTGAGTTGTCATTGGCAGGCGGCTTGCTGGGTCTGATAGGGAGCGTACAAAGCGTCAGGGATGCACAACGTGAGGTCGTCGCGCTCCGAGAGAAAGGCAAGACCGGCACTAGGGCTTTCAGGGATGCCGAGATCGATCTCCTGGGGTCGCAGATCGGTCTTAAAGAGGCCGTGCGGGGGTATGCGGCCGAATTGGATGAAGCCGGCCTCAAGCAGGGTGCCGTCATCCGCGAGCTCGTGCGGTTCGGACAACAGGTGGGCTTGCGGCGCGGTGAGGTGCTCGACCTCGTTGCCGCCCTCAATACCCTTCCCTCATTGAAGCGGATCAATGTTGAGGTCGATGTGAGTAGCACCGTCCGGGGATCGTTGACTGCCGCAGAGGTCTCCCGCGCCCTCGCCGGATCTCTCGTGAGGCTCCGCTGATGGCTATCACTTTCCAGACGGCGACCGTGAACATGAACTCGGGAAACTACGCGCTCGTCGACCTTGAGCTCGGCGTCCCCCCTCGAGACGAGGTTTGGATCGAGCCTATGAACTCCGTAGCCGACCCCACGCTCGCAGCGCGTATCGACCGGAAGACGCTGATGACCATCACCCTTTCGGTGAAGGGAACCACGACGGCGAATGTCGTGGCAAACGTGAAGGCCGTACGAGATGAGTTCTGGAACCAGAACAACACGATCACCTACGCCATCGGGGTGGGTGTCACGACGCTCGCCATCAAGACCTACCCCACGTCCATCGCTCCCCCGATCGGCCAGGCAGACAACCTGTACGTGACGGCCTCGGGACAGCTCCTCATCCCCCGGTGGGAGTTCCAGGTCTGGCGCCATCCCTACGTGGCCTCCGTGCCGGTCGTGGTGTAGATGGCCGTCGCGCTGCCGCTCAACGTCGTGAAGGTGCAGAACGGGGTCAACACCCGGAATCTGAACGGCGGTGCTGCGAACGCCGATAACATCCGTCACTCATCCGTTGCGAACGGCGGCTATGAGCTCTTGGGGTGCCGCATCCCGAAGACGGAATACGACTCGTTCGCTTCGAGCGTGTACGTCTACGGAGCAGCGGTTGAGGCACGGCTCCTCACTCCTACGGGAACCCAAGTCTGGGATGGCATCCTGCGGACCGCTGTCCCGATGCCCGATGAGACCGTGACCCTTGAGGCCATCGGCAACAATGTGCTGCTCGAGGAACGGGAACAGAACCTCCTCTGGCAGTCGCGGTTCTACGGGGACTGGTCGGTGGGCTCGGACGATCCGTTCGACTTCAACGACTCGGACGCTTTCAACGATTCTGTCCGCAAGGGGTCGATCCAATGGCAGGTGCCGAAGGGTCAGAACGTCCAGGGACTCGCGAACCCCGTCAACAACCCCTGCGACCGTTCGCGGATCATGTGGTTCATCGACAACACGATCGCGGTTCGCCGTGTGGCGGGCCGTATCAAGCAGAACGTGTCGGCCGGCGTGTATGGGCTCCGTCTCGAACGGTGGATCACCGTGAGCACGACGACAACCGACGCCGAAGTGGTCGCCGACCTGTCGAGCCTCATCAACACCGTCGCTACGGATACCTTCGATTCCGTCATCACTGTTGCGAACGCCCGGCCCGTGATGGGCTTCCTGTTCTGGCGAACCAGCAACACGACCGCCACGGCCAGCGCGCTCAAGGTGTGGATCACAGAGCTTCGGGTGAGCGGCAACGCCTACCGCACAACCCCCGCCGACTGGGACGTCTACTCGGTCGACCAAGTGGCAGCGGACCTCGCCGACAATCTGGGATGGGCAGTCGGCGCGACCTCGCACTCGTTGAACATCCTTCCACTGTGGTGGGACGAGGGGACCTGGGCCGAGCTCATGGACTACCTGGCTGCGATCTCTGAGCGGTATTGGATCGTGGACACCGGCCCGACACTTCGCCTCCGCTCGTGGACGTCCGGGAGCCTCTGGACCGCCAACGCTTTCGGTTCGTCCGCTCATGCGCTCGCGGATATCAGGCCTTCCGATGACCGCTATACGCATATCAACATCACTTACCGCTACATCGATAAGCGCAAGTGGCGACACTTCGAGCTTCCGACCGGTGTGCCGTTCGCCGCTGGCCGTCGGCGTACCTTGCGGTTCCGGATAGCTGACCCTCAAAAGAAGCCGGCTACCGGGATCGTCCCCCTGTTCGTGTCCTCGGTTGCGTCCGCGTTGGCGACCGAGTACGGCACGGAGCTCCTGACCGGGACCATCACGCTCTCCTTCGCCACGAGCGGCACCGAGCGCTCCTCACACGAGATCAAGTCCGGTGACCGAATCACCATCTCGGACTGGCCGGGGGGAGCCAAGACGTTCAGGATCTATGAGACAGACCACCGCGACGACGCGCCGTCGATACTCGGGGTAGGCCGGAACCCCCAGACACTCGAACGCCTGCTCCTTCGACGCGAGAAGCGACAAGCGCGAGCAGGGGTGATCCAGTCGTGAGATGGCGAGCGTGTTACTCCGATGGTGCGGATCTGTGGGACGGACCGGGGGCCTATCCGACCATCGATCGGAGCCGGCTCGAGCGGTTCGAGGTCTACGGGGAAGGCTCAGTGCCGCTCCTTGCGGTCGATGTTCACGGACGACTCGTCTACCGGCTGCGTAGGTGGGCAAGGACCGACGGCACGCAGGGAAGTGCCGTCCTGGTCGCCTGTGAGGCCCAGGATCGATCGGAAGTGGATCTGTGGGTGATCACCCCAGGTGAGCGCGGAGCGACGCTCAGGTGCCAGCAGGGCTACGGGGATGACGTGTTCACGGCACCACCTGAGCTGCAAGAGGAGGAACGGTAGATGGTTGGGCAAGCGGTCTGCTCTTTCGCGGATGGGTTCGAGGCGGGGGAGCTTCACGCTTTCGTGTACGCGGGGCAATCGAACGCGTCCCTCGTGACCTCTCCCGTTCATTCGGGGACCTACGCGGCACGGCTGAACGTGACCGTCGGGCGGGCCTGGCTGATGCTCCACTACGACGGTGCTGCGTCCACGATCCAGCGGTGGTACGTGAACTTCACCACGCTCCCCTCGGCTAATGCCTACGTCCTCTACGGGCGAGAGCAGTCGGGCACCGCCCACAGGATCGGCATCGCGTACAACGCGGCCACGGGTCGGTTTCGGTCGTTCGCCGAAGACCTCGATGAGACGTTGTTCGGGGCCGACGGCGACGTGGCCATAACGGGCAACTGGATACAGCTCGATATGAAGATCACCGACACCACGGTTGATTGGCAGGTGGCGGGCAACGCCCAGCCCTCCGGTTCCTTCGCCAGTATCAGCGGCGGCGCGATTGGGCGATGTTCCCTGGGGAACCAGGACGGCGGAACGGCGACGTTCGATTGTTATTGGGATGACGGTGTAGGGGTTCAGGTGGATGCGGCTAAGACGCCGCAGTACCCCATCGGTGCTGGGTATGTCGCGAGGCTCGTACCCACCGGAGTGGGGACGCACGTCGGGGCTTCGGACTTCACCGACTCCGGCTCGAACAACCCGCCCGTGAACCCGCACCTGTTGGTAGATGAGATCCCGACGGCGGAGGCTGATACGGACTACGTGGCCCAAACCACCCTGAATACGGCTTCCTACATGGAGTACGAGCTGACCGACCTCCCCTCGGATGCCCTCATGGTGCACGGGGCCAAGACCTTCACCGGTTACAAGGGTCCCTCGGCGGGAACGTCGGGGCTCGGCATCCGGGTCGTGTACGGCGGCACCGAGACGACGTTGTTCAACGCCGCGGTCGGGGTCGGAACGGCGAAGGAGTACCTGAGGGCCGACTTCTCGCCGACCGGGTTCCCGCTTGCTCCGTCGGGAGTGAACGGCTTGAAATACCGCCACGGATTCTCCGGCGATGTGACGCCGAACCTGCGGGTGCATGACGTTGCGGTGAACGTTGCTTACGGCACCACGGCTCAGGGACCAGATCGGGCCACGACTCTCAAGGGCGCCATCAAGATCATCCGCTCAGGAACGAGCACCCTCAAGGGATTCATCAGGGGCGGGCGGAACACGACGCTCACTGGCTACATCGGATACGCCGGGCCGAACTTCCGGGGGACCTTCACCACGACCGAGCGCGACGCGCTTCCCTACAACCGGGTGCAAGACGTCATCATCAACCTGACCACCGGCTACGAGGAGATCTGGGACGGGGCGGCGTGGGACCAAGGCAGGCAGATAGTCGTTGCCGAGGGGAAGAGAACGACGGCCGGGTCTCAGATAGTGAAGCAGACGGCCACGGCCACCACGATCGCGGCGTCCCCTGGAACGAAAGTGCTTGGGTTCGATGCCCCCGGAGGGTCTGGCAACGGTGTCGGGAACACGGTATGGAGGTCGACTGCCTGGGGCAAGGCAACCGGTCCCTCGGACGCTACGCCGGACACGTTCACGGTCCATATGCCGACGCTGACCACGCCCGGCGCGATCACTTTCGTCGGACCGGTCAGCACCGCTTTCACGGACAAGTTCTGGCTCGTCGAATCGGTCGCGTCGGCAAACGCAGATGCGACCCAATGTCGCAGCGTTACGAGGCTCTATCAAGAGCTGTCGGGGACGCTCGTGGTCACTGTCTGGTTCGACGCGTCGGACTTGAGCACTGTGCCGGGTTACCACATCACCGTGACTCGACCTTCAGCGGCAGGCTACTCGATGACGGCTGAGGGCACGAGCATCGTCGTTTCTCAACCTTGGGGATAGGAGACTGACATGGCAGCTGGAGTTTCCATTCGACATTGGACCGGCGCCGCCGGTTCTCCGACGAAGACCGATGTAACCTCGGCTACCACGGTCGCGGTGGCCGACAACGCTCACTACGGCTCGGGGACCATCAACCCGGTGACGATCCCGTCGGCGGGGACGAACTATTCGTTCTGGGTGCCCTACCGGCTGTTCGTCGATAGCACGCCGAACTCATCCATCGGAACCATCCGCTTTCACACCGACGGAACGAACTCTTCACCGACCGGCGTAACGTGGAAGGGGAACACAGCCACGTCCTACATCCAGCCGACGGGCACCGTGGGTACGACTGGCATCATCCTGAATACGACGAACTACTCGACGCTCGCGGGCGCCACGGTGGACATCTTCACCTGGACGAGCGGTTCGCCCAAGACCATCACGGGCTCGCTCTCGGCTCCGTCTACGGGTGACCTGGGGGACCTGCTGGTGGTTCAGATGGAGGTCGCGTCTACCGTCGTCACGACCGGCGAGACGACCGGCGAAGTCGCGACGTTCGTATGGGACGAAACTTAAGATGACCGTTAGTTCCTGTGCAGCCGGTGATCCTGCCTTGGCAGCTTCCTCCCCGTCCCTTCCGGGCCGAGGTATAGTTGACCTAGCAAAAGTGGGTGAGGGGGCGGGGAACCAGTTCCCCGCCCTCCCGTATATCCGGGCCACTTGAGATGGCCACCTTGACCCCACCGACACGGTGGGGGTGTGCGGCGGCTCGCCTGGCTCTTACCGTTCCTGCTCCTTGCGGTGTTCCTCCCGGCATCCCAGGCTGTCATCCAGGGCGAGCATCGGTTTTCCGTCTTCTGCCGCATCTCGCACACCTCGGCCGATGACCCGATCGTGTTCCCCGGCCAGCCGGGAGCTGCGCACGAGCATGCGTTCTTCGGTCCCCCGAGTCTGAGCGCGGGGAGCACGTATGGGACGAACACGCACGACACGACAACATGCGAGGCTCCCGAGGACACAGCGGGCTACTGGACCCCGACGCTTCGCATCAGTGGGAGCCGGGTCGTTCCCCGAAGCGTCTTCGCCTACTACCGTGCTGGCATTGGCGAGGGCCGCATCATCAGGCCGTATCCCCCGGATCTTCGCATCGTCGCAGACCGGTTCGCGTGGCTCTGCCTGGATTCCCAGACGTTCGCTAGCCCGCCCAACTGCGACGGCTCGCCCGGACACTCCAATCCTGGAGCGCAGGGCGCGGGCCTGCGTGTCACGTTCCCGCAATGTTGGGACGGCTACCGCATCGACTCCCCCGACCATCGCTCCCACATGGCCTACCCGGTCGCCGGGGCCTGTCCCCCGTCGCATCCCGTCGTCGTCCCCCGGCTAGCTCAGAACTTCCGCTACGGCATCCGAAACCTCACCGGGGCACAGATGGCCCCGAGCCCGGATGGTTCCGTGGCTGGTCCTCACGCCGACTTCTGGAACACCTGGGACCAACGGGCGCTGGAGATCCTGGTGGCGTCGTGCATGGGTGCAAGCAAGTCGCAGGGTGACGCCTTCTGTGCTCGTGTGCAAACGGTCCCCATCCCCGGCCCCTCGCCATCGCCCTCTCCGAGCCCAAGCCCAAGCCCGTCACCTTCCCCGTCACCCTCACCCAGTCCTTCCCCATCGCCCAGTCCTTCCCCATCCCCCAGTCCGTCGCCGACTCCGGGACCGGGCTTGCACGTGGCCGGCGCGGGCGACCTCTGCGGCAACTGCGGACCAACGTCCGATCGGGTCATCGCGCTGGGGCCGGACCTCGTACTGACGTTCGGCGACAACCAGTACCCCTCGGGGACGCTCGCGACGTTCCTTTCGAACTACGACCCCCGCTGGGGCCGGTTCAAGACCATCACCCGGCCGAGCGCGGGCAACCACGACTGGCAGACCGCCAACGCTCAGGGCTACCGTGACTACTTCGGATTCCCCACTGGGCCGCTCTGGTACACCTACGAGCGCGATGGGTGGACGTTCATCGCGATGGACACCCACCAGACCGGCACGAAGCCCGCGCAGGTTCCATTCGTCGCCCAGGCTGTTGCCGGGGCGCCTACGTGTGAGATCGCCTACGGCCACCACCCGCGCTGGTCATCCGGATCGAATCACGGCTCGGACCCATCCCAACAGGCGCTCTGGCAGACGCTCGTCGACGGCAGGGCCGATATCGTCATTTACGGCCACGACCATGAGTACGAGCGGTTCGGAACCCTGAACCGCAACGGCCAGCCCGATCCGAACGGTACTCGCGAGTTCGTCGTCGGAACCGGAGGAGCGGGCCTGTATGGGTTCGGCACTCCGCTGCCGGGGTCGGAGCGCCGCATCCTCGCTCACGGGGTCATCTCGCTCCGGCTCGGGGATGGGGCCTACACCTGGCAGTTCGTGAACACGGCCGGCCAGGTGCTCGACTCGGGAGCGGGAACATGTCGATGATCTGCTCCGAGTGCGGAGCACTAGTGGCTGTCAGCGCTGAGAAGTATTGCGGTGGCTTGGATGAGGAGCGAACCGTAGCGTTCCTTGCGTCCGAAACCATCCTGACCTCGTGATATACAAGCTGCGGTCGGCGGGATGGTTCGCCGAGGTCGGCGGGATCCCCGTAACGAAGATGAGGCTCCCCGCCGGCTTCTACGGCGGCTGGCCCGAGGCTCCGATAGGGGCCATGTGGCATTTCACCGCGGGCTGTGGCGGCGGAGCCGAGGTCTTCGGAGTGCTCAAGGCCCGCGGTATCTCGGCGCACTTCCTGGTCGATCGGCAAGGGCGCATCTTCCAGTACGTGTCGCTGCTCGACAGAGCGGCCCACGCCTTCGACGCGAACCATCGCTACTACGGGGTGGAGCACGCCGCCACCGTCGCCAATGGCCCCTGCCCGCTCACCGACGCGCAGCTCGCCGCCTCCGCGAAGCTGATGGCCGGGCTCGTGGGCTTCATCAAGGCTCACTGGGGGACCACGGTACCGATACGCCACGTCGAGGGCTGCCGCTTCGCCGCAGGTTTCAAGCAGCACAACGACGGACTCGGGAGCCCCGAGTGGCCGTGCCCGTGGAACCCGAACCGACACGTGGACGGGCTCTATCGGTGGTCGTGGACGAAGTACCTGAAGGCCATTACCGACGCAGCTACTCCCACGACGTTCGTGTTTCAGGGCCGCCGGTATCGGAAGCTGCGGAACCTGTTGCGGAGGCTCAGGCGTCGGCTCCGCAGAGCGCGAGGCGAGCTCCACGTGGAAGTGAGCTCGCGGTGAAGGTTCGCTACGGCTCCGGCACCGATCAGTGGGTGGAGATGGACCCCTCGGACTATCGTAGGTATCTGGCCGGTGTCGATGAGCAAGCATCCCGCGACGCCGCAGCCGACATGGGTGAGTACCTGGAGTTCGAGCGCATCGTGGAGGTATCCAATGTCTAAGAAGTGCTCGTCTTGTGGTTACTGCCCGACCTGTGGTCGTGTCAACGCTCACTTGCTGCCCCAGGATCCGCCCCACGTGACTTACGGGCGGCGAGGGTGAATGGGTTCGGGCGGGTTCGCCTGGCCATGGCCTGGGTCATCCTGGGCGTCTGGGTGGGATCCTTAGTGCTTGAGGCCGTGCTACCGAGCTACGACGCGCCGACCTCTATCCACGTCCTGATGATGCTGGTGGCCGGGGCGATGTTCGGGCCAAAGATCGGGGGGAGACACTGATGCTCGCCGTGGGCCTGCTCCGCGATTCCATCCTGGGACTCTCGGCTTTCAGCGCGGGCGTCGCCTTGTGGCTCACGTACACCAGCGTCCGGACCCGCGTCCGTTACTGGTGGGCCTACGCACTCGCCGGAACTGGGTTCGCGGTCCTCGTCCTGCTAGTGGCTGAGGCCGTGTTCGGCGCCTCGTCCATCCCTGTGACGTGGCGCTCCGTCCTGTACGCAGTAGCCCTTACCGCTACGGGTATCGGTATCGGAGGGATAGCGCGAGATCGCGGTGGTCGATGAGTCCCGGTCCGTACCTTCCCGAGCCTCCCGAGGAGAACGCCGAGCTTGAGCGCGTCGTGGCGGAGCCACGCTCACGGCCTATCCTCGTCGCATTCGTCCTGGCGGTGGCACTCGGCTTGGGTGGGTTCCTCGTCGGATTCACGGTAGGGGGCTCCCCCGCCCTGGACACGCCTGGATGTGTGCTCAAGGTCTACGGGGGGCTGCGGACGTCGGGGGACTTCGCCGACCCCAAGGTGTGGGCGGAGCTTCAGGCGATCGCCGACAAGAACGGCTCAACCATCGCCAAGGGAAGCCTCGGCCCGACCCCGATACTCGTTGAGCAGGACTGCACAAGCGAGAGCCGACGTGGGTGAACGTCCGGCGCTGCTACTGGTGCGAGACCACGATGCGCCTGGATCGTGGCGGGTACTGGGTATGTGTTCATTGCGATCTTCCCAATTGTCGAGCTGTCGGGCTGTGTTTGCTCTGCCGGCTCGTGGATGCGAAGGTCCGGATAGACAAGCTCTTCAAGAAGAAGCGTTGACGTGAGGGAGGACATCCAGCGTCATCCGTCGGGGGCCAGGCCGATCATCAAAGTGTCTTGGCTGGATGCCTCCTTCGAGTTCGACTTCGATGTTGCGCCGAGGCCCGTGATCGTCTCGACGATCGGCTATGAGCTGCCCGAGCGCCTGACCCCGTTCGGGCACGTTGGGGTCGCCGCCGAGTGGCTGGGTGGGGACCACTACCGCGCCGCGACGTTCATCCCGACCAAGAGCATCAACCACAAGGAGGTTCTGAAACCATGAACCATTGTCCCGGCTGTTCGTGCCATGTCATCGTGGCGTGCCAGCACTGCTATTGCATGGGTGGTTCTAATGGCGGCACCACTGCTGGTCCGCCTCGTGTGATGTGCTGCAAGTGTGGAGACCGCCACGGATCCGGCAACTACACTTACAGCTTCACGAACCACGCCGCCGCCGTTTCAAACATCCTTACTTACGAGTGGCCCAATACGACAGGAGGCAACTCCCGATGAGCAAGTACAAGGAGCTCGTCATCAATGCGCTGCTCGCCGGGTTCTGGGCTGGCCTAGCTGCATGGCAGGTCTCGGGTGAGTGGTCCAAGGGTGCCCTGTTCGCTGCCGGTGCAGTCGCTTTGCGTACGGCGGTCGGCTACCTCTGCCAAGCAGTGGGACGCCCGGTACCCGTAGACGTGTGACGAATCCCCCGTTCATCCGCTGTCCCATCTGTGGGGAGTGGATCCGGGTGACTGACGACGCATGTTTCCCGTGCGGCACGACTTTCCGGGGTTCCGAGCTCTGGGAGATGTACGAACAACAGGACAGATAGGAGGAAAGGGTGGCCGAGGACACCAAGAAACCGCCCAAACGCTCGCTGGTGGAGTTCCAGCGGGACAAGCGACGCGCCGCGTGCGTCGTCTGCTCGTTGCCGAGCGACCTGTACGAACAGCTCAAGCTTGCGCGGGCTCGGAAAATCTCTCAGGTGGAGGCTATCGACTGGCTGAAAGAGGAAGAGGGCATCACCATCACCCGTGCCGACTTCTCCACCCACAATTCCGCACACCACGACACCTGGGATGAGCCCTGATGGCCGAGAAGAAGAAGCTCGGGCTGGAGGAGTTCGTTGCAGAACGTGACGAGGCGAGGTTCGCGGAGAACCAGGAGATCGCCCGGACGCTCCGTGCGGCGCGGGCCGACGCAGCCGAGTCCCGCTCCCGTCTCGCGGAGCTGGAATCGCGGCTCAAGCTATTCGAGGGACTCGAGGAAGCCCAGCTCACACCCCCCGCGTGGCTCACCCCCGAGAAGGCATCGAAGCAGATCCATGTGGCTACCCCGGCGTTCGTCTACACCGACGCCCATACGGGGGAGACGGTCGACCCCGGTGCCACGGACGGCCTGAACGCCTACAACCGGGAGATATCGGCGCAGCGCCATCGCCGGTTCTTCGAAAAGGCGATCGTCACGGCTCGGGATTACCTGTCGGGCGTTAGCTACGACGGCGCGGTGGTGTTTTCAACTGGGGACGACGTGTCGGGGCTCATCCACGAGGAGCTGCAGCGGACGAACGCCGAGACCGTCATGGAGTCGGTGCTCTCAGAGGCCGAGCACCAGGAAGCTGGGTTCCGCATGCTCGCTGAGGCTTTCGGGCACCTCCATGTCGTGAAGGTGCCGGGGAACCACGGACGCTATAAGACAGGGCGCCCAGAGCACAAGAGCTACAACAAGAACAACTTCGACTGGCTCATCGGTCGCCTGGTGGCCAAGGAACTCCGCGCCGATGACCGGATCACGTTCACCATCGCCGACGCACCGAACGCCCGAGCTCGCGTCTACGACACGCGATTCCTCGTCACCCACGGGTTTGAGTTCAAGGGCGGAACTGGCATCTCGGGCGCCCTGGCGCCGCTGATGCTCGGTACTCACCGCAAGACCCGGCGCGAGGCGATGGCTGGTAAGCTGACGGGCGAGCGCCGGGACTACGACTGCATGGTGATGGGCCACCTGCATCAGCGCATCTCGCTTCCGGCGAGGGGTGTGCTCGTCGGAGGGTGCCTGAAGGGCTACGACGAGTTCGCTTACGACTACAACTTCGAGCCGGACGAACCCACGCAAGAGGCGTTCCTCATCACACCCGAACGAGGGATCACGTTCAACTGGCCGATCCACGTCATGGACCGCAAGGCCGAGGGCTGGTAAAAAACGGCGGGTAGTGGGTAAAAATCCCGCCCCAACGCGCCCCTGAGAACTACGGGTCCAAGAGCCGTGCGATCTCTTCGAGCGTCCAGGCGTGATCCGCAACGCTAGCCGTGGCGGACGTGTTGCCGTGCCGATCGACGAGACAGCGACCGCCAATGATGAACGGCGTTCCCACTTGACGCGCCGATGCCGATGTGTCAGAGTCGCTCTCGTGGTGAGTCTCATCCGCCCGGAGACCGTCTACTGTCAGACCTGTGGAGGGCTCTCCGCCGTCGTCGGAACCGGGCTCCCTGAGCCGGTCCCAGACGTCACTCGCATCTACCACGTCCGCGTGGATCTCGAGTGCGGCCACACCACCAAGATCGTGAGGCCCCGCCCATGAGTGCTCTCGGCGGTGACGAGTACATCCAGCTCGTGCTCTGGCTCGTACGCCAGCCGTGGGGATACCGCTGGCGTCCCGTTTCGACCATCGAGCCCTCTGAGGCTCTGGCATCTCCGAAGGAGGAACCATGCTCACCCCGCTAGGGAGGCTCTTCTTCACGATCTTGATGGTGCTGTGCGTCGGCTACATCCTCGGCCACATCGCCACCGCGCTTATGACCGCCGGAAACGCTCTCGGCGAGGCCCCGATGTGAGCACTCGCCCACTTCTCGGGGTGCTGGTGGAGGCCGCCGGACTCCCACTCAAGCCACCGAAGCGTGGACACCGATGGGGCCTGAAGGCCGTCGATCGCGACTTTGAGTCGTCTCGGGGGTTCGTGTGGCCATTCCCCGGTGGCAGGGCGACTAGCCCCAAGCGACCCACGCCGGGAGGCCCCTGCCCGGCGTGGGAGGGGGATGGGCTCTGCGTCGGCGTGACGGCTTGGGGGCTGGCGCAGGGAGGCCACGGGCTCACGACCGTGCTCATCGTGTCCTATACCAAGACCTACGGCGCGGACGCTGACAAGGTGCGGGTTGGCTGGGCTGATGTTCATCACGTCCTCGACGTGCCCAAGATGATCCGAGGGGCCAATCTCTTCGGGGCCGACCTCTCCGGGGCCAATCTCTTCGGGGCCAATCTCTTCGAGGCCAACCTCTTCGGGGCCAACCTCTCCGGGGTCATCCTCTCCAGGGCCAATCTCTTCGGGGCCGACCTCTCCGGGGCCAATCTCTTCGGGGCCAATCTCTTCGGGGCCAACCTCTCCGGGGCCAACCTCTCCAGGGCCAACCTCTTCGGGGCCAACCTCTCCGGGGCCGACCCGCACGGAGCCA
>Ga0247727_10004765_pt1 | contig 28345 bp, 22 predicted proteins | sample WisWelCaveWW1625_FD_202498 | JGI IMG/M metagenome (GOLD analysis project Ga0247727, IMG submission 202498) | Biofilm microbial communities from Wishing Well Cave, Virginia, United States - WW16-25 | ecosystem: Environmental > Aquatic > Deep subsurface > Groundwater > Cave microbial mat | place...
CTCATCCTCACCGACCCCCGCCGGCTCGACCGGCGGGTGAAGATGATTAATGAGCTAGAACGGGCTGCCCGAAACCATCTTCTTGTTCTTCCTCTTGCTTCTTCCGCCGCGGTAGCGGCGGAAGAAGCAAGAGGAAGAAAGAAGTTTGGGCGCTTCGCACCTAGCCGCTCAATCATGCGCTCCGGCCAGGCAAGCTGGCGGGGGGCGAACGGCGGAGATCAGCGAGAAGTCTCCAACTTTTCGGTCCCATCTTTCCCGCGGCCATACGCCGACAATCACCGCATCGCAATCGGCCGCAGCGTGAATCCCGCCGCCGTGCCCTTGATCTTGTTCGTCGTACACATGTAGCAGAACTCGTAGACTTTGTCGCGCGACAGGTCTTCCAGGTAGTGAAATTCGCCGATGTGGACGCCCTGGTCGTCGAGCAGGTAGTTGTGTACCGGAATGAAGGTGCCGTATTTTTTGCGAAACGCGGGGTCGTCGGCCGGCGTGGGGACGTATTCGAGTCCGGATGTATCGGACCCGATGAGCATGGCCCCGTGCTGCTCGATCAGCCATTTCGCCGCGTCGAGTCCGATGCCGGCCGAGTCGTGCTGCTTGATCTTGCCCTCGGTGTCGTTGCCGGTTTCTCCCCAATAGCGTAGCGTGCCGGTGCGAATCATGACCACGTCGCCAGCCGCCAGCTTGGTCTTTTGCTGAGCCAGCGCCGATTCCAAATCCTTGACCGTGATCTCGTAGTTCGACGGCAAGGCATCGACTTTCTTGAACGCGGCCACGTCGATCATGACGCCGCGGGCGATGATCGGCGGAATCTTCGAGGCGTCGCACTTGCGTGGTCCCCAGTTGCCGCCCCATTCGGCTTCGGTGTAGCCGTTGTACCAGTGATCGGCCAACTTGTGCTCGCAGCCCGGCCCTTCTGTCACGTGGCCGAGTCCGTCGATTTGCGTGGCCACGTTGTCGTTCATGAAAAGAGCATTCGAGTGCCATGCCGTGCCGCGCGGGTTCACAGATGGTGCAGCGATCGCGGGCAAATCCTGCTGACGCTTGACCCCTTCGGGCGTGCGAAACGCAATGATTTCGCCGGGGCTGTGGCCGGGCCACTTGTACGAAGTGCGGTCGTAGAGAATTCCAAGGTCATACACTTTGCCCTGCCGGGCCAGTTGCAACGCCGCCAAACGCGACGCATCGGTCATGGCGTTCAATGCTCCGACTTCATCGTTCTTGCCCCACACCCAGCCCCAGCCCGTTCCCTTCTTCCACCCTTTGATTTCGCCGCCCGCGAATAGTTCGTTGGCGGCGTTTCGCGACGGGACAAACGACGAAGCGGCGATAAAGAGCCCGGTCATCACGACGAGCGAGAGCGTGTGGCTGCGATTCATGGGTGTGGTCCTTTCAGATGCGAGGGTCGGAGTGTGAGTCTCACCACAGACGTGGCGATTCTATGGGTCACCGCGACGATGTGCAACCTTTGGAGTGCGGCGACTTGTCGCCGCTTTTGTTCATTCGCCGACTTGTCGGCGCGTCGTGACCCCGAACTTATCGCGGGAAACCATTCGACTCCAACCGGGCCGCATAAAAGCGGCGACAAGTCGCCGCACTCCAAAGGTTCGACATTCGAACTTCAGAATCGGTATCATGGCATGACTGTTGGATGGACGTGCCATGCCCGCCGAATCAACTTCCAGGTACCCAACGCTGCGACGCACGCGGACGGCCTTGCGTGTGCTGGCACCCATCGTTTCCACGACAGCACTGTTGACGGGTCTGACGATGTTCGCCCGTGTCGCGCCCCGATTGGTGTCACTGACCTTCGGAGTGCAGGAGCGGATGATTCTGGGTGCCGTGGGGCTTGGGTATCTCATCGGTGCCCCGATCGTGGCTTTTGTCTGCTTTTTCCTGCTTCGGGCCGGTGCCGACCTGATTGATTTGTGGATCGATCAGCAGATTGCCGCGGAGAAAACGGCCGACCTGGTAGAGCGGCAACTTGTGCCGGGCATCTTGCGTATGTGCCAACTCTTGGAAAAGTCGCAAGAGTCCAGCGCCGCCCAGACTTTGACGAAGCCTGCGGCCGAGCCGACGGCGGCTGAGGCCCGGCAGCAAGCGATCGACGCCGTGGTCGAGGCGATTCGTCGCGAGTGGTGGGACCAGGCTCGGCGACTTGCAGCCGCATTCGCGGAACGGTATCCCGACGCGCCCGATGCCAAAGAGCTGGCCTCTCGGGTGGAAACCGCTTACGCGCGCAAGGTGCAATTGCTCCGGGAGCAGCTCGACCAAGCAGAAAAAGCGGGCGACGCCGAGGGACTGCTCAACGCCCGCGACCGGCTGAGTGCCTATCTTAACGGCACGCAACTGCACCAGGTAGATCGCCGCGTGGCGCACTGGATGGCGACGCTTCTGCGGGCGGCGCTCGTGCAGGGCAAGGCTAGGGAAGTGGTCGGGCTGGCGGAACGCGTGGCGGACTCCTTCGGCGACACGACGCCCGAGGGCGGCCAAGTTCGATCGTCGTTGCCCACTCTGCGGCGCAGTGCCGGGCTTTGCCCAGACTGCGGACAGCCGTACGATGTCAGCCTGGCTCGTTGTCTGGCGTGCGAAGCCAAGCGGGCCGCGAAAAAACCTGCTCCCGCGACCATGAGGAAAAAATAGCCATGAACTTGAAATTGAAATGCTCCTGTGGGACCGTCTTCACAACGAGCGACGAGCTGCGTGGCCGCATGGTCCGCTGCCCAAAATGCCGCAAGACGTTGCGAGTGCCTGAAACCGCGTCGGCCGCCAAGGAACGAGGCGAATCGAATGTCAACTTTGTCACCGAAGATCCGGCCGAGCAGCCCAAGGCACCTGCGGCCGATCCCACGTGGCAATCGCATACCACAAAGCCCGTTGCAAGCGAAAAGAGTCGCAGCGGCGTCTGGCGCTGGGTGCTTCTGATTCTCGTGCTGCTGGTCCCGGCTGGCGTGGTCGGTGTGTTGATTCTCCTGCCTCACCTGCGGCCCAAGGAACTGGTGCAGCCGGTTGCCGGTCAGGCGCGAGATCCACGCGAACTTCTGGCCGAGCGATATTTGGCGGCCGTCGCGAAGCAGGATTTCGCCGAGGCCAATCGGTTGACTGTCCAGACGACGCATCCGCGATTGGCGGCCGTCGAGCGTGTAGCGCTGTCGAACCAGCCGCTGCCGGAGGTCCGCAGCAAATTTCAAGGGCTACGACAATTTCACACCCAGATCGAACAGCAATTCACCTACAACGCCGAGCGCGGCCGCTTCGAGCCAAAGGATGAACTCGGCGCCGGCCTGAACGCACTCAGCCAACTGGAGCAGGCCAAGAAAAAGGCCGAGGAGCAGCTCGAGGCCAACAAGGCCGACCCGACGCGGCAGAAGAAGAGCATCGAAGAACGCGACCTCGACGACGCGATCGCCGCCTTCGGGGCCGTCGGCGACATTGCCAAGTCGGTCGGCGGCATGCTCTCGAGCCAGAAGCTCGGCCCCACGTACGAAGACCTGCTCAAAACCACCGAAATCCCATTGACTGACGCCGAGCGTGCGCTCGCCCAGCACTACGCCCGCGACCCGGCCCGCTGGCAGCGCCTACTCGGTCGCTCGTTTCTCGAATTGCCCGACCTCGGTGAGTTCGAGCTGCACGAAGTGGATATCATCGGCACGATTCGCACCGAAGGCCAATCGCTCGGCGAACCCGGCCGCCCCATCAAGCTCCGCCTCGTCCGATTCACCCTGGGCTCCATCGACACCGGCTGGCGCGTGTGGCTGACGGAGTAACGGGTGTGGCCGAGAACTATCCGATCTACCGATTTGAGACCCGCTAAATCCCCACCTTCGGCTGCAGTTCTAGCTGCAGCGACTGCTTGTCTCGAACGACTGTTAGTTTGATGGACTGACCAGCCTTCGCGAAGGACGCGGCTTCGACAGCGTCGGCAACCGAATCAGTCCAGCGGCCGTCGAGGATCAGGAGGCGATCACCAGATTCGATGCCGGCCTGCGCGGCTGGGCTTTCGGGGTAGACATGGGAAACGGTAACGCCAGGGGCCGCGTCGCCGTCCGGTTTCTTGACTTGGAGACCGAACTGTCCGGCGGGCGAGATGTATTTCTTTTTTGTGTCGCGGCTGGCGAACATGCGGCCCATCATTTGGTTCATGACGTTTTGGGGTTTGTAGTCGCTCGGGGTGAACGTCATCGTGTGGGCCGGGTAGTCGATCGTGAACTTGTAGCGGGAAAAGAACGGGTAGCCGACGATGCCGTCGATCGGGCCGAGGAATTCGGAGATGGCCTTGATGGTCGGATGGTCCATGACCATGACGGTGAAATCTTCGGCGACGAGTTCTCCGAGTTGGAATTTTTTGGCGACCCGCTCGCCGCGCATGCCGAAGAATGCGGGCCGGTCGGCTTGTTCCTTGGTGATCATTCCTGCCTCGGCCGCGAACCGACCCGACACGAGCGTGATCGGAGCCCCCAGGTCGAAGATCAGCCGCCGCGGCCCCGCGTCGTTCATCTTCACGTCCACCGCCATGTGCAGCGAACGGAGCAATTTGAATTTGACCTCGACCGGCTGGGCAGCGGGTTTGTCGTCCTGAAATACAAAATCAGCTTCACCGAGAGCCGGGCCACTTAGGAAAGGGTCCAAACTCCCCCCCACTTGTGGGAAGGGTAGGGGAAGGGGATCCGATGGTTGAACCGATGTGCCAATTCCCCCCTCGCCGACCCTCCCCACAAGGGAGAAGACGAGAATTGAGGCGGCCGAGAGGCTGAGGAAAACAACCAGATGCCGGAGGGTGGATTTCATGGCTAAAACCCCTTCCCGGCAGTGATCGTCAGTTCGGATTTCTCGCTCCCTCGGTGTACGGCCATTCGCACCGTTTCGTTGGGGCCGATGGTTTCCGCGACCTTGAATACGTCCGCGATCGACTTGATCGGCTTGCCGGCGAGTTCGACGAGAGCGGCACCGGGTTTGAGTCCACCCGATTCGGCCGGCGAGCCTGGCAGAACGGATTCGACGATGACGGACTCGTCGCGTTGGGTCATCACGAATCCGAAGAAACCGCGCGGGCCGGGCGGAGAAGGTTTCCCGCCGGGATTCATTATCGCGCCGAACCCTTGCATCAGGCTGCCGATCATTTCAAGTTCCGGCGGGGCACTGCGGCCGCCTTCACCGCCGAGCGGCTGCGGCAACGGCGGGTCGAAGTCGAGTTCGGTCCAGGTCATGGTGGACTTGGCGAGATCGATCTCCATGCGATATCGGGCCAAAATGTTGTAGCCCAACACGCCATCAAGCCGCACGCCGGGCAGGCCGAGCGAGTTCATGCCGCGGATTTGAAAAATATCTTCCACGCGAGCCTTGGCCCCTTTGATCTTTGCCCCGCCTTCGATTTCCATTTCGTCAAAAGTCGCCCAGCCGCCCTTGTCGTTTTCGATGCCAACCTCCTTGGCCACGGCCTTCGTCACGAACATGGCCGGGGCCCCGGTGTCCACGATGAAATTGAACGGCCCCTTGCCATTGAACTTGGCCCGCACGATCAGGTGCAACGTTTCGGACATGCGGTACGGCACGCGGTGAGTCTTGGAGCCGGGACGCGCCTTCGGTCCATCGGCGAAGCCGCCAAGCATTGGGAACAGAATGACAGTCGCGAGGATCCCAATTAGTCGGAAAGTTCGCATAAGCTATCACCTCTCCCCAAAGTCACACAGTTGCTCGCCGCACGCGCCTTGTCGGTCCGGCATGTGTCCCGGACCACCGAATCATTCCGTCCACCGAAAGATCCTCGTCAACTGTTGGCCAATGAATACCATAGCCGCTTGGCGACACCTCGAATCGTTTCAGGTCGTCCGAACCTGCTGCCGCGAGCCTGGGAGAGACGGCCGCAAGGTCGATGGTGTATTGTTTTCCGTCTACGGTCATGTGAAGGCATCGGCTAACCAGTTTGATCCGCGTTACTTCGTGGTGTTTCTTCATCTGCGCCTCGCCTGAAATTCGTTCCACGCAGCGACAAGTTCGTCGAAGTGCTCAAAGATTAACCTTCGAACCTGCCTCTTGTCTCGCTGGTTCATGTTGTACGCAAATTGCTCGCGAATGTCGAACGCATCCGGATCGAGCCAGTACTTGCATTCCTTCTCGGCCTTCTTGACGTGAATGTGTATCGGCTCGTTACCTTACCTTCATCGACGTAGAAGAAAAACCGCCAGCCATGAATCATCAGAACCGTGGGCACGCTGAAACTCCAGCGGAATTCGATTCAATCGATGCCGGTTTGACCGATGACGCATGCGGGCGATTATACGTCATGGTTCGCGCTTTATGGATGCACCCGCCTGTGCTCGTGGCCGGCGCAGCCGCAGCAGGTCAAAGAAATCGGCGTTGTTGTCGGCGGTGCAGCCGATGAAGCCGATGCACATTTCGTTGGTCGATTGCTCACCGAAGGTGACGAGCCGCGGCGGGTTGTTGGGGTTCGCGGGGTTTCTCGACGAATTGTCCGCGTAGGATTCCAGGTCGATGATCGTGCCCTTGGGGAGCGGAATCGGGTCCTTGTAGAAGTAGGCTTGCTGCCAATTGAAGTCCCAATCTTCGATGTTGATCAGCGGAATCACGGTGCCGTCGGGCAGCGTGGCGGTCATCTTGAATTCCTTGCCGAGCATGTGCATATGAGGGAAAACGGAGATGGCGTGGACGTCGACCGGGACGCGGAACCAGCCGGTGGTCTTGATGCGGTCGTCGCCTTCGGGCCATTGAAAACGGAAGCCGAACACCGGCAGGCCGGCTACTTGTTTCTGCACGGGGCTCTTGGCGAAGTGGACGCCGATCGCGCTGCGATCGCGCTCCGGCTTGCCCGACGGGTGATAGTGCATCTGCACGACGAGGTCCGAGTTTTTCGGCAAACGCATGCCGGTTCCGTCGGGAAGCGGTTGCGGTTGGGTGCCGACGGCCCAGCCACCAATGGCGCCGGACGGGAGAAATCCGATACGGCTGAAGCCGGGCAGCGGGTCTTCGGCGTCCAGTTTCCGAGCCTGGCCGGTCGAGTCGGTGAAGAAAATGGCATGGTGAGCAACTCGGGCGTTACCGGCGCGGAATTCGACGGCCGTCACCCACTTGTCCTCGTCGAAACCGATTGGGATCACGAACTGGCGAATGATGTCGCGGCCGGTGGCGTAAATTTCAAATTCCTCGGTCATCGTGAGCACAAGATCGGGCTGGCCCAGTTGCCACCCGTCTTTGCTGAATTCGCGCGGTGGCGGCAGGTCGTTTGGATCACCTTCTGGCATGCCAGACGCGACCCATCGGGTAATTGTGGCAATCTCCGATTCCGCCAGTCGCTGTTCGTCGCGGAAGTGGCCGAAGCCGGCGATCGGTTTCCACGGCGGCATCGCGCGGTCGGTAACCACGCGCTCGATGTCCAATGCCCATTTGATGGCCTGGCGATAATTCAAGAGCGAGAACGGGGCTGCCTGACCGGGCCGGTGACAGTTCTGGCAGCGGTCTTGCAAGATTTTCATCACGTCTCGGTTAAACGTGACCGCGTTGCTGTCCTTGGCGTGCTTAGGCACAACAGGGCGCGCGATCGGGCATCCAAGTGCTTCGGTTTCTGCCACGGTGATCGGCTTGCCCGCTAGCAGTTCGTCGATCGCCACGCCCAAATCGTGGCGCGTCACACTCTCACGACGTTTCAGCCGCGAAATGTACTGGTCATCGATTCGCCCTCGGTAACGGACAACACCGTCCGCGTCGATCAGGAACGCCTCGGGAGTGGTTTTCGCGCCGAGCAGATCGGCGACGGTTTGTTCCAGATCGATCAGCATAGGGAATTTGATTTGAAACTCTTGGGCATGTTTAGCGACCTGTGTTTGGCCCTCATCGCGGTTCGGGTTGATGAGGACGAGCTTGACCCCCTGCCCTTCGTATTTGCCGGCCAACTCGGCGAGCGGATCGAGATAGTTGTTTGACATGGGGCATTCGGTGGACAAAAAGACAATCACCGTGGCACTCCTGCCCGCGAGTTCACCGAACGATCGCTGCCCGGCGGCCGTGTCGTTCAGCCGAAACCCCGTGACTTTACGGCCCACCGAAGATTTTCCAGGTTCCTCGCTTGCAGCCTGAACGAAATTGGACAAGAGATTCAGCGACCAACTCACAATCAACGTCACGCAAACTGCTCGGAACAATCTTCCTTGCATGGCTCACCAGCTTTCCGAAAGAGTTTCGATACGAGAATCCTGATCATGAGAAGTAATACCTTGGCCGTGAACGATCAGTTTCGCAAGCTGTTTTGTGCTGAATCAATCGTTCCATTGCTTTAACCGACGAGTCGAGACTTTGTTTCGCGAATGGCTGCCGCGGTAGGTCCGAGTTTTTTCCTAGTCCAGTCTTGAGTTCATGGCGAAATTGCCGGCGAGGCTCTTGAAACCCCGGCGTGGTTGTGCAATATTCGCCGCTCGCTTGGGGCTGCGTCAGACCGGGTGCCAGGCTGCTCTTGTAAATTCATTCAATTGATTAGGAGTTTGCAGCTAAGTGAGCGACCTACTCACCAAGATCGCTTGGCCATTCCTGCTAAGCGTGGTGATCATGCTGTTTTTTCAGTTTCAGGCGATCATCTTCGTCTGGCTGGAGCGCAAGGTTTCGGGCCGGATTCAGGATCGGCTGGGCCCGACCCGCGTCGGCGGCAAGTTCGGCTGGCTTCAGACGATCGCCGACGGCGTAAAACTGTTGCTCAAAGAGGACCTGATCCCCAAAGATGCCGACCGGCCGCTCTTTCGCATTTCGCCTTACATCGTGTTGTGCGGGGCGTTTGCCGCGTTTCTGGCGGTGCCGTTCGCGTTTCAGTGGGCCGCCGTGCGGTTGAACATTGCCGTGTTTTTCATGCTGGCCGTGATGAGCGTCGAGGTTTTCGGCGTGATCATGGCCGGTTATGCATCGGGCTCAAAGTGGGCCCTGTTCGGCGGCATGCGCGAGGCGGCCCAGGTGGTGAGCTACGAAGTGCCAATGGCCATGAACATTGTGCCCGCTGTCATTGCCGCCGGTACGATGAACTTGAACGAGGTCGCGCGAATGCAGTGGGGTGGAATCTGGGATTGGATGTGCTTTCACGACCCGTTCACGTTCTTCGCGGCAATCGTCTACATCGTCTGTGCCACCGCAAGCGTGAAGCGGGCCCCGTTCGATTTGGCCGAGGCGGAGAGCGAACTGGTTGCCGGATTTCACACGGAATACAGCGGGTTTCGCTGGCTGATTTTCTTCATGGCCGAGTACGCCAGCATGCTGGCCGTGGCCTGGATTGCCACGATCATGTTTTGGGGCGGGTGGAGCGGCCCGCTGCCGATCACGCAGTGGCTCGGTTTGTGGCACACGAATGCGGCCGGTGATTATGTGCCCGGCACTCTCGCGACGATTATCGGACTCCTCAATTTCATCGCCAAAGGTTACACGCTGATCTTCGTCATGATGTGGATTCGCTGGACTTTGCCGCGAATTCGCATCGACCAAGTGATGAAGACTTGCCTGAAATACCTCTTGCCGCTGTCGTGCTTTTTGCTTCTTGGCGCGGCGGCCTGGCCGCTCGTGGTGCGGACGCGGTTCGGCGGTCAAATCGGCGGGGCCGTGGCGGCTGCGATTCTGGCCCTGATCGTTTTCAAGGGCATTTTGTCCACTCCGAAGAGTGCGGCACAGGGTCGGCGCGAAGTCGTTTACAAATGAAGGTAGAGCCTTGCAACGCCTAGTGGATTCACTGATCGGTTCCTGGCCGCAGATGTTGTTTGCGATCATGGCGTTGACCACGGTCGGATGTTCGATCGCGGTGGTTGTGACGCAGAATATCGTGCGCGCGGCGGTGTGGCTCTTGTTTACCCTTACCGGCACGGCCGGGCTTTTCTTCTTGCTCGGTGCCGATTTCGTCGGGGCGACGCAACTGCTCATCTACGTCGGCGGCACGCTGATTCTGGTGATCTTCGGTGTGATGCTGACGGCTCGCGGGCCGTTCGTTCAGATGAAAACCCAGAGCGGCGAATGGACGATGGCGGCCGTCGTCGGTTTGGTTTTGTTTGGGTTGCTCTCGTATTCGATTCTAAGCACGGGTTGGGTGAAGGTCGTCCAAAAGCAATCCATTGAGATCTCAGAAGAAAATTCACCGACCACAACCCAGCTCGGAATGCAATTTCTGGGCGTGCCCCCGCAAGGTTCGTTAGTCAAGCGTGATCCTGCCGGAATCGGCTACTTGCTGCCGTTTGAAATTGTTTCTGTCCACTTGCTGGTCGTAATGATCGGCGCGGCCTATTTGGCCCGGGCCAAGCGGCGGAAGCGTGCGGAGGTTTGAGATTTGGGATTTGTGATTGCGACGGTTCAAAACCAAACCATGAACATTGAGTTAACATCCGTCTTGCTCATCGGTGCCGTGATGTTCGTTTGCGGCGTCGTGTGCATGGCAACCAAGCGAAACGCGGTGGGAATTTTGATCGGTGCCGAGCTGGTGCTGAACGCATCGAACTTGAATTTCGTGGCCTTTGCGTACTACACCCCTTTCGGAATCGACGGTCAGGCGTTTGCCCTGTTTGGCATCGTGCTTCCCGCGGCCGAGGCGGCCATCGCGCTGGCCATCATTCTGAATTTTTACAACAACCACATGACCGTCGACGTTGACCGAGCGGACGAGCTAAAGCAGTAGAGGGTTGAAGATCGTGAATTCGGCCGGACCAAACATCTATCTGGAAGCGTGGCTGCTCCCCTTGCTGTCGTTTGTGTTTCTCGTGCTGGGGGGAAAGCGCTGGGGTAAGACCGGAGCCTACGTCGCCACCGGGGCGATTGTGTGTTCGTTCCTGCTAAGTTGCTGGGGGCTGTTTACGTACACTCAAGAATTCTCGCCCGACTTCTTCCAAGAAAGGCATGGCGAGGAAACGCCCCGGCCTCTCAAACCTGAGGATATCGTGCTGCCCCCCGGGCTGGCGGCCACTTCGGTCGGCGGCGCTGTCCAAAACACGGGCCCAGAGATTCAATATCGGCCGGGGGACAACAGACCGAACGCACAATCCCCCACGGTTCAGATTGGCGAACATGGTCGCTGGAGCCAGAGTTTCAAATGGATTGGCATTGGGGCCGAATCGATTCGCATGGGGCTCTACGTGGACAGCCTGACTGTGATCATGTTTTTCATGATCACCCTGATCGCTTCGCTGATCCACATCTTCTCGATCGGTTACATGCACGAAGAGTTGCACGACCCGGTCCACGACCCGTTGGCAGTCCCGGCGGGTCAGCCGCCTCTACATCGCAAAGGGCGATTTCCTCGATTTTTTACCTACCTGTCGCTGTTCTGCTTCTCGATGCTTGGGTTGGTGCTGGCCGACAATTTGTTCCTGGTGTTCATGTTCTGGGAACTCGTCGGGCTGTGCTCGTACCTCTTAATTGGGTTCTACTACGAGCGCCAGAGTGCGTCGAACGCGGCGAATAAGGCATTCATTACGAACCGCGTAGGGGATGCTGGATTCATCGTCGGACTAATGATCGTCTGGACTTCGCTGGGGTCGTTCAACATTCAAGATTTGATCCACACGGTCCGTGACTTTTCCGGCCACATGGTTCGCAAGGACACGAACAGCGATAAACTACTGGAATGGAATCAACACAAGAGTGCTTGGTTGCCGGCAGACGATTCCCACGAGTCGAGTGCCGAGGCTCATTATGCGCCCGGCGATGTGCAGCTCTTCGACATCAAGACCGGCCAACCACACACGAGCACGACGATCACTTATTTGCTCCTGACCGTTGCGGGAATCGGCGTGTTCATTGGATGTGTCGGGAAGAGCGCCCAGTTTCCGCTACACGTGTGGCTGCCCGACGCGATGGAAGGTCCGACGCCCGTTAGCGCGTTGATCCATGCGGCCACGATGGTCGCTGCCGGTGTCTATTTGGTCGGCCGTTTCTATGCGTTTTTCACACCGGATGCCTTGCTCGTCATTGCGTACACCGGCGGGATCACGCTTTTTATCGCCGGCACGATCGCCGTCGTGATGACGGATATCAAAAAGGTTCTGGCCTATTCAACCGTCAGCCAGCTCGGCTACATGATGCTCGGACTGGGTGTGGGTGGATGGGCCGCCGGGCTGTTCCACCTTTTGACGCATGCATTTTTCAAGGCCTTGCTCTTCCTCGGCTCAGGCAGCGTAATTCATGGCACGGGCACGCAGGAAATGCCGCAAATGGGCGGCCTCTGGCGATTGAACAAGATGCCGATCACGGCGGTGACCATGTTGATCGGTGTGCTGGCGATTTGCGGCATTCCGCTGTTCAGCGGTTACTATTCGAAGGATGCCATCGTCGCCGACGCGCTGTACTTCTGGCATGGCGATGGTTCGGCCGGCAGTGGGCATCCGCAACACATTCTGCTCTTTCTTTTGCCCACGGCCGGCGCGGCAATCACGGCGTTTTACATGTTCCGGTTGTTCTTTCTGACGTTTGCGGGCGAGCCGCGCGATCACCACGTTGACGAGCACGCGCACGAATCGACCGCCGTGATGTGGGTGCCGCTGGCCGTGCTGGCCGTGTTCAGCGTCATTGTGGGCTATGAATACAGTCAAGAATCGCACACGCCACTGCTCACACGCATGCTCTTGTTTAGCAAACCGCACACAATCCTGCCGCACCCGCCGGATGCCATCCATCATCAAGCGGGCTATTACGCCCTGGCGGCGGTGCTCTCCGGTATCGGCATGTCGGTGCTGTTCTACGGTGCGCCGGTGTTTTGGATTTGGTTCCTCAAGTATTTCCGCGTTTTGAATCCTGGTGAAGTCGCTCGCCAATTCCCGCGGCTCCATGATTTTCTGCTTCACAAATGGTACTTCGATGAGTTGTACGAACGAATTCTGATTCGCCCCACGCTGGCAATCGCCCAGTTCTGCCGCAGCTTCGATTGGAATGTGTTGGATGCGTTCATCGATGGCACGGCGCGGGTAACACTCTGGTGGAGCCGGCTGGACGGTTGGTTCGATTTCCGAGTCATCGATGGCCTCGTAAACCTGACGAGTGATTGGGTGTATGCCACTGGCGACTGGCTGCGTCGATTCCAGACGGGCCAGATTCGACAATACGTGATGTTTTTGGCCGTGGGTGCGATCGGATTGTTTGCGGTGATTTCGTTTCTGGGTGCGGACGTTCTGCGAAACCTGCTTGTGAAATAAACCATGCAAGACACGATGCTGTATCAACTGGCCAAGTTCTTACCCGATTCACTCCTTCTGACGTTGATCGTCTTCGTGCCGAGCATCGGCGGCCTGTTGCTCTTGTTCGTGCCGTCGAAGAAGCCCGAGGCGATCAAGTGGATTTCGCTCGTCTCCACGCTCGTGACATTTGCCCTCACGCTGATTCTGCTCAGCGAGTATATGACTTTCGCCGAGGCAGGGGGCGAATTGAAGGATCGCGCCGGCGCCGCGGCCAAGGCCTCGTCGAACGACTCGCGCGATCTGGTTTTTCGCTACGACTGGATTGGCAGCTCGGCCAAAGAAGGATTCCACGTCGAGTATTACATGGGTGTGGACGGCATCAGCCTGCCGCTGGTTTTGCTGACCGGATTGATCAGCCTCTTGGGGATGATTGCCAGTTGGAACATTGGAAAGCAAATCAAGGGCTACTGCATTCTCTACTTGTTGCTGGAAACGGGCATGCTGGGCACGTTTCTGGCCCTCGATTTCTTTTTGTTCTATGTGTTCTGGGAAGTGATGTTGCTGCCGATGTATTTTTTGATCGGCGTCTGGGGTGCCCCGTCGCGTGTAGAACCGGACGGGCGAGTGCGAGGCGGCCCGTATGCTGCGATCAAGTTTTTCCTGTACACTTTGTTCGGCAGCGTGCTGCTCTTGGTGGCGATACTCGGTTTTTACTTTCATCCGGTTTCGCCGCAGGTGGCCGACGGCGTCCAGGCCCAGCCGGCTCGCCCACCGGCCGGAGTGCCCGACGGGCCACGGCCGGACCCCATCGCCAAGCCGGCGTACACGTTTGACCTCATGAAGCTACACCGCTGGGCTCTCGGCGGTCATCAAGTCTACGGCGTAACGTTTCAAATCGTCATGTTCGTGCTGATGTACATCGGATTTGCGATCAAAGTTCCGGTGTTCCCATTTCATACGTGGTTGCCGGATGCACACGTCGAGGCCCCCACGCCGATCAGCATGATCCTGGCCGGCGTGTTGTTGAAAATGGGCGGCTACGGATTGATTCGAATCGCGTTCCCGCTCTGCCCGCAGGCCGCGGCCTATCTCGCCTGGCCGCTCGTCGCGATTGGCGTTTGGAACATTATCTACGGTGCCTTCGCGGCCATGGCACAGACGGACTTCAAGAAGCTCGTCGCCTACAGTTCGATCAGCCACATGGGCTATGTGATCCTGGGACTGGCGGTGTGGGGAAGTGGACCGGGATTCAGTACGCAAGTCTGGTCGATGGGCGTGAACGGCGCGATGTTTCAAATGATTGCCCACGGGATCAGTTCACCGGGCATGTTCTTTATCGTGGGCGTCATCTACGACCGGCTGCACCATCGCGACTTGAACCGATTCGGCGGCCTGGCTTCGTCGATGCCGGTTTACAGCGGGTTGGCGGCCGGATTATTTTTCGCCGGGCTGGGGCTGCCCGGCCTGTGCGGGTTCATCGGCGAAGTGATGACCGTGCTTTCGTCGTGGCAGTTCAGCCGCTCGATGGCGATCATCTCGGCGGCTGGTGTGATCCTCACGGCCGGTTACATTCTTTGGACCTTGCAGCGCGTGTTCCTCGGAGTGAGCAAGGCCCAAGCCGGACACGGCGACGATCACGGGCACGGCCACGAACTTCCCGACATCACGCCTCGCGAAATGCTCTGTGCGGTGCCCCTGCTCGTGCTCGCCATCGTGCTCGGTGTGTACCCCAACCTCGTCTTCAGCTTCATGGAGCCTTCCGTTACCAGCCTGGTCGAGAGCTTGAACCGAACAGTCGAGTCGGTAGCCTCGACGGTTGGCCCCCTACTGAGATGAGACCTTTTGCGCGCTAATCGAAGATGAATCTGAGCGAAGTACTTAGCTTGATGACGCCGGACCTCCATCGGTCCCTGCGCGGACTGATCCCGGAAATTGTAATCGTAGTCACCATCGTGCTGCTGCTCGTCTGGCGACTATTCCAGCAATCCTTTCGGTCAAACTTGAGCGGCATTGCACTGCTGGGCTGTATGGTAGCCCTGCTGTTCTCGGTCCTCCAGCTCCTCAATATCGTGGGTTCGGCCGCGTTGCGCGACCCGCAATCGGGCCCGCTGGGCAAACCGGCCAGTATCTTGGCCGAGCTGGTGCGGACCGGATCGAAGGGGTCCACGGAGGATAGTCCCGTGGACCTGTTTTCTGGTGCCGTTGTACCTCCAAAGGGGCCAGACAACGCAGTGAGCATAATGCCGCGCGGCATGCTGCGGTTCGACGGGTTCACCGTGTTCTTTCGCATTTTCCTTTTTGGGTTTGCAGCACTCGTCATATGGCTGACGATGCTCACGGGCATCCCCGATGCCGAAGACTCACCGGACTTTTACACGTTGTTACTCGGTGCCACGCTTGGCATGTCGCTCATGGCCTCGGCCAATCATCTTTTGATAATGTACATCGCCGTCGAGATGGCGAGCTTGCCGTCCTACGCCATGGCCGGGTTTCTGAAGGGGCGCCGTGAGGCAAGCGAGGCGTCGTTAAAGTACGTGGTTTACGGTGCGGGTGCCTCTGGCATCATGCTGTACGGCATCAGCTTGCTCGTGGGTCGCTTCGGCACGGCACACGTTCCGACCCTGGCGAAAACGATTGCTGAACAAAACGGCCCCATCGAGGGAGTGCTTGTGCTGGGCCTGTTGCTAGTTCTTGTGGGCGTGGCATTCAAGCTTGCTGCCGTACCGTTTCATTTCTGGTGCCCGGATGTGTTCGAGGGAGCGGCAGCGGAAGTGGCCGGTTTCTTGTCGGTTGCGTCCAAGGCGGGGGCCCTGGCGCTATTGACTCGGTTCACCGTTTCACTCACCACGAATCCGTCCGTGGCCCACGTCGCCGGACAGCCGCCCGTCGATGCGTTTCTGGGAGCGGCAGTGGCGCTCCTGTCCGCAATCACCGCGACATACGGAAATCTGGCCGCCTACGCGCAAACAAATCTGAAACGGCTCCTGGCATTCTCCACAATCGCGCATGCCGGTTACATGATGATGCCTGTGGCAGCGGCCGTGGCCCTGAGTCGCGAACGAGTTCTCGATGCTCAGCCCGCGCTCGATTCGCTACTCTTTTATTTGCTGATTTACTTGTTCATGAATCTCGGCGCGTTCGCCGTCGTGGCATTGATTCGCAACCAGATTCGGTCGGAGGACCTGAAAGATTACGGCGGGCTGATCCGCCGAAATCCATTCCTGACTGTGGCGATGGCCGTGTTTTTGCTGAGCCTGACTGGGATTCCACCGTTGGCCGGCTTTGCCGCCAAGATTCGCATCATCGCCGTGCTGTACGATGCCGAACTCTTCTGGCTCGTGGCCGTCATCTTGGGGAATACGGTGTTCAGCGCGTTTTATTACATCAAGGTGATTCGGGTCATGATTCTGGATGAGCCTCAACCGGGAGCCACGAGCTGGTCACTGCCACGGCCGGCGGTGATCTTCTGCGGATTACTGATCGCGGCCAATCTGGCTGTCATGCTCGTGTGGAAGGCGTGGGACGTCATGGCCGGCTTCACCCATCTGGCCGTGGGCGATTTGCTGTAGTTCTGCGACAAACATCGATGACGAACAGCTTGCCGATTTTGGAGCGGCTATTTCACCACGAATGCCGATCGCTCGCTCAATACGTGGGCGAAAGTTGGCCGTGGGAACATCGCGGCGATAGTGAGGCACACGAGCTGGCGCGGTCGATCATGGCCGACGAACGTCGTTGGGCCGAGCAACTGGCCGAACTAATTACCCAGCGCGGTGGTGTGCCGCGGATGGGAAGTTATCCGGCTGCGTTCACTCACTCAAACTTGCACTTCCTCGCTCTCGATTTTTTGCTTGACCGCCTGGCTGATTTCATCGCCCAGGCCATCGTTGCGTTGCGTGCCGATCTAAGTGCAACGGCCAACGATTCATCGCTCAACACGCCGGTTGGCCAAATGATCGAACGCAAATCCGGCCAGGTCGAAGCACTGCGAAAACTAGCCGCGAGATTAGGGCAGGAATTGGGAAATGCAGCTCGTTGACACGCATTCACACCTCAATGACGAGCAGTTCTGCGGCGATCTGGATTCGGTGATCGACCGTGCGGTGGCGGCGGGAGTTGAGGCAATTCTGGTCATGGGAACAACTGTCGTGACCAGCCGGCAGGCAATCGAGCTGAGCCGCCGGTTCGATATCGTGCATCCGGCCGTCGGGATCCATCCGAATTACGCTGTTCAAGCAGGGCCCGACGATTGGCGGGAAATCACGGAACTGGCACAGAATCCGGGCGTGGTCGCCATCGGCGAGACCGGATTGGATCGCTTCCGCAACGACACTCCCTTCGATGTGCAGCTCGACTACTTTGAGCGGCACGTGCGATTGGCCTGTGCGCGCCGATTGCCGGTGGTAATCCACAGCCGTGAAGCGGAAAGGGACGTGCTGGACTGCATCGAAAGAATTGTTGCAGAGACAAGCCGCAGTCCAGCCCCCTCACTTCTGCCTCACTCTCTTCCCGCAGCGCGAGAAGAGAGTACGGGCGTGAGGGGCGTGATGCACTCGTTCACGGGCGATGCGGCCACGGCCGCGCGGAGCATTGAACTCGGATTGCACATTTCGTTCGCAGGCCAGATCACGTACACCAATCGCAAGTTCGACTCGCTGCGCGAGGTCGCACGTATGATCGCGGCCGATCGAGTTTTGGTTGAAACCGACAGCCCATACCTTGCCCCAGAGCCGTACCGAGGCCAGCGCAACGAGCCGGCCTTTGTGAGCTTCACGGCTAAGCATCTGGCCGAAATCCGAGGCATACATCCCGATGAATTGGGCCGGCTCACAACGGAGAATTCCCACCGACTCTTTGGCTATCCTGCGATCGAAACCTGAGCGGCCGAGCGGCCCTCTTTTTCGTCAATCAGCCACATCAAGAAAAAGCTCAGGATAAAAAATCCACCCATCACTCCCTCGGCTATTCGAATGTCGCTGGAGAGGAACTTCACAAAACCGAAGGCAAACGGACCGACTACCGAACCCAGTTTGCCGGCCAGGCCCCAGAGCCCGAAGAACTCACCCGATCGATCTGGCGGGCTGAAGATTCCCACCAGTGCGCGGCACGACGAGGATGTGGCACCCATTCCAACTCCAACAAATGCACCGGCGGTCCAGAAGGCCAGCCTGGCCGTTGAGCTGGCAATTTCACCCTGGCCAACGGGCTTTATGAACATCACCAACACGAGCGCGATGAGCCAACTTACCAGCGACAACTGAATTGCCGATCGGCTGCCGATCTTATCCTGCAGCCATCCCCAAAGCCACGCGCCGGGCACGGCAACGATATTAGACCAGATCAGGAAAATGCCTAGCTGTTGAGTGTTGAATTGCAGTGTTTCGGTGGCAATGATGCTCGCGAACGCAATCACCGCGGTGAGGCCGATCGAAATCACCGTGAAGACGAGCAGGAATCGAAAAAGTTGGCGGAAGCGTTGCACCTGGCGCAGGGTCTGGGCCAACCGGTGAAAGCCAATAGTCGCCAGCGTCTGGCCGGGCGGCATCTGCTCGTGCTGGTGCCGTTCTTTGACAAAGATGAAAGTTGGCAGGCCGGCCAGCAGAAACCAAAGGCCAATCATGACCCAAACCCAGGGATAGCCCTGGGCCTCGCCCAAGGTATTCAGAATCAGCAATGCAAGCAGCAGCGAGCCGATGCCGCCGATGTACCCCATGCCCCACGCAAGCCCGCTGATCAAACCCATCAAGCTTGGCGGCGCCACCTCGGGCAAGAATGCTCCCACGATGTTCTCGCCGCTCGAGTAGCAGATATTTGCGACGACGAACAAGATCATGGCCAGCATGATGTCGCCCGGACCGACCCAGTGCAGTGTGAGCGTCAACAGCGAGCAACCGAGGTACGTCGCCATGAGGAATCTCTTTTTCGCCCCCGTGAAATCGGCCAATGCACCCACGAGCGGGGCCGAAAGAATCACGAGTGCCTGGCTGATTCCCTGGGCTGTACCCCAGAGAAATGATCCGCGATCGAGCGATCCATCTACGCCCGGCGGCACGACGACCTTTTGGAAAAAGATGCTGAAGTAGGCCGTCACCATCACGGTCGTGAATGAGGAATTTGCAAAATCAAACATCGCCCAGCCAAAAATGGCCTTGCGATTGAGCGGCGTGGAGCCAGATTCAGCCATATTGCACGCTCCTTAACATCGCGCTTTGCCAGGAAACGCCACTAAACCCGTTTGGCATCGCTATCGTGAGCCGGCAGGTGCAAACCGTAACGGCAAGGCGAGCCACCCACAAGAATGTATCGAGTTTCGCAAAAAATTGATTCACGGAGGGCGAAACCTTAAACTAACCGACGGGTTTAGTCATCATGCCCTTGCGACTTTGCGACTCGACGTTTGTTGTCGAGGGCACTTCAACCTAACGGCCAGACGGCCAGGAGGCTCAAATGCGGTTTCGGATGTCTGTCGTGCTTTCCGCGATCGTTGGCTTGGCGCTGCTGGCAATGGCAGCCAGTGCGAACGATGACGCAAAGAGTCAAAAAGGGGAGAAAAAGAAAAGGACCGAGGGAGAAAAAGTGGAACTGAAGGACGTGCCCACTGCGGTGACCGACGCCGCGAAGAAGGAGTTGCCAAACGCCAGCTTCACTGCGGCGGAGAAACGGACCGCGAAGAAACAGGGAACGATCTACTCGCTCGAGGGCAAGGACGGCAAGTATCAAGTGTCGGTGATGTACACCTCGGCGGGCGAACTGCAGCGGCTCACCAAGAGCGTCGAGGCCAGGAAGAAAAAGACGAAGTAGCAAGTCAAACGCCGCGAGCCGACGGGTCCCAGATGTACTTGTGCTGCTGAAGCTGCAAGCGCACGGGCAACTTCGATTCGAGTATCCAATTGGCCAGCGCCCGCGGGGCAAGTTCCCCGAACACTGGGCTGAAGAGGACAGCGTGCCTCTCGGTGAGTTTGCGCGAACGAACTTGATCGCACGACCAGTCAAAGTCCTGGCGATCGGCAATCACGAATTTGATTTCGTCAGGGGGCTTCAGCAAGTCGAGGTTGGCGTACAGATTCTGCTCGCACTCGCCGCTTCCGGGGCATTTCAGATCCATGATGATCTTCACTCGTGGATCGACCCGGCTCACATCGACGGCCCCGCTCGTCTCCAATAGCACTGTCCAGCCCGCGTCGGCAAGCCGAGCCATTAAAGGGAAAACTTCTTCCTGCAGCAGTGGCTCGCCACCCGTAATCTCCACTAATTCACACGGTTCAGCGAGCACGCGACCAACGACCTCATCGAGCGACATGAATGCGCCTTTAGTAAATGCATGCGGTGTGTCGCACCAGCGACAACGCAGGTGGCAGGCGGTCAGTCGTACAAACACGCACGGCAAGCCGGCAAACGTCGATTCGCCCTGGATGGAGCGATAAATTTCATGAATCATCAGCGAGCCAAGCGGCTTGCCGGCCAGCGGCGCCGATCGTATCGCTTGAACATTTCTGGTGTCTAAAGACAATCGAGTTCGCCTCCAATAAGCCGCGTGCAGACGCATCCCACTCCAATTGCGGTGGACGCTTCGGTATCGTAGCAAGGAAACGACCAGGCCAACAACATCGCACGCGGTACTTGTCGATCCCGTCCCAGAGCGGATCATGATCTTTCGCATCAAGCTTCGGTGGTGGACATCGCTGATTGCGGCTGTGCTCATGTGGTTAGTTGCGTGGCAAGTGGGAGGGACAGCGCAGTTGACGGGTCGGTTGAAGTCTGTCGAAGCTGCGATTGGCGTTGGCGTAATGGCGGGCTTGGCGTGCATGGTGTGCAACTTTCTGATCGATCGAGCGCTTCGAATTGGGTTCAGCCAACGATATGCAAGCCGGTTCGAGAAGTTCGCACTTGATGTGATTGGACGCATGAGGCCATTGGATGCCCTGGCCGGCGGCCTGATGGCCGGTGTGGGAGAAGAGCCATTGTTTCGCGGTGTACTCATACCGCTCTGTGACCCGCCGGTTATCGGCATCCTGGTTTCCGCGGTCGTTTTCGGCCTCGCCCATTACCTGCGTCGCGAGTATTTCGGGTTTCTGATTTGGGGGATGGGAGAGGGACTGGTTTTCGGATCACTCTTTGTTCTGACGGGTTCGCTCTTGGTTCCGGCGATTGCACACGGCATGTTTGATTTCGTTGGGTTCTTGTATTTTGAGCGAATCCGTGACTCGTCTGAACGCCAACCGTGACGGCACTGGCCCACGTGCGTCCTGGTAGTGAAGCGACAACCACCTTTCATGGCTGGACAATTTATCCAAGGCGACCCAGAATCAAGTTGGCATTGGGAGCCTACTTCACGCAGCGCACGCATTAGGGCGAGGCAGAATGATGTCGAAAAAGCCCCGAAAGATCCGAGTTGAGTTGCGCAAAAACCGCCAGCCTCGGGCTCGGCGGACCGATTGGACACGTCAATTTCAGCAAGACCAGTTTGGCGACGCGGCACCGCCATCGCGCGAGACGATCAAAGCCAAGGGCGAATTATCGCGGCACCGGACTGTTATCGTGGATTCGGAGCACTCGGCGGCGTCGCCTGAATCTTCGTTCGCCACTCATCAGGACTGGTTCACCGGGCGGGTGCTCCAGGTGATCGGCAATACGGCGATTGTCGAAGATGCCGCCGAAAAATCTTTCGTGTGCGCGGTCAGTCGTGTATTGCGGACTCTTGCCATCGAAGAGCGCAGCACGGTTGTAGCCGGCGATCGAGTCCATTTCCGCTTGGCCGACGGCGCAGCTTCAGGGCCGGACATCGGCGAACCCCAGGGGATGATCGAACGGGTCGAACCGCGGCACGGAGTACTCACGCGTGCCTATCGCGGCAAAGAACAGGTAATCGTCGCGAACGTCGATCAGTTGCTTATCGTCAACGCGTTGGACGAACCCGGACTCAAACCCAATCTGATCGACCGCTACGTTGTGGCGGCAGAGAAAGGTGGAATTCGGCCAATCCTGTGTCTGAACAAAGCTGACCTGGTCGATGTCGCCGATTTTGAACCATTCATCGGCTTGTACAGTCAGCTCGGATACGAGGTACACGTGACGAGTGTCACCACGGGCCTGGGCATCCGTCGCATCCGACAGACGCTGCAAGAGTGCGAGACAGTCCTAGCCGGACAGAGCGGCGTGGGCAAATCTTCGTTGCTCAACGCGGTTGAGCCAGGTCTGGGCCTGCGCGTAAGTGAGATCAGCCAGGCCACGCTTCACGGACGCCACACGACAACGACGGCTAAGTTGTTCAAACTGTCGGCCGGCGGATGGGTCGTGGACACGCCGGGCGTACGTCAGTTCGAGCTATGGGATGTGATCCCGGAGGAACTCGAAGGGTACTTTGTCGAGATGCGACCGTATGTGCCGCACTGCCGATTCCCGAATTGCACGCACACTCACGAGAACGATTGTGCGATCAAGGTAGCAGTCGAAAACGGCGAAATAGACGCCGGGCGATACCAGCGATACCTGTACATGTTTGTCGGCGAGACCGAATCGGCTTTTTGATCACGCTCGACTGCCTTGACTGAAACCAAGCCACTTGCCAAGATGCTGCCGCAGTTGGAATTGAACTCGAACGAAAGGGAACTCAAAACCAGATGTCCACGGAAAACACGCGTTATCTACGACGGCGCCGGCACCGGCGTGAAAAGGTCGGCGAACTCCTAGAACGCCTCAAGAAGGCTTCCGACGCCCGCGAGCGCGCCAGGGTGATCGACAAGCTCTGGAAGATCAACCCGCTGGTCATTCCGCCGGAATACGTGAAGTAGCTCAGTTCTTGCCCGATGCGACAGCCGCTTCCTCGGTGAACGCAAAGTTACCATTGCGAAAGTCCACGCGAACTGTCCGGCCCCCGGAATACTTTCCTTCCAGCATCTCGGTAGCGAGTTTGTTTTGAATCCGCTGTTGGATCACTCGCTTGAGTGGCCGGGCCCCGTAAACCGGATCGTAGCCTTCCTCGGCGATTTGCAATTTGGCGGCATCGGTCACATCAATTTTGATATTCAGTTCGGCTAACTGCTTTTCGAGACGATTCAGTTGTATCGAGACGATCTGGCCAATCTGCTCGCGATTCAGACTACGGAACAGGATGACTTCATCCAGTCGATTGAGGAATTCGGGTAGGAACTGGCTTCGAAGCGCATCCATCACTTGCTCGCGAGTTTCTTCCTCGATGGCCTCAATGCGTTCATGGCTGCCGCCCCCTGCCTTGCGCCGCTCGGCAGAGGCCAGAAACTGGCTGCCAATGTTCGATGTCATGATGAGAACAGTGTTCTTGAAATCGACGGTCCGTCCCTGGCCGTCGGTCAAGCGGCCATCGTCCAAAACTTGCAGCAAGACGTTGAACACATCTCGGTGAGCCTTTTCGATTTCATCCAGCAGCACGACGCAGTATGGCCGACGTCGCACCGCTTCGGTTAATGCTCCGCCTTCCTCATAGCCAACGTAGCCGGGCGGGGCACCAATCATGCGCGATACACTGTGACGCTCCATGTACTCGCTCATGTCGAGCCGCACCATGGCATTCTCGTCATCGAACAGAAACTCGGCGAGTGCTCGGCAGGATTCCGTCTTGCCTACTCCGGTCGGACCGAGGAACAAGAATGAACCGATCGGCCGCTTGGGATCTTGCAGGCCCGCGCGGGCCCTCCGCACGGCGTTCGCGACCGCAACAATCGCCTCGTCCTGGCCAATCACGCGCTGCCGCAATTTGTCCTCCATGTGAAGGAGCTTTTCACGTTCACCCTCCAACAGACGAGCCACCGGGATACCGGTCCACGCGCAAACTACTTGCGCGATGTCCTCCTCGCCGACCTCTTCTTTGAGCAGCCGTTGCCCCTGCGGCGCTTGTTCGGCCAATCGGCGTTCCACTTCGGCGAACTCGGACTGGGCTCGGCGTAGTTGCTGATCTAATTCGTAAGCCTTCTGATAGTCGTCGTTCGAGTTCGTTTGCCGAGCGCGCGAGAAGACCCGATCGTACTCCGTGCGCAATCGCTCGATCTCTTGCTTCAGAGGTTGCACACGGCCCAAGATTTCTTTTTCGTTCTGCCACAGCGCACGCAGCTCACTGGTTCGTTCGGTGAGTTCGGCGATTTCTCGTTCGATGCGTGCCAATCGTTCGCGACTTGCCGCATCGGTTTCCTTCCGCAATGCAGTTGCTTCGATTTGCAATCGCGTGAGCTGACGAGTCAACTCATCAATCTCGACCGGCATCGAGTCGATTTCCATGCGGAGCCGGCTGCCGGCCTCGTCCATCAAGTCGATCGCCTTGTCCGGTAGGAATCGATCCGCGATGTATCGGTGCGACAGAGTGGCCGCGGCGATGATGGCCGCATCGGTGATTCGCACGCCGTGATGCACCTCATACCGTTCTTTAAGCCCGCGCAGGATAGCGATCGTGTCTTCCACAGACGGTTCGCCGACGAACACCGGCTGGAATCGCCGCTCGAGAGCCGGGTCTTTTTCGACGTGCTCGCGATACTCGTCCAGAGTGGTTGCACCGACACACTTCAGCTCGCCGCGTGCCAAGGCCGGTTTCAACAGGTTCGAGGCATCCATCGCCCCATCCGCCTTGCCGGCTCCGACAACCGTGTGCATCTCGTCAATGAACAAAATGAACTGGCCGTCGCCGCGCTGTACTTCGCGAAGCACGGCCTTCAACCGGTCCTCAAATTCGCCGCGGTACTTGGTGCCGGCGATCAACGCACCCATGTCGAGCGCGATCACGCGCTTGTTCTTCAAGCCTTCCGGCACGTCACCAGCGACGATCCTCTGGGCAAGGCCCTCTACGATGGCAGTTTTGCCGACGCCGGGCTCCCCTATCAACACCGGATTGTTCTTCGTGCGCCGCGACAGCACCTGCACCACGCGACGAATTTCCTGATCGCGGCCAATGACCGGGTCGAGCTTTCCCTGTTCCGCAAGGTCTACCAGGTCACGGCCAAAACGCTTCAACGCCTCATACTTGTCCTCTGGATTCTGATCGGTAACTTGCTGACCACCGCGCAGTTCCTGCAATGCCTGGAGTATGTCCGACTCGCGCACTGCATTCAGTTCGAACAGATCTTTCGCCTTACCCGGCGTACGCGAAAGCGCCAACACCATGTGCTCGGTGGAAACGTATTCATCCTTCATCTGTTTGGCGGCATCCAGTGCGGACTCAAGCACTTGATTGAGCGATGGCGAGAGGTGAAGTTGCACATCGGCGCCTTTCACCGTCGGGATGTGTCGCAGTTCCGAATCGACCATGCGGGTGAGCTGCGGGACGTTTGCGCCAACCTTGCCCAAGAGCCCACGAACAATTCCTTGCTCTTCATCCAAGAGCGCGGCCAACAGGTGCAATGGGTCAAGCTGCTGATGGCTTTGATCCTGGGCGAGCGACTGGGCTCGTTGAACTGCCTCCTGGGCCTTTACCGTGAATCGGTCGAATCGAATGGCCATGACTTCTCCCTCGTTCTGTCCGGTATCATTTTTCGCTGCTGCCGACTTGTTGCTGGACTACTTCTGGCAAATGGAACGGACAGCCGCAACACCGAACCGCACAAACTGCCTAAGCAGAAAGGTGTCGTGTGAAGTTTAGAGCTGACCGAAAACTAGCGGACTGACAGCCAACTACTTCTTGACTTCAAACTCGGCGTCGATGACGCCATCATCTTTGCCGCTCCCCCCGGCGCCCCCCTTTGCTCCATCGCCACCAGGGGCCCCTGCCGGGCCGCCGGCCGCGCCTGTCTTCTGATATAGATGCTGAGCGAGTGCGTGGCTGGATTGCTGCAATTCCTCGACAGATTGCTTGATTGCCGCAAGATCATTTCCCTTGAGCTTTTCTTTCACAGTATCCATCGCCTGTTGCACGGCCTGCTTGTCGGATTCGTTCAGTTTGTCACCATGCTCCTTCAGGAGCTTCTGGATTTCGTAGACCAGGGTATCAGCACGATTCCGGGCCTCCGCCAACTCACGCTTTTGGCGATCGTCCTCCGAATGCGACTCAGCGTCTTTGCGCATTCGCTCGATTTCCTTTTCACTCAGACCGGCAGAGCTTTCAATCTTGACCGACTGTTGTTTCCCAGTCCCAAGGTCCTTGGCGGAAACATTCACGATGCCGTTTGCATCAATATTGAAACTGACCTCGATTTGTGGCACGCCTCGCGGCGCCGGCGGAATACCTTCCAGATTGAATTGGCCGAGCAAGCGATTATCGCCCGCCATCTCACGCTCACCCTGAAAAACTCGAATCGTCACGGCCGTTTGGCTGTCATCGGCCGTGGAAAACGTCTGCTTTTTCTCAGTTGGAATTGTTGTGTTGCGTTCAACCAGTTTCGTCATCACGCCGCCGAGCGTCTCAATTCCCAGCGACAGCGGAGTTACGTCCAAGAGCAGGACGTCTTTTACTTCACCCGTAAGGACCGCACCTTGGATGGCGGCTCCGATAGCCACGACCTCATCCGGGTTCACGCCCTGGTGCGGGTCTTTGCCAAAGATGTCCTTCACAATTGCCTGCACTTTTGGTGTTCGGGTCTGGCCACCGACGAGCACGACTTCGTCGATATCCCCAGGTCGCAGCTTTGCATCGGTCAAGGCTTGCACAACCGGCTTTTTCAAGCGATCGCCATACTTATCGATAAGCTGCTCGAACTTGGCCCGTGTGAGCGACATCTGGAGATGTTTCGGGCCGCTCGCATCCGCCGTGATGAATGGAAGATTGATTTCCGCCTGTTGTTGGTAGGACAAGTCCTTCTTCGCTCGTTCGCAAGCCTCTTTTAACCGTTGCAAGGCCATGGCGTCTTTTCGCAGGTCGATGCCATTGGATTTCTGAAACTCATTGGCGACGTAGTTCACGATATCTTCGTCGAAGTTGTCTCCGCCGAGATGGGTGTCGCCGTTAGTTGACAGTACTTCGAAAACGCCATCTCCCACGTCGAGGATCGAGATATCAAATGTGCCTCCGCCCAAATCGAACACGGCGATTTTCTCGTTCTTCTTCTTGTCGAGACCGTAGGCGAGCGATGCGGCAGTGGGTTCGTTGATAATACGTGCCACTTCGAGACCCGCGATTTGGCCGGCATCCTTGGTAGCCTGGCGCTGGCTGTCATTGAAATAAGCGGGAACTGTTATCACCGCCTTGCGAACCTTGTGGCCGAGATATGCTTCAGCGGCCTCTTTCAATTTGCGCAGGACAAGTGCGGAAATCTCAGGCGGCGTGTGGAGTTGTTCTCCAACTCTGACTTTGACGAATTCCGCAGTTCCTCCGACAACCTCGTACGGCACCATCCGTTCTTCGACATCAACTTCACTGTGCCGCCGACCCATGAATCGCTTGATGGAGTACACGGTGCGCGTTGGATTGGTCACCGCCTGTCGTTTGGCTGGGTCACCCACCAGGGTGTCTTGCTTGTCCGTGAACGCCACAACACTGGGTGTAAGCCGATTACCTTCTTGGTTGGCAATGACCTTCACCTCTTCGCCTTCCATGACGGCGACAACTGAATTTGTGGTTCCGAGATCAATCCCGATTATCTTTTCACCTTCTGTCACGGGTCATCGCTCCTTTCATGAACGCTTGCACGCGATATGGGACTCTTTGTGAATTGGCAAAAGGCAAACATCGTGCCCCATTGAATTGATGAATTCTGGTGACTCGCAAGATATTGATATGAATTTGGTTAGAGCGATCCATGTGTCGAAATAACGGCGATGTTTCTACTTTGCAGAATCCGCACGGTGTCAACTTGGCACCGAATACTGTTGACTCATTTGCGGACTGACAATTTGGCGGAAGGCATTGAAGTCAAGGGCCTAACTGAGTCGTAATTGAGGTCGCTTGGCCATTATATCGACAGGCTAAAGTATACATAAGATATGAAATATCAATTAGTTAAGAATAATATGGCCGTGTCCATGTTTCTCATCCCAAGTTCCTGAACAACTTTTCAACTCAATGCCTCATTTATTGACAGTGTTGGAATCCCAGATTATAAAGTGAATTACTCATTGGTATTCCGATTGCTCTGATGGTTTGATACCCCGTGTGCGAGACTGATTATGGCGTCGAAGCGAAACCCGAAGTCTAGCCACCCAAAGGGCGAGAACCTCAAGCACTTAAGAACGCAGATTGATCGTCTGGACAGGCATTTGATAAGGCTCATCAATGAACGAGCACTCCTCGCTTCTCGAGTTGGAAACGTGAA